>Ga0134128_10000509_pt1 | contig 53983 bp, 55 predicted proteins | sample KB31754_FD_96462 | JGI IMG/M metagenome (GOLD analysis project Ga0134128, IMG submission 96462) | Terrestrial soil microbial communities with excess Nitrogen fertilizer from Kellogg Biological Station, Michigan, USA - KB3-175-4 | ecosystem: Environmental > Terrestrial > Soil > Unclassified ... | reverse complement strand
GCCTTCGCTCGCCTTGAGGAACCCGGAAATAATGGAAAAAAGCGTGGTCTTGCCGGCTCCGTTGGGGCCAATCAGCGCGGTAATGCGCCCTTCCATTGCGGACAGCGATGCGCAATTCACCGCCACCAGGCCACCGAAACGGTGCGTGATGCGATCGACCGCGAGCAATGGCTCAGCCATGCCCTGCCCCCTGAGTGCTGGCGGCCGCTCTTGTGGCACCGCGCATCAGCCGTTTGCGCAATTGTGCGAGGCCGCCGATCAAGCCTCCCGGCGCAACCCAGATAACCAATACAAGAACTGCGCCGTAGAGGATCAAATCAAGGCCCGGAACGTCACCCGTCACGAGTTTCGCGCCTTCGCCCAGCGACTTGACCACCAACGCACCCAGTAGCGGGCCAAACACCGTCCCAACGCCGCCAATGATCGGCGTCAACAGCGCCTCGATCGATATCCAGGTGCCGTATGCAATTCCCGAATCCACGAAAAGGAAATATTGTGCGTAGAAGCATCCGGCCGCTGCAGTTACGGCGCCGGATATGATCATGGCCACAGACTTGACGCTTCTCGCGTTGACGCCGAGCGCTTCCGCCGCGTCCTCATTTTCGCGTACAGCTATCAGCCACACGCCAAAACGCGAGCGCTCAATCAGCCGCGCGATCACCAGCGATACTCCGACCAACCCCAGGATCACCCAATAGAACACTGCACGGCTCTGAAACTGGAATGTCTGTGCGCCCAGATCCAGCTTGATCAATGTGCCGACGCCCGCGCCGGTTATCGGAGCGACGCTGGCGATGATGCGGAGGACTTCCGCGAAAGCCAGCGTAACGAGCGCGAAATAAGAGCCGCGCAGACCGGAGCGAAAGGCAAGCGCCCCGATTACGCCGCCCAGTGCCGCACCGGCTGCAATGCCGGCACCGAAACCGACCCAGGCATTGACGCCATAGCGCACCTGTAGGATGCACGTGACGTAAGCACCGGTCCCAAAAAAGGCGGCGTGGCCGAAGGAATATTGCCCGCCATAACCGCCGAGGATGTTCCACCCTTGTCCCGCCAGCGCGACCATTAGAGACACGACAAGAAAATTGAGCGTGGCGTTGGACTGCACGACGAATGGCACGGCTGCAAGCACCGCGATCACTGCAACGATCGGCGCGAGCGTTTTCACGCGCGGGCTCCGAACAAGCCATTCGGGCGCACCAGCAGCACAGCAATGAAAATAACAAAAATGCCAATCTGGCCGAGCGACTCACCGAGGAAGAGACCGGACAGGCTCTCCACAACCCCGATAAGCAGAGCACCGATGAGCGCGCCCAGCACCGAGCCCATTCCGCCGAGCACAACAATGGTGAAAGCAACTAGGACGAACGCGTTGCCCACGCTCGGATTGACGTAGTAATTCGGGATCAGCAGGCAGGCGGCGACAGCAACGCACGCCGTACCGAGGCCGAATGTCATGGCGTAGACATGCGCGACGTCAATGCCGGCCAGTTCGGCGCCAAGCCTCTCCTTGGCGACGGCGCGGATTGCCCGCCCGATGTCGGTGCAATTCATAATCAGCCAGAGCGCGAGTGCCACAACGAATACTGCGGCAAAGCCAACCACGCGCGGCACCGCGAGAAACGTAAAGCCGAAATTGATGGTCTCAAAGGCATAAGGGACGTCGATGGTGCGCGTGTCGGCGCGAAATGCATAGAGAAGTGCGTTCTCGATGATGACAGCGATGCCCAGCGTCACCAGCAGCATATTCCGGTCGTCACGATGTGACGCGGGGCCGATGATGAAACGCTGCAAGGCGTAGCCGAATGCGAAAAACAAAGGCGTGAGCAGAAAGATGGCGACGTAAGGATCGATGCCTAACAGGCGGAAGGCAAAAAAAGCAGCAAACAAGGCCGCACTCAGCAACGCGCCGTGTGCAAAATTTATAATATGCAGCACACCATAGATCAGCGTAAGTCCGAGAGCTACGAGCGCATAAACCGCACCGGTCAACAGACCGTTGAGGACCGCAGAAACGAGAATGGCGGGCGATAGCACGGGCACTATACTTTGAAGATCACAGCCGCGGGTGAAACGCCGACTGCGCCACCCGCGGCATCATGATGCCTAAGCCGGCATCGGGAAAACTGGCTTCGCGTTTGCGAAGGACGGCGGCAAAATCACCTTGATGTCATTGTCGAGCACTTGCGTGTTCACAGGCGCAGCACCCTCGTTCTGGCCATTGACGAACTTGGTCGGACCGTAAGGCATCACGTGGCCCGAGAATGTAGAACTCGCCAGTGCGGCCGTGAGCTTGGCGCGGTCTGCGGAGGCCGCACGCTGAAGCGCGTCGGCAATCAGATAGACGCAGCTGTAGTTCATGTAGACTTCGTAGGTGAAGAATTGGCCCTTGCCTTCAACGTTCTTTTTTAAGGCCTGCGCTTTGTCGCTGCGCGGATCGAACCAGTGATTGCAATCCATGATGAATTTGGCCGCTTCGGGGAATTCCTTGACGAACTTATAGGAAGAGGCCGCACCGCCGAGGACCGAATAGATGCCCTTCAGCTTGATCTGCTGCTGCCGCATGGTTCGTGCGAGCAAGACGTATTCGTTATAGTAGTTGGCCGGAATGACGATATCCGGGTTCTGCGCCTTGATCTTGAGCACGACGTTGTTGAAGTCACGGGTCGGCGTTGGGTGCGGGATCGTCTCAAGGATTTGAAAACCTTGCTGCGGGAGCTGCGCATTGAGCAGTTTCGCGAGGCCGGACCCGAACAACGAATCCTCGTGAACTATCATCACGGTTTTGGCGGGTTTGCCGGCCTGGTCATTGATAGCGGCGAGATTGGCCAACGCTGTTTTGGCGATAACGCCGAAGCCGGGACCGAAGCGGAAGGTGTTTTTCAGGCCACGAGTAACGATGCCGTCGGCGACGCCAACATCGACTACATAAGGCAGTTCATAGCGCGCGGCCGCCTGGGTGGTGGCGAGGCAGATGTTGCTGGCATAGCCGCCAACGATGCAGGCGACGCCGGCGGAATTCATTTTCTCGACCTCCGCCGTTCCACCTTCAGGTGTCGACTGTGCGTCACCAAGTACGGCTTCTATTTTGCCCAGTCCTTTGATTCCACCGGCGGCGTTGATCTCCTCGATCGCCAGGGTTGCGCCGAGCCGTCCCTGTTGACCCGAATACGAGAGCGCGCCGGTGACCGGATGCAGCACGCCGAGTTTCACGGGCGCGCCTTGTGCGCGCAGCACGGACGGCATGACGACGCTGCCCGTCGCCGCGGCAGCGGCGCCGACTGCTGTGGTGGTGAGGAATTGACGGCGGCTAAATGGAAATTTCTGGTCCGACATATAACTCTCCCTCTGGGTTTAGCGCCGCGGCATGAAATCCGCCGGCTTGATTTTGTGATTGAGCGATCGCGATTCTGCTTTTGCAGTACGCCCTTTGGACGGGCGGCGAATGACCGGCGCCCAGGCCTTGGTGTCGGCTGCGCCGGACCGAACGAGTTCGATTTCGATTGCGTAGCGATCAGGGCGATAGAGTGCGTGCAGATGTTCGATCCCGCGGCCGCCCTGGTCATAGACGACGCGAACAAGCTCGATCAGTGGCGATCCCGTGTGCAGACCGAGCGCCTCGGCAACGTCTGAAGTAGCCAGGCCCGCGCTGATACGCTGGCGCGCGTGCTCGACTTTCGCGCCGGCGCGCTCGATCAACTCGAGTAAGGGCCGTGAACCCAGTTCCTGCCCGGTGAACGTCACAGACACACTCTCGGGAACATGCGTGGTGAGGTAAGAGAATGGCTGGCCGTCAACAGAGCGCACGCGTACCGAGCGTTGCAGCAGTTGGTCGGGGGCGACGCCAAGCATTTGCGCCACCAAACCTTCTGCCGGCACGTAGTCGAAAGACAACAGATCCACTGCCGTGCGACGCCCCATCTCCGCAATATTGGCGAGCACGCCGGAAATGTCGGCAATCATTGGTGCAGGCGACGGGCGATATATTACCCGCGTGCCGGCGCTACGGCGGCGATCGATCAATCGCTCACGTGCGAGTTCTCCCAGCGCGCGTCTCACGGTGACCCGCGACACGTCGTGATTTTTAGCCAATTCATTCTCATTAGGCAGCTTGGCGCCGAAGCCGACAGCGCCGCTCAGAATGCGGTCGCGCAGCACCAGATAGACCTGCTTCGCCTTCGCTTCGCCCAGCCAGCTGCGCAAAGCCACGCTCCCCTAACTCGAGCGCCCGCCCGGCGGCTGACGCTTTACTTGGTATTTTTTAGCATACAATATTGCGAACCCTTAACAAGCCCGCAACGGCTGAAGCGGATGCAACCCGACATGAGCGAGTCCGCGACTCTGATCGACAAGTTGTGGTCGTCACATGAGATCGCGCGCCGCGAGGACGGCTCTACGCTGCTCTGGATCGATCGGCATTATGTTCATGAGGGCTCGTTTCACGCCTTCAGCCAAATGAAAGCGCGCCATCGCACCGTCGCTGAGCCGCAACTCACTTTCGGTGTTGCCGATCATTACGTGCCGACGCGCGGCCGCGGAATGGACATTACCAATCCAGAGATCGCCGCGATGGTACGCAATCTCGAGGCCAATACAGCAGAAAACAATATCACGCTGTTTGGGTTGCGCGATCCGCGTCAGGGCATTGTGCATGTGGTCGGCCCGGAACAGGGTTTGACCTTACCCGGCCTCTCGATCGTTTGCGGAGACAGCCACACTTCCACTCACGGCGCTTTCGGTGCCTATGCGTTTGGAATCGGCGCATCTGAAGTAGCGCATGTGCTCATGACCCAAACCCTGTGGCAGAAGAAGCCAAAACGCATGCGCATAATCGTTGATGGGGAAGCAATGGCGGGCATCGCAGCCAAGGACATTTCGCTCGCGATTATTGCGCGTATCGGCGCCGATGGTGCGCAAGGCCACGCCGTGGAATTTGCCGGTAACGCAATTCGATCGCTTACAATGGAAGGCCGAATGACGCTCTGCAACATGACGATTGAGGCGGGCGGACGCTGTGGCATTATCGCGCCCGACGCGACGACATTCGCATATCTTAATTCCCGTCCCTTTGCTCCAAAGGGCAGCGAATTCGATCGGGCAGTCGAGGCATGGTCGGCGCTAACCTCAGATACAGATGCGGCCTTCGACAAGGAGGTTACGGTTGATGCCCGCGAAATTGCCCCGATCGTGACTTGGGGTACAACACCGGATGATGCCCTGCCCATCGACGCACGTGTACCCGACCCCTCCCGAGAATCCGATGACACACGCTCAAGATATTTGCGCGAAGCACTTGATTATATGGGAATCGCGCCAGGCACGAAATTGACCGATATCCCTGTCGACCGCGTCTTCATCGGATCGTGCACGAATGCTCGCATCGAGGATCTGCGGGCGGCCGCGGCGGTTTTTGCCGGGCGCGTCAGCAAAGTGCCCGGTCTCGTTTCGCCCGGCTCCTCAGCGGTGAAACGGCAGGCGGAGCAAGAAGGCCTCGACCGGATCTTCCGCGATGCCGGGCTGGAATGGGCAGATTCGGGTTGCTCCATGTGTGTCGGCATCAATGGAGATTTGGTGCCCCCAGGCGAACGGTGTGCGTCGACGACCAACCGAAATTTCCGTGGTCGGCAGGGGCCAGGCGCGCGCACGCATTTGATGTCGCCGGCCATGGTCGCCGCCGCCGCCGTTAGCGGACATCTTGCCGACGTCCGGCCGCTTCTGGCCGGACGCAATTTGTAGGAAGGGCAGATGGAAAAATTCATTCGTCTCACCGCCGGGGTCTGCCCGTTAATGGCCCCGAATGTGAATACCGATCAAATTTTGCCGGCGCGCTATCTCAAATGGCCGCGGTCGAGGGGCCTTGGCAGTGTGCTGTTTCATGACTTTAGGAAAGACGCTGGCGGCAATGAGCGCCCTGACTTCCCGCTCAATCAGGAAATCTATCGCAACGCCAAAATCCTATTGGCGGGCCGCAACTTTGGCGGCGGCTCATCACGTGAGGCTGCCGTCTACGCCCTCTATGATCATGGATTCCGATGCGTCATCGCGCCATCGTTCGGAGACATCTTCGCTCAGAATGCAGTAAAAAACGGACTGTTGACGGCTGCTGTTGGCGAGTCGGAGATTGCGGTATTAGCGGCCCTGATCTTCGGTAATCCGACGCAGGAAATGAGTATCGATCTGGAGCGGCAGACGATCAGCTTGCCTAATCATACTTGTGCTTTTTCGATTGACCCAATCAGTCGCAATCAACTTTTGAACGGCTGGGACGATGTCGACGTCACGGATAGTTATCGCGGGCAAATCGTGACTTTCAATCTAAGAGACAAGATGGCCAGACCTTGGGCTACTCCAAGGACAGCGTAACGGATTCCCAACAGGCACTATGACGTTGCGCTTTCGCGATTGGTCCGGACTTGATGCCGCGGAGCGCGCTCGGCTTTCTGCAAGCGCAGGAAATTTTGCGCACCAGGTCGAGCCGCGGCTGAGAGCCTTTGCTGCGTTCGAGAGTGATGGATCAACCCATTTACGTGGTGCCCTCGACGGAATGCCCTACGCAGCAAAGGACATCTTTGTATCCGCATCGCGCATTCCGCATGGTGGATTGGCTCAACCACTGCCGATGACGAAGGCCGTACAAGCAACGGTGCTTCATCTTCTCGACCGCGCAGGCGCGCGTTGCATTGGCTATACGGCGATGACGGAACTTGCCTATGAGCCGTCAGGCTACAACGCAGTGCATGGCTCCGTCCGTAACCCATGGAACCTCGACTTTATCAGCGGCGGCTCTTCGTCGGGCTCGGCGGCGGCCGTGGCAAGTGGATCGGTGGTCGTCGCGCTCGGGTCCGATACCGGCGGCTCTCTACGCATTCCAGCGCACTGCTGCGGCGTCACTGCCTGGAAGCCGACATATGGCTTGGTGCCGGTGACAGGTGCGATGCCGCTCTCGCCGACTCTCGATACGGTTGGCGCCTTGGCCCGCAGCGCGGCGGAAATCGCCGCGGTAGCACGTATTCTGATTGAACCTGGCGACTCTGAGCCGATTGCCAGGGTCGCCATCATCGATGATGTAATCGATCTTGCCGAGCCTTCGGTTGCACGCGCGTGCCGTGATGGCGTCCAGGCAATTGCCGATTGCGTCATTGAAATCGTTCATCGTCATTCCGTTGCAGCAGCCATCGAAGCGCTCGATCCGCACGTTTTCACGATTATGCAGGCGGAAGCCGCCCGCACGCACCGGGCACTGATCGACAATGAACCACTTGACCCCGTTCTGAAAAAACGGCTGGCGAAGGGCCTCGCGATCGATGATGAAACGCTTGCCGCCAGTGTCGCGGCACGTTCACAGCTCGCCGTCGATTTTGTCAGCCAGGTCTTTCGGGACGCGGAGGCGATTGTACTTCCGGTCCTTTCAATCCGCACGCCGCCGGCATCCGAATGCAACCCGCGTTCGCCGGTTTTCGCTGCAAAAACGGTCTACGAACTCAGTCGCTGGACGCGGTTCGTTAATTTGCTTGGCTTTCCTGCGGTCGCCATCCCGGTCGGATTCGACGATCGCGGCATGCCGGTCGCATTGCAAATCGTCGGAAAACCTCGGTCAGATCGTGCATTGATTGCCCTGGCCGCAGCCGTGCAATGTCGCGGCGATTGGCATGCGCGTGTTCCTGCCGCGGTATCCGACCTTGTGATGGCATTATATGAGGGACGATTTCTATGAGCGCTTCCCAAACTTCGTCGGCATTGGCGAGGCTCCGAGTGCTCGATCTCACTCGGGTGCGCGCAGGTCCGACATGTTGCCGCATTCTTGGTGATTTCGGCGCCGATATAATCAAGATTGAAGCGCCCGCAGGCGTCGACCCGAACGAAGGCATGAGCGGCGCACGCGACGGCTCCGATATGCTCAATCTTCATCGCAACAAACGATGCCTCACACTCAATCTAAAAGAGCACGACGGGCGCGAAATTTTCACGCGCCTGGTCAAAAGTGCCGACGTGGTCGTGGAAAATTTTCGGCCAGACGTGAAAGAGCGCATGGGAATTGATTACGAAGCGCTCCGTGCAATCAATCCGCGCCTCATCCTTGCGTCCATCTCGGGATTTGGGCAAAGCGGCCCCTACCGAACGCGCGCGGGTTTCGACCAAATCGCGCAAGGCATGGGCGGGCTGATGTGGGTGACAGGGGCACCTGGTTCCGGGCCCATGCGAGCCGGAATTGCAGTGGCCGACAGCTCAGCCGGAATCTACGCCGCGACCGGTATTCTGATTGCGCTTGTCGAGCGTGAGCGATCCGGCCGCGGACAATGGGTCCAAACCTCCTTGCTCGAGGCACAAATTGCGATGATGGACTTCCAGGCGGCGCGCTATCTCATCGATGGTGTAGTGCCTGGTCAGGCGGGCAACGATCATCCCTATTCGACACCGATGGGTGTGTTCAAAACCGCCGACGGTTTCATCAACATCGGCGTTGGCGGCGATGGCCAGTGGCGCGCGCTCTGCACGGCACTTGAGCGGCCTGACCTCGGCAAATCGCCTGAATACGTGTCACTCGAACTTCGCTTTCGCAATCGGCCGAAGCTCACTCCCCTTCTGGCGGAAATTTTCAAAACTAAGCGCTCCGCCGAATGGCTGGATAAGCTTGAAGCGGAGGGCGTCCCGGCGGGGCCGATCTACAAACTCAACGAAGTCTTTGCTGATCCGCAGGTGAGGCATCTCGGCATTGCTGCGCCGCTGCATCACCCGACGCGAGGCGACGTTCGCGTCGTCGGCCAGCCAGTCACGTTGTCGCGCACGCCGGCAAGCATTGTTTCATCATTGCCCGAACCGGGCGCGCACACTGACGAAATCCTGCACGATATCGGATACAGCGATCTCGAGATCGAGAATTTCTACGCTAAAAAGATCATCTAGCGGAATTGCAATGGAAAATAATGATGTGACCTTAGTCACGGGCGCAAGCGGTTTTCTCGGTCATGCCGTGATGAAGCTGCTTGCTCAAAATGCACACCGTGCCATCGGATTGGATCCTCGCCCGTCGGCGACCGCGCACGTGCTTGACGATCTATCGGATCGATCAAGAGTCAAGGCGCTGCTCGTAGGCGAAAAAATCACCCACATCATCCATGCGGGCGGCGTGTCGGGTCCGATGGTCATGGCCGATGACCCCGTCGGAGTGATGGCGATTAACGTAGTCGGCAGCCTCAATTTGTTGTTTGCGGCGATCGAAGCTGGCGTCAGAACCTTCATCTATTGCTCGTCTGTCTCGGCGCTTGGCAATTTCTACGAGAATGAACCGATCGGCGAGGATTATCCATTGCGCCCGACCTCAACCTACGGCGCCTCAAAAGCGGCGATGGATATAGTGCTGCGCGGATTGTGGCGCAAAGTGGCGCTCGATCTGTGTTCGTTACGCTTCACGGTGATTTATGGGCCCGGACGGCAGACCGTCTTTACGCTTGAAAAAATCATCGGCGCCGCATTGGCGGGCGGAACCGCGCGAATTGAGGCGACGACCGCCTGGCCTTATGTCTATATCAATGATGCGGCGCAAGCCGCGGTCTCGGCCTGCTTTACAGAAAGCCGCATGCAACTCAGCTATTTCATTGCACACCCCGAAATGATTACGCTTGACGACATAGCGGCCGCCGCGGCTGCGGCGGGAAAGCCGGTAAGCCTTGCGATCGACAACAGCACGCCGGCGACGGCGCGCGGGCCCGTCGACACCGAAGCCGCCGCACGCGATTTCGGATTTCGCGCCAAAATAGGCTACCGCGAAGGCATTCGCCGCCTGATCGAGGCGGCACGGTAACGAGGCAGGTTGCCGAGCAGCGGTGCGATAGTCATAGTCGCACCGGTTTCATGTCCGCGGGGAGCGTCACGCATGGATTTAAAACTTGGCGGCAAGACCGCGTTAATTACGGGCGGCTCCAAGGGAATCGGCCAGGCCACTGCCGGAATTCTAGCGGGCGAAGGCTGCAACGTCATTATTGTGTCACGCAGCGCGGATGCGCTTGCCGCCGCTAAATCCGCGATCGCGCAGAAGTCAAACGTCCGCGTTGACACTGTCGCTGCTGATTTATCTGACAGCGCGAATGTCGATCGGCTCGCACGCGAGTACCCGGACATCGATATCCTCGTGAACAATGCCGGCGCCATTCCCGGAGGTTCATTGCTGAATGTTGACGAGACAACCTGGCGCAAGGCCTGGGATCTGAAAGTTTTTGGCTACGTCAACATGTGCCGGGCTTTCTACGCGTTGATGCAAGAGCGAAAACGTGGCGTGATTGTCAATGTGGTCGGCAACGCGGCCGTTACGCATGACCCGGAATATATCTGCGGCGTCGCAGGGAATGCCGCGCTATCGGCGTTCACTCAGTCGCTCGGCAGCGTTAGCGCGAAGGACGGCATACGCGACGTGGCGATCAATCCGGGCCCGGTGGCTACGGACCGCCTGGTCGGCCTGATGAAGAGGAAGGCGCTCGATCGCACCGGCAATGCCGAAAATTGGAAGGACTTATTCAAACCATTGCCGTTTGGCCGTGGTGCCACCGCTGAAGAAATCGGAGCCGCCGTCGCATTCGCCGCCTCGGAGCTCTCGGGCTACACAAGCGGATCTGTCATCACGATTGACGCCGGACTTTCGGCGCGCGCCCGGGCTTTTTGAACGAGGAAGTCATGCCGCATCTGACGACAGACGACGGGATCAAGGTGTATTACGAAGAAACGGGTAAGGGCATCCCGATCGTTTTTGTTCATGAATTTGCCGGTGATTACCGATCCTGGGAACAGCAGGTCCGCCACTTTGCAAAATATTACCGCTGCGTGGTTTTCAATGCCCGCGGCTATCCTCCTTCGGACGTTCCCAAGGATCCCGAGCGATATTCGCAAGATCGCGCACGGGACGATATCCGTTCGGTCCTCGATGCACTCAAGATCGACAAGGCCCACATCGTCGGACTCTCGATGGGCGGATTTGCGGCGTTGCATTTTGGCTTTGCCTACCCGGATCGCTGCCGCTCGATCGTGGTCGCCGGATGCGGATATGGCGCAGCGCCCGGCGAACGCGCGAAGTTCGCCGAGGAGGCGGAAGCTTCCGCCAAACGTTTTGAAGAATTGACCATGAAAAAGGCGGCAGAAGCCTACGCGCTTGGACCGACCCGCGTGCAGCATCAGAATAAAGATCCACGCGGCTGGCGCGAATTCGCGGATCAACTTGCCGAACATTCAACGGAAGGCGCGGCGCTCACAATGCGCGGCGTGCAGAAGCGGCGCCCGTCGCTGTTCGACCTAGTTGAGAAGATGAAAACGATCACCGTTCCAACCCTCATCATGACAGGTGATGAGGACTGGCCCTGCCTCGAACCTGGAATTCTGATGAAGAAAAACATTCCGACGGCTGCGCTGGTCGTGATGGCGAACTCCGGACACAACATAAATCTGGAGGAGCCTGCCCTGTTCAACATGCACTTGTCCGAACTGTTTCTTGCAGCGGATGCAGCCGCGTGGCCAAGGCGTGACCTGCGCGCAATGGCCGGGAGCATCCTCGGCCGCTGAGCTTCAAGTCGCGTTGTAACCGCCGTCGACCAAAAGGTCCGAGCCGGTCATGAAGCTTGACGCATCGCTCGCCAGAAACACTGCGGCAAGCGCAATTTCTTCCGGTTGGCCGAGCCTTTGCACCAAATGTTTTGGCCCAGCTGTACGCCGCGCTGTTTCCATGTCGCCGAAGCGTTTGATCAGGCGCTCGGTCTCAACCGCGCCCGGTGACAGCGTGTTCACGCGGATATTCTGCGCCGCGTGGTCGGTGGCCATGGCTTTCGCAAGCTGGATCAACGCGCCCTTGGTGGCGCAATAAGCCGCGCGGCGCGGGGCCGCAACACTGCCGAGTTGCGAGGCGATATGAATGATGCTGCCGCCACCAGCGGTGATCATGGCAGGCAAGATGGCGCGGCTCATCAGAAACGCACCGCCGACATTGACGGCAAAGACATGGTTCCAATCGGACAGGCTGAGATCGAGAATCGTGCCGTTCGGGTCGTAACCGGCAGCGCCGTTTACCAGAATGTGGACGGCAGCAAATTCGCCAAGAATCGTCTTCACCGCACGGCCGACTTCTACCTCGCTGGCCACATCGCAATACACAGGCATGGCCCGACCCCCCTCGTTCGCGATAGTCGCGGCCGTCGTATCGGCGACTTTCGCGTCAAGGTCGACGCATACGACGTCGGCTCCGGCCTGTGCGAAGGCGAGCGCGATCGCCCGACCGATGCCATTTCCGGCACCGGTGACCACTGCCGTTTTGCCTTTGAGCGAGTACTTGTCAGATACCGACATCGCAATCTCTATGAAGTGGCGGGTGCCGCAATCCGCCCGAGATAGGCTTCTTGAACACGGGGATTCTGTTTGAGCGCGGCGCAATTCCCGCTCGCAATTACCGACCCCGTTTGTAGTACATAGCCGCGGCTCGCGGTCTCTAGTGCGTAGCGGGCGTTCTGCTCAACCAGGAGGACGCTGGTACCGGCCGCGTTGATCGCGCGGATCGTGCGGAATATGTCCTGCACGACGAGCGGCGCGAGGCCGAGCGAAGGCTCATCGAGACAGAGCAATTGCGGCTCGGACATCATTGCGCGACCGAGCACCAGCATCTGCTGCTCGCCGCCACTCAATGTCCCCGCATTCTGGGTGCTGCGCTCGGATAATCGAGGAAACATTTCGAAAATCTCGTCAATCATACGGCGTACCTTCGCGCCATCCTTGCGGCTTTTGAACCCGCCCAGCTCGAGGTTCTCGCGTACTGACAGAAACGGAAATACGTGGCGACCTTCCGGAACGAGCGCGATCCCAAGATTGGTACGTTCGTGCGAGGGCGTTGCGGTGATATCCCGCTCGCAAAACAGGATCGAGCCGCGCCGCGGCGGCAGTAGGCCCGCAATAGCACGCAGGATCGTGGATTTCCCTGCGCCGTTGGCACCGATGAGGGCGACGATGTCGCCACTATCAATCCGTAGCGAAATATCCCGGCAGACCGCCAGTTGACCATAGGCAAGTTCGAGTTTTTCGACCGAGAGAAGCGCACTCACGACAATTCTCCGCCAAGATAAGCTGCGATCACGGCGGGATTTTTCTGTACCTCGGCCGGCGCCCCCTGAAATAGATGCCGGCCGTACTCCATCACCATGATGCGGTCAGCAACATTCATGACGAGGTCCATATTGTGCTCAACGAGTATTACAGTCGTGCCCTGGTCGTGAAGCGTGCGGATTCGCTCGAGCAAGACGTCAACTTCGGCGGCGTTCAGGCCAGCAGCCGGCTCATCGATCAGGAGAAGTTGCGGTTTTGTAGCTAGCGCACGCGCGAGCTCGAGCATACGCTGCTCGCCATATGACAGCGCGCCCGCAAGCACCTGCAGACGTGCCGTCATGCCGACGAATTCTAGTAAGCGTAGCGCTTCCTCGCGGCAGCGCTGTTGGTCTCGAGCGAAAGCCACCCCGTGCAAGACATACTGCCAGACGGGGATTTGGTGATGGATATGAAACCCGGCAATCACGTTATCGAGGACACTGAGCTGCTTGAACAAACGGATCTTCTGAAATGTGCGCGCAAGGCCGAGGCGGACACGCCGGTGCGATGGCACTCCGGCGAGGTCGTGGCCATTGAAGAAGAGCGACCCGGCGTCGGGCTGATAGACGCCACTTATCAAGTTCAAGAGCGTCGATTTCCCGGCGCCGTTGGGCCCGATGATGGCGAAGATGGAGCCGCCGGGAACTTCGAGCGACACATCCGAAACGGCGCGCACACCGCCAAAGTTTTTGCGCAGACCCTGCGCGCGCAACATCGGCTGTTCGGACGACGCGCGGATATTGGCGGCAGAGGCGGAGGTCATGATGCGGGCCCGGCGCGCTTGAGCTTTTCCCGCACCACGCGGGCGGCCTGCACAAGACCGCCCGGCATGAACAAAACGACCAATGTGAGAGCAGCACCATAGACAATGAGGCGCAGATCGCCAATTCCACGCAGCACTTCCGGCAACACCGTCAACAAAATCGCCCCGAATACGGGGCCTATTAACGTCCCCATGCCTCCGACGATTACCATCGCAAGAACATTGAATGCTTCAGTCACAAAAAACGCTTCCGGCACCAGCGTGCCGACGAAGCTTGCATAAAAACAGCCTGCAGCTCCCGCAACGGCAGCACCTATTCCGAACGCAAAAATCTTCCAAGCCGCGCCGTTGATGCCGAGCGAGGCAGCAGATACTTCGTCCTCACGGATAGCGGTCAGCGTTTCGCCAACCGGCGAGCGCACCAGTTGATCGAGCAGCAGGTAGACAATGAACGTGACGCCGGACACCAGATAAAAAAAAGCCGCCAGATTATGGAAGTCAGCGATAACGGTGCCGGCAACAATGAGACGCGGCGGCGGTGCGATGCCGTAAATACCGAGCGGGCCCTGCGTCAGGCTTATCCAGTTGAGCAGGATTTGATAGACGATAACTGCAAAGCCGAGCGAGGCGATTGCAAGGTAGTGGCCGCGCAGGCGTACCGCGAACAATGAAAGAAACATGCCTGCCACGCCGGCAAATGCAACACCGGCGACAAATGCGGCCCAGAACGGAACGCCGAGCTTGACGATCAGCAACGTCGAAACATAGGCGCCCAGACCATAGAACGCCGAATGTCCGAGATTGAGTTGCCCCGCATAGCCGATGATGAAATCAAGGCCGAGCGCTAGGAGCACATTGATCGCACAAATCGTCAGATTGGTTCGCCAATAGGTATCGGTGAATATCAGCGGCAGCGCGATAATCGCAAGTGCTGCAAGCAGCAATCCCACTCGCCGCGGGAGCAGCCCCGCCGACTGCGCCGCCAGATGCTGCGTGATTGCGGGATCAGACATTCTCTTCGCGTCTTTCCGAAATCAGACCCGTCGGCCTGATGGCCAGCATGGCCAGCAGCAAAGCGAAAACGACAATGTCAATCAGGCCAGGATCGAGATATTGCGTGGTGTAACTTTCGACCAGCCCGACAATGAGACCGGCGAGAATTGTCCCTTCGACATTGCCAAAACCGCCGATGATCACAATGGCGAAGGCTTTCACGATTACTGAAGTGCCCGCAAACGGGGTGAGCACGAGAACGGGCGCAAGCATTGCGCCTGCCATACCGGCTAGCGCGGACGCGATCACAAATGTCAGCATGATGAGTTGGTTGGGATTGATGCCCATAAGGCCGGCGGTCTCGCGGTCTTGCGACACTGCGCGCAGCGCCTTGCCCATAAACGTAAATTTCATGAACGCATAAAGCAGTGCAATCGTTATCGACGAAACGGCGATGATGATGACATTTTGCCAGGAGACGAAGATTCCGGCAAAGCGGAAGACTTGGCTGCTGTATTGTGTCTCGAATGCATACGGGATGGGCCCAAACCAGGCCAACATCAGGTTTTGCATCATGACCGAAACGCCGATCGTTGCGATAAGGGGCAAGAGCTCATTGCTCTTGCGACGCAACGGCGTGAAAATAGACGCATTGATCAGCCAACCGAGAACGCCGCCCACGACAAATGCCACACCGATACTGGGAATATAACCGGCACCGGACAGATGCATGAAGAAATAGGCGGCGAAGGCGCCGAGCGTGACAAAGTCGGCGTGCGCGAAGTTGATCTGCACGAGCACGCCGTAGATCAGCGTCAGGCCTAACGCCACCAAAACATAGAGACTTCCGAGAACGACGCCGTTGATCGCCTGTTGGACGACGATCGTTGTTGTCATCGTCCGGTCAGTTCCACTTCAGGCTTGTCCACGACATGTCAGGTTTCGTCTCCATGTAATGGACGGTATCCATCTTAGTGTTCTGGTTGGTTTTGTCGAACTCCACGCTGCCGGTGACGCCGGTATAGCTCTTGGTCGCGGCGAGGCCGTCGCGAATCGATTGTGCGTCCTTGCCCCCGCGCTTGACCACATCTGCGATCAGCATGATCTGATCGTAAGCATGGGCATTCAGGTGCGTCGGGCCCGCATTGTATTTAGCCTTGAATGCAGCGATGAAATTTTTGGCGACATCGCGAGTGTCAGTCGGATCGAATTGGACTATGCGGATGTAGCCGAGCGCCGCTTTGCCGGCCTTCTCTTCAAATCCGAAGGGCAACCAAATCGTGCCAATTTGGATCGCGCCACCGCCGCCGCCTTTGGTAACACCGGCTTGGGCGAGCGCCTGAGTAATCTTGAGACCTTGCCCCTCAAGCGTGTAAGTGGGGATCACATCAATCTTGCCTAGGCCCGCGACCCGTGTCGCGATCGATGTGAAATCGTTCACGTCGCGGCCAAAGCCGATTTCAGCCAGAACTTTGCCGCCAACCTTCGTGAAGGTGTCCTTGAACACCTGCTCGTTGCCGATGCCCGCATTGGTGTTTTCGAATAGCAAGACGGCGGTGCGCGCATTGAGACGCTTGTAGGCATTGTCCGCCAAGTTGATCCCTTGCATGACCTCATTCGGCATAATCCGAAATGTCCAAGGATTGCCCGGCTCGGTGACCTTGATTGAGGATGAACCGGCATTGAGCAACGGCACCTTCGCCTGCTCGACGATCGGCATGACGGCAAGCGTGGCATCCGAACATTCTTCGCCGATTATGACGTCGGGCTTGAACTGCTCGATCAATCGCTTGGCGGCCTGCGTGGCGGGAAGCGGACCACAGCTTGAATCTTCGTATTGAACGGTGAACTTGTAACCATTCACGCCAGCCTTGTTGAGCTGCTCCAATGCAAGTTCAACGCCCTGTTTGTCCTGGGTACCGAAATAAGAGCCCGGTCCGGACATGGGAAACAGCGCGCCTATCTTTATCGATTTATCCTGCGCTTGTGCGGCTGGCCCGATAGCCAGAAGACCGATTGTTGCCCCGCTCACAATGAGAGCGCGAAATGCCTTGATCATTTCATTATCCTCCCCGGAACGATTGCAATTTGTAAGCCTGAGAGCCTAGCAACGATCGCCGGGCGGGGTAAAGCGAACTCCGGTATCCGCTATCGGTTCTGAAACAACGTCTTGGCCAGAGGCTTCCGAATAGGCCTGCTTTGGACGCTACGGCCAGCATGCACACAAGCAAGCCGTTCAAATCCACTGGACTCGCTGACAAAGTGTATTAGGCGCTTAAACGCCATTTGCCCTGAACACGATTGCCGTCAGTCCGCGCGGAGCCGAGAACGCCACACCAAGGATTCGTTATGCGCCGCACGGACAAGCTGCGACGAATTCGCAAATCGCACAAATTGATCAGTTTTTTCCGTTTTGAAGAGTGGCGCGCCCGAAGAGATTCGAACTCCTGACCCCCAGATTCGTAGTCTGGTGCTCTATCCAGCTGAGCTACGGGCGCTTATTTCCGCTGCCGGAAGCCGGCTCACAGAACCGGGCATAGCTAACGTCTTGACCACACATTGGCAAGCGTTGCGCCGTTAACGCTCAAATCGGTTGCGCTGCCCCGGCGAGGGCATCGTTTTCGATACGGATACGGTAAGCAAGAACTGCCGCATTCGCGATGGAGTAAATGAGCGCAAAAATCGGCAGGCCTAGCGCCAATGGAACCACCGCAATCTCCAGCGCAACAACCAGGTAGTTGGGGTGCTTCAACCAACGATAGGGCCCCCGTTTAACCCCGACGGCACCAGGCAACACGATCACGCGCGTGGTCCAGCGGCGGCCAAGGCTGCCGATGACCCACAATCGGCAGGCCTGTAGAATTACGAACACGGCCAGCCAAAAGCCGATGATCGGCCGATCGCGACCAAAAACCCATAAGCCAAGAATCCAAGAGGCGTGCAGCACTATGATGACCGGATAATGCGCGGCACCAAATTCGATGCCGCCTCTCGCGCGCAGTCGGACAGTGTTGAAGTGGGCGAAGCCAAGTTCAAGCAGCCGTTGGGCGACCAGAAACGCGACCAGCCATGCCCCCTCACCCATGTGCGGCCTCGAGCTGCAGGAAATTTGCGGTGAACCCGGGGCCAAGTGCCGAGAGGACCGCAGGACCGCGCAAGCCGCGCTTGAGCGCACGTTCGAGAACAAAAAGCACGGTCGGCGCTGACATATTGCCATGGCCGCGCAGGATTTCACGTTCATCGCGCAGTGTGCCCTTTTGCAACTCAAGCGCAACTTCGATTGCGTCAAGAACCTTGGCGCCGCCCGGGTGACAGATAAGTTGCGGAGCATGCAGTCGCGCGGACTTGATGAAGCGGCGCACCGGCGCAGCCATTCGCTGTTCAACAAAGCGTGGCAATGAACGCGACAACATCACCCGAAATCCGACCGGATCAATCGACCAGCCCATGATGTCGAGCGTACGCGGCCAGGTGTGTTCGGCCGCGGCGCCCACGCGCAGAGCGGCCGCGCGCGGCTCCGCACGCAGAACTGCAGCGGCGGCACCATCACCGAACAAGGCCGATGAGATCACATCAGCCTTAGTTTCGCGATCCGTACGTGACGTTAATGTGCAGAGTTCGACGACAACCACCAATACCACTTCGCCGGGATCGGCACGAGCCAGGCGCGCACCGAGCGTCAAGCCAGAGACGCCGCCGGCGCAACCGCGGCCGAATATCGGCACCCTCATGACGCTCGGTCGAAACCCGAGCTCGGGCCCCACACGCGCTTCAATTCCCGGAGTCGCTATACCGGTTGAGGATACGGTCACGACAACGTCGACATCGCGCGCTGAAACACCGGCACGCGCGAGGGCCGTCCGCGCCGAATTTACAAACAGCTCGCTTGCACTTTCGAGGTAGGCCTCCGTGCGCTCGGCCCAGTCGTGCGGAGCGCACAACCATTCGAGCGGACGGGCCGAATAGCGCCGTTCAATTCCGGCATTGACGAACACATCGGCAAGTTTTGGATAGCGCGCGAACATACGCGCATAAACTTTGCGCGCCGCATCCGCCACTGCGCGTTGATCGATCTGGTGCGGCGGCACCGCAGTCGCAATCGAAAGCACGTTTACCGACGGCGCCATACCCTTTGTCCTTCAATAGGGGATACCTAATGCGACGAACACCGCAAATCGCGGCATCTTCCGCGTTCAGGCGCGAGCGCGTTCACCGCGTCGTGTGTTCAGATCGACCGCGCGATCCGGAATCATAATGCTGAACGTGGCGCCGATCGTTCCCGGCACAAGGCGAATCTCGCCCCCGTGCGCGCGCACCAGTTCCGCGGCAATAGCCAAACCCAAACCGGTTCCTCCGGCGCGTGCCGAGCCCTGAAATGCCTGAAACATATGAGCTTGCGCTTTTTCCGGTACGCCGGGTCCAGTATCGGACACCTCAATAACCACAACGCTACCTTCACGCCTTCCAGTAATACGAATTTGATCACGCGCGGGGTCGCGCGCACCGCGCGCTTCCAGCGCCTGCACCGCATTACGCGCGATATTGACCAAAACGCGAAACAATTGATCGTGATCGGCTTCCATGGTCAGCCCGCGCTCAACCGACACGATCCAACGGATCGGCACGTCGAGTCCAAGGCCCAGGGCCTCGTGCACCTCATCAACGAGCGGCTCGACGTCAATCGTCTTTCGCTCGGGAGCCGACTCCTGCGCGCCACCGTAAGAGAGGGTGCTTTGGCAGAATGCGATCGCCCGTTCGAGTGCGCGCATGAGCTTCGGCGCAAAGCGCTGTACCTTAGGATCTGGTGAGGTCGACAACTGATCGGAAAATATCTGCGCGGATGCAAGCAGATTGCGCAGGTCGTGATTGATCTTCGAAACTGCGAGACCAAGAGCGGCAAGCCGACTCTGTTGATGCAGCATCGAGGCAAGTTCGCGCTGCATGGCACCGAGCTCTTCTTCAGCGGTACCGATCTCGTCGCGGCGGCCGCTTTCGGCGATGATCCGGGACGGATTTTCCGGGTCTGCCCGAAACGCGATCATATTGCCGGTGATACGCCACATCGGGCGTACCAAGAGATAATGCAGCGCGAAGAAAACGAGCATTGCAGTGATGCCGGAGATTGCCAGCGACAACAACAATATGTTGACGGAAAACGTCCACATCGCCTTGCACAGCGGCGTCTCGTTCAGGATGATTTCCAGAAAATCGCCGCCCATCGGCGCCGCGCCAACCACGCGCATGACATCATCGGGCTTGCAGGTCAGCAGCGTATCGAACGCATCCATGATGGAGTGCCACCACGATACCCGCCGCATATCGATGTCCTGCGCGACGGCGGACGGCATATTTGTTGCGGCGAGCAGACGGCGCTGATTGCCCATCTTCAATGCGACCGCGCGCGCACCGATACTCATGAGAATCTGGTTCGCAAGACTTTCGGGCACCATGCCGCTCGGTGCGGCATCGAGGACGAGCGCAGCCGTATGCGCGGCAGCCAAGCGGTCATTTAGCCAATTCAGCCGGAAATTCGCGACCGATGGGACGTAAATCAGAATTTCCGCCACCATCACGAATAGGATTGTGAGCAACAACAGTTTGCCGGAGAGCCCGATGCGCGGCGCACGCCCCGGCCGAGGTTCCGTTATTGCTTTTTCTGTTTCGTTTCCCGTTTCCAAAATCGCCTCAACCGAAGAATCTCATCCAAGCAATGATGCGCCGCACCCAAATGCCGGTCAAACGCGGGGCGAAGAAATCGACGGCCGCACGCTTTCCCAGTTCCGATAGCGTCGGGTATGGCAGAACAACGTCTAAAAAAGCACGAACATTGAGACGTTGGGAAATCGCAAGAATCCACATTGAAATCAGTTCACCCGCCTGACTGCCGACGATTGTGACACCTACAATTTTACCTTTTCGTGTTGTGATGACTTTAATGTGGCCGGCCGTTTCACTATCGGTCTGCGCGCGATCATTATCGTAATAAGCCCATCGCGCGATGCGGATTTTGATGCGCCGTGCGCTTGCCTGAGCCTCTGTCAGCCCGATCTGGGCCAGTTCGGGGTCGGTATAGGTCGCGCGGGGAATCGCGTCTTTGTTGGCCCGTACCGGCAGACGAAACAATGCATTCCGGATCACCAAGCCGGCATGGTAGTTGGCGGCATGAGTGAGCCGGGGTTGTCCGGACGTACAGTCGCCGATTGCATAAGCCCGCCGGTTGCTGGTCTTGAGCTTTCTGTTCACTAAAATTCCAGTCGCGTCGTAGCGAATGCTAGCTGCATCGAGATCGAGGCCCTCGATCGTGGGCTTGCGTCCGGCGGCAACCAAAAGGTGGCTTCCTGTGATGGTCTGTTCAGCACCCGCCGAAGCAATCGTGGCGGTCACGGTGGCACCCATATGCGTGATATCGACAATATTTACGTCCCTACGGATGACGACGCCTTCGCGCTCAAGGCGGCCCACAACAATCTCAACGCATTCGGAATCTTCGTTTGCGAGCGGCGCCCCCTTTTCGAGGACCGTCACCGAACTTCCCAACCGGCGAAACGCCTGGGCCAATTCAAGACCAGTCGAGCCCGCGCCGATAATAATGAGATGCTCCGGGCGCTCCTTGAGATCGAAGATGCTTTCATTCGTCAGGTAAGGTCCGCCGCCGAGGCCCGGAATTTGCGAGACTGCCGGCGTCGATCCCGTAGCGATCACGAAACGTCGCGCACGAATTTCGATCTCGCCGGCTACGACTGTTTTCCGATCCTTGAAGCGCGCATGTTCGTGGATGACGCGGACGCCGAGCGCGGTAAAGCGTTCGGCTGAATCCGTCGGCGCAATCGACGCAATGACTTTATGGATGCGGTCGCACACTTTCATAAAATTCACCGGGACGTTTTGCCTGTCGAGACCGAAGATACCGGCACCGCGCATCTGGTCGGCGCGCCTGGCGATCGCCAGCAAAGCCTTCGACGGAATGCAGCCGGTATTGAGACAGTCCCCTCCCATCTTGTCGCGTTCGATCAAAACTGTCGGAACTCCGAATGCGGCAGCGGCAATGGCCACCGACAACCCGCCCGGCCCTCCGCCGATCACGCAAATATCGGGTGTGAGTGCTTCCGTCATCCGCCTGCAACCCTTGCCCCTTGCAACAAATCCAATATCACATCGTATTGTGCGAGCGTTCGCGCAAATGTTTCACTACGACCGGCGCCAGCGCGAGCAGACCAAGCGCAACGAGCGCGATGATCATGCGCGGGGTCAACACATCCCCCGCGTCGAAAACCATTCGACATGAGGGACTTCCTGAAGCGACACACTGATAATATGTGTCTTTCTGCGCGGCGATGACGCTGTCGAGGCCGGTACCGGCCAACGCAAAGGCCACAGCGGCCGGGATGACGCCGAGCGCTGTTGCGGCGACAAACGGGCCTAACCGGACGCCCGCAAATGCGGGCACGAGGTTTACGAGAAAAAACGGAAAGGCGGGAACGAGCCGCAGAAAAAGAAGGTAGCTGAAGGCATCCTCGCGAAAATCCTTCGCAAGTTGGCTGGCGCGTGGACTGGCGCGGCGCAGCAGCGGCTCCCCGAGCGCCGTCCGAGCCACAAGGAAAATGAGCGTTGCGCCAATCGTCGCACCCACAATTGCCGCCGCAGTGCCGATCAAAAGGCCAAACAGAAAACCGCCGGCAACCGTGAGAAATGCCGCGCCTGGAAGTGAAAAGGCGACGGTTGCGATGTAAATGGCGGTATAGACGAATATCGCCAAAACGTGATGTTGCGTAACGAAGGCATCAATGATCGTGCGATGGTGAACCAATGCCTCGAAGGAAATGCCCCCGCTGCCCGCGGCGAGGTAGGCCAACACGGCAAAGCCGGCGACCAAAACCAACGGCAGCAGCCGGAGGGCAGCACCCCGCCATTGCGCAGCCGAAGACGAACGAGCAGGCATTTACGCTATATACACGAGCCAGCAGGCGAAACGGTCACCTCTCACCGCCTTGTGAGGCGTTTTGACACCTGATTTCGTCGCTGCACGCGGCCGCATTGACGGGCCAAGGCCCCTACCTTATAAGCCGCGCAAAATCTTATGCCGGCTCGAAAGAATTCGGGCTTTGTTGGCGTTTCGAGGACGGCGTCCTCCTTCCCCACGGCGCGACCAGCGGAGAACGTGAACGTGAAGCGGACCTATCAACCGAGCAAGCTCGTACGCAAGCGCCGGCATGGGTTCCGTGCGCGCATGGGGACCAAGGGCGGGCGCAAGGTGCTATCGGCGCGCCGGGGGCGCGGCCGCAAGCGGCTTTCCGCCTGACGGCGGCGAAAATCGCCGCGCATTGCTTCCATGGAACGCTTGAGGCAACGGGCGGATTTTCTGGCCGCGGCGGCCGGTGCGAAAGCGCCGTCCACCGCGTTCGTGCTGCAGATACGTAACCGTCGGGATGAGGGCCCCGCACGGTTCGGCTTTACAGTGTCGAAAAAGGTCGGAAATGCGGTCGAGCGAAACAGGGTCCGACGCCGGTTGCGCGAAATCGTAAGACTCTCGGCGGCGACGCGCGTGCGTGCCGGTCATGATTATGTCCTTGTCGGCCGTCGAGCGGCACTCAATATGTCGTTTGCCCGGATGACCGAGGATTTTGAAGGTGCGTTGCGAAGAGGGCATGCGGGGCGCAGTGGCAAAGTGGAATCGCGATGACCGACAATAAGAATACCATCCTGGCCATAGCGCTTTCGGCGCTGGTGCTGCTTGGTTGGCAATATTTCTTTGCCGGACCGCAGGACAAGGCTCGACAGGAGCAGTTGCAAACGCAACAGCAGAAGACCATTGCCGCGGGAACTTCTCCAAACAGCCAACCCGTGCAAGCCCCGCCGCAATCTGCGCCGCCTCAGGTCCCCGGCCAGGCGAGTGCGCCGGCGGGTACCGCGCCGGTGGACCGCACGGCCGCCCTCGCAAGCTCGCCACGCGTGGCAATAGCCACCGACAGCGTGCAAGGCTCGATTGCACTTAAAGGGGGGCGTATCGACGACTTGTCGCTTGTCAAGTTCCGCGAGACGGTCGATCCTAAATCGCCCCCGATCGTGCTGCTCTCGCCCTCGGGCGCTGCGGATCCCTTCTACGCCGAGTTTGGTTGGACTAGCGCCGCCGGCTCCGGCGCGAAGGTACCGACTGCCGACACCCTTTGGAAACAGGTCGGCTCTGGTGCCCTCAGCGTCGGACACCCGGTGACGCTTACTTACGACAATGGCGAAGGCCTCGAATTTCGCCGGACTATCGCAGTCGACGACAGATATCTTTTCACCATCAAGGATGAAGTGACCAACAGAGGCGCGAGCGCAGTTTCTGTTTATCCATACGCGCTGATTTCACGCCACGGCACGCCGCCGACTGCCGGATACTACGTTCTGCACGAAGGGCTCATTGGCGTGCTCGGCGAGGCTGGATTGCAGGAATACACGTACAAAAATATCGAAGACAAAAAGGTCGTCAATTTCGACATAACCAACGGCTGGCTCGGCATCACTGACAAATACTGGGCTGCCACATTACTGCCCGACACAAACGCGCACTTGAAGGCGCGTTTCTCGACCAGCATGCTCGGCACAACCAAGACGTACCAGACCGATTATTTACTTGACGCGCAGACGATCGCGCCGGGTGGAACCGGCTCGGCGAACGCACGGCTGTTTGCCGGCGCTAAGGAAGTGACAACCGTTGGCATCAACTTTCCCTTTGTCGGCATCGGCGGCTATAACAAGGAACTCAGCCTCAACCACTTTGATCTGTTAATCGATTGGGGCTGGTTCTACTTCATCACCAAGCCGATGTTCCTGGCGATGGATTTCTTCTACCGCCTTTTCGGCAATTTCGGCCTTGCGATCCTGATGGTCACGGTGCTTGTCAAGATCGTCTTCTTCCCCCTTGCCAACAAGTCCTACGCTTCGATGGCAAAGATGAAGGCGGTGCAGCCGCAGATGACGGCGCTACGCGAGCGCTATGCAAATGACAAGGCGAAGCAGCAGCAGGAACTGATGGAGCTTTACAAGCGGGAGAAGATCAACCCGCTGGCCGGTTGCCTGCCGATCGCGATCCAGATTCCGGTATTCTTCTCGCTCTACAAGGTCTTGTTTGTCACCATCGAAATGCGGCACGCGCCGTTCTTCGGCTGGATCCATGATCTTTCGGCGCAGGACCCGACGAACGTCTTCAACCTGTTCGGTCTTATTCCAGTTGATCCAACTTTGGTGCCAATGGTCGGCCATTTCCTGCATCTCGGCGCCTGGCCGCTCATTATGGGCGTGACGATGTGGGTTCAGATGAAGCTCAACCCCGCACCGCCCGACCCGACCCAGGCGATGATCTTCAATTGGATGCCGCTCATATTCACGTTTATGTTGGCGAATTTCCCGGCCGGCCTTGTAATCTATTGGGCATGGAATAATTCGCTTTCAGTCCTTCAACAAAGCGTCATCATGCGTAAGCATGGCGCCAAGATTGAATTGTTCGACAACATCAAGTCCGTGCTTGTGAAAAAGAAGCCGCAGCAGTAACGGCTGGAATAGCGACTTCCATCATCGCCGGGCCCGTCCCGGCGATCTCGCTTGTACTGGCCCCAGTGCGTCACTAATCGGGATGTCCGGGATAAAACCGGGCATGACGGCGGATGGGCTCAATCAACAACTTTACCGGCGCGGAAATCGAAGCTGGCCGGCGCCTGTTCGCAGGCGAATGGCAGTTCGTCGCTGCGGCCGGTACGCCTGCGTCATTGCCGGCGATGCGCGGCGTCGAAATTGCCTTCGCGGGACGTTCAAACGTCGGCAAATCGAGCCTGATTAACGCCCTCACCGGCCGCAAGAGACTTGCGCGGACCTCGCGCACCCCTGGGCGCACCCAGGAACTCATCTTTTTTACAGTTGGCGACAGCCTCCGCGTCGTCGACATGCCGGGCTACGGCTATGCCGCGGCAGCTAAATCCAGGATTGCCGCATGGACGGCGCTGATCGAGGCCTATCTGCGCGGACGCAGCAATCTCGCTCGCGTTTACCTGCTGGTCGATGCCCGCCATGGCCTCAAGCCTGCCGACGCCCCTGCTTTCGACGCGTTGGGGCAATCGGCGGTCAGTCATCAGGTCGTCCTGACCAAATGCGATGAAGTAAAGCCGGCCGACCTTGCCAAACGCATTAACGACGTGGAAACGGCGCTCGCCAAGCGACCGGCCGCATTTCCGGCTGTGCTCGCAACGTCGTCCCGGGAAGGCACCGGAATTGGCGAGCTGCGTGCCGCGATTGCACGGCTCTTGGCGGAAAGAGGCCGCTGACGCATTGTCGGACGACCGCGACATCGGCTAGAACCCCCGCGATGAGCAAAGCCCCCAAAATCGACCCGCAGGAGCAGGCCCGCATTCTCTCGGAAGCGCTGCCGCACATGCAACGTTACGACGAGGAAATCGTCGTGGTGAAATACGGCGGTCACGCCATGGGCCAGGAACAGACCGCGCGCGATTTCGCGCGTGACGTCGTCCTGCTCGAACAAACCGCTATCAATCCTGTCGTCGTCCATGGCGGCGGCCCGCAGATCGAAGCCATGCTCAAGAAGCTCGGCATCAAGTCCGAATTTGCCGCCGGCTTGCGCATCACTGACGCCAAGACGGTCGAGATCGTCGAGATGGTCCTCGCCGGATCTATCAACAAGCAGATCGTCGGCTACATTAACGCCGCCGGAGGCAAGGCCATCGGCCTTTGCGGCAAGGACGGCAATATGGTGCAGGCTCGCAAGGTGAGCCGCACCGTCGTCGATCCCGACTCCAACATCGAAAAGGTCATTGATCTGGGATTTGTCGGCGAGCCGGAAAAGGTCGACGTGACCATTCTCAATCAGGTGATCGGCCGCGAGATGATTCCCGTCTTGGCGCCGGTGGCAACGTCCGCCGCGGGCGGGACCTTCAACGTCAATGCCGACACGTTTGCAGGTGCGATTGCCGGTGCCCTTAAAGCGAAGCGTCTGTTGCTGCTGACGGATGTACCCGGCGTGCTCGACAAGTCAAAAAATCTGATCGAGGATCTTTCCGTTGCCGATGCGCGCAAGCTGATCGCGGACGGAACGATCTCCAGCGGGATGATTCCCAAAGTCGAAACCTGCATTTATGCGCTCGACCAGGGCGTCGAAGGCGTCGTCATCATGGACGGCAAGGTCCCGCACGCCGTCCTGCTCGAGCTGTTGACCGACCACGGTGTCGGCACGCTTATGCATCGGTAAAGGCTGCGCACCTCCCCATCGGCCATCGAGTTCCGATAGCATGACCGCATGATTCGCGGACTCATTGGCATGGTTGCCGCGTCAATCTTTCAGCTGGCGACGCCGGCACAAGCCGAGCTGACATTGTGCAATCGCACCAGCTACCGGATGGAGACCGCAATTGGCCTTGAAAAACGCGCCAATGTCGAGACGCGTGGCTGGTTCCGGCTTGATCCCGGAGAGTGCAGACAAGTGCTGGACGGTCCGCTCGATGTCGACATGGTCTATGTGCATTCGCGCACGCCGGCGGTTTATGGCAGTGCGCCGCAACCGCAAAACGGACAAGCCGATTTCTGCACGCGCAAGGACGATTTCGACATCGCCAATGCCCGGAGTTGCCCGGTAAGCCAGCAGGCTCATTTCAGCGCGGCCAAGCCGGCGGACTCCCCGAAAGGCCCGGTCGTCAATCTCGCCGAAGAGGCCGATTATGACGACGTGCAGGCACGGCTTGCCGGTATCCAGCGGCTGCTGGTGATTGCCGGTTACGACGCCTATCCGATCGACGGCGTGCAGGGCACAAAGACGCAGGCCGCGATCGCCAAATTCCTCAATGACCGGAAGCTGGCTGCCGACGTTGTTCCGACTTCGAAATTTTTCGACACGCTTGTCGAAGCCGCGCGCAGTCCCGAGGGCATCGGTTTCACCTGGTGCAATGACACCAAATATGCGGTGATGGCGTCGATCGGAATTATCGAAATGGGCGCGATCGTCACCCGCGGTTGGTACCGCATCGACTCCGGACAATGCGTGCGGCCCGACCTCCGCGGCGATCCGCACCGGCTCTATAGTTACGCGGAAGCGGTCGACGCAATTGGCCGCCTCATCAAGCGCGGCGACGGCCCTCTCTCGTGGGGCGGCACCGTTGCGCTCTGCACCCGCGACGGGCGATTCGAAATCGCCGACCACAAGGACTGTGCGGCGCGAGGGTTGAATTCCGCCGGCTTTGCGGTCATCGATCTCGGTAACCAGCCTGCAACGACCATTCGCTTCAAGGAACAGTAACGTCGTGCCAAAACCGGCTCGCCTCGCCCCGCGTGGCTTCAGCCACGTCGAGACATGGGTATTCGATCTCGACAACACGCTCTATCCGCATCACCTCAATCTCTGGCAACAGGTCGACGAGCGCATTCGGGCCTACGTGTCGGATTTTCTGAAGGTTTCGAAGGACGAAGCGTTCCGCCTGCAAAAGGACTACTATCGCCGCTACGGCACCACCATGCGTGGAATGATGGCCGAGCACGGAATGCAGCCCGACGACTATCTCGAATTTGTGCATCGGATCGACCATTCGCCTCTCCAGCCGAATCCGGCGCTCGGCGCGGCACTGGAAAGGCTCTCAGGTCGCAAGCTCATCCTTACTAACGGCACGCGCAAGCACGCTGATGCCGTGATGCAGAAGCTCGAAATTCATCATCATTTCGAGGATGTCTTTGACATTGCCGCCGCGAATCTCGATCCCAAACCCTTGCCGCAGGTCTACGAGAGGTTTCTTGCGCGCCATGGCGTCGACCCGAAGAAATCGGCCATGTTCGAGGATCTGGCGCGCAATCTGGAAACGCCCCACGCGCTTGGCATGACCACCGTGCTGGTCGTGCCAGAAGGTCAGCGTGAGGTCTTTCGCGAAGCCTGGGAGCTGGAGGGACGCGATGCCCCCTACGTCGATCACCTGACCGACGATCTTACTGGGTTCATAGAACGGATCGCCCAGCGCTGATTAGACGCCCGGAATTACCTGCTGCATCAATACCGCAAGACCGATCCCGACAATGCCGGCACCGACCAGGCGCAGCGGGGATACATCCGGAGAACGCTGCGCAAATAAGCGAGTCAAATGCGCAGCAGCAAACGCGATCGTCCCCTGGATAACCGCCAGGCCGGTGAGATAGGCGTAAAGTGGCGTCGGCTCAGCGCCGTAGATCGATTCACCCAATGCATAACCATGAATAATTCCGACGCTCGCAAACAGCACTAGCGCGCCGCTCGTCGACATCCCCCTGCGCAGGATCATTAGCATGCCGAGCGCGAGCACCGTGAGTGCTACCAGGATTTCCGCGCCCGGGACGGTCGCTCCATGCAGATGGAGGGCGACGCCTGCCATCATCGCGACGATGAACGCAATCGCGAGCGCCGACGCGGATCGATGCGCCGCCGCTAGACAGCCGACCGCCACGACCGCAGCAAAATGGTCAAGACCAATGACCGGATGCCCGAGCCCCGACAGCATCCCTTCAGCAAAGGTCGCCGGCGTACGACCGCCCATCAAATGATGCGCGTAAGCTGGCGCGCCGCTAAGTGCCAAGAAGCCAACGCCAATACCCAGACGAACGAATTTTTGTGTCATGCCGTTTCTCCCAGCGCGAGCTTAATCGATCGCGTGCGGCTTGACATCCCCGGCTCCGGCCCCGACAACCCGCAACCGGACGAGGCGGTAAACCCATGTCAAACGACAAGCTTGCCAGCATCATCGATGACGCCTTCGAGGGGCGCGACAAGATTGGCCCAAAGACCAAAGGCGCCGTGCGCAAAGCGGTGCATTCCGCGCTTGATTTGCTCGATTCTGGCCAGGCGCGTGTCGCTGAACGCGAGGCGGACGGCCGCTGGCGCGTCAACCAGTGGCTGAAGAAAGCCGTGCTTCTCTCGTTCCGTATCAATGATATGAGCGTTATTCCCGGCGGACCGGGAAAAGCCGCCTGGTGGGACAAGGTCGATTCCAAATTTAAAGGGTGGAACGCTGCACGCTTCCGCAAGTCGGGATTTCGCGCCGTGCCCGGCTGCGTCGTGCGCCGTTCAGCATTCATTGCGCCGGGGGTCGTGCTGATGCCGTCTTTCGTCAATCTCGGCGCATATGTCGACAGCGGCGCCATGATCGATACCTGGGCGACGGTCGGTTCCTGCGCGCAGATCGGCAAGAACTGCCACATCTCCGGTGGCGCCGGCATTGGCGGCGTGCTCGAGCCATTACAGGCAGGTCCGGTTATCATCGAGGAGAACTGCTTTATTGGCGCTCGCTCGGAAGTAGCCGAAGGCGTGATCGTTCGCACCGGCGCGGTGCTTTCCATGGGCGTCTATCTCGGTGCATCGACCCGCATCGTCGACCGCGACAGCGGCACGATTACGCAAGGCGAGGTACCGCCCTACTCGGTCGTTGTGCCGGGCACGCTGCCTGGCAAGAGCGGCGGCCCGGGTCTTTATTGCGCTGTGATCGTCAAGCGCGTCGATGAGCGGACTCGCTCGAAGACCAGTATCAACGATCTGTTGAGGGATTAGGCCTTGCCCCTCACCACGCCCGCTCCTTCGCTCATTTCCACGCATTCGGCGGATTCTCACTCATGTCCGCGGATCCTGTAGCAATCGCCCGCGATTTGCTGCGCTGCCCGTCGGTCACGCCGGCCGAAGGAGGCGCGCTCGCGTATATCGAAAAAACGCTGAAGGCTGCCGGCTTCACCGTACAGCGCATGACATTCCGCGAGCCAGGCGCCGACGATGTCGAGAATCTTTACGCGCGCATAGGGACCGCGGCGCCACATCTCGTTTTTGCCGGCCACACCGACGTCGTGCCGCCCGGCGACGAGAAGGCGTGGAAGCATCCGCCATTTGCGGGCGAAACCGCAGGCGGCGAGCTATACGGACGCGGTGCTGTCGACATGAAAGGCGGCATCGCCTGTGCCCTCGCCGCGGTGCTCGATTATCTCAGCCATCATGGCGGCAAGCCCAAGGGCTCGATCTCGTTCCTAATCACAGGCGATGAAGAAGGTATCGCTGTTAACGGCACGCCAAAATTACTTAAATGGGTGGCCGAACGCGGCGAAAAATTCGACCACTGCGTGCTTGGCGAGCCGAGCAATCAGGAAATGCTCGGCGATACGATCAAAATCGGCCGTCGAGGCTCGCTCAACGGCCATCTCATTGTCTCCGGGAAACAAGGCCACGTCGCCTATCCGCAACGCGCGGAAAATCCGATCCGCGGACTGGTGACGCTCGTTTCCGCGCTGCAGGCGGAGCCGCTCGACCAGGGCAGCGCGCAATTCGCACCTTCACACCTCGAATTCACGTCGGTCGACGTCGGGAACAAGACGGTCAATCTGATCCCGGGCGAAGCAAGCGCGCGCTTCAATATCCGCTTCAACGACAGGCACACACTCGAGTCACTGAAAAAGACGATGGAAAGCCGTGCGGCGAAAGCGGCCGGTGGCCAGATCAGATTTTCCTTTCAGTGGGAACCGTCGAATGCAGGCGTCTTCATAACCAAGCCAGGCCCGTTCACCGAACTGGTCGCCAAAGCAGTCGCCGAGGTCACCGGCCGCAAGCCCGGGCTGTCGACGACCGGCGGCACGTCCGACGCCCGTTTCATTTCCAACTATTGCCCGGTTGTCGAATTCGGACTCGTCGGCCAGACCATGCATGCGATTGACGAGCGCGTGCCCATCGCCGATCTTCGCGCATTGACGGCAATTTATCGAAAAATTGTCGATCGATATTTCGCCTGACCAGCTTCGCGAGCGCGCCGCAGCCGAGACGTCAGCCCGATGCATATCTTCGACGAGCAAAAGATCGACTGCCACGCTCATGTGATCGATCCAGCCAATTTTCCATACGGCCGGAACGTCGCATACAAACCCGCCGGACAGGAAATCGGCACGACCAGGCAATTTCGTGAGGTCATGCAATGCTATGGAGTGACGCACGCCCTCCTCGTGCAGCCAAACTCCGGATACGGGAACGATAATTCCTGCATCCTTGACGCGATCGCGAATGGCGAGGGCCGATTCAAAGGGATCGCAATCGTCGATCTCGACGCCGACGTTGAGACGCTGCAAAAATTCCGCGCAAGGGGTGTTGTCGGCGCGGCAATTAATCCGACGTTTCACGGCAACGATTACTACAGGCATGCCGAAAGCTTGATGAAACGGCTCGCCGAACTCGACATGTTCTTTAATCTCCAGGTCGAGAATGACCAGTTCCTGATGTACCAGCCGTGGATCGAAAGAGTTCCGGTAAAGGTACTGATCGACCATGTTGGGCGGCCGACACCTTCGGCGGGTCTCGATCAGCCCTCCTTTGCAGCAATGCTGCGGATGGCAAAGACGGGGCGGGTAAATGTGAAGCTGTCCGGCTACCTGAAATTCTCCGGGCTGCCGTATCCTTTTGAGGATAGCTGGCCGTTCGTCCAGGCGCTGGTCGACGCGTTCACCCTTGATCACTGCATGTGGGCATCGGACTGGCCATATCTGCGGGCCGCCGAGCGGCAGGACTATGGGCCGTTGGTACGGCTGGCCGGGCACCTGTTTCCAAAGGATGCCGACCGCCGCAAGCTTTTCTGGGACACGCCCAATCGCTTGTTCAAATTTGCGCAGTGATCAATGATAGGAGCCGTTTATTGAAAGCGGTCGCGGCAGTTCAATAGAGTCGGTCGCCGCAATGCCAGGATCTGTGGGGTTTTCCATGCCGATTTCACGCCGCACATTGATTGTCTCGCTTGGGTCTGTGCCCGCGCTGATGCTGCTGTCACGCAAAGCATTTGCAAAATATCCTGACCGGCCGATCCGGCTGATCGTACCGTTCGCTGCCGGTGGCAATGCCGACATCGTGGGACGCCTGGTCGGCGAGCGAATTTCAAGCGCCCTGGGTCAGCCGGTCGTGGTGGACAATCGGGGCGGCGCCGGCGGCAGCATCGGCGCCGAAGCCGTCGCGCGCGCGACGCCCGACGGCTACACGCTGCTGGTCGGCTCAAATGGGCCGTTGACCGTCAATCCTTTTGTTCAGGCCAAGCTCGGCTACGATCCGATGAAGGATTTCGCACCCGTGGCGCTGACCAGCTACGTGCCGCACGTCATCATTCTCAGCAATAAAGTCGAAGTCAAAAACATCGCGGATCTGGTCGCGATGTCGAAGAAGGCACAGGTCAACATCGCCACCAGCGGGGTCGGCAGCGCAACCCATATGACGCTCGAGCGTTTCAAGGCGGCTTCTGGCGCGAACGTCGTGCACGTTCCCTATCGCAGCGGCGGCGCGCTCATGCCGGACCTGATCGGAGGCAACATACAGGCCGCGATGACGGAATTCTCCACTGCATTGCCGCTACACAAAGGCGGCCAGGCCCATATCATCGCCGTTGCGGCGAACGCCCGGTCGAAGCTCGCGCCCGACATCCCGACCTTCATCGAAAGCGGCGTGAAAGGTTTCACGGCCCAAAGCTATATCGGTATCCTTGCGCCGACGGGCACCCCGGCACCGGTCATTGCCGCGCTGCAGAAGGCAATTGCCGGCGGGCTCGTCAGCGGCCCGACGCCCGATAAATTGCGCGACATGGGCTCCGAAATCGCCACCGCCGAGCAGATGACGCCGGACGGCTTTGCCAGATTTGTCCATGCCGACTTTGAGAATATGCGCGAAGCCGCCAAACTTGCCGGGATCAAGCCGCAATGAGCGGCGCAATGCCGCAGGGCGCCTGCGACTGTCACTGCCACGTATTCGGGCCGGCCGCACGCTTCCCCTATGCCGAGCCGCGCAGTTACACGCCGGACGATGCACCGCTTGAAGCCTATCTTGCGCTGCTCGATCGCCTGGGCTTCGACCGCGGCGTTCTTGTTCAACCAAGCGCATATGGTCGTGACAACCGCGCCATGCTCGATGCCCTGATGCGCGCGCCGTCGCGTCTGCGCGGCGTCGCAGTCGGTAGCGCCGAACTTAACACCATGACACTCAGGCAATGGAATGCGGCCGGCGTGCGCGGCTTACGCGTCAACGAATTCCGCCGTAACGGAAAGCCCTATTACCGGAATGGTGTGACGCTCAAAGAGATCGAGCCGCTGCTGCCTGCCATGGCCGACCTCGGGTGGCATTTGCAACTGTGGATCGACACCCGCGATCTGCCCGAGCTGTTGCCCGCGCTCGCGACGGTGCATTTGCCGGTGGTCGTCGATCACATGGGCCGCATGGAGCACCATCACGGCATCAACCATTCCGGCTTTCAGGCCCTGCTTCGTGGAGTCGGTGAAGGCCGTCTGTGGTCGAAACTGTCGGGCACTTATCGGCTCGGTGCGACACCGCCGGATTATGTAGAAGCGCGGCCATTTCATGACGCGCTTGTTGCCGCAAACCCGCAGAACCTTGTCTGGGGCACCGACTGGCCGCATCCGCGTCCGGAGGGTCCCGTGCCGGACGCGGCCCATCTACTGAGAGTTTTCCTCGACTGGACGGCCTCCGATAAGCAACGGGCTATCCTCGTCGACAATCCAGCGCGCTTATATGGATTTCCCCGGGCTTGACGATGAGGCCGCGACCTCCGCAGCGACAATTTAGGGCTCAATACTCCACTTTCATCAGATAGAGCCCATCCGGCGGCGCAACCGTGCCGCAGGTGGTGCGATCACGCGCGACAAGGGCTTTGGCGAGGTCGTCCGAACTCCACTTTCCTTCGCCGACCGCAACGAGCGAGCCCACCATCGAACGTACCTGGTTATGCAGGAACGAGCGTGCGATCGCGGTGACATCCACTTCCTCACCATCGCGTGCGACGTTGAGTACATCGAGCGTCTTTACTGGAGACTTGGCCTGGCACTCCGTCGAGCGGAAGGTCGTGAAATCGTGCTTGCCGACAAGGCGCTGCGCCGCCGCATGCATCGCCGCGCAATCGAGCGGACGTGGAACACGCCACGCGCGACCGGCGTCCAGCGTCAGATCGGCGCGCCGGTTGATGATGCGGTAGACATAACGCCGTTTGACCGCCGAAGTCCGCGCGTTGAAATGGTCCGCGACCGGCTCAGCGGAAAGCACGGCGACGGGATGCGGACGTAGATGCGCATTCAGCGCATCGCGTACGGTGTCCGCATCCCATTCCTTGCTAAGGTCGACATGCGCGACTTGACCGCGCGCATGCACGCCAGCATCGGTACGCCCGGCGCCCTGCACCAACGTCCGCTCACCAGAGAGTGCCTCGATTGCCGCTGTCAAAACGCCCTGTACGGTCAGTTGGTCGGCCTGGACTTGCCACCCGGCAAATGGCGCGCCGTCATATTCAATAATGAGCTTGTATCGCGGCATGGTCAGGCAACCCGCATGCCGGCTTTCACGGATGCACCCCGCAGGAAGGCGTCCGCATTCATTGGTTGCTTGCCGGCGCGCTGAACCTGCGTCAGCCGCACCGCGCCAGTGCCGCAGGCGATGGTCAGCCTGTCATCGATAACGGTGCCGGCGGTACCCCCTCCGTCACCTTTTGTCGAACGCAGGGCCTTGATCCGAGCGCCGCCAAATTCGAACCAGGCGCCGGGAAATGGCGACAGGCCACAGATGTGGTTGTGAACCTGCATCCATGACTTCGTCCAATCGATGTGTGTCTCGTTTTTGGAGATTTTTTCGGCATAGGTCGCGCCAACCTGCGGCTGCGGCGTAAGCGTGAGCGAACCGCGTTCGGCAGCCGCAAGCGCCCGCGCCACAAGATCCGCGCCAAGCTGCGCTAGCACATCGTGCAGTTCGCCCGCCGTCATGTCGGCATTGATGGAAACGCGCTCCGCCATCGCCATGGCGCCAGTATCGAGCCCCTCGTCCATCTTCATGATGGTAACGCCGGATTCCGCGTCGCCTGCCATGATGGCACGATTGATGGGAGCTGCGCCGCGCCATCGCGGCAGCAGCGAGGCATGCACATTGAAGCAGCCGAGCCGCGGAGCTTCGAGGATCGGTTTTGGCAAAAGCAATCCGTAGGCAACCACGACTGCCAAATCTGCATTATGCGAGCGAAAGGCGGCCTCGACTTCCTCGTCCCTCAAGGTCTTGGGCGTATAGACCTGTAGCGCAAGGCGCCGCGCCTCACGCTCGACCGGCGTGTACTGGATGTCCATGCCACGGCCGGCCGGCCGGGGGGCACGGGTATAGACCGCGGCAATTTCGTGCCCGCGCGCCGCCAGCTCGATGAGTGCCGGCACCGCAAAATCGGGCGTGCCCATGAAAGTCAGGCGCATTCAGGCACCATCCAGCGCGGGGACGCGCCCCAGTGTCAGCCAATATGATGCGAAGGTTCTTGGTCCTCGGAGAGCGGCTTTGCGCCATCCGTCTTCTTCGCAGCCTTCTTGAATTTCTTCATCACCATATCCCGCTTGAGCTTGGAAATGTGATCGATGAAGAGCACGCCGTTGATGTGATCGATTTCGTGCTGCAGGCAGGTGGCCAGAAGCCCCTCGGCCTCGATCTCCTGCGGCTTGAGATTGGTATCGAAAAATTTCACCTTCACGGTCTTTGGCCGCGTGACCTCCTCATAATATTCGGGGATCGAAAGGCACCCCTCCTCATAAGTCGCTTTGTCTTCGGAAGCCCAGATTACTTCCGCGTTGATGAAAACCTGGGGCTGCTTTGGTTCGTCCTTTTTGGCGAGGTCCATGGTGATGACGCGCTTCGGAATTCCGACCTGGATAGCCGCGAGCCCGATGCCGGGCGCCGCATACATGGTTTCGAACATATCGTCGATCAGCGCACGGAGCTGTTTGTCGACGGCCTTCACCGGCTCGCTTTTAAGCCGCAGCCGCTTGTCGGGGATGATGATGATGTCGCGAACCGCCATGGTCGCGATGTAAGGGCAAGGGCGCACGCGGTCAATGCGTTTCCCGTCGGCGTTGCCTCTTGAGCCAGCAACATAATCGCCCTACCGTTCGCCGTTCGTTCGCCCAGCCGAGCGAATCACGGTAGAAGCGCCAGATGTCCGAGACAGTGCTAGTCGTTGCATGCCTGCTCGCCGGCCTTGCGGCCGGAGCGTTCATTGTTTTTCTCGTGCGCCCCCGTGCGATCGAAAACGATCGCGCCGCGGCCGAAGGTATCGCCCAAATTCACGGCCGTATCGACGCGATGGGCACGTGGCTGCAAAACGCACACGGCCAGCTGCAACAATCGGTCAACGAGCGCCTCGATACCGTCAGCCAGAATCTCGGGCTTTCGATTCAAAATACCACAAAGCACACGACTGAAAATCTGCAGAAGCTCAACGAACGTCTCGCCGTAATCGATACCGCGCAGAAGAACATTACGGATCTGGCGACGCAGGTCTCCTCGCTGCAAAATGTGCTCGTCAACAAGCAGTCGCGTGGCGCATTCGGGCAAGGACAACTGGAAGCAATCGTTGCAGATATTCTCCCGAAAGGAGCCTACGAATTCCAGTACACCCTTTCCAACAAGACGCGCCCCGACTGCGTGATCTTCATGCCGGAATCCGGCCCATTGATCATCGACGCCAAGTTTCCTCTCGAGGCGATGTCGGCTTTACGCGACGCCAAAACCGACGAAGAGCGCAAGCAGGCCGTGCAGCGGGTCAAGCAGGACATTACCAAGCATATTTCCGACATCGCCGACAGATACATGATCCCGGGCGAGACCCAGGATATTGCGCTGATGTTTATCCCCTCGGAATCGCTCTATGCCGACTTGCACGAGCGTTTTGACGACATTGTCCAGCGCGCGCAGCGCGCCCGCGTTATGATCGTTTCGCCGACGCTGACGGTTATGGCGATCCAGGTCATCAAACAGGTGCGCAAGGATGCCCAAATGCGCGAGGCCGCCGACCAGATCCGCAACGAGGTAGGCCATATGATGAAGGACGTCGGATTGCTCGGCGAACGCGTACGCAAGCTGCAGACGCATTTTGGACAAGCCAATACCGACGTTGAGGCGATCCTGACTTCGGCTGGGCGAATCGAAAAGCGCGCAGCAAAAATCGAAGATCTCGAATTCGATGGCGAGCCTGGCGGCGCCCAAATTCTTCCTGGCCCTGGGCAGCGCAAGCTGGAAGCCGGCGAATAACGCGATGACAATTGCGCCCGACGCGCAGCCTCGGCCGTCGTGGTTCGACGCAACGGCTGTCTATTTCAAGCCGCGCGTCCTTATCGTGATGTTTCTCGGGTTTTCATCCGGCTTGCCGCTGGCATTGTCGGGCGCGACTTTGCTGGTCTGGATGCGCGAATCCGGCGTTGACCTGGGTACCATCGGCCTGTTCGCTCTCGTCGGCACGCCCTACACGGTGAAATTCCTTTGGGCGCCGCTGACGGACGCCCTCGGCGTGCCGATTCTTTCGCGGTTGCTGGGTCGCCGCCGCGGCTGGCTCGTCTTCACGCAAATCCTATTAATGGCAGCGATCATTTTCCTGAGTACCTGCGACCCGCGCGCCGCGCCGGGGCTTGTGGCCTTCGGCGCGCTTCTTGTCGCGACCGCTTCGGCAACGCAGGACATCGTCGTCGACGCCTTCCGCGTCGAAAGTCTGCCCGAGAACGAACAGGCCGCCGGCATGGCCTCGTATGTCGCGGCCTACCGCATTGGCATGCTAATCTCGACGGCCGGCGCGCTCTTTCTGGTGAGCGCTTTCGAGACTCAAGGCTTTGCCAAGCAGGCGGCATGGCACTGGGGCTACGTGGCCATGGCGGGATTGGTCCTCATAGGCACCCTCACAGCCCTGGTTGCGACCGAGCCCGAGCGATCGGCCACGGCTGAGGCTGCCCACGCGCGGCAACGTCGTTTCGCGCGCGTGGCCGAGGCGGCAACCGGGGCATTCAAGGATTTTCTTGGCTACGAGCTTGCTTTCGCCATGCTGGCATTCGTGGTGCTGTTCAAATTCACTGATGCTCTCTCCGGCGCCATGACTGCGCCGTTTGTCATCGACCTCGGGTTTTCACGCAATGAATATGCGGCCATCGTAAAAGGCCTCGGGCTCGCCGCACTGCTGCTCGGCGGATTTGCCGGCGGATTTATCGCACGCGCGCTTCCGCTTGCCACCAGCCTTTGGATTGGCGGCATCCTGCAGTCCGTCGCCAACCTGGCGTTTAGCGGACTCGCACTAACGGGCATTAGCATGACCATGCTCGCCGTCGCGATCTCGGTCGAGAATTTCACGAGCGCCATCGGCACTGTGATGTTCGTCGCCTACCTTTCCGCGCTCTGCAAGAACCCGCTGCACACGGCGACACAATATGCGCTGCTGACCGCACTCGCCGCGATTGGCCGCACCTACCTCTCGTCGGGAGCGGGCTTCATCGCCGAGCAAACCGGCTGGGCGTGGTTCTTCGTGATCTGTGCGCTCGCCGGTGTTCCGAGCCTGTTGTTGCTCGCCTGGCTGCAGCATAGCGGTCACTTCACAAAGCTCACCGCGAAGTCGCCATAAAGGCGGCAAAGGCCGCCGATTTTCGCCAAATTTATTGCGTTAACGTGTGCGGAACGATGATCGCGTCCAGACGTTTGGCCAGAAATAGTCGAAGGAGGCCGTCATGCGTCTGATTATCACTCATTCGATGCTGGGCTGCACATTCGTCGGTGCGCTAGCTTTGTCCTCGCCGGCAATCGCGGATTGGCATAACCCCTATATCTATCGGGAAACCAGCGGCAGTTGGACGAATGTCCAGTACGATGACGGCATTTGCCATTATTACTACTCGCATAATTCCTATGACAACCAGACTAACTTGAACAAATACGGCGACTGTTCACACGTCGCGATCGGACCGGACGGAGTCGCGGCGCCGATTGTCGCCGTTCCAGTTCCTTACGGTGAGACTTACGGAAGCGGCGATTCAGAATAGCGTGCGCTGCTTGATGGCCGCGGCAAGCGTGCCTTCGTCAAGATAGTCAAGCTCGCCACCCACGGGCACGCCGTGCGCGAGCCGCGTCACCCTGACGTTTGCGTCCTGCAACAATTCGGTGATGTAATGCGCAGTGGTCTGGCCATCGACCGTGGCATTGAGGGCGAGGATTACTTCCTTGACGAACCCCTCGTGCGCGCGTGAGACCAGCGCCTCGATGGTGAGATCTTTTGGACCGACGCCGTCAAGCGGCGACAATGTGCCACCGAGCACGTGGTAGCGCCCATTGACAGCACGGGCACGTTCCAGCGCCCAAAGATCGGCGACATCGGCAACGACCACGATGATGGACGCGTCGCGTTTGTTATCGGTGCACACCGTGCACGGATTTTGCGTGTCTATATTGCCGCAAATTTTGCAGACTTCTATTTTCTCCATCGCCGTTTCAAGCGCGGCGGCGAGCGGGGCCATCAACAGTTCGCGCTTTTTTATGAGATGAAGCGCCGCGCGTCGGGCTGAACGCGGTCCAAGACCGGGTAGCCGCGACAGCAGCAGAATCAGCCGCTCGATTTCAGGTCCGGCAACGGCGGTAGGCATATCAGTCCGTCATGACGGGGCATGTCCCGGGCATGGCCGGGGCATGGCCATTGAGCGACCTTCACGGATCAAAAACATCACCCCAAGCCTAACCCCGGCGGCAAGGGCAACCCGCCGGTGACCGCCTTCATCTTTTCCTGCAGCACGACCTCCGCCTTGCGCCGGGCATCGCCATGTGCAGCTACCAGCAGGTCCTCGAGGATTTCCTTCTCCGATGGCTTGAGCAGAGTGTCGTCAATCCTGACGCCCTTGAGGTCGCCCTTTGCTGTCAGCGTGACTGCAACCATGCCGCCACCCCCGGTTCCCTCGACTTCGATCTGGTCGAGCTCCGCCTGCATGGCCTGCATCTTGGATTGCAGCTGCGCAGCTTGCTTCATCAGGCCGAGAAAATCCGCCATGAATTAATCCTCGCGCTCCCCGTCGACAACAGTCTCCGCAGTGTCGTCTGCGCCCTCGGGCGCGTTCTGCGTCACACCGACAACTCTCGCCCCCGGAAAGCGATTGAGTACAGCCTGTACCAACGGGTCACTCTGGACGTCACGTTCAATCTCGGCTTGCTGCGCATCGGCCTGCGCACGCACTGTGGGCGCACCCTGTTCCTTCGACACCACAACAATCCAGCGTTTTCCGGTCCAGCCGGTCAGCTTTCGCTGGAGATCGTGCACGAGGGTTTTCGGCGCGCTCGCTTCTAAAGCAATCTCGAGCTGTCCATCCTCGCATCGGACCAGCCGGACATCGCGCTCCAGAGCCATTTTGACCGCAATATCGCGCTTTTCCGTGGCAAGCGCGATCAGTCCCTCGAAAGAATTGATCGATAGAATGGGCGATGCTGCAGCCGGCTCCTCAAGGCGCGTCATTGGCTCGTTTGACGGACGTGGCGACGCCGCAGCGGACGACCGCGGCGAACCGCGCGGCGCGTCGTAACGGGGTGCATGGCTTGATGCCTGCGCCGTGTTGCCATTGCCCTGGGGGCGAGGTGTCGGCGAACCAGACGAATCGTTGTCGCCGAGCGAGCGGACTACTTCATCCGGTGTCGGCAAATCGGCCGCATAGGCAACACGGACAAGCACCATTTCCGCGGCAGCGACGGGGCGGCTAGACGACTGCACTTCGGAAACGCCCTTGAGCAACATCTGCCACGTGCGCGAGAGCACGCGCATCGACAGCTGCGCCGCGAACGCACGGCCGCGCGTGCGTTCAGCCTCCGACAGCGACACGTCGTCGGCGACCGTAGGAATGACTTTGACGCGTGTGACAAAATGCGTGAATTCCGCCAGGTCACTCAGCACGACCGCAGGATCGGCACCGATGTCGTACTGCTCGCGCAGTTCCTTCAGTGCGGCCGCGACGTCGCCCTTCATCAAGGCCTCGAATAGGTCGACGACGCGCACGCGATCAGCCAAGCCCAGCATCTCACGCACGTTCTCGGCGCGGACCGGTCCGGCGGCATGAGCGATCGCCTGGTCGAGAAGCGACAGTGAATCCCGCACCGAGCCCTCCGCGGCGCGCGCAATCAGCGCGAGCGCCGCCGGTTCGATCTCGGCTTTTTCCCTGACGGCAATGCCCTGCAGATGCTCAACCAGGAGCGAGGCATCGACGCGGCGTAAATCGAAACGCTGGCAACGCGACAGTACCGTCACCGGCACCTTGCGGATTTCCGTCGTTGCAAAGATGAACTTCGCATGCGGCGGCGGCTCTTCAAGAGTCTTAAGCAGCGCGTTGAAGGCCGCGCCCGACAGCATGTGCACTTCGTCGAGAATATAGACTTTGTAGCGCGCACTCATCGGCGCGTAGCGGATTGCGTCGTTGATCTGCCGGACATCCTCGACGCTGTTATGCGAGGCGGCGTCCATTTCCAGGACGTCGGGGTGCCGGCTTTCGATGATGGCCCGGCAGTGCAGACCAATCACCGGCATCTTGATGGTGGGCTCTTTCACTGAACCGTCCGGCAACTCGTAATTGAGTGCGCGCGCGAGGATACGAGCAGTTGTGGTCTTGCCGACCCCGCGGACGCCGGTGAGGATCCAGGCCTGCGGAATACGTCCACTATCGAACGCATTCGATAGGGTGCGCACCATCGCATCCTGGCCGATCAGGTCGTCAAAGCTTGCCGGCCGGTATTTACGGGCGAGCACGCGGTACCCGTCGGCCGACATTTCGGCCGGGGTGGAACCGGAAACAGCGGATTTTCTGGGCTCGCTCATCGTGCCATCCGCTTCGCCGCCGCGCAGGGCGCGGACTGATTGCGAACAAGTCAAGGAATTGGTGGGAGGCTGACGAGCGACCCGAACCGCGCTCGTTAGGGCTGCTTCCTTCCGGACCTGACCCGGTTGGCGAGTGGCTCGTCCACCGCCAACCTCCCGTGAACTATATCGGACCTATGGACAGGGAAAGCAAGCTGAGGGAAATGTCCCTGTGCATCATGCGTTTTTCAACCGCCCTGGCTGGTCTTGTGCCGCCCATCCCGCACCGCCGCATGCCGTGTCATTCTCGGCGAAGTCACGGGGACAATCCCCGTGGCGATATTTTGCGTTTCAGCGAGGCAGCCCGCGATGATGATTAAAGCAATCTGGTCCCTCCACCCCCAGCTCGCACTCGATACCGTCGCCGTAAGCGACCTGCCCCTTGCACGCGTGCTGCTGGCGAATGATGCCAATTACCCCTGGCTCATCCTCGTGCCGCGCCTTCCGGGCCTCGTCGAGCTGATCGATCTCGAAGAGAACGCACAAATGCAGCTGCTTGGCGAAGTTGCCGCCGCCGCACGTGCGCTGAAAGCAATTACAGAGTGTGACAAACTCAATATCGCCGCACTGGGAAACCAGGTACCACAACTGCATGTCCACGTGATCGCGCGCCGGCGCACCGATTCCGCGTGGCCCAAACCGGTCTGGGGCGTCAAAGCCCCGGCGGCGTATGAGCAGGACCGCCGCGCAGCACTGGTCGAATCCCTGCGGCGGCTTCTGAAATCTGGAGGCCTGGCAGGCATGGACCACTAGTTTTGGTTCTGCCAGAAAGCATCATGGTCGCCCCCTCCCGCATCCTCGTCATATCGCTGCGCCGGATCGGCGACTTGCTGCTCACGACACCATTGATCCGCAGCCTCCGCCGTGCGTGGCCCGAAGCCGAGATCGATGTGCTGGTATTCGACAATACGGCCGGGATCATTGCCGGCAATCCGGATATCAAACGTGTGATCGGCATGCCGCAACGGCCGACCTGGGCCGAGAACGTCAGGCTCCTCTTTCGTCTTTGGCGATCCTACGATATCGCTGTTTCCACCCAGAGCGGAGATCGCCCGACGGCCTTCGCCTTTGCCGCAGGGCGGCGACGCATCGGCGTGACAAACAACGAGGATCCCTGGCTCGCGCGAATCCTCAAGCGCGTGGCGCTGCACACAAGTCTGCCCGCCGCCGAAGAGCTTCATCGAGTCGAGCAGATGTTGTCGCTTGCCGACGCCCTCGGCGTTGCGCGTGTCCCCGAACTTGTTTGCCCAGCGGCGGCGCACACTTCGCCCATCGCCGACGGCGGTAAGTTTGCGATCATCCACGCCGCGCCGATGTTCGCCTACAAGGCGTGGACGGCGGATGGCTGGCGGGCAATTGCGCAAGGCCTGACGAAACGCGGGCTATCTGTCGTTGCGATCGGCGGGCCGGGCGAAGCCGAGCGCCATTATCTCGATGATGTGTGGCGCGGCGCGCTCGAATATCACCAGATGCAATGGCCGCAGACAATGAATCTGCTGGCAAGGGCGCAGCTCTATATCGGCCCGGACACATCGACGACACATCTCGCCGCGGCGGCGGGATGCCCGACCGTGGCTTTGTTCGGACCGATGGACCCGCGCGTCTGGGGACCTTGGCCTGTCGGTGGGCTGACTTCGCCATGAGCCATGAGCAGCACGATTCAGCACAGAGGCAACGTGTGGATCGTGCAAAATCCATTGCCTTGCATGCCGTGCACCTTCGAAGGTTGCGAACGGAATATCATGAGCCGCAGCGCGTGCCTCGACGAACTCGCCCCAGAGCGGGTCATGGCAGCCGTTGACCAGGCACTCGGGTAACCGCGCATTGCGCGGCGCCTGCCGCCGTGCGAATTTGCCGGCGCATGTCTTCTCGTCTCGGCCCCAAACCGCGTCTTGGATATACCGACAGCCGCATTGAGCGCGCGGCGGAACTGCGTCCCGACAATGCCGCCATGACTGCGTTCATGCGCGACCCCCGCGCCGCCACTTATGTGATCGGTGGCGAATTGATCGCCGCGAGAAAGATTTCGCCCGTCAACGAGCCGCTGTTCTCGTTGACCGACGCAGAGGCATTCGGCCCCGCAACCGAAACGATCTTTCTCGGACTGCTCGATGGCACGCCGCGTTTCGGATATGGCCTCGCACCTGCGGCAATCGAGGCGATCAAGTCACGAGATGGCATGCAGGTGGCGGACCTTCGCTCCATCGCGGTGCAGGGACTGGTCGCGGCCGAGCATCTGCCGCCGATCGCGGAGGCCAAGGCCGTGCTTCACTGGCATGTGCGCCACCGCTTTTGCCCCAATTGCGGCGCCGCAACGCGCCTGGTTCATGGCGGCTGGCGTCGCGACTGTCCTCAATGCAAGGCCGAGCATTTTCCGCGCACCGATCCGGTGGTGATCATGCTCGCGAGCGATGGCGATCGTTGCCTTCTTGGCCGGAGTCCGCGATTTGCGCCGACAATGTGGTCGTGCCTTGCCGGTTATGTCGAACCCGGAGAATCGATTGAAGATGCGGTGCGCAGGGAAACGCGTGAGGAGGCCGGAATTACATGCGGCCGCGTCGCCTATTTTGCATCACAACCCTGGCCATTCCCCACATCATTGATGATTGGCTGTCATTCCGAAGCCCTGACGCGCGAAATCATCGTCGATCGGGAGGAACTGGAAGACGCCCGCTGGTTTAGCAAGGCAGAGGTCGAGACTATGTTGATGCGCAAACACCCGCAGGGGCTCACGACCCCGCCGCCTGTGGCAATTGCGCACCACATCATCCGCGCCTGGGTGGAGGACGAAATCAGCTTTGAGTGACCTGCGTGCCGCGAAACAATCTCCCCGCATTCTGTGCGCCGGCGGCGCGGTGCAGGATATTGTCATGCGGGTCGACACATTTCCCGATGCCGGCACCAAGGTTCAGGCGTCCGAATTCCTAATCACGTCCGGCGGACAGGCCGGCAATGCCGCGGTTGCCGTCGCCCGCCTCGGCGGCAAGGTGAACTTTGCAGGCCCGCTCGGCGCCGACGACGATGAATTCGCCAGCCGCATCGTTGCAAGCCTGAAGCGTGAAAATATCGACTGCACCGGCGCAGTGCGCGTGCCGCATGCGATCTCGTCCGTTTCGCTGATCCTCGTCGACGCCCGCGGGGAAAAAATGATCGCCACCCGCCGCGATCAGGGTTTGAGCGCAATCGCGCCAGAACGTTCCGATCGCATCGTGGCTACCGTCGACGCGGTGCTGCTCGATAACCGCTATCCGAGTTTCGTCATCCCGATCTGCAAGGCGGCGCAGGCCCGCGGCATTCCGCGCGTTCTCGATCTCGACAGGGCGGCACCACCCGATGATCCGCTCTTGCTTGCCTGCAGCCACGTGATTGCCTCCGCGGAAGCCCTACGCGGCAGTGCCGGGACTGATGATCTACGCGTCGCGCTGGCAAAACTTGGAGAAGGTTTCGGCGGTTTCCTCGCCTATACCGACGGACCTGATGGCGTCTATTGGCTGGACCACGGCGAGGTCAAGCACATGGATGCGTTCAAGGTGAAGGCGATCGATACGCTCGGCGCCGGCGACGCCTTCCACGGCGCGTTTACATTCCGCCTCGTCGAAACCGGCGACATCATCGACGCCATGCGATTCGCCGCCGCCGCCGCGGCAATCAAGTGCACGCGCTTTGGCGGCCTGATGGGCGCCGCAACGCGTGCCGAAGTTGACGATTTCCTGAAGCGGAATCCTCGCTGAGGCCGCTATTTCTTCGAGGGACAGGGTGCGCCGCAGGGCGCGCAGGCGCCGGCAAAATCTTCGGGCGAAACCGCGCGTCCGCTCGACGGGCTCGACAGATGATCGAGCAGAATGGCCCCGACCCCGAGCAGTATCACGGTGATGTAAATGATGCGCATGCCGTCTAGTCCCGTGAAAGGCCGAACAGCGGCCTCATGCGGATCCCGATCATGCAACCGGGCAGTGCCGCGAGAAACCAGACCCATCCATGCAGCGAACCTGACGCTACACCCCCGACAAACGCCCCGATATTGCAGCCAAAACCGAGGCGCGCACCCCAGCCCATCAACAATCCGCCAATTCCGGCCGCAAGAAGTGATTTAGTCGGCGGCCACGGGTTTGTCGCGAATGGTTTTCCCGCCGCTGCCGCCGCCATGGCGCCGAACAGCATGCCGAAATCCGTAAGGCTGGACGTATCCGACAAGATTGACTCGGCCAACGCGTGCTTGGGGCCGGGCCACTGCCAAAATTCCGCGTGCGAAAGATCAAAACCGAGCGCGGTCGCGGCCTTGGCGCCCCAAACGGTGTAACCGAAGGTCACGCTCCACGGGTGGCCCCCGGCCGCGAAAACGATAATGCACAGAATGCCAATGCTTATGCCGCCGACGAGATAATTGCGGGACGGCATGAAGTCTGCACCGCGCTTTCGCGCGATTGCGCCGATCAGCAACGCGGCCACTGCAATGCTGGCGAGCGTCACCGCCAGCCCGCCCCACGCGCCGAGATAATCAGATGCCAGGATGGGATCCACGCCGCCGAGCGCTAGAAAGACGGGCAGCGACAAGCTGCCGAACACACTGCCGATGACGAAAAATAGCAACGCGATCAGCATGCGACCGGATCCGCCGCCGACGGTGTACAATGTTCCGGAACCGCAGGCATTCGCGAGTTGCATGCCAATTCCGAACACGAAGGCGCCGATGATCAGCGAGGGCCCAAGCGGCGCGATCGCTCCACCGTAATGAGGCGCTAGCGCGGCGACCGGCACAACGACCAGCGCGCACATGGCGATCACGATCAGGCCGCCGATCAATCCACTCGCCTCGCCGCGCGTCAGAAACCGCCGCCACGACGCGGTATAGCTGAATTCCGCCCTGAGGAATGCGACGCCAAGGCCGAAGCCACCGATGATGAGCACGGCCGAAGCCGGCTGATGATCGAGCAGCACCAGCGCCATGAGTATCGCCGTCGCGGCCAGCGCGAGACCGAGGAAAAGGCGGTCCATGCGAACAGCCGCGCCCCGATTGGACGCGGCCAAGCTTAGCGTAGACATGAATTCTCCGAGCGCAGATCAGGTACCGAGGCCGAAGGCCTTCTTCAAATCGTCCCATTTCGTGCGCGAAGATTCAATCGGCCGGTTTGCATTGCTGGTCCACTCGACCATCGACCCGGCGTATAGCCTGGCGTTTGTCCGGCCAAGCAGTTCATGAAACACGAACCAGTCGGTCGATGCCCAGTGGCCCGTATTGCAATAATTCACCACCGGACCTGTGGGAACGGCATCAACGATGGCTGCGAGCTCGGACTTCGGCTTAAGCCGGTTCGTCTTCGGGTCATAGAACTCGGCGCTGTCGATATTCAACGCTCCGGGGATGTGACCATAGGCCTGCGAAGCCGGTGCTTTTTCCTTGCCGAGGAAGAACGATGCGGGCCGCGCATCCACGAGTGTTGCGCCACCCTTAGTTTCAACTGTCTCGACGTCGTTCGCGAGAGCGAGAATGCTGTTATCGACGGCTGCGGTAAAAATCGTCGGTGATGGTGCTTTCATCCCTTTCTCGACCGGTAGACCGGATTGCCGCCAGGCGGCAATGCCGCCGTCGAGGATCGAAACATTTTTCACACCGGCATATTTCAACGTCCAATAGGTTCGCGTCGCAGAGCCGAAGTCGAGGACGTTCACACCCGCGGGTACCACGACGACGTGGCTGTCTTCATCGATGCCGAGATCGCCGATCAGCTTTTCAAGCTCTGGAACGGTTGGCACCATAAACGGAACATTGTTGCGGGTGACACGCCACCCGGCTTTGTCATAGTCGCTGTGAATGCTCTTCGGGATATGCGCCGCTACGTAAGCCTCTGTGCCACCGCCGTCGATCGCCGAGCGGATATCGAGAACGACGAGATCCTGATCGGCCAGATGATCGTTGAGCCACTGCGCGGTCACCAGAGGCTCCGCGTGTGCGCCCGCGGCCGATACGGCCATGGCGGCGCTCAACAGCATTGCCGCGCCGAGATGGCGAATGGCGTTCAGGGGACGCAACCGGCTTGGCATTCTCATCGGGTTTCACTTTTTGGTTCTGGATTGGCCGCCAAGAACGACGGGAGAGATTGCTGTTGAAATAGAATATATTTCTATGTAAAGACAGATGTGGCCTTGAAATAAGAATATTATTTCATATGCTGCACAGACAATAGAATATAGATCTAAATACACCAAGGTTCAAAGAATGGATGCCATAGACCGCAAGATCCTCGCCGTGGTGCAGGAGGATGCATCCCTGTCGGTTGCCGACATCGGCCAACGTGTTGGCTTGTCGTCGACACCATGCTGGAAGCGTCTCCAGCGACTGGAGGCCGAAGGAGTGATCACGCGGCGGGTCGCAATCATCGACCAGGATAAAGTCGGCCTTGGCATCACCGTTTTCGTCTCCATCGAAACCGGAGACCACTCGCAGGAATGGCTCAGGCGTTTCGCCGAGCTGGTCAGCGCAATGCCGGAAGTGATGGAATTTTACCGAATGGCCGGCGACGTCGATTACATGCTGCGCGTCGTTGTCACCGATATGGCGGGCTACGACGCCTTTTACAAAAGGCTAATCGCGACCGTGCCGTTGAAGAACGTGACGTCGCGGTTCGCGATGGAACGAATTAAATCGACGACAGCTCTTCCACTGATGGAAGCTCGCTAGCTAGGCTGTTCGCTTCACGGCAGTGATTTCGCTGCCCGCGGCCTTGATGCGCGCAATCGCTTCGGTTGCCGGCTCGATTGCGACCATCATGTGATGAGCGTTCGCGTGAATGAGCATCTCCGGATCGCGGGCGATCGCAACGTGACCTTTCCAGCACACAAGATCGCCGCGCCGCAGACTCGCGAGGGACGAAATCTTGCCGAGCGCGAGTTCCTGCATGTCGCTGTCACGCGGACAAGTGACCCCCGTTGCCTGGAGAGATATCTGCACAAGGCCCGAGCAATCGAGTCCAAGTGAAGTCTTGCCTCCCCACAGATAAGGGGTATTGAGAAATCGTTCCGCGACCGTCACAAAGTCCGGCTGCCGCGCCTTGATCGGCGCCAGATAGACTTCCGGCACGTACCATCCGCTGACGGTGACGGCAAAATTTTCATCTTGTCGCGTGACGGCAATCCGCGCGCCCATTGGCAAAGCAGCGGCGGGCGGAGACTTGATGTCCGGTCCTGCAAACGCGAGTGCGCGAGGCACCGAAACTTTATGGGTCGGCGCAATGCCGCCCGGCGCAAGCGCATTCGCCGACATCCAGCCGACATAGCCATCCGTTTCCAGCTGACCCCAGGCCCAGCCCTCATCCGTGGTCTCGTAGATCATCACGGATTCGCCGAGCAACGCTTCCGTCTCGAGTCTCGCGTCGTGCATGGGCGCGCGGCGCACCGCAACGATCGGTTCAATCACCTGATGGCGCGTACCGTCAACGAAACGTCTTGCCTCGACATGACCGCGGAGGTGGCTTGCCGCAATCTCGGGCCGAAACGGGTTGATGCGCGGATCGAGTGCGACCATGGGTCACGCATAGCGGCTGCAGAGCACCGCATAGAGGGCACGCGCGGTCTGACATTCCGCACCTTCCGGTCGCCCGGGCTTAGCAGTCGGCGTCCAGGCAAAGATATCGAAATGCACCCACGACTTCGTGTTCACGAAACGACGCAGGAATAATGCCGCGGTGATGGCGCCGCCATGGCCCCCGGTCGCGACATTATTGAGATCGGCAACTTTCGATTCCAGCATCGCATCATATGGACGCCATAGTGGCATTCGCCAAACGGGGTCTGCCTCGGCAGCTGCGGCGCGCATGAGCTCGCCAGCGAACGCATCGTCATCGGTAAAAAATGGCGGCACGTCGGGGCCGAGCGCCACGCGGGCGGCGCCCGTGAGCGTTGCAAAATCGGCAATCAGCAAAGGCTTGTCGTCGTCGGCAAGGGCGAGTGCATCGGCAAGGATCAGCCGGCCTTCCGCGTCGGTATTGCCGATCTCGACGGTTAGGCCTTTGCGCGAGGTGTAGACGTCGCGCGGCCGAAAACTGGTACCCGAAATGGCGTTTTCTACCGCCGGGATAATGACGCGCAGCCGTACCTTTAAACCGCGCGCCATGATCATGTGCGCGAGACCGAGAGCGGTGGCCGCGCCGCCCATGTCCTTTTTCATATTGAGCATGCCGCTGTCCGGCTTGATATCGAGGCCGCCGGTATCGAAACACACGCCCTTTCCGACCAGCGTGATCTTGGGATCGCCGGCTTTGCCCCACGTCAAGTCGATCAACCGCGGTGCGCGCGCCGATCCCGCCCCAACCGCGGACACAAGCGGGAACCCGCTGTAGAGTGCCTCGCCACCTGTCACCTGCACTTTGGCGCCATGTTGCTTCGCGAGCGCGCGGGCTGCCGCCTCCAGTTCGGCGGGGCCCATGTCGTTAGAAGGCGTGTTGGTGAGATCCCGGCAGAGCGCCACGCCTTCGACGATGCGAGTGAGATCTTCGGCGTCGACGCCTTCCGGCGCGACGAGCCGCACGATGCGCGCTTCGGTCTTGCGGTAGCGGGCAAACTGATAAGCCCCAAGCGCAAAGGCGAGAGCGGCGAGCCGCGAGTCGTGCGGTGGGTTGGCAAAATGGTAAGTACCCGCGGGCAAGAGACCCGCCAATTGGCCGGGACGAAACCGATCAATTTCCGCTTCATCCGAACCTTCAATCCCAAACAGCGCGCCGGCAAGCTGTCCATCGTTGCCCGGCAGCAGCAGGAAGCGGCCAGGCTTCAGCTCGAAGCCGGCGGCCGCGACGAATGTTCGCTCTGCCGCGCCAAGCTTCTCGCGAACGGTGCTGAAATTGTCGGCGTTGACGAACCAGATTGGTATCGCTTGCCTCGCGCCGGCACTCGCAAATACGGGGTGCATGGTTACTCCGCGGCGTTACGCAGCGACGCGGTGCCGCTATAGCCGTCGCGGCGTTGCGGCAGCTTCCAGCCAAGCATCTTCGAAGCGACCAGGGTACGCAGCACCTGCGCGGTTCCGCCGCCGATCGTGAACATGCGGACATCCCGCGCCATGCGCTCCAGCGGAAGCTCGCGGGAATAACCGCGCGCGCCGAAAAATTGCAGCGCGTCGTTTACAATCTTGATGGCAGTCTCGGACGCGAAAATCTTTGCTTGCGCAGCCAGCATTGGATCAGGGAAAGCGCTATTGCCGGGACCGCGCGAGCGTGCCGCCTGATAAAGCATGAGGCGCGCGGCCGTCAGTTGCGTCTGCATATCGGCAAGCATCCATTGCAGGCCCTGGAATTCACCGATCGGACGACCGAATTGCTCGCGTGTCTTCGCCCACTCCAGGGCGTGGTCGAGCGCGCCGGCGGCAATGCCCATAGGTACTGTGCCGGCACCGACACGTTGGCTGTTGTATGCATTCATCAGATCGGCGAAGCCGCGGCCAAAACCAGATGGCGACATCAACACCATGTTCGCCGGAATTTCCAGGTCCTCGAATATGATTTCGCCTTCGGGCATGCCGCGCAGCCCCATGGTCTGTTCGCGCTTGCCGGCCCGCAATCCCTTGGCTTGGCCGCGCACAGCAAGGAATCCACCGATCCCCAGTTCTTCACCTCGCTCGTCAAACACACGTGCAAAAATCAAATGCAGACGCGAGGCACCCGCCCCCGTGATCCAGTGCTTTTTTCCATTGATGACGTAGACATTCCCGCGTTTATCCGCGCGCGTGGTCATGTTGGTCGCATCCGAGCCCGCCTCCGGTTCGGTGATACAGATCGCCGGTTTATCGCCTTCCAGCACCAAATCCGCCGCAAGCTTTCGTTGCAGCTCGCTGCCATAGGCCATGACCGTGGAAATCGCGCCCATGTTCGTCTCAACGACAATGCGCGACGTCACGGTGCAGGCCTTTGCTATCTCCTCAATGACAAGCACCGCGTCGAGAAAGGACCGGCCCTGCCCTCCGAGCGCCGTTGGAACGGTCATGCCGCAAAAGCCGGCCTGCGCGAGGGCCTTCACGATGTCCCAGGGATATTCCTCGTCCCGATCAATGGCCGCCGCGCGTGGCCATGCAACATCGGCCGCAAACGCCCGCGCGCGTGCCTGGAGTTCGATTTCGTCCTGCGAAAGACCCAGTTCCATTGCTGCAACTATAGACCGGACGGACGCGAAAGGCGGGTACCGGTTTTCCAAAGACCTGCGTGATGCAGCCACTCTACAAGTTAACCACTCGTTAGGGTTAACGTTTTATTGCTCGGGTATGCCATCGCGAACACACTCCGGCCATCTCCTAGCCTCGGCCGCCGTGGCGGCCATCCTGGCCATTTCGGCGGGCGGCTGCTCCAACATCGCCACTCGCGAAACGACCGGGTCTGTGGCTGCCGCCAGCAGCACGCCGGCCACGCAAGATGAATGGCGGCGCTCGCTCGAAACCTGGGGCACCCGATACCGCGCCAATCCCAACGACGCCGATGCCGCGATTGCCTACGCGCGTGCCTTGCGCGCGACTGATCAGCGCGCGCAAGCCGTCGCGGTGCTGGAGCAGGCAACGATCCGCAATCCCCACAGCATGCCATTGCTCGGCGAATACGGGCGGGCCTTGGCCGAGGCCGGACAGTACAAACAGGCACTCGATACGCTTGATCGCGCCCACACACCCGATAATCCGGATTGGCGCATACTCAACGTCCAGGGCGCTGTCCTTGACCAGATGGGCCGCCATGCCGACGCCCAGCGTCATTACGCGGCGGCGCTGAAAATCGTGCCCGACGAAGCGTCAGTCCTCTCCAATCTTGGCCTCTCGTATCTTTTGACCAAGGATCTGAAAAACGCCGAAATGACCCTCAGACGCGCTGTCGCACAACCGAACGCCGGGCCGAAGGTCCGACAGAATCTTGCGCTGGTCGTTGGCCTGCGTGGCCGCTTCGAGGAAGCCGAGAAAATTGCCAGCGCCGACCTGCCGGATGGCGAGGCGGCCGCGAACGTCAGCTACCTGCGGCAGATGCTGGCGGAAAAAGGCGACTGGAAAAAACTCGGGCGCGCCTATGCACCCGTCGCCAACGCTGGCTCTTGAGTCGATCGCCGATTGTCTGAATGCGAAGCTCGGCTCCGCGGAAGCGATGCTATTTCAACGACATTATTTTGATTGCCGCCGGCCCAAGAATGACGACGAACAGCACCGGCAGAAAGAAAAGTATCATCGGAACGGTGAGCTTCGGCGGCAGCCCCGCCGCTTTCTTCTCGGCCTCCGACATGCGCATGTCGCGGTTTTCCTGTGCCATAACCCGCAACATAGTGGCGAGCGGCGTGCCGTAACGCTCGGCCTGCTGCAGGGCCATGCAGACTGATTTAACGCCGTCGAGATCCGTGCGCTTCGCCAGATTTTCGTAGGCTTGGCGGCGGTCGGGCAGATACGAGAGTTCGGCTGTCGTCAGCGTGAGTTCCTCCGCCAGCGCGACCGACT
>Ga0134128_10000508_pt1 | contig 54134 bp, 46 predicted proteins | sample KB31754_FD_96462 | JGI IMG/M metagenome (GOLD analysis project Ga0134128, IMG submission 96462) | Terrestrial soil microbial communities with excess Nitrogen fertilizer from Kellogg Biological Station, Michigan, USA - KB3-175-4 | ecosystem: Environmental > Terrestrial > Soil > Unclassified ... | reverse complement strand
TCGGCGGCTGGAAGCTATTGACAATGCAGTCAAACGCGACCGTGTAGCTGCAAATTGGTCGAGTGCAAACTCGCTTTATCACGCTTGGCAGCGTGTCTGCAAAAAGGCCGGAGTGCCTTATCGACGGAATGCATTCCGCAACAGCTATTTTACTTATCGCTTGGCCGACCTTGGTTCGGGCGAGATCAACACAGTCGCAGAGGAAGGCGGCACAAGCGTCGAAATGCTCAAGAAGAATTATCTCTCTCGCGCACCCGTCTCACGTGAAATGGCGGAGGAGTGGTTCGCGCTGTGAAAAATATTAACATTCTATCGGACTCCTGTTCCGTTCGCGAACCAACGGCCGTCAAGCGTGAGGCTGTCTCGGGAAGCGCATTGCGCGCCGACTCGATGATCATGATGTCAATCTAAAGGCGTCACTTGGTGGCGGATGCCGTGGGACCTGGGTTAAGAGCGCCATCATTATTGGTGAGGATGCCGCAGTCACACAGCAGGGCAGTGAGGGTGTCAAGTCGGTCGGGCATCCAAGGGATTTCGAGTTGGGCAAGGGTTTCGCGAGCGCTGATCGTTGGCTCGATGCCAGCGTCCCCGATGAGGAATCGGAGTCGCTGGGCGGTGCCATCGAAGCGGGCGAGAGCGATGCGCATGTGCTGAGCGAAGACAAGGTTGGAGAAAACGTCCTTGAGAAGGTCACGCAGCGGGCGGTTTTTACGTGTACCGAGCCAGTCGAGGAACCAGGCCATGCTCATCCGGTCTGCGCCGCCGAGAGTGAGGAATGTTTTGGCAGCTGGGTCAGCCTTTCGGGTGAGCATGCGCCAGTACCAACCGGCGAAAATGCGGAGACCGTGGAGGACAGCCTCGTCGCCTTGTGGAGTATCTTTGTATTCGAACCGGACGTCGGCTGCATGGACAGTGTTGTTCCAGGCCACCGAAGTGGCCTGGGGATCCTTTTTAAGGAGCGGGCCGGCCAGGTCGTTCGCGAGTTGTTGTAAGGTGCCGGTGAGGTTTTGGCCCGCAGCGGAGGTTCGGCGCTCCCAGTGGGATAAAACCTCGTCGAGGGAGCGACAGCCGTTGTTGAGGGCATCTTCGAAACACCAGAGGAAGAGTTCAATGGCATAGCGCTGGTACTGCCTGGCCATGAAGCAGGACCACCGGAGGCGTTGACTCTCCAAGTCTGTCTCCAGGGGGCGAATGGGGGCACCGTCGTCGAACATGCCCGTGTACCAGGCGTTGCGCATATCGTCAGTGGAGAGGTTGCGGCGCCGCCGGAGGGTTGCGAGAATGAGGCGGGTGGTAAGGCTTCTGGGATAGCCGGAGTCGTTTGGTTCCTTTGGCAGGAGCTTCCTAGCGAACGCTTCATGGAGGGTGCGGTAGAAGGCAGCGCGATAACGCGCAGGATCGAGACCAGCCTCCGCGAGCACTGCGACATCTTTAGCGTCAAACTTAGGCGAGGCAAGCGATGCCAGTGATTCGTAGGCGGGGGCGCGTTTGAGGCTCTTGTCAACCCCCTTGACGATTTCCATGGTGTCTGGGTCGACCTGCGGTATGGGGATGTCCAGTGGCCTTTCCCCTTCGCGAGCCTGGGAGACGTAGGTTTTAATAAGACCGAGTGCACGCAGGGACGGGCCATAAATTGCAGCGGCGTAGAGGCTATTCTGGTCCGTGCGGCCGGCGTCCTTGAAATTGAGCTTGCCTGGCAGTAGGAATTTTTGGGTTCTGCCGACGCGGTTGCGGACGTTGCCAGAAGGCCGGGGGATGTCGAGTTCGTCGCGGAGTGTGAGCGAGAGCGCGACCTCGGCCTTCTCGCGGAAGATCTTGTAGTTTTTCTCTGTGTAGTCACCAGCGCTGGAGCAGAGCTGGCTGAACTTCCACGGGATCCAAGCGCCGAGGAAAAAGGTCCCCATATCAGCCGTGACGTTGTTGAGCTCAGGGATGAGATGCGTGCCCACGATGTTCAAGTTCGCCCAGCGGAGGCCAAGGAAGTCAATGCCACCACCACGGAGGGAGAAATCTTTTGTAGTGAACGGCCTTTCGGGGAGTTTGATCATAGCTTTTGTGCCCCCGGGGCGGGGGTGAAGATCCGGTCGAGCATGCGGTCGAAATCATCGTCGGTGTCTTTGCGGGACGGATCGCAAATGTATTTGCGCCAGACGCGGCGGCAGGCGTCGCGGGTTGCGGCGTCGGGCCTAGCCGGAGACTCACAGATGATCCCAAGGTATCGCCGCTGCCAGATAGGGTTTGGCGCGGGATTGCGCAATGTGGAGTCGACGATGAGCGCGAGCAGAACCATGGCGAGGTCCGCGTGAGGGCGGATGTGGAGGTTGTGTTGCAGGTCCTCGGCCAGTGGCGGGAATTTGCTGCCGCTGGGGTCATAACGATAGTACCTGTGGCCTTTGGGGCAACAGTAGTCCTCATCTTGGCGGCGTGGGTTAAACATGGCTCGGAGGAAGTCGTCGCACAGCAGGTCGGGGCTGGAGCCGAGCGCGAGATCAGGGGCCAGACGTTTGGCGGCGCGCAGGACGGCAAGGGTGGAGAGGAAAGCGAAGATGGAGGCGGGCCAGATGTTGGGGGCGTTGTCCGGCGCTGGGCAGAGTACGGCAAGCTTCTCGCGAAGGCGCGAATAATCATCGTGGGCCCGGTCCCAAAAGCGTTTCGCCGTCTTTGGTGGAACGGCTGGGACTTCGGAACACGGCTGCTCTTCGCCGTAATCCTCTTCGTCGTCCTGCGCATGGTTGAGAGTGGCGGCTGAGGTCGTGGCGGCTTGGCTGGCAGCAGGGTCCGGGTGGAGGAAGGTCTTCAGGATGTATTGGAACCACTGCAACTGCCCAAGGGCGGTGAAGCCGATGCGCTTTCGAAGCTCGGGTATGTCTGGCTGCGGCGGCCAGACAGCCAACGACGGTGGCACTTGGTCCTCGGCGACTTTGACGGGTTCCGGGGCGTCGGCGGGAACGGAAGTCTTGGGTTTGAGAAGATTACCCTCAAAGACGTCGTTCGCGAGGCTGAAGATTGCAGCGATGTCGGCGAGCTCCGGGGCGCCTTCAGCGTCGAGGAGCGCCAGAGCGCCGCGCCAAGCGCTGCGATGGAGGGGATCGGCCTGCAGGAGGAGCCTGTTTTCGACAAGGCAATGGGCGCGAGTGGGTTTGCCAGCGGCGTCGGTGGCGTCAATCTCGAGGGAGATTGCGACTTTACGGTGCCCTTCCCAACCAGTGAAGGCGGCCCATTGAATGTGGGTCAGGGGACCATCGTGGAAAAGATGGGCTTTGTGACAGGTGGCCAAGGCGGAGCCTGCACGGGCAGTCAGAGTGGCGTCCCGGAGCGGCAAGTGTTTGCGGGAGTCGGTGGCGACAACGATTTCGACGCCAGCTCCGGTGTCCGTGGCCCAGCACTGTAGAGCCGGGAGTGCGTCGTTCCTTGTTGTGATGTCAGCGGCCGTGTCGGGAATTGGGGTGTTGGCCGGATTAAAATAAGCCGCCACGGTCGAGGGTGGCACCGGGCGCAGCAGAGCAGCTTCAACATTTCGGGCCTGCCAGGCAGCTTCGGTGCAATTCGCGCTAGCGCAGCAGAGCCAGCCGGCTGTCGGTGTGGCGGCACCGTAAAGTTTGAGGTGTGCGAAGGCGGCCTTCTTTGTGGGTACGGCTAGTTGGTGGATGCGAGCGCCCTTGTGAACCTTGCGCACCTGGGGAACGGATATATTAGTGGCGTTCCCGCCATGCACGGCGGGGAACAGGTGGAGAGCGGCTGTGGAATAGCGTGAGGCGAGCAGGTTTAGACCCGTGAGGCTATTGCCGAAGTACGGGGCAGCGACGTAGAGACTTTCGGCGTCCGGTGTTAGAGGCAGTTGCTCGAGGAGCGGGCCTTGGAAGGAGTGGAGGAAGCGGGCGGCGTCGGGGCTATTGGCTACGGCGACTGGGAGAGCGGCGGCGGCCTGTTCGATCTGCAGGAGGGTGTCGACACATAGGAGGTGTTGGGCGTCATCAGCGGGCCAGAGGTCAGCGAGGCCTTTGAGGAAGGAACGGAGGCTCGCGATGAGTGCCGGGGTGGCAAGCTGTTGGTCACGGACGTGTACGACGTCAAAGAGTTCAGCGTTGGTCATGAAGCCCGCTTGCGTCAGATTTCCGCTGCCGACGATCAGCGCCGCCTCAGCTTCGCCAAGGATGAGCCAGACCTTGGGGTGAAATGAGCCCGAGGACGGAGCGGGGAGAACGAGGTAGTCCTGAGCGGCGCTTTGAAGCGCGGCGGCCTCGGTGAGAGCGTTGTGGTAACCGATGGGGTCGCAGAGGATGAGGCAGGACTTTAGGCGGGAGCGATCAATGAAGGGGAAGACCACAGACTCAAAGAAGGCAAGGCTGAGTGTGTAGGTGGTGCCGAGGACATATTTTGGCTTTGGAACGAGCCGAAATACTTCCGAGAGTTTAATCGACTCGATGGCGGTCACGGCGGCTCGATTCTAAGTGATGGAATCGCTGGGGGCGTCGGAGCCGAAAGCGCCTTAGTCCTTGACCTAGGCTCTGAATGCCAGAGGCTCAGAATCTCCTCGGAAATAAGCGTATCGAAATGTTTGCGCAATTGTTTGGGCACAGATCCACCTCGGAAAAGAAGACCAAGTTCCATGTTTCGATTGAACGCGTCATCCGTCAGGTTCGCGCTGGACACAAGAGCGCTTTCATCCACAACAGCGCATTTGGCATGAAGCTTACCGGGTTTGCCATGCCGATTAACACCACGTCTTTCGAACGGCCACGTATAAATCTGTGCAACGTTTTCCAATCCCTCGAACGCACTAAACGCATCAACAGACAACTGCTGCTGTGATTCCTCCTTAAACTCAAGAACGAGCCGGATATTTACTCCACGACTAGTCGCATCTCGCAAATTCTGCTTAAGGCGTTCAACATAACCGGCCGCAAACGTGACGAGCAGTATATCCTCTCGGGCTTTGCCGATCAGATCGTAAAGCACTTGGTCGGTACGCCTGACCGGCAATGCCGTGGTCGAAGGACCGGTCCAAACGATCTCTGGTTTGCACTCGCTTTCATTTCCTCTGTGGAGATGATTCACGGTTTCAAGAAGCACGGCGAACTCAACGGGGTCAATGTGCGATCCAACTCTTTCCGCGCACAATCGCAAAACGTATAGAGAATCAGCATTTATAAAAGCGGTAAGCTGTGAAATTATGTGTTCGTAGGTTTTTTCCTGCCCTGCCGATCGGAAGTTTTCACAAATTATATTCCACTGAGCATCCGAAGCCCGGCTGCGAAGCAATGCAATGGAGCCTGCTAATTCCGCTGTATTCATTTCGTTCAAGCTGATTCAAAAAAGCCCGTTGTATTTGCTGTGAATGTCTGAACCAGAACAGAGCGGTCCAAATACCGGTTTCCACGCTCACAGGATGTTTCCGCTGAGAACAAACAGGCGTGGCAACAGGCCCCATGGATACTGCGGCCATCCACGGATGGTCGTCGTTCCGAGCAAAGCGGATCCGACGCGCAAACACGAAGATTCTCCAACGCTTGCTCAAGATGACGGCCGAGAGAAACGGGATCTCCCAAATTGACTAGCCCCCCCAATGTTCCTTCGTTGTCGCTCGCGGCGGTGTAGATGAGAATGCCGGCCATTGGCCCGCTTTCTTCGCCTTGGAGTTTGCAGTATATTCGTTCTCGGAGGCTTGCTGCTGTGTAGCCGCAATCCAGCACGATCTGCCGCATCAGCGCGTGAGCCAAAGAGTGCAGCAGTACAAAACGAATGCCGGGAAAATTCGCATTGTGCGGTTCCATCTTTCTCAGGCGCCGCCAGTGCCGGTGCGACTCGATGAATGAATTCTGCAATTTGACCACATCTGAGTCATTCTCCCATTTGGACACAGAGCTTTCCTTGAGCCGCAGGAAAATTCCTTCTCCGCGTACTTCTGAGACGGGCAACCATGTGGGGGCCTCTCTACACAGCGGGGTGAGGCGGTCATCGTCTGATTGAGCCGCGTCCGCAAAATCTCCTTTTGACTCGATCCTCGTAAAGCCCATGAGTGCGCGCACCTCGCGGATACGCTCGACCAAGACGGTTTTCTCGAACCACGCGTCGAAGCCTTGCGGCGGCGAAACCTGTCTCAAACGAAAGTCTTTCGAATTGGGTGCTTGGTCTGGGTCAGTGAAAACAGCCCACTCCGGAACCTTCAAATCCTCCGGGCCTGTTACGTCGTGTTGGTCCTCGGATTGTTTCCTAGCTTGTATGGCATTCCAGAGATCTTCAGCAGAGTGCTCTGCGAAGTGAGGCATGCGCGACGGAGCCGCAACAAATTTCAAGACTTCCAAAGAAGGAACGTCCTTTAAATCCACCCAGTATTCCTCAACCAGCAAAGGCAATCTGTCCACCGTCTTGGGTATCGCCATAACAGACATGATCACTGGGAACCAACTATTGGATGCTCCCAAAAGAATGGTCCTGGCCTCCTCCTGACAAGTTCCTTTGGCTACGCGGCGCAGGTGCGGATGATGGCCGGCACAACTAAACTGCGTTCGATCGCGATCGAAAGCATCACCCATACGCCGCTCAACCCCACATTCCAAACATTTTACAATGATGTCAGACGCATCTCCCGCGGCGCCGTATTCCCGAAGCGTCAACCGGGCCGGCTTGCACGGCTGAATGGCTTTGTGGACGTATTCTACCCAAGGGAAATCTGTGAGATGCCCCTCGCGACAGGCCAGAAGGAAACGCACCGAAAGTGCCGCGGGGCTATTACCTTTCGTGCAACTGGCATGAACATATCGTGTCCTGTCCGGGCGCCATTCATCAACGACCAGCTTGAACACGCCTGATTCAATTGTCGCCAAGGTGTCGCAAATCGGACAACGGAGCCATCTTGGGAAAGCAGTAACCGGCACCCCAATCCCGTTTGAGGCTGGATCTTCAACGAAATCATCGTGGGTGGTTGGTGGAATCAGGAGCCCTTTCAATTGGCGCCCGACCCGCTTTTGGAGTGCCGCAAGAAGTCGCTCCTCTGTGATTTCAGTGCATTTCTGCTTGTCCCAATCATCCAGCCCCATGACGAGCGCGGACATATTAGGAAGGTCCAGAAGCGATCCCACTCCAAAGGTGAACACCAACTGGCTCGGGCGAATATTTCCAAGTGGATTCATGATGCTACGATTTCCTTCGCGTCCTGCTCCACACGCAACCCCCTCTCGCTGGTGTCGAGCAGCAGATTCACAGTGCCTTCCACATCGCGCAAACTGTTAAGGCAGGTGAAGTATTGCAATCCCGCAGTAGTTGGCTGCTGGAGGAGAGCCACGACGCCTTGTCCTTCATCCTTGTAGCCTAAAACATGGTCTTGCTGGTTATGAACCCGGCTCAACCAATAATCACGGCGCTGATCAAGCATCTGCTGAATCAATGGGCCGGTCAGTCCATCGCCCATCGCCATCTCAGCCCGTTTTATGATGAAGTCGAAGACGGTTCGCGTTAGCGGGTCCATGTCCTGGAGTTGGCCCGCCTTTCGATTGGCATTCAAGTGCTCGTCCCAAAGCCTCATCAGAGCGACAAATACTCCGGCCAGTCCGCGATCTAACGCACGAGGGGCAAAAGGCGTTACCGAGAGTGCTTCAACGTGTTTGTAGAAAGTCTGATGATAATGCTCGAAGCACTCGTAGTGAGACAAATCTCGCGGTCTCGCCCAATTGTAAACAGTTATTACCAGACCGGGACCCATTTTTGAGCGGCCAACGCGACTTGACGCTTGAATGTACTCAGAGGTCGTTTTCGGTTGGCCGGCAATAACCATCAATCCCAGACGATCGATGTCCACGCCGACCGAAATCATGTTCGTGGCGAGCACGACATCATACGGCCGGGGCAATATATCCTTCTTTCCCGCTTTCCGATCCGCCTCCCGAGTGGCTTCTTGAGTTTTGTCGAACGCGATTTCGAGCCGCTCCAAAATTCGCGGAATATCGGTGCCAGATTTTCGCGACGTCAACTCTTCTACTGCTCCGTAGCGAATCTGACGTTTGGAGAGGCCTCGCTGATCGGCGTCTCTCAACCGGCTCCTGATGTCGTCCTCAACCAGTCGCCGGGTTCCTGCTAATTCGCGAATCGAATTGAAATATCCCGCGACCGTCATCCAGGGATCGGCCTGGCGGTCATACTTGTTGTACAGTTGTTGAGCCGCGGCCATGACCGCCACGTAGACTCGGATTATTGCAGCAGGATAGCGGCGGCCAAACGCACAAATTCCGAGATAGCGGCGACCCGGAAACTTCTTGCTAGGCTCGCGCTCCACGGCGAAGAAACTGTTCGTAATGTTGGTACCTTGGGGCGGAAATACTTCCAGCTTTCGCACAAACAATTTCCATGCCTGTTCTGGTGCGCGACGAATAGTGGCGGTGGAAGCGATAATCTTGGGGCGTACCTTCTTCCCGTTTACGGTCCAGCAGCAAAGTTCATCAACTGCCGTTTCATAAAGCCCCACCATTGAACCAAGTGGGCCGGATAGCAGGTGAAGCTCGTCCTGGATTATCAGATCCGGTGGACGCAAAGGAACGTGTTGAACGGTCTGAGCTTTCGGGAGTCCGTTGCGCGCCGGATGCGCTTTGGCGTCGTCGATTTCGGGAGAAACGAATCCATGTCTCGTGCAGTAGCCCGACACCTTTCCGAACAACATTTGTGCTGCCCCTTTCCACGGCATTTGCGCGAACTTGTCCACCGTGGCAATTAGCAATGACGGCGGACGACGATAAATTTCTTCGTCCACCACCATGACCGGCAATCCTTCCCCGGGTGACTGTTTCTCTGAAAATTCGCAGCGTCCCAAGGAATCACCACAGTATGTCAGACAACGACCGATTTCCGATGCGCCTTGCAAAACTTTCAGGTTGCTCTCTTTGATTTCCGCGCCACACCAGGGACACGAAACGATTTGATGCGGAGTGCCTTGGGGACCACCTTTCGGCGCTTTGCCACTTCTGTCTAACGCGTCGGCGGCCGCTGCCAGCGTATTCGGGGTGGATTTTGCCCCGACCCACAGACCTAATCGAAAAGGCGTGGTGCCCCACTTGGACTGGCCTTCCCGCCGGATGACTTCGCAGGCGCAGATCAGTGCGGCAGCTCGATGAAACTGCTGTAGTGTCAGTAACCGAAGCGTGTAACGCATCAGCACCGCAACGCCGTGATCGCCGGCGCGGCCTTCGAGTTCACCCTGGAGGCGGCGTAACGCCAGTATATAGGCAGTCAAACCAAGATACGCCTCGGTTTTCCCACCGCCGGTAGCGAACCAAAGCAGGTCCGCAACGGCATCAGTCTCATGACTTCGATCTGGGTGATCCAACTTCGTAACGCTTGGAAGGTTCAGCACCACAAACGCAATCTGGAACAGGCGCCAACTTCTATTACTGGGTACGTCAATCGAAGCAGTTCCATCCTCAAATTTTAATTCCCCCTTTCGGACTTTACGGGAAAAGGTGCTGCGCACGCGTTGAAGCCACATCGCCCGGTTTGAAAAGCGAAAAGCCTCTTCAGCCACGGGATCGTTTTCGATCAACTTGATACCTTCGCCCATTCGCTCTTTGGCCCGCACGCAACGATTTACCGCCCGTTGCGCGGCCGCAACGTGGTCGTTCAACTTTTCCTCTGATGTGGCAATCTTGGTTGATTCGTTTTTAATCCACTCACCATAAGCAGACTCGAGAACATGTAAGCTGGCGATCAAGTCCAGCTTTGGCATTTCTGCCAACTGTTTCATGTCCAACACGAGCCCATGAAGATTTGGATCATCCTGATCGTCAGGCGGTGTTTGCTGCGGCACCTCGGACTGCGGCATCACCACGGTTTCAAGCATCAGAGCCTTCTCCGTTTTTCCTTCAGGCAGAGTAGCAATCACCGATACTCCGTGCCCAACGGCAAACTCGAGGCGGTTGCGATATAACATCTCCAGAGTCTCGGTCTCCTCCCGGCTTAGGGGGTCCAGCTTGCTCAAATCGAGCCTCCAATTTCTGCGTTGCACGAAAATCGAGCGCGTCGAATCGCCTGAATTGATGACAGTCAACTTCGGCTGAAATACCCACGCCTCGTCCTTCTTCTTGCTCGGTTCCTCCTGCGTGTTGACCAGGAACAGGGTGACGACCCAGCCGTTTGGGGATTGCCGTATCTTACCCTGCAACAAAACCCATTCGTCGTCGTCTCGCGGTCGAAGTGGCCCGAATACGCCACGCTTGAGATCAATTGTTTGTGGTTCGCCCACAATTGGAACCCGTTTCCAGACATTTGCCGGATTTCCTTTTCGGTCTATTTGAGTCTCGCTCTTAATGCGCTTGTACCGCCCCCACTCAGCTTTTATCTGAATCGCCGTTACGTCGGGCTCCACCAAAAAACTCATTCCTAAAGAGGACGGGAACATGGTATCAGTGGGTGGTGCCGTGACGTCACTCGGTCCGACTTCGGCGTCGTCCTTTTCCGCGGAGGACAATTCATCCATCTCACAGGCCTCCACGGGCGTGGATTTGGGAGCCAGCATACCGAGCAAATACCGCTCCCTCACCCGGTCTTCTCGCTGATCCAACTCTTCTTCCGAGCCGCCAGCGGGCCCAAGCAAATCCCTAATGACCATTTCGGTCAGTTCATCCCGGATTTCGTGAGGCGACACGGTTGGAAGCACCGGAGTCGCGTCAGCACTGATTACAGTTTGGTCGTGTTGGGGCATCGTCGTTTAATTCAAGGTTCTGAGCTGTCTGACGGCATCTCCACATTCCGTGCAATGCTACAGGATTTCATTTTGTTACGCTCTAAAAAATCGCGGGAAGCCCGATTATGCCCAGCGGTCAAAGGAGCCCGGAAACTCCTCATCATCCCGGCACCAAAAAACATGTCCACGATAAAGGATGAAATGGCTCTTGCATCCCGCAGTCCGCCAAACGGAGGGCAGCAAAGTCGGGATTCCTTGGCCATCCAAAGTGACCGTCCAACTCGGGCAAGCATCGGTTGCGAGGCTCAACTGAATCAACTCGGAACAACCGCACGGGCAAAGCATCGCGGCCACCCACACACATTCCTCGTCGCCGACGACGTAAACGGTGTCGTGCATCAATCTGACGGGTAGATTTTCAACGTGCTTTGCCTTGAACCGGGGCGAGGCATGCCGCACATCCCAAAGCAGCCGGGCGAGCCAGCGTCTGATTGTTCTGTTCATGTGATGGCTGGGTTGTCTAGTAACGGTTTGGAATCTCCGCGGCCAAGGCGTCTTCCCAACACGACACATGGTGCTCCGTCTGGCACCTTGATCCATGAGCCGTCACGAAGTGAAAAGGTCTGGTGGCGATATTCGAGATTCTCGTCAAATCGAAAAGGATGGATCCGTGCCAGCATCTCGTTGACCGCGTGACTCGCCGCGAATCCATTGATGCTTATCACAGCGGGACTCTCGACCTGAGCGCCTTTGATGTAACCCTCTTTAAGCCGGGCCCGATACGCATCAGGATCATGCCGACGCATCGCTTCGGCCGTAACCTGCTCCGGAGTGATAACGCCCCGGCTCAACAGACTCGACCCACCCGGAATCAAATAATGAACAGCACAACAAATCTGGTTAATCCCGCCTTTCCCATCTGCCTGAAGATGAACTCCGACGTCAATGAAAGGAATCGTGTAAAATGTCGCGATGCGATTGAGCAAATCGCGACCATCTGCGGAATCAAGACATCCAAAAAGGACGTCGCATTCTGCCAATGCTTCGATGACTTCGCGATCTGCCAAATCACGCGCGTGAGCCGACACTTTTGTTCCCAAATCCATCGCCATGATGGCACGTGAAAGCATCTCCACCTTGTGCTCCTGACGCTTTGCAGAATCGCCCGTCGAGTTGAGAATGCGGTTCAGGTTTTTGCGTTCGACGTGATCGGGATCCACCAGGACGAGATCTCCGACCCCCAAACGTGCCAACATTTCAATCACCCAACTGCCGGTGCCGGAACACCCGACGACGCCGACACGCATAGATTTCAGCGCGCGAGTTGTCCCATCGCCAAACGCTTGGCGGGTCCTCAAATCGGCGCCATCGAACTCCGCATGCATTGTATTGTGGTGGAACGTCCGGATTTCGTCACCGACGATGACAACCCGCTCGACCCAGCACCACTCGGTCGGTATTTGATTTACGACGCGAGCTTTCACAGCGCCGTCTGGGAGCATGAAAGCGCTCACATGTCGAATTGGTTGCTCAGCCCATTCACAGAGCGCTCCCAACAGCTTTTCATCAGACTCATTGTCATGTTCCGAGAACTGTTCAAAACCGGTTGGATGGCTGTGAATCTTTAGAATTGCCATTCCGCTTTTGGCAGCCCGAGAAAACAGGTCCAAGCCCAACTCAACAGGCCAGCGAACTGTCGTCGGACTTCGCAATGCGCAAACGTGATCCGGGATGTCCAATATTTCCCGAACGCAATAGACCAACCGGTGTTCACTAAACCGAGTGCCGCAGAGGGCCAGCGCGACCGACTCGCATCCATCGGCCGGAAAAAGGTGTTTTCGCAACCGCTCATGCTGCTCGGCCGTCATCCGCAGCACTGAGCCGGATGACGTTTGTTCAGTTTCCATTTAGCGCCACCTCCAGCCAATTCCGAATGAGGATTATGTGGGTGCAGACGTTGTGTTCACCCGGTTTCCAAGTGTAATGCCGAGACCAGCGCTGCCACTGCTGGCCGTCAATTGGTTGGCGCGCCTGGGTTTGCCTCAGTGGCTTGCCATCGCACCGCTCCAGGACTGGGAAGAAATAGGCCATGTCGAGCTGCGCGACTGGATAGTTTCCAGGAATCTGAATAGCGACCGCGCCGGCGGCGTGATTGTAGCCGTTTGGGAACACAAATTCCCGTAAAAGCAACCAATCAGCGCCGTCGCGCACGGTTTCCCATTTGATGCCCATCGCATCGAGACAGGCTTCGTCTTCCTCCGGAAGCTGGAACTGGCGTCGTAGCTGCATGACAATTAACCCTCCTGCACCTGTCGGGGCAACGTATTGAACCGTTCGACACCCGGTTCTGTCAGGTTAACCACATCGTCCAGCCCGATTGTTCGCACTCCGCCCCCGCGGACCTTCAACGTCAAAATGAATGATTCAGGCAGAGTTTTGCCCGCCAAGGTCAGGACTTCACGGCCGGTAATCGTCGGCTTTTCGACGACGTAGTGCTTCTCGTCCACACGAATCCGGTAGCGTTTCGCTTTCGGCGGCTTCTTGCCTGCCTTTGCAAGCTGTTCCAGATCTGCTTCTTCGACCACTTCTTCCAGTGGATTCTGTTTGTCTTCTTTACTCATAATATGTTTACTCCGCAGTTGTGTGGGCGTTATTGCCCTTTCCCACGACAACGGAGTTCGGTTACACGTGGCGTTGCCGAGTGTGGTGTAACTGCAATCCGTTGACTTGAGTGATGGACGGCACGGCTAAATCAGAAGAACAGCCAGTAACGCCCGGTCCGGCCCGCGTTCGGGCGGTGCCCGACTTCGCGGCGGAAAGGGATGATGGACTGGTTTTGTTCATGGCCATGCAGGATGAAGACCGCGAATTTGCGGAACTCGCCTGCGCAGAGTTGTATCGCAGGCATCAACAGTTCCTCCTCGCCTTTTGCATGCAGCGTCGTTGGGAAACAGAAACCTCCCCATCTGACGAACTGGTTGATCTCACATTTCTGAAGGCCTGGAATTCCGCACACTCCTTCAAATGCCGGAACGGGTTGGATTGGGAGCAGTCGCGGAGAAAAGTGCGCAATTGGCTCCTGAAAATCTTGAATCGTACATTTATAGACGCGTACCGTCAGGACGGTCACCTGGAGATGATCTCCTTCGCCGAAATCCTGCCGGGCGACGACCCCGATGAGGAAAAACTCCCGGCCAATTTGATTCAATGCGCGACAGACGGCTGCGTCTCAGTTTCCCCCCGCAGAAAGAATCTCGTATTGAAATTCATGGAACAGGCTGACCCACGCACCCGCACGTTGCTGACGACAATTGGAGAATACTGGAGCCCGATCTCGCGCAAATCCGAGATCCCCCAGGAGGTCCAGGATTCGCTCTGTCATGAACTGGGCCTTCTCAAGAACAGTCTCCGGGTCTATTGCCATCGTGCATTGGAGGCGTTGGAGAATTACATTAGAAAGAACGAACAGAACAATCATGAAAACACCACCGAACCGCGATAAGAAGCCCATCCCGCTTCAGGAGGTCGAAGCCGCCCTCCACGCTGCGCTTCGGGATGAAGGCCGTTTGTTTCCGAAGACAGAAGAGGACATTATTGGTCTGGAAGAAGCTCTCGATCTGTCGAAGATTCCGTCACCCGATGTAAATCGGTTTTTGTCGAAATTGCGCCAACATTCAAAATCGACAGACCATTCGCCTTCAGCGAAGACCAAGGCCAAAGCAGCGGAGATTCTGGCTGACCTCGAAAACCTCGCCGCGGCAGCTCGAAACGGGGGGGCGATTTCTGAGGCAAGTCGGAAAAAAATGGACGCAGCCCGGGCAAAGCGCGAGAAACAGCGCCCGAACTGAAATACGTATGGGCCGCGTTGAACTGTCACAGGCTCGCCGCGACTTCCTGGCCGCATTGGCTGAAGATGTGTTCCAAGCATATTCAATCAACGGTTCATTGGCTCTGGATGAAATTGCCGAAGACCGCGATGTGGGGCTCACCTACGATGATTTCGGTCAAGACTTCGACGGACTGATTGAACATCGGAGTGGTAATTTCCATATTTTCGTTAACACTACTCGAAACCCGGCGGGCTCAGCCCGAGCGCGGTTCACGCTGGGGCATGAATACGGTCACTATTTCATTGATGAGCACCGCAACGCGCTTGCCGCAGGGCAGCAGCCCCATCCGTCGTTCACAGATCGCCCGGCGGAAAACCCAGCGGAACATGAGGCAAATTTCTTTTCTTCTCATCTCTTGATGCCAGTGAAAGCATTTTCCACAGCGCTGAAGAAAACACAACGAGGTGTTCAAGGGATTTGCACACTCGCAAACGACTTCAACGTTTCCGTCCAAAGCGCTGCGATCCGGTACGTGGCGGGCTGTGGCAGACCATGCGCGATAATCATGTTCCGCGAAGCCGCGAGCCCGTGGTGGGAAGTTTCGGCCGAGATGGAATCGTTGGGATTAATTTGGATACGACGATTTCCGAATCTCTGGCCCGCAGAATGTGCGAGCGCTCTCGCTCAGAAGGACGACCCAAACAAGAAGAACAAACAACACGAAACGGGCACACTGGCGAACGTTTGGTTCACGGGCATCGGTGCGGGAAGCGCAAACAATCTGGTGCTGAAAGAAACCGCTATCCGTCTCGGAAAATGGGGTGTATTAACCCTATTGGAGCAGTGAACTCAACATCACTGAAAACTTTGAATCAAATCTGCAGCCAGTTTATAAGCTGTGGCTTTGTAGCTCACCTGTTCTGGCGAATCATCGCCCGCTCGTGAAGCCCGAGCGTACCTTAACAAGTGAGCCGCCGTAGTGAGGCGATATTCTTTCTCCGATATTCCTTCTCCACAGGCTATTTCTCGAATTTTCGCGATCGCAATTTTTCTGCTATCGCTAACATTCGCAACGCGCGGCGGCAATAATGGAGCAGCATACGTCGCCGTCAAATCGTCGACTCCCAATCTGCGTCCATTCTGAGTGGACCCCCACTTCCGCATGACGTCAAAAGCGATGCTAACTTCTAGACGCGCGAGGTCGCGCGACGCAGCAGCAACACAATCGGCATGCGAAAAGTCAATTATGATCACGTCAAATCCATTCCAACGAACGAATATATTTCTTGCGTTCAGATCGCCATGGGATCGGCACTCCTGGTAACTCATAGCGGGAAGAGATTCTAAAATCTTCTGGAGATTCAAAGGTGATGGAGTCCTCGGCGACGATCTGCGGGCCAAACGGAACGCGAGTCCAAGCCTGTCGATGTGGGGAACGACGTGCTTATGATTATCAACCCGAGACTGGGAAGCGTATAACTTTCCCAAACTGTTCCGCACTTGCGCGCGGTGCGTGCGCCAGCTTCTAAGCGCCGTGCCAAATAGACACGACAGTGTCATCTGCGGGTCGTCGACAGACGCGAGATATTTATCGAGACGTTGTGCGCGCGTTACAAACATTGACACCAACAGAGCCTGCGCTCTGCCAACGACGAATCGGTCACTCACCAGTGGCGCTCGTAGTGGAAAAGGCGTGTGGTCGAGCACGAAATCTTTCCATACCAAATACTCTTCTTTGAGAGCGCGCAGAGGGCCCATCTTCGCCAAAAATGGCTCACAAATGACACCTTCGAAATGAGCTTCGACTTTCCAAACGCTGGTCTGGTCTGCATGCCCACCAGCCTGTCGCTCCAGAACAATTCGTGTAAAATCGCAGAAGGCTCGCTGGAATAAGGTTTTTTCTTCCCAACCGAGTGAGCCATTTTTTGTTTCAACAACCAGATTTGGATTAACCGCTCGCCCCGGTTCAAAATACAAACATTTCCTTAAAATTTCGCTAATATCGTTGGAAACAATGGAAAAGCCTTCAAATACTTGGTCAGCATCCGCGGCCAGTTTAGTCCAAATACGATATGCTTGCGTATGCTCCTTTGCCGAGTTGGCGACAATTCCAAAAAATGCACCGCTATTCCTAATTCTGGAGTAAAGCGTCGGGATTCGGTCTTTTGCTTTTTCGTTAAACGGAATTAAAACAGCGCGCAATCGTGGATCACTCGGATCAATTTCAGACAACCCCTTGCAGTCCGGGCTCAAGCCAACACGTTCCAGTTGCTCCTTGAGAGCAATTGGCAAAGAATCAGCTACCCAAACAACCTGAGGCCGCGCAAGGTTCACGAAGCAGTTTCCCTCCACGGTAGTGGCTGAAGATCGCCCCGACCGAAAGCGCCTTTGAGCGAACAAACGATGCATTCCGGGTCTTGTGATGATTCAACAGAACGCACAATTCCCTGGTCGCTTAAAAACACCTGGTGCCGCGTCTTAAACGGAAAGCCTGTCACCGCTCCGAGCATCATTGTTACCGCTTGAGACGCAACTGTCCCGTTGAGCGAAACTACCGCGGGCTGCGGCTCCCGAAACCCTGTGAGATAAGGATCATGTTGCCGCTCTTCCTCGGAAAAAAGATCTCTTCTCACTTCGTGTGGATCAATGATGTTTTGGCAAACCAAGCAAGGCAGTCCCGGCGCGACCATTTGAACCCTGCCACTGACGCTCTCCACTTTCTTGTTTGTAACATCAATGCGAATTCCTAAATCAATGCCCGGGATAAAATATTGGTAGGCGATCTGATTAAATATTGCACGGCTTCCGTGAGAGTCGGTGCAACAAAACATAAAATCAGATGATAACATTGCTCTTGCATACCGTTTCTCCAACACAGATCCGAAATGAGTTTCGACAGCAGCATTTGGGCGAATCCGTGAAACGTAACGGGCAGCGACATCGACTTTTGGGGTCCCGACACTTTCAAACGTCGAGCCGACGACACGGTTCAAATTTGTTACTTCGATAACATCAGGGTCTAAAAAAATGAACCGACCCACGCCGAGATGTGCCAACTGCTCAGCGATTATCGATCCGGTGCCTCCCAAGCCTATAATTCCCACTGTCAATTTTGACAGTATAACTTGTCCATCGTGCCCGAACGCCTTTACGCTACGGTCATATTCGGGTGCAACGGCTTCGTGGAAGCTTTTACCGTGAATTTTCACATCCGGTCCGACCTCAAGTAATTTATCAACTGTGACCATTTGCGGGTTGTTCGGAAACCAAACGCGCGCTTTGAAGCCTTTTTTACCCACGATCAGACTCGCATGGGGTCGCTCCGGCGCTCTCGCAAAAACTGAAGGCATCAGCAACCGTTCACCGTCATCGTCCGATGCAGAGAAGTTGGGTGCAATGCTATCAGGATGACTGTGAACAATAACAAGCGACCAACCCTCCTTATGAGCCCGTTTCAGGGGAGCGGCAATAAACTCAGGCTTAATATTTAACTGGCAGGCATGCTGGACCGTATAGGCATTCGGAGGCAACCAAACAACCTCCCGAATCATCAGCCTCTCTGAATCATCGCGTGTCTCCCGACCTGCAAGCAACACCGCTGCGGCCTCACGAGGACTTTCCAAAAGAAGTTTCTCGCGCAGGTCGGCATACAGGCCATTGGGAAAAACAATCGAGATCATTTTGCCGTTTCAAACCGCTGGAGCACGAGCTTTCCGAAATTCAGCAACGAATCATGGCTTGGGTTCCACACACCTGCATGCCACGAGAACCATTGCAATGGAGCCGGAAAACCTTGAATCGGCCGTTGTCCAGCGCCCTGCGGAAATGCGCCAGTTGCTAACCGTAAATCCGGCGATGTCCAGAAGGAATCAGGCGCTGCAAGCGGAAAGCCTGCCGGTATGACCAAAAATAGGTTTGTCTTACCGCGACTCCATCCGACCGGGAGAGGGACATCGTCGACCTCGATCATGTACCCGCCGGTTGGCAGACGTTGTAATTTGGCATTCTCAAAAGGCGAGTGTTGCCGCAGTTCTTCAAATTGTTGCTCAACAATATTCATTCAGCCGAACATAGCCGGTGGGACGGTGTAGAATTTCATGCCCTCGCGAATTTTTATTTTTTCGCTGTCCCCGACCAAATGATCTGCTTTGTCACCTTCCTGCTCGCAGAACATCTGATACTGCGGCGCCCTGGCAGCCATCGCTTTGATTTCGACTCCGCTCAGTTGCGTTGTTTCAATCCCGTATGGCTTTCCGTCGATGATGATTGTTATTTGTTCGGGCATTCCAAGTTTCGGTTTCAAAAGCTCACAGACGATCTGAGATTACGGTGGTAAAATCCAAAAGGCAAATCCTGCAAAGTCCACCAAATCGGGGCGTCGAGCAATGATATAAGCTCCAGCATGCATTTATTGCCAGCACCGATTTCACAGGCTCACTCCTAAAAATCGTTTCTCCGGAACGGAGGCGTCAAGAGTAGGAGCAAGCAACCAGTTCGGCTTCCGGGCGTCGTCCGGCGGTGGTTCGGTAGTCGTCACGATATATTGGAATGCGGGTTCACAATCAGACGCTTTTTCGAGCATTTGTGCTGCGCGGAAGAGTGAATGGTAGATACCGATAGCGAGATCCGATTCACGTGGGCTGTCATGAATGACAAGTCGGGGATGGTGTGCGCGTTCCGATGTCATCCCCAGCGCGAGGCAGGAGAGGTCAAAAGCCAGCAGCTTGGAAAGATTCAACGCCGCGCTTTTGCGCCGTCCTTGGTAAGTTAAGTCTGGTTCGATGCCTTTGCCCAGATGGACTTCGCCTTTTACCTGATCGCCTAAAAGCTCTTTGGCCAAAGCATCAAATATCAGACCAAAGTCAGTAACAACTTCTCGATGCACATCAGCCAAGGCGGTGATTTCTTTGTCCAACTCCGTTTTGCGATCATCAAGATTTTTGAGGGTCGCTGTAAGTCCAGAAGACTCACTGTAAGCTTTTTGGTATACCTCGAGTGCATCCCGAATTTCCTTGGCACGGACCCCGGGCGCGCCGAGTCGCTGGCTCTCCGCTTTGACAAACGCCTTCACCTGTTTTTGAAATTCACGCGCTTCATTTTCTGCCACCACCGCTGTGTTCAGAATTTTTGATTGCTCCCCTAAAAGAACGGTCAATCGCCCAATTTCCAGACGCTTTTCCGTCTCAGTGGCGTCGTCGCGATCTTCTTGCTTAAAAATGGCTTTTTCCGTTTTGGGGTCGGTCGGTGGTTCAAGAAAATGCGGACACTTCAGGAGTCTGGCTTCATCTTTGGTTCGATTGCACAATCCACGCAGTTCTCCGATGGCTTTCTCAACGGCCACCAATTCTGCGTTCATCTCGGCTGTATTGGTCTGAGACGGTGCCGGATTTGGTGGTGCATCCGTTTTGCCTTCCAGTTTTTGTAGATCCGCGCGGATGCGGTTGACAATTGCACGCTGGAGTCTTGCCGCACCGGCTTTTTCAACCACGCGCTGTTCTGCGGCTTTTTCCTCGTCTTCCAACTTAGCTTCACGGATTGCCTTTGCTGCTTCCTGTTCCAACCCGTTTGCTTGGGCTTCGACTTCGTTGAGTAAAATTAAATCATCGGCCGATGCGTTAACTTTTCCGCCGAGGATTTCATCAAGCTGTTTTCCTAAGGCTGTTTCCAATGCCTTACGCGCGCGTGCAAAAATAAAATCCAACGGCGCCCGGTCTTCCAGTTTTTTGGTGTGGTCGGTTGTTACCTTTGCTCTTTCTGTGAGCTTGTCCTGTTCCTTTTGTTCGACCAAACCCATCACGAGCCGGATGAGGTTTTCACGGTCCACGGCAGACAGGTCCTGGCCTTCCGGTTCGCTAGCCGTGTCCCGCCAAGCAAGAAGATTTGCGTAGTGGGCCTCTTGATCGCGCGCAAGCCAGGCAAGCACGTGCCTCCATTCAAGCCGACGGCCAGACCCGGAGAGAGAACGGATTTCCAATTTCCCAAGCGCAGCCTCGTCGAGCGCCTTCGCATATTCTTCGTAACCGCCGTTTGGTGGCTGCTCTTCAAATGTGTAGGTGTGGTCGGCACCCTGGATGGCAAAGTGGTGGCGCCCGCGCTCGCTGAGCGTCTTGCCCACCAACCACGGTTTGTTTTCAATCCACACCTCGGCCAGCACCCAGCCGTCTTGATGTATGTTGCGAAAATCTTGGCGAAACTCGAGCGTGCCAGGATGTTTTTCATCGAGGATAAAGCGCAAGAAACGGCAAAAAGTTGTTTTACCTGCGCCGTGGCCGCTGATCCGTGGTTGTTGGGGAGTATTCTTTGACTCAGCCCAGAGAATGTTCAACCCGCGGTGCAGGTCGATAACCCGCATTCTAGTATCTGGTGAAGGCGGCCAAGCACTCCAAACTGAGAGTTTCTTAATCCAAACGGCCGGATCACGTCGCGACGTCTTGGGCTTGAAAGACACCTTTTGCGCTTCAGTTGTCGGCACGGCAATGCCAGCGAGTTCCGGCTGTCCGTCGGTGTTTTTTGGCTTGGCCATAAATTAGGTTTTACATGTTAGCGAAGATGGAATGACGTTCACGGATGACTACTGCTTTCTCTTGAGATGATAGTGGACCTGCGGAGCGAGCCACATGCACCGCAAGTCGGAGGCCCTCTCGCAGTTCAGGCGAATCCGGCTGCGTTGCCGTTACGACTAATGCCATGGGCGGATCATCTTCGTTCGTGGTTGCTATTACAGTGCCTCCCGCGAGTTGCCGCAATGTCTTGATGAACCATTCTGGGCCGGCGGGACTTTGCCACTTGCCGCTCCAAGCCTCCACAGCGAGACGGTCGGCCGTTTTGGCGGCAGATTTCATCAGCGCAGGGTTCGTAATGAAATCAAAGGCAAGTTTGAGTTCAGTCATGCGCAACGAAGCCTTTGTTCGTGCCGCTTCAGAAAGCAGATATGGGATCAGCAAAAGCGCGGTTGCCGCGGCATCCACCTTCGGTTTGGCGATAACAGACTGACCGAAATCCAAGACCAACTCTTGGGGTTCTTGGGGGGAGGTTGTGATTTTGGCTTTGCGCGTGGTTTTCGTTTTCTTTGCGCCTTTGTCATGGAGGCCGGCTTTGACTTCTTCGGCGTAGCGCTGGTGGTTGAGGGCGAGGAGACGGTCGAGGACGGTGCGGCGGGCGGACTCGCTGAGGGTGTAGCGCTCGCCTTGCTTGGTGGGGTGGAAGCCGTGGCCCAAGTCCAAATCGTGCCAGCCGTAGGCGGCGGCCACGGCCTGATCCAGCTCCACATGCAACGCCCGCAGCCGCGCTATGTCCGCCGACGCATCGCCTCGGTGGTGGAAACGGTTGTATGTTTTCGTCAAGCCTTCCTGACGCGACTGCATCAACTCACGACGGAATTCGTGGTAGCGCGAGCCGATGGCGGACAAGTTCGCGAGCGAGGCGGGAAATGGGAAAGTCTCAAAGCAGTCGGTCGGCGTGTAGCGAAGCCGAGTTTCAAGTGTCGAGCCGCGCACGCGTGCCCATGCTTCGTGAATGTCGCTTTGGAGCACTGCCAAATAGGCAGCGTCCTCCGTCGCTACTACGTTCAGGGCATCCGAGAATACTGCTTTGGCATCCACGAAAGCCACCAACAGGAATTTTGATACGCGCGGCAGAACAAGCACGCGCGAAAATGCCTTCACCGCGTCGTAAAGTTCGGGGCGAACGCGTTGGAAGCGCCACCAGTGCTCCCTCGTGCGAGCCTCAGAATGGTGCTGGCGATCTGGAAACACACGCTCCTCAACGATCTTGAAACAATCCGGAAAACAGCGGGCTTCCTGTTCCTCCCACTCTCCGAAGTTGATGACAAAACGCGTGGCGTGCTGCGATGTTTCAGAAGTCACATCATCGCCGTTCAAAAACGGAAATAGCACGCGCGAATTTTGCTGGCCGTGTTGAACAAGTTCCTTCGCTTCATCCGGCGCCACAACGAACCCAATGCCGTCGAGTTTTGAACCTGCAAAACACCGGTTGAGGCTCGCCGCCAAGCGATGAATTTGAGCGTCCGCAACGGACGGGTTAAGGAACGCGGAAATTGCAGCCACCGGTTGCCCATCGAGGACTGGTTGCAGTCCGAAGTCTGCATGTTTCGCGACGTGGACGACGCTGACAGCCAATCCAGCGTGGCCGGGCCATTGCATTGAGGATGTCGCGCGGAAAATCTTTGTGTTACGACGCACAATTTGATCCAGCCCAGCCTCGCGGGTATCGCCCTGCGCAATCGTGTTCGTCGCGATAAGGCCAAAGCACCCGCGCGCTTGCATCATTTCCTGGGCACGAAGAAAGAACACCGAACACAAGTCCGCGCGCCCTTGAAATGTCGGCCAGTTGCGCGAGAGGAATGCCAAGTAGTCGCGTCCATTTATTGTGCTGATTCGCGTTCCGCCAACGAATGGTGGATTGCCAACAAAACCATCGTATCCGCCGCGAGCGAACACTTCAGGAAATTCCACTGGCCAGTGGAACGGGCGGCGTCCGCGCAGTCGCTCTTGCGCGTGAGCGGCCAACGCGGATTGCTGATTTGAAATCGGAGATCTCAGGGTGGCGTCGGCGTCCTGTTTCAGCAGGCGTTGCACCTGGTCGGCTTCGGTTTCGCGGGCGTGGGCGTAGGCGTCGCCATCGAGGCCGCGCAGTTCCAAGGCGATGACGCAGTCGGCCAGCGCTTTGACCTTTGCGGTGGCGGCTTCGGCTTCGGCGTGCAGACGGTTCTTGGTTTCGATCTGGGTGTGGTCGTTGGAGGGCAGGTCTTCGAGTTCGCGGCGTTTCTGCCCGGCTTGTTCGACGTAGCGGAACAGGTTGGCGGTGGCAAAGGTGACCTGCCGTTCGCCGGGGCGTAGGCTAAAGTTCTCAATCTGTGGCAGGGCGCTGACGCCGAGCAGGGAATCGCCGCATTTGAGCGCGTGGTCGAGGAATGTGAAGGGGCGGTCACGTTGCAGGGTGATGAGCCAGAGGGAGAGCTTGGCCATCTCCACGGCCATCGGGTTGATGTCCACGCCGTAGAGGCAGCGGTCGGCCACGTAGCGCCGGGCGATGGCGAGGCGCTCGGCGGGTTCTTTCGGGATCAACCGTTCCTGAGCTTCACCCGTTGAAAAATCTCCTTCCGGTGTGGCCAGCAATTTGCCGGGATTCTTGTTTTCCGCGATCTCCCACGCCTCCACCAATCGTTCTGCCAGGTAGCGGCACGTTTGAACCAGAAAGGCGCCAGATCCCATCGTCATGTCGCAAACCTTCAAGGCTAGAATCTCCCGCGGCGATTTCAGTACCCATTCTGATTTTGACCTTCCCTCCGAAGGTCCCGAATAAACCAACGGTTCCAACGTATGCTGAACGATTGGCTCCGTGAGGCTGCGCGGTGTGTAGTGGGTGCCGGTGGAGCGACGCTGTGTGCCGGCAGTCACATACACACTCCCGGCATGGATAACAATGGGTCGGCCAAAATCATCTTCACGGATCAGTCCCGCAAACCTGGAGAGGCGGTCGAATAACCTTCGATCGTGTCCACAGGCAACGAGCAGCGCATCGTCAGAAATGCGGCCGGCGGTATTGCCATTGTTTCCTTTGCCTCGCTTTCTCCGCTCTTCCGCTGGTGCGGGCATGAGCAGCTTTTTGAGTGTGGCGGGCGAACGACCGGTTTCGTCTTTCAGGAATTCGACAAGCTTTTCCGGCGGGCCGTAGGTGACCTGTGTCGTTGCGGTCGGCATTGAAATCACGTTGTCGGGCCGCTCGGCGGCAAGCAGGAAAGGCTCCGCGACGTCGGGTTTGTCGGCAGAAGATACGGACGGCGTCCCTGCCAAATCTTCCAGCTTCGACAGCGCTACCTCCGGCTCCTTTTCGCGTGTGCCCGTAATGCCGAGCACGACTTCATTCGCTCGCGCCGCGGTGTGATCCAGCAGGCCTTCATATATGTGACCGATCTGTTCGATGTTCAGCGAACGGAAAGACAATCGTCGCGCTTCCGCGGGACCGCCGCCCGGGACCTTGACCCGGAGAATCTGCAAAGCTTCGAGCAGATGAAGGACGACACGGTTGTTAATGGCAAGTGGATTGGCGGGAGTGTTCTGCCAATTCGTGTCTCGCGAGCGACCTTCCAAAAACGGATACCGGTCAGGATCAAACAACGTACCCCCGTATGGAGGCAGACGCATGGATTCGTGTTCGACCCCGGAGTGAACGGCGCGGAATGCGGCGAGCAATCTGCACCAGGCATCGCAACGGCGCTCGAGCACTTCTTCGCCGTACTGATCCGCCGTTTCCCGCAGTTGCTCTCTCAGCGTGGAGATTGCGTAATTGTCATCATAGAGCGGCTCGCCAAGTCGTAGCAGCCCGCGTTCTTCTGCGGAAAACAGGAAAACGATCCGCATCATCACCGTCAGGGCAGAATCGTAAAGGAGTTGTTCGCTGAATCCTTGCAGCAGCTTCCGTCCTGAGTCCTGGTCCAATCGGTCAATTGCCTGCACCAGCACTTCGACAGCCCGGCGGACCTGATAGCCCAGTTGATCCGTGACTTCCTGCTGGTCCTGAGCGCTGTCCCGGAGCATCGCCTCAAGTGTATCCTTTTCAGCCACGCCGAAGAATCGCCGGCAATGCAGCAGCGAATGAAACGCTCGGAGCGTGATATGTTCTTCGTGCCAGATGTCAGTGTTCCAAGTGGTGAACCCAGTCGTTTCACCGCGGGGCGCGTACACCAGCATCCAGTCTTCACCATTCGTGACCAGTCCGAGCGACACGCCCGTGGCGTGAAGCAATTCCATCATCCGCGTTGCGGGCGAGGCTTTCCACAGCTTGCCGGCTGCCGGTTTGTCGAGTTTCTGTCCGGGCGGAAAAATATTCACCAGCAAATGAGGTTTGCCTGCGGCGGGAGTGCCGCTCGGGCTAACGATTGCAATGTCTGGCCGAAGCGTTTCATTGTACTCCGCGAACAAAGTGTCCAAACCAGGCGGAATGGACTGGCCCTCAGCGAAAAGCTCTTTTGGAAATTCGAGCAAACGCTTCAGCACGAATTCAACCCACGCGCGGTGGTGTCCATTGCCGGAAATTTTCTGACGCCATTCGTCATACGCGAGTTTGAGTTCGCGCGCCTTGTCAGGATCTCGTGGATCAAGTCCCTGCGGGAACACACGCATCAGCACCGGAACAGAAACGAACGGCCCCGACGTTTCCACCAGAGCAAGCCAATCATTGTGGTGCCTGGCAATGCTCATCGCAGCCCTTTCTGCAATTCGGCGATTGCCCGTCGCGGAACGAGATATGTGACAGCGATTGGAAACAATCTGGGCGAAGGATCTCTAAAGCGAGAACGCAGATGTTCAGCCTCGCGATCGATCTCGTCGGGGATTTCATCCAATCGGCGCCGGAGTGCCTGCATGTCGCGATCGCGCTGCTCGCGCTCGGCTTGGGACCAGGAGAATTCCATCTGGGGTGGAGCTTTCGAATCGAGTTCCTCGCGAATGAGCCTCTGGAGCTCCTTCAGGACCTGAGTGAGATTTGCCACCTCGCGTTCTGCCCGCTCATCGAGAAAGCTCTGGAGGTTTTTTGTGCGTTCCTTCATGCGCGCGTCGAGCGCATTCATCACCGCTTCCTGATGCTTGGGCCATAATTCCAGCAGTTTGTCCTCGATAAAACTAGGCACCGATTCTGTCGTAGCGGATTCCCAGGCGCTCTTGGTTTCACCAACATTCAGTCGGGAGAACCGCCCTTCTTTGATCAGGCCACCGGCCAAAATCACTTCTTCGTGAAGCCGATGGTGGTCTCCGCCGAGTACGACGATACGACCGTGGGCAATCAAGGCGGGATACTGAAGCGCGTTATCCGGAACGATTCGAGCGCACGCACGGTGCAACCGGCGGTTGCTTGTCGTTGACCAAATTTCCTCCCGCAGAAGCCGCAGGCACATCTGTGGGAGACGATGATTCAGGTGTGCCAGGGCAACATCATCGCGGCCGGCAGCAATCGAAGGATCGAATGTGAGAGGGCGGATGGCCTTTGTATGCGAATGAGCGAGACCTTCGGCGCATTGTGCCCAACTGCCGGATAGCGCCGGGAGCCGAAACACGCCAGCTTCAGCGGTAGTGATCAATCCGGGTTGGCCCGCCAGTTCCAACGCGACCCGCACCACGTTTTCAACGTTGAGTGGATCGAGATGCAACTCGCGTTTTGTTTCCAGCAACTGCCCGGCGAGTTTTTCGAGTTGTTCGCGCAACTTGCGCTCGAACTTGAGCATACGCCGGACAGGTTCGGCTTCTCGCTCAGCCCTATCAGTGTCAAGGGCCTCACGCTTTCCAAGCATCGCTTCTTCAACTTGAGCGGCGATAACAGGCCCGACTTTTCCCAGATCCTCTCGGATGTGTTCGACCTTGATTGCCGCCCGCATCAGAAATTCCAAATCGGCATCGAGGTCGCCGACCGAAGCCGCTGGTTTGGCGGCGTCGAAACCGGCGCCGACAAAATGATGGATGTAAACTTCATCCGCTTTTTGCCCGTGACGATCAATGCGTCCATTGCGTTGCTCCATGCGGTTCGGATTCCATGGAATCTCGTAATGGATGAGTTTGGAACAATGGTTCTGAAGATTCACGCCCTCTGAGGCCGCGTCGGTGGCCAGCAAAATGCGAACAGAAGAATCTTTCGGATTTGCCTGAAACGCCGCTTTGATGCGCTCGCGTTCTTCACTCGGCATCCCGCCGTATATCAATTCCAGACGACCTTCTGCACCGAATCCGTGTTCGGCCAGCAGATTGTGCAACCACTTTTGCGTGGTACGGTACTCGGTGAAAATGATCACACGTTGATTGGACCATTTGCCGTCCGGGCGAATGTGCTTGTTCAGCCATCCCATCAGTTGGAGCGCCTTCGTGTCCGCTTTGGATGACGCGGCTGCTGCGTATTCACTCAGTTCACGAAGAAGCTGTTTTTCCGCCTTATCAGGATCCGCCATTGCGGCAGCGGCGTTTTCAAGCGCCTCGTTGGTGGCCTCCTCGTATTCCTGATCGTCACCAAAATCTTCCTCAGCGTCTTCAATCGCCCGGCGCCACGCCGTGCTTCCTGTAAACGAAGACTTGCTCGCGCCGATGCTTTTCTTGTGTTTCTCCAAGGTCGAGGCGAACGCGGCTGGCGAAGAGAATAGGCGCTTCTTCAACAGCTTCATGACGAACTCCGCCGCAAATCGCTCCGCGTTGTCCGCTGCATTCGCCTGACGCAAATGCGAGTATTCCTGCAATGCTTTGTGGGCGCGACGTTCCCATTCCGTATAGGGTACTTCAATGTGCGTCACCTTTCGATCGGCGAACCGGCGGGAGCCGTCCCATTTCAGCCTCATTTCTGGTTCGGATTTCATTCGGCGCACCATGACCGCGTCCAGTTGCGTGCGGTCGGGGTCCATGCCTCGAGCGAAGCGCTGGTTATCGAGCAGTTCCAGCAAAGCCGCGAAACTTTCGCGATAGCCGTTGTGCGGCGTGGCAGTCAGAAACAGCTTGTGTTCGAAATGCGGGGTAATCGTTCGAACAGCTTGTGTCCGCAGGGAATCCGTCGCGTAGTTCCCACGACCGGAAGGGGCAACGTTGTGAGCCTCGTCCACGATCAATAAGTCGTAACGCCGTGGATAGGCGGACTCACCCTCAGCGGGGAGGGTTTCTCGAAATTGCCGCATCGGCCGCTCGCGTTTCAGGAAATCTATGGACGTAATCAGCCGAGGAAAATGGTTCCACGGATTCACACGGATGCCACGACGCTTGCGCAGGTCGCTAATGGTGTTGCTATCAATGATTCGGAATTCCAAACCAAATTTGTCGCGCATCTCCTCTTTCCATTGGATCTGAAGTGATGACGGACAAACGATGAGTATCCGTCGCGCGCGGTGTCTAAGAATCATTTCTTGGACGACCAAACCTGCTTCAATGGTTTTGCCCAAGCCAACATCATCGGCGATAAGTAAATTCACGCGCGGCATCACGAGCGCACGGACGACGGGGTCCAGTTGGTAGTCGTCAATCTCAATGCCACTGCGGAACGGCGACTGCAAGGCCCTGTCGTCGGCTTGAGAGATTGCACCCCATCGTACAGCGTCCAAGAACGCGTCCAGTTTTCGCGGATCGTCAAAACCGCGAACCTCCGGCAAAGACGAGCGCTGCTGAACCGTCGCGCCCGGCTCCAATTCCCAGATGACTTCCGCCTCTTCACCTGTGCCGTCGTCTTCGACGGATGATGCACGCACCAGATGCCGCGCTGCTACTGATTGCCCGTCGGACGGAGGTAGAGTCTGACGGAGGACCTCCGTCACGACAAACGGGCGCTGCCGGAGAATCACCAATTGGCCGGATTCGGGGACCGCACTCATTGAAAATCGCCTCCCTCTCCCGAATTGTTTGCGGGGGTACATAAAAATGCACCGCCACGAGTCAAATCAAATTCTGGGTCGCCTTGGCAGGGCGTTGCACAAATTAAGCTTTTCATCCCGTAGTCCGCTTTCGCGACGGACCGGGCCAAATGATAGACGTGACTCTTCAATATCGCAAAACCAAAGCTGAAGTTCGGATACGTTATCGGCGCTTCACGGCTCCGTTAAAACGCGCTCGGCTAGGCGAGCAAACATAACCCCCAACGGAATTGATCTTGTACGGCGGCAAAAGCGGCCGGGTACGTGCACGAGAAACCGTCATTGCGGAGGTGATCGAAATAGTTGCTCTCGAGGAAGAGTTGCCGCCGCAGGTCCACGGTCACGTTGTCGCCAAATTGGCGACTGCCGTCAGCTACCAGTGTGTAACTTCTCCGTGTACGCAGGAAAATTTCACCCTCGTTCCCTCACAACCGGTCCAGCCAGTAATTCATTCGCTGTGGGGTTGCATCCAGTCCAAAGTGTTCCTTTAGCCAACGAGCAGCCCCGTGGCCTGTGCTGATTTCTCGCGCGCGATATGCGGCCTTCAATTTGTCGAAAATCCGTTTGTCGCGAATCGGACTAACCCTTCGGCGACGGATGCGCAAATATTCTTCCAGGTTCCCTTCCGCTTCCCGCCAGCGCTGAATCCAACTCTGGACTGCCGACTTGGAGCGCCCGAGCTTTTCGGCAATCTCTTCGCACGTAAGTTTCCCCTCTGCGGCCAAAGAGATGGTGTGGAGTTTGTCTTGCTCCAGTTCCAAAAGATCGTACTGCTTAAAATAATCGTCGATCTCCTTTAGAGTATCGCTAGTTACCTGCAACTTCAGTTTTGGCCGGCCCCTTCTTGTGTTCATACTCTCATTTTATACCTGTTTCTTCTTTTATCAATCAAAAACGACCAAAATGAAATTATGGAAGGAGTGGATCAGATCATCAACGGCGAGGCGCAGGACATCCTGCGGCAGCTGCCGTCTGGTCTGGTTCAGGCAGTCATTGCCGACCCTCCATATTTTCGCGTCCTCAAAAGCAAGTGGGACCGGCAGTGGAAGACTCCTGCGGATTACGTGCGCTGGTATAGCACGTGGGTCCCGGAATGCATGCGGGTGCTCAAGGACGACGGACTTTGTTTCGTTTTCGGCCAACTAGGCAAACGCGAGCACGTCTTTTTGCATGTTATGTCCGCTCTTGCACAACAATGGGCATTCCACGACTTGATCATCTGGGACCGAGTTGTGGGCTATAACGAGCGACGAGATAGTTTCACGCCTTCATATGAATTCGTCCTGGTGTTGCGGAAATCGGACGTCGTGAAGTTCCGGAAGGGAAGCGTCCGCAGCCCGTATTCACCAGAAAAGATAAGGCAGTATTTGCAGGATGGGCGGTACAAGGATAAGGCCGCTCGCCGACGTCACCTACTGGCAGGGAAATATGCCAGGAATATTCTGGCAGTTCCGAGTCTGCGCGGATCATCCAACGAGAAAGTCGGGCACCCCAGCCAGAAGCCGGTCGAACTGATAAAGAAACTGGTTCTCGTGAGCACTGACCCGGGAGACGTGGTCTTGGACCCGTTTCTCGGTTCCGGTTCAACGGCTGCCGCCGCGACCATGCTCGGCCGGCACTTCGTCGGAATCGAACGCAGTAAACGGTACTGCAAAATGGCGCAGAAGCGCCTATCTGCAATTTCCGGTCCCAACACTTCTCTACAGCTGGAAGCCGCATGAAAGACTCACATCAACAAATGTCTGCCGCCTTGGAACTCAACAAACGTGCCCTCGCCGCACGCTATAGCGTCGGCGTCCGCACCGTTGAGAATTGGCAGGCGATGCGATTGATTCCCGCGCGGTGGGTTCAGGGCGAATGGATTTTTGATGCGGACGAATGCGACCGCAGACTTTTGGCTCATACCAGCGAAACTCGAAAGGAGGTGAAGTAACGCATGCACTTATTCCCAACAAACAGACTTGCCCGAAGGGCGACGAAGACATTGAAGGAAATGAAAGTGGAATTGACGCCGGAATTGGCGGAGTTGATCAACTCCGAGTTTTCAACGTACACCGACACGTTTGTGCAGAGGGACAACCTTCGGTATCTCGTCGGGAGGTTCCACCAAAGGCAGGTTGCCAGGTTTTTCGGCAATCCTCTGTTCAGATTCTAAAGGTCACACAACAGCCGTCCGGCGGGGTTGCTTCCGGACGGCGCAAAAGAAAGAGAAAGTAAAATATGAAAGAAGAAGTGAATACGGCCAAGCGGTACGTCACCGCGAAAGAGTTGGCGCAACGTTATGGCGTCGGACTCCGCACCATCACTTTATGGAAGGCGTCGGGACTCCTGGTCTACATCCAAATTCGTCGCGTTGTCCGCTTCGACGCAGCGGCCTGCGATAAATCCTTGGGGCTGGGGAACGGCCTCGCCTAATCCCTGGCCCGAGAACAACTCAACCAAATAGAACCGCCGGCAAGCAGAAACCCGAGCCGGCAGAAAATAGAAAGAACGTTATGAATAAAGCAAACCTGACTATCGAAATTGCAAAGCTGGTCGCAGGCGTGACGACCGCGTTCGGTGCGGATCCGAAGGATACCATTCTCCAGGAAGCACTGTTCGAGGAATGCTTCAACATTCTGAAAAAGAAATTCACACCAGAACAAGTGTACCGCGCGAAAGCGCGAATTCTGCGACGGGAAAAACAAGCGCTCCGGGATCAGATGGCAAAATTGGCGAGCAAGCCTGAGGAAAATCGGGGGGACAACGTATGAGGATAAATGCAGTCAAAGTTCTCATAAAAAAGCAGCGGTCCGGAGAATACGTCGATCCCGCCGACCTCGAGAAAGCAAAGGCACAGGAGAGAGCCAAACGATCAGCTCGCACTGAAGGCGGAAGCGGCGACGCGCAAACAGCTAAACCGGCCGCAACAGAACCGGACAAAGCCAGAGCGACAGCAAATCATGCTGATGAGATGACTCCTGTCGAACCTCCACAGAAAAAACGACGTCGGCGTAAAGCCGATTCGGAGAAGATGGAGAGACTCATTGGCGCCCACCTCACGGAAGCGGAATATGCCATCGTCTTGGCGTCGTCACAAAGGCTGGGGTTGATGCCCGGCCGATACCTGGTGGATTGCGCGCTTAAAAAAACGGCCGAAATCCTGGCTGCTCACCATTTATTCACCGAGACGCAGATCGAACAATTGATCGAAAGATCTGTTCGGCGTGGTGCCACGAAACCAGGCAACGACCTACCGCACTGAATATGAGAGCGAGAACCATCGCAGTTAGACCCAGCAGTGCGGGTGGCCGGGGACCCAAACAATATCTTCTGGCTGAGAAGGACTCCCGCGGCCATCGGCGAGAACCACCACCCGCAGTGCTTTTTTCGAACCCCGACCATTTCGAGTACCTCGTCAGCCGCTCTTCCGCTGACCATCCGTATACATCCTATATTCTGTCGTACAAACACGAGCGGCAGATGCCTTCGCGCGCGGACCGAGATCAGATTCACGCAGCCTTTCTTCGGTTGCTTCGCGGGGGGCTTAAGGAAGAGTGCGTTTATGTGCTGGGGGTAGACCACGGGGACCACGAACACGGAGCAGTCTACCGACACCTCATCGAACCCCGGTGGCGGCGGTTTCAGCCATTTTATCATAAAGCCGACTTGCTCAGCGTCTCGGATTTCCAGTGGCTGGTAAATCGCCGTTATGGTTTGACGGCGCCGGAAAACCCGATCAACCATCAACTCGTATCGCTGGCCGGGAAGCATTTCGGCGACGATGCTGTCCAGTTTCTTGCGACGTTGAGAGAGCAAGTCCGGCAGAAGTGGGAGACGTCCTGGCTGCAGAATCACGAGGGCTTTATTGAACTGCTGAAGCACCTGGGTTACGAGCCGAAGTTGGAATCCCACCCGGCAGCCGGTGGAAGCGAGGCACTATCCAGTTCGAATTCGAAACGCGTCTGGCTCCGAATACGCGTGGATGAAACCGATTGCTTCCTCAAAGGACCGCTTTGCTCACCTGACTTCAAGCGATGCCAACATGAGAAGAAGCAGGCCGAGGCAAGGGCACATTACGAGTCCTTCCAGCACGACCCATTTTCTCTTTGGCAACGGTTCTTGGACGGCATCGAGATGCGTCGCAAACGAAATCAGAAGCGGTACCGTGGCCTATGCGAAACAATGACTCCCGACGCCCATTTGGGTTTTGCGGATTTGCATCCCGACCGACACGTTAAACCCTCATTCGAGATGTAACTGGCGATGCGACCGGACAATCGGAACACGTATTGGATTCTGATGACCGTTTGATAAGTGCTCCCGCGGTATTCCACCGCGAGTTACATCTTCCACCGATTCAGCTTCTTTGCTTCCGAGCCTCTTGTTCCGATTTGCACCCACAGCTCCTGTCCTCAATTGATGAACTGCTAACCATGATTGTACTTAAGTTCGAGTTCATCACAAAGCGGCAGGAGGAATTGTTGACCTTCTTCCCCTGCGAGCCGACGGCCATATGTAATCAATTCCGGAAATTTGTTTGGTTGCCTGCGAAGGAAGTCGCCGATGATTTCGACATCGTTGTCCTCGTCTGACTCGACGAATCTCAGGAGTGGTGCTTCGGCCGCGAGTGATTCGATCCAGCCGAGTGCCCGTTTCAACGCCGCCGACGCAATTCGGCTTGCGGTTGATTTGTCCTTCCTCTCGAAGACTTCTTGCGATTGCTCGAAAAGCAAGAGAACCACTGAGTACCGCCAGCATGACTGTAATTTGCGACCGAGCTCTGTGTCAGGCCAGTCGCTCCTTGCGGCCATTTCTTGGCACAGCCTAATTGCTTCGGGGAGTCCTTCGCCTCGCCCGATATTCAGGACTGTCGCACGTGCCGCGAGAGCCTGCATGACAGCCCTTCTGTCACCTTCGGCTTTGAGCCCTGCTTGCGTGATTCGTCGCAACAGTGCGGCCGCATCGGCGTTCGATTTTGACGCGAATACGGCTCGGCAAAATGCGGGACTCGTGGCGGCATTAATTAGAGTTTCAGCCAATGTTGGTTCTTGCGGAATCGGCAGCATCGCTCCCAAATCACGCCAAAACAGTTCGGCCTCATCTGATTCATAGTGGTCAATGGCTGTGTCCAGTTTGTTGAGACAATCGTTCGCGACATCGGTTCTGACCTGCGCCGCAACAATGATGAAGCACTGAAGAAAGTCCGCGCCTGCTGGACGAAGCATCCACCTCACGCCCTTCTTCCATATCTCTGCCACGATTTTTCCAAGCGCCTTGGACGCCCACTTCTTATCATGTTTTGCAGGCAGAGTCAATGTTCCACCATGTTCGATGCGAGCGGCAGCCTGAAGAAAAAGCCACTTGTTCGCTTTGTGCTCCCACATCGACGGCGACAGATCGTAGCACTTGATGGAAAATTGTTCCGGCCAGCTTAAACGCGCTTTCAGAAGGAGCAGGAATGCTCGTGAGCTTTTTTCCCATGCCCGAAGGCTTTCCTCACCGTAGTGATCGGCATGGTAGAATTCCTCGGCTTCGATGGGCTCCAATTCATGCGGGTGCATGGTGTCGTGGACAAACGCTTGCTTCTGGTGCCGCCCACTTGCATCGAGCAGAAGCACCGCGTTTGTATAAAGCGCCACAGGATTTTCCGGGTTTTCCGCGAGCACCTCGCTCGCGATGGTTTCCGCGATGTCGGGGCGCCCCAACTCCAGGAAATAAAGCGCCTTCTCACATGCATCGATGGGATTGCCGGCCTGGTAGGAAGCCCGCCGCTCCACTTCGCGAATCAGGTCCGCCACCGCTGCCGGGCCGGAAGGCACCTGGGGCGATTCGGCCATCTCCGTCGATTCAGAAGTTTCCTGCAACACCTGCAGCAGATCGGTCTTCGTGGAATCGAACTTGGCCATTTTGCCTGAAATTCGGCTCGCGGCTTTCAGCCAAGAATCGTATGTCCCCGCAAGTGCCTTCAACTCCTCAAACCTTTGCGCGAACATCTTGATTCGGTCCGTGGACTCAGTCGTGCTGAAGAACCGCACTACATCCCGCGGGCGCGGCAGGAATTGATGAACAAACCACAGATTGCGGATGAAAATCTGCGCCGCCTTATCCTGCCGAATTCTGAAATCTGATTTCCTTGAATCATCATGAAGAATCGACCTCGCGTATCGACGGCAGATCTGTTTTGGGAAAACATGCGCGTAACGGGTTTTCTCGTAAGTTGTCCTGAGAACTCGACTCGCTGTCCCTTGGTCTGGCATTCCTGCGAAGGCAGACTTCATCAACGCTCCGAGCGTCTGCCATTCTTCGGCAATCGGCTTACTCATACGAACCTCCACGTTTGACGAACTTTTCCGCATCGAAAGCAACGTCTTGAAACGCCTCCTTAATTCCAGCGACGTGGATTGGCCGGCCGTAGCGGTGTTGCCCACCGCCGCTGTCGAAAAAACAACCGTTCGGCGCAATCATGGCATACGATGCGGTCATGTCGTCGGCGGTTTCGGGAACAACAGCGATTTGCGGCGGCACAAGTACTCGATTCCGCGCGACGAAATCCTCGAACTCCGTGACGTTGATTGCCAACTTTGAAAAGGTTTTGTCGTTCTGACCGATGACTTCTTTTACTTGAAATAACTTCCATCGGAAAGGCAGGAGTGAAGCGATTAGCACTCCCAGATTTTCACTGAGGTTCAGCCGATTTGCCACAGTGTTGACCTTGAAACGTATGCCTGAATCGCGAATTTTCTGGGCGAGCGCCTGATAGTACTGAGCGTCAGGCAGAAAGCTTTTGCTCGCCCTGCCAATCGCAGCGTTGGTTTCGGCAAAGCCGCTGTCGATACTCACAGCGCAAATATCCAATGCGCCGTCGAGGCAGGCAATAGCTCGCTCGTCCAACAATGAGCCATTGGTCACCATAGAAGTCACGAAACCGAGTCCTTTACATAACCTGATTATTTCGGGCAGATCGGGGCAAAGCATTGGTTCGCCCCCTGCAAAATTAACTTTTCTGGCACGTCCATTTGGCAACGGTTTGAGGTCAGCGAGGGCTTCCAAAATTTGCCGTAATTTGTGCAGGGTAATTCTCGCGCAATTGCACTCGAGGAATCCGGCGTAGCAGAAGCGGCATCCGAAGTTGCACGCTCGCGTCAAATGAATGTTGATTGTTTCGGGTAGTTCCCGCGCCGGAAAATGAGCTATGCCGTGTTTCATATACGGACAGCTTCCACCTGTGAAATTCACAAGAAACTGGTAATTGAATGATTTTTCGCGTCGCGAATTCGTCGGGACGTCCGATCCGTAAATCCTCACAGTGCCGACAAAGCTCATTCTTGGTAGAACAATCCACCTTCACGATTATTCTTCCGCAGTCTCGGACGTAAACTGACGAAAAAGGCTTCAAATAGCCGTGTTTTTCGAAAGACTTGCAACTGGATCTGCACCACGTTTGGGAAGAATTCAGAGGGATCGGCGGGCTCACGCCAAAAATATTTGCACGCGGAATGGTGAGTATCAGTCGCATTTTTCGAACCATCTGAAAGAGACTTGATTTGATAATGGGCCCAACTACGCTCGAATCGATGTGCGAAACGCTGACAAGGAATTGTTCATCTCCCGAATTCTTCGCGCAAATGCCGTCACCCGTTGGGAGGAAAAAATCGCGGAACTGGCGGAGTGCGCTGATCATTTTAGTCTTTGTTGCGTTTCCATTGTCTGCGTTCGCCGACGCCGGTACGCCGCTGATGTGGGCTGGCATGCTTCACCTCGTCTTCGGCAATGCAATCATCGGCGTGTCCGAAGGCCTCGTTTTGGCGAAGCTGTTTTCCCTCAAGAAGCTGAAGGCAATTGGCCTGCTTGTGGCGGCAAATTACTTCTCGGCCTGGTTCGGCGGGGTCTTCATCACCAACGCGATCGCTCATACCATCCGAATGGATTTGAACAACGGATGGCTCTGGTTTTGGATTCTCGTCGGCATCACTTACGTGCTGACCCTCGCGCTGGAATGGCCGTTCGTCGCGTTGTGTTTTCGCGGAATGCCCGGCTGGTTTCGGCGAAGCTGGAAAGGAAATTTCATCATTCAAACGGCCTCTTACGTTCTTCTTTTCGGCTGGTACTGGCTCGCCAGTGGCACGTCGCTTTATACGAGAATGCACGTCGTCCGCGCCGATCAACTCTCGTTACCCGAATCGGTATTGATCTATTTCATCTCGGATCAGGACGGCAATGTTTACGAACGCCCGCTCGCGGGCACTGAAAGTCACATGATTTTCAGACTCAATTCCACAAACGCAAACGAGCGCTTGCTCGTCAAACCATCAACAACTCTATCGAATTTCTGGGACCTTTTCGCGCGGTTGGAAAGCAAAGACGAAAGCAATCCGACTTTGACTCCAATCAAGTCTGGCTTCGCCCAATACTCAGTCGCCGATGAGCGCGCGAATCTGAATCCACCGCAATATCCCGAAACCTGGTTCAATTTTGGCAACACGCCGCGCCTGGGGTCCGCCGCAAAAAGTGATTGGGATTTTGAAACCGGCTTCTGGCCGATTGAAGGAATGCACGGCACAAACAGCGTGACCCACGATCAGATTTATTTCTCATTCGAGACACCGTTCGCGGCATGGACCATTAGAAACGCAACGCATCTTCCCGGAGACAATGTGTTGTTTCAGTTGGGAACCGACCAGATTTGCCTGCTCGATCCCACATCGCACAGGGTGGCACTTCTCGTGCATGGCCGGGGTCTCGTCGCTGTGTTACGGGACACAAATGCTTTCAGTTCAACAGGCCAATCGCCATAAAAAGCCATCGAGTACACCGCCGAATCCCGACAATTCTCGGATGACCAAATTGTGCCGGATCCGCATAAACCAGTTTACGCAACTATTAATATTTAGCACTCACCGGCCAACGCGAAGCAGCGTCAGAAGCCAGGCCGCGCAATCTATAACACTTCAGCGGTGCTGTCGCATCGGTCCCGAGTTCCCACAGTCCGCATCGTCAACCCCGCCGATCCACAACGCCGCCGCGGCGACGGCGGCGTACGCGGCGTTCTTGCTGGCAGAGGCTTGTGGTTCAAGAAGGCTTCGCCCAGCACATTCACCATAGGATTCATCCGCCGGCGGAAGCATCCGGCACCCAGGCTCCGAATCCGCCCGTCCTCGCCCTGCGAAGCCCCAAAGCTGCCAGTGCACGTTGGAACATGGAGCCGTACCAGGACGGCCGAGCGACTTCAAAATGCTCAGGGGCACCCGGGAAATCCAGGCGGACTCTTTCCAAAATGATTCCGCCATCCTGCCAGCGGCGTAGCGTATGTGCCAGGTCCGGTTGCGGAAGCGTCGCGTTCCTTTGCACCAACAGCGCTCGGCTGACACCCTGCGACTGAAGAAAAATCGCCGAGGGAAAATCGGTGGTGAAGGAAATGGAGCGATTATCGAATTGATCCGACAGCATCTTCCGGCCATCGCCGTGGCGGTTTGCGTCGAGCAAAAACGCGGGCGGCGCGTCCGGCGGTAGAGTCAAATGGGCAAGCCGTTCCCCACCGCTCCTCAAAGCGACAACAATCGGCAGCACGTCCACTGCGCAAATTGCCGGACCGGTCAGTGAACCCAGAATGTTTGTTGTGAACGGAAGAGGTACAGCGTTGTAGAGCGGAACGGGACGGTAACCGCGCTCGGCTAACGCGGTTCCAAGGAGCACACCTTCTCGTCCGGGAAGATCGAGCACGAGCGCAACTCTTTCAGACGGGTCAGGTAACCAACTCACGTCCACGGACGATTCCGACGTGGGCAGGTCTGCCGGCGCCGACTCGCTGTGGGCGAACAGTACCGGCTTGGCCCAGCGCGACCAAAGCGAATCGTTGGGCGCCCAAGTGGAAAAAATTTCTTGCTTATTCATCGTCCTCAAGTAGCAGCGCGACGTCGGCTGCCGCAAAATCAATCACCAGTTTTTCTGACAGCCGACCGTAGGCGCCGGCGGCTTTGCCATTCACCGTATAAACACCGACACAAACATGCCGCGGTCAAGCCGGTGTGCTCAACGGCAGCGAATCAAAACGTCGTTGCGCAATCCAGTTTCTCGGCGACAAGCGAACGGCGACTCGCGTGCGCAACCATTCGGACGGCCGCATCAACTCACGGATGCTCACGGTGTCGCCGTTATTGCACATGGCGGTCTTCAGCAGCCAGCTCTGATCGCGATCCCAGGGAGCCTCGCGCGGGTCACACGTCTCGGGCAGGAGCGCACGCCAAGTCGGAAGCTTTATGGAAAGCCTGTCCCATAACACCGGGAAGCGCTTGCTTTCCGAAATGACGGCGAGCGCCGGGTTTGCCACCGGCGTTTGACCGCCGCGGAAAAAGTACTCCCATTGAAACCGCTGGGGTAACCGCGCCAGCCATTCGGCCTGATAGAATCTCAGGATGGCGTCCACTGGACCGCGATAACATGTGACGGCGAGGTGTGCCTTACCATCGAGCCAACGGATCTGTTCGGGTTTGGCTAAGTACGCTTGGCAGCCGTGCTCGCGAAGTTTGTTCGCGAGAAAAGCGAGGACCTGATGGTCTTCCATGTAACCCGGCGCGGACAAAAGTGCGACGATGCCATTCGAGCCTGCGGCCGCCGCCAGTGCCTGGCTCCAAACCTCGGCAGGATTGCCTGCGGGGCGAAGTTCCGGGAAATGTTCGGCCATCAGCGCCGTGAAGTATGACGCTTCGCTGAATCCTCCCGGAACATCGCTGTTGGCTTCGGAGATTTTCCAGCCTTCGGTCGTATGGTGAAAATCGAATCGCATCACGCGACATGCCGCCGACGTCAGTGGAGCACCATCGGCCAGGACATTTCGCAATGCGCGTGGCAGCCCGAGATGGTTGAGTAATTCCGGGCAGTGTGAAATCTCATCTTCGGCAGCGATGGCTTCGGCCGTGAGCTGTTCGGCCTGATCCGCAAGGTGTTGCCACTCCCGTGTGCTCATGATGAGGGGAAAGGACGCCAGCGTGTCGATGTCGCCCACTTGCGGATCCCATTTACATCCGTTTAGTACGGCACGGCGTCGAATTTCAGAAAACGCAAGTGCAGCTACCGGCGGAGCTGCCCGAAGAGAAGAGGCTTTGCTCGTACACCTGACGTAACCTGGCACGGTCATTTGCGATTCAGCCGTCATCATTTCGGCATTCCCTCCCAAGGTCCGAGATGCCACAGCCAAACTCCGGCCAGACCGAGGTACGCCAGCGCTGGAATGAATCCAAACGTCAGCCAAGGCCGGAATGGATGCAGACGACTCGGGCGGGCGAGGATTTCGACGAACGCGGCAAACGCAACGATGAGGATCGCCAACCAGCCGTCGTGGATGAAATCGTGAATGGTTGCTGATTCCGAATGCCAATCCCCAGCAACGGCTCGACCGAGCACCAGGGCAATCGCGATAAGAAGACCTCCAAGGCGCATTCCTGACGCAAGATCTCGCTCCTCGGCAATGGAGATCGAAACCTTGCTGACCGTTTCGAACGACGACCAGAGGACAAAGAAGATCACAGCCGCGATTCCAATTGAGAAAACGTTATTCAAGTACGACGGCCCTTCCCCAATACTGCCGCCAGCATACAGAAGCGCGGCTGCGATAATCGCGCCGGAAAGCGCAATGAGCGCCGCCGTATTCTTCCGCTCCACCGCGTCATCACGAAAGCTAAGACCGAACCAGGCGAACAGTTTTGTTGTGAGTAACAGGCACACGACGGCGGCTCCGGAAAGAAACACGACTTCTCCCGGATTGGCGCGTATTTCTGCCGATCCCCAGAAACGAAGGGCGCTTGTGATAAACACCAGACATCCAAGTACGCATGCGCCGTAAACCCAGCGTGCGGCACTGCTCATGTTGTCGTCCACCTTTCAGAGTTGAACACAGCGACATTTACTGAAATCGCCAAATCTTCAGCAACGAGATTCTTTGGCGAGACTGTGAAGTACTGCCGAATAATGCACAATCCGGACTCTTCGACAACACGCTGGTCGCCAATTTGGCGACTTAACGCGATTTGAACTCAGAGTGGCGCGCATGCTCTGGCCGCTTATTGCTATCATATCGGCAATAATGGTTCAGGAAAACCACCAAACGCGACAGCATCCGTTGCTGGAACGAGCGTCCGAAGTCTAGACCCGCGGTGGACACCCAGGTGAACGGCGAATCCTCTGAGGAAAAGTGTATAATGGTAATTGGGCAGAGGAGTTCTCTGCCAACTCAGGAGGTTCAATGAAACGAAATAGACGGAAACCCAACAAAGAAAAAACGCGCTATGAAACCAAAACTCACAGAGCCGAGGAGTGGTTTGATCCCTTAAATGGAGAAGCAAAGTGGCGCCTAAACGGAAAAGGTAATCATGCCTCGATTTTGTCCGACGAAGATTTTAGCCAATTGCTCGAACTCGAAAAATTGATCCCGGGTGGCAAGACAGTTTTCGACCGCGGCAGGGCTCTGCGAACCATCAAACGCCGCGGTCTGTACCGACACTACGGGGATGGCTGCCTCGCTTTTGAAAAATGCGTCGACCAATGGGGAATTGGAGAAAAATATGCGTTGAAGCTGATAAAAGCTTCCTCGGTTTTTGACGACCTTCAAGGTATGGCTGACGTGGTCATGCCCAAGAACGAAGCCCAAGTGCGGCATCTGGCTCCTTTTAATTGTTCTCAGAGGCGGCTCTTGTGGAAGCGCGTTGTCGACGACGGCGGCAGGATCACCGAAAAACTGGTTAAGAAAATAGTTGAGGAATTCAAATGCGGATTCAGCAGTCCTCGGCGCGTCCAGCGGAATATCAAGCTCAACCAGGAAGCGATTCGCCGACTTCAACGCTACGCCGGTTATGCCATGCACGCGCTCGAAAACGAAAATACCGAATCTGCCAAGGAGTTGCTCAAGAGCATGACTGCCCAACTCTCCGGTAATGAGAGTCTGCCGCCGGAACCCGAGTACGAGATATAGTTTGTAGCTGCGGTTCGCGAATGGCGGCGTGTTGTTCCTTGATGTCCCTGGACTGGTCGTGGATGGACAAACAATCGGTCACCAGGACACATCGGCACCGAATCGTAATGCGCTCCCAACCTCAGCCTCGACCCCGTCACCGCGCGGGAATTCCACGACGAAACCCTCCCGCAGGACGGCGCGAACACCGCGCACTTCTGCTCCATGTGCGGCCCGCATTTCTGTTCGATGAAGATCACCGAAGACGTCCGCAAATACGCCGCCGAACAAGGCGTGAGCGAGGAAGAAGCCCTCAAACGCGGCATGGAAGAGAAGTCCCGGGAATTCTCGGAGAAGGGTAACGAGCTTTACGCGAAAACTTAATCCTTTACTATCTGGGGCGATGCGCGCGGAGGCAAACAAAATGCCTTATCAGGAAAAATTCCTGAAATGGGCTCAAACTCGAAAAGGTCCCTGGCCGGAAGCAAAGAGAGGTAAGTATCGGAGACCAGTGCTGGACTTGGCCATTCAGGAAGGCATTGCTTGTTATCTGAAGTCAAACGATATTTTTCCGCTACAGGGCTTCTTGGAAACGGCCGCAAAGTTTTTGCCTCCTGATAAGGGAGCGAAGCTCAAGCCTCCTACCATCAGCAGCGCGGGGTTTTCAGAAGCAGACTTGCCGAAACGAAAGATGGTTGACGCACTCTGCGAATTTTATGGTTTCATAGGAGATTTTGAATCAGCTTGGCAGGCATGTGTGCAAAGCGGCTTGGACAGCGACAGCCAACGTTACTTGACCTTTGGTGTGCATTGCGATTTGCGGAAATTCACGGCGCGTCAGGCATACTATTTTACTGACGGTTCGCCAATAACCGCCGCTGGCCGAACTAATAAGGCAGAAATTCTCTTGCTCGTCGAACAAGAACTAAAAAGGTTTGAAGCCAAGGAGCGGAAGAACATCTTCGATTTCTACCTCGATATCTCCGCCGCTATTTTCCGCTATTGTTCTAACGTGCGAGGACTTGAACGGTATTCCAAACCCGAAGGCAAAGATATTTTTGAGCGCAGGAAGTTCCAAGAAATGGTTCTCAAGAATTTCCGCGAGCAGTTTGAAGCAGCCCTAACGCCTTTCGAGATGCGGTTGAAAGAAAATTTCATCGCTCCAGACGAGTTCATGAATGCCAAATGCTTTGCAGTTGACAGGTTTAGGACTGAGTTGGCTTATCCGTTGCGTCGAAAACAGGAGTTTCTATACCGTCACGTTTATGAGCTCGGTTCTCGCCACGGTCTTGGCGGAGCGTCAAAAGCAATCCGCAAAATCTTCAAAGAGGAGCATCACCAAGTTGAACTGCCGTTTGTGTCCGGGTTGGTCGAAATTTGCATGGCCACGCATATTAGAAAAATCTTTCGTGACTGTGAAAATCGGTTTCGGGATACTCTGGGCTTAAGAGGCGTTGGGCAGGGATGGATTTCGGAAACAGCGCTCTTTGCTTCGTTGAAGAAGTCTTTTCCTGATGAGATTGTGATTCATCACGCAAGACCAGAATGGATTGGCAGACAACATCTGGATATTTATTTTCCTCGTCTGAATGTTGCAGTCGAATATCAAGGTGTTCAGCATCGTAGGTCCGTGGCAATTTTTGGGGGCGAAGCCGGGCTTCGTGTTCGCAAGCAACTCGATCAAAAGAAAAGAGATTTGTGCGAGTCCAATGGCTGCCGCTTGATTGAAGTTTTCCCCGGCGATGCAATAGAGCCGATAATTGAGCAAATCAAAGCTTGTGCTACACAAGTGAAGAGCGCCTCTGCCGGATCGCCTCAAACATTAGCGACGGACCGGATTGCGATTTTCATCGCGCGGGATAGCGAGACTGCTGAAAACACGACGAGTGACATTCAAACAGCAGCAAAACGTTACGCGTCGGGTGGTTGGAAGAAACGCGTCGGAAGGGACGAGTTGCCCAGTTGTGCTCGCCACGGAGACAGAGAACTAATTCTCCGCTTAACGAGAGAGCGGGCCAATCTAAAGAAATTTCGCAATGCAGAAAAGGAAACGCTTTTGTTCATTGCTTGCAAAGAAGGAAATTTAGAAACGGCTGAGGCTCTGCTTGATGTCGGACTTGATCCCAATGCCCGTGATTGGCGAAAGGCATCCATACTTTCAAAAATCTGCAACCGTTGGAAGGTGCGGCCAAATCCGGAGATAGTTCGCCTTCTATTAGAGCGTGGTGCTGACGCGAACTTGCATGGGACGTTAACACCTGCAATCTTCGACCGTTGTGGCTACGCACTTCCCATGAACGGTTGTGCTATTGACTGTTATCTCGACTGCGCACGAGTTTTGTTTGAATGGATAAAAAGCGTCAACCTGCAACAACCTCGCTCACTCCTGACTCCGATAATGTGCGCTTGCCATCGCTTTGACAGACATCGACATGAGCATAGGTCTTTGGATATGATTCGCTGGCTGATCAACATGGGGGCGGATTTAGAAATGCGATCAAAAACTGGATACACGGCAATGGATTTTGCTTTAGGGGCGAGTTGGTATCAGCCTTTGGTCGCAGGGAACATCGAAGCAGATCACGTATCTTCTCCAGAGATTCTTGAATTGCTTTCTCGATCGGGAGGCCGTCCTTCGGAATCGTTCAAGGCAGTTTTTGAAATAACCCTGGAGAGAAATTTGAAACACGTATCCGCCATCAATTCCCATTGTGATGACAGCTCGTTACAAGTTTAGAAAGGAAGAAAAAATGCCAAATACAATTATTGTCAGTGTCGGGAGGGATATGACAACCCCCGGAAAATTCTATTGGGACATCAAAACTGCCGCACTCGATCCCATTCTCGTTCGAAAGGGCTTTGATAGCCTTGAAGCCGCGAAGTCGAGCCTCGATCAATTTCGGCGCGATTTGATGAGCGCGGTCATCATAGAAAACTGCTGAACCTCCTCTCGTGAGTTCGCCTCGGGTGTGCGCCCGCCGAAAGCCTCAATCACGCAATCGGAACGCAATGCGAGGTCCACGCTCATTGCGTTGACTGCAAGCTGGAATCAGCCGCGTAGCGGATGGAGCGGTGTTCGGTGCGGAGTTCGCATTCCTAATTCTGGTCTTTGCAGGCAAACGCGCTTTCATGAATCCGCGCATGGAATACCGCCTGCGCTTCTCCGTCGCCCACGAAATCGGCCATCTCATCCTGCACCGCGACATCTACGCCGGCTTGCAACACGACACCGCCGCCGAATGGTTCGGTTACATCTCCGCCATTCCCGAAGTCGAATACGGCTGGGTGGAATGGCAGGCCTACGAATTCGCCGGACGTCTGCTCGTGCCGCCCGATCCGTTGCGCGAAGCCTTTCAAGCCGTCAAGAAGATGTGCTGTAACGTGAGGCTCTCGTTCCCGCTCGTTGCTAGGCCGCGTTGGTGTCGCGTTTGGCGAATATTTTTATGCGACGGCACGAAACGAGACTTTTCCCATCCAGCGTCAGCTACCACTCGCAATTTTTGGCGAGATGAATTGACCAATGCTTGCACTGCCGACATTGCTGACGATATGTCGCCGTCCATGACATAACCCAACATCGCTCCGTGAAATTGTCCGGGCGCATACTTGCCAGTGACGAACCGCTCCATGCCTTCAGCACCAACGTACGCTCGCGTGTTCAGGTCAATCTTTGACTTGCGTGGAATCCGAAGCCGCTTGGCCTCGAATGCGAAGTATGCATCCTCATCAAATCCAGCCAAGAACTTGAAATCAATCCGCGCCGCTACCGGGCCATCCGCGGCAAGCGGAATCGCTTGGAAATGAATTGAGAATGAAAGCCGTCGCGCCTTCTTCTCGCGCTTCATGGCCGCTGCGAACTTGCCAGTGATGAAATCCTCCTTGCCCGACTTGTGAGCGGCTGGGAGCTTCGCCCAAGCATCCAGCGCAAGCTGTATTCCACTCGGAATCAATTCTTCCGGGAAGAATTCAAAATAGCCACCGGCGTTCCCTGTGCTCATCTTGTGTTAGCGCGGCGTTGACGGATGACTTCCGCAAAGATTTCGTCCGCGTCATTGAGTGCGGCTGAACGTGTCCAGTGCGAGAGCGTGTTTGGCTTCAGCAGATAGATGGAGATGTGATCATCGTCGAAAAAAGTTACAGCGCGCGGATAATTGAAGCGCCCTTGCTTCTCGCGCGACGCTTCGTAGATGCGTTCCAATACGGCTTCGATTTGATTGTTGAATTTCTCGAAACGGAAAGCTCGGGGTCTGTTCGTTTGCCGCAAGTGGAACAGCACAAACGGATTATGATCCAACCTGGCAGCAGAGGCCTCGACGCGAGTACGGCCACCGTCGGCCCATTCGTTCAAGGTAGCCGTCAGCGTGTTGGCATATTTCAGCAGCACTTCATCCTTTTCACTTACGGTTTTCAGGGTCGGAACTTCGGCGTTACGGACGGTTTCCCGATTGGGCGGCGTGGAACTCGGCTCGATATACTTCACCGTGTCATCGACTAGCGCGATTTCTTCATCGGTCAGGTCGAAGTAGCGGTAGATGTCGCGCTCCAACCTGGCCTGCAATGAATCCACCTTCTTCCGGCGTTTTTCAGAGAACGCTGCGAGCATTTCCTGAAACTGCTTCGAGTCAACCAGCAGATTCTTTTTCTCGCGTTCTTTGTGAAGCTGATTCAACTCAACCGCAAGCTCATCACGCAATGACTTCGCAGCAGCAGCAGTCTTTGCGACAATATCGGCGGCATCAGCATGGGCAAAGGAATCGCCGGGCAGAGGGAACGGCAATTGGATCAGTTCAAACAAATGCACCTTGTCTCGCTCGATGCCCCAGTTTGCGCTTATGTGGAACAAATAGTATTTGGCCAAACTCGAACGCAAATACGCCGTCAGAAAAAACATCAGGTCACTGTCCGCCTCTCGCGCAGAGGGATTTGCTGCCGATGAAGTGATGACACGCAGCGAATGCTGGAATAGTACCGGAAAATCACAAAACGCGATCTTGCCAAACCCGTAGCTTACGACAATCAACGGAGGAACAAAAAGTTTCGGGTCACGCCGACGTTCTACGACAGGATGGAATCGTTTTCCAACAGCCTCGCAATCCTTTTCCAAAACGAATAGGGCGGTGGTTTGCAAGCGCGCGCTCAGATACAAATGCTCGTCATCCCACCAAGGTTTGTGCGTTCCATTCTTGTTGGGCTTGATTCCTTCACTCGTCCAAAAGCGAGCTTTGTTTTCTTTGTCCTTAGAAAAAGGTTTCGCAATGGCGTCCAATTTCGGCATCTCATCGAGCAAATCCAAAAGCCGCCAATCACGCGGCGTTCCGGAAAAATATTGCTTCCAAAATCTCGGCGTTTGTTTGCGTCGAGCCACCGCCAACAACGCCGTTTGTTGAAGACGCTTCCGGTCGCGAGGCAGAATGGTAATGACGCCATCACGGCAATCCGTGCCCGAAACTTTCGGCGTATCGTATTGGATTCGGTGGTCTACTGCGGGCTGCGTATTGGAAAACCGTACGATGAGTGCAGGACATTTCGCGTGTTCAAACAAAATGTGGCGGAAATCGGAGAGGTTCACGATACGTTCCACTGTCACTGCGTCGAACCACTCTGCTTGCAGTTCGTCCGTTTTGTTGAAGAAAACTTTCGCTGGCAACAACAGGCAACCACACCCGCGGTCAAGCAGATGCTCGGGCGCGTGCTGCATGAACCTCCACGCTTCCTGCTTCGTTCCTCTGTCAGACCAAGGTGGGTTTCCAATCAGATAATCAAACTTGTCCGTCGTCGTGTCGGACTGGAGAAAGTCGCCTTCCAAAATTGTTGGGTTGAAATCTTCGCGCCAGCGGCTTTTGCGATAGCGTAAAAGTTTGGGCAGCACTTTGCGGCCACGCCCGGCCTTGAGCGCGAATTCGTGGATGTCGCGCGGGTCAAACTGGTCGAGAAAGGCAAGGTAAAGACTGAAGCAAGCGATACGGCAAGCGGTGCGTTCTATGTCAACGCCGCAAAGCTGTTCGTGCAAAATCTTGAGCAATGCATCGGCCTGCTGGCGGTACGTGGCCTTGTCATGTTGGAATACCCAGTGCGATGCCAGCCGGTTGAACAGTGTCACCAAAAAAATTCCTGATCCGCACGAGCAATCCAAATAGCGTCGGCGCGCCCAATCGGGATCGTCGGCGATGGCGATGTCCACAACCATTTCCGCTAGATGACGTGGTGTGTAATATGCGCCCTTCTTGCGCTTACCTTCAGCGTCCTCCTTACTTAGAAAATCCTCATAGACGGCGCTGATGGTTTCGACCGGGATCACGCTGAAGTCATACGCCCAAAATCCCAGCGTTCCTTGCCCAGTGGCAACATCCGTCACCGAAAAGAACTCTCGCAATACCTCGTAATGCACCGGCTTGAGACGGCGCGCTTCAGTCTCAAGATTCTGATCGAACATGCTGCCGTTGAAAGTGTCCTGCAGCCGTTTGAACAAGCGGTAAAGCCGTTGCTTTCCTTCCTTGTAATCGTAATCGGTCAGCAATTGACGCACGTCCTTGATGTCTTTGCCGACCTCGTTTTCGTAATCAGACCAATTGATGACACCTCGGTCTGTTAAGTAGCACAGAAATATCAAACGACCTAAGAGTGCGTGCGCCGTCTCTTCATTTTTGAAACGGTGCTCGCCAGTAATAAGCCGGTCGCGTGTGTCAGCCAGATTCTTCAGCAGACATTCGTCAACGGCCAGCTTTTCATCAAATTGACCGGCGTGTTCGTGGTAGAACTGGCCGGAGGCAACTTCGTGAAGCAGCTGTTCCAGTTCCAACAGGTCGGCGATATTCTCCAACTGCGCACCAATCAACGCGGGTGGATTTTCGTCGGCGCTGTTCAGATCAACCGGTCGCGCTTGTGACGAGTAGATGCGAAGCCGTTCGGGATCGGCAAGAATCAAGACTGTGGCGATGCCTTGATTCCAAAAGATACGGTGCAGCCGATTTGCTTCCGTCCACGAAAGCGGTTTCTTGTCGCGCCGAAAATAGATCGTCGGTCGTGAGTCAATGCAAAGAACCCCCGTAATTCCCAGCACGTCCTTCTCAAAGGCGCGGAGAATGTGATGAGCGTAGCCAAGCAACTCCGGCAGTCGTCGAATTGCGTCTGCAGATTGAAAATATGCCCAATCCCGAGTCTTCGGGTCGTCGAACTTAGAGAGAAATGGCTGCTTCGCACCGGGCACGGCAATTAATTACGCCATCCGTTGAACCGATGCACTCGAAAATTCGGGTTGAGGAAGGAAGGGTTGAACGTCATTGCAAACGGTTGCAGAATCGGCAGACGAAAGATGAACCAAAGTTTCGCATCTACCAGTGTGGCCCACATTGAGACTTACACCGACGGCGGATGCGAACCGAATCCCGGCCCGGGCGGTTATGGCGCGGTGCTGTTGCATCCCCGGAAACGAGCCGAGGTCAGCGGCGGCTTTCGGAAGACCACAAACAATCGGATGGAAATCTTCGCCGCCATTGCGGGACTGGAATTGTTGAAACAGCCCTGCAAGGTCACGATTTACAGTGATTCAAAGTATGTAGTGGATGCCATGATGGCGGGTTGGGTGGCGGCGTGGAAACGGAAAGGCTGGTGGCGCACCAGGACCGAACGACCGGAGAATGTGGATTTGTGGCAACGGCTGGATGCGTTGTGCCAGACGCATCAAGTGGAATTCCGGTGGGTGAAAGGCCATGCCGGCGATCTGGAAAACGAGCGGTGCGATCAACTCGCGATGGCCGCCTTGCGTCTGCCCAATCTCCCGGTGGACGTCGGTTACGAGAACAAACCCGAAACCGACGGCGTCCGCCCCGACATGCAGGAAGGCGAGCCGTGTCACAAATGCTCAACGCCCGTCATCAAACGCAAAGGTCGATGGAAGCCGAGCCGGGATTACTATTACGAGTTCCACCTGATCTGCCCGAAATGCCAGACGACGTATCACATCGAATCCGCCAAGCGTTTCGTGGAGCAACCACCGTCGTTGTTTTGATTCACGGACTACGGTTTCAACCCGGCGTTTTCCCCCGCGCTTTGATGAGAAGCCTCGATCCGCCATGAGTTGCGTTGCGGCACAAAGTCGGCGAATTATTCGGACACGCATTTGACCGCGAGCATGTGAAAGCGAAATCGGCGGATCTCTCCGTGAATCATGTCTGCGTCGGTACGTTGTCGTGGAAATCAGATGTCACAACTCCATGCGTTTGGTGCGCTCCTCCAGGATTGCGGCATATCTTTGTTTCGCATCTGCCGAAAGGAAACATTGGTCCAGGAGTTCCCTCCAGACTGGCAATGCTTTGGCAAAGCGCGATAGAACATCGTTCAACACCTTGTCGTTGATCTGCAGACGTTCGCGGGCGAAGTAATTCAGCAGATCATTGCGGGTCAGCTTTGATTTCTTTCCTTTGATCGGAAGCGCCAATTCTTCTTTGGCGGCCTTGAGCGCAATCGTGGTGTTCAGGAAATCGTAGGCCGGGGCAAGTTCGACCTTCTCATCACGGGTGATTAACGAGAAGTTTTTCAGGTGCATGTCCTCGTTGCCCATCAGAAAGCTGAACAGGGTGCGTTCAAACAGTTTTACGCGCTCAAGAGCCGGGAAAGTGCAAAACTCGTCAATGACGGTGGCGACTTTTTCCATGGAGGAATCATATTTTGTGTCGCGGCTTTCCCTGCTGAGTTGGGCAAAATCTTCAACCGGCAACCGTTCCCGGCCTTCGCGGTCAAAACGCTTGATGAAATAGGTAAATGAATTGTCAATCGAACGGAGCAACCCATGGACCGGCACCTCGATTCCAACGGCCGCAGCCATCCGCATGGTCACGTCTTCATTTTCCGGAAGTTCGGAAAAATCGAGGCTTTGAGGTTTCAAGATGTATCGGCCATCTCGATTCACCACCTCGAACCGTCCTTCAGTGATGCGCAACACGGCACTGAGTTTTAATTGAATCCCTTGGATCGACATTTTCCCGGCGCGACTGATGGCCTCCTGCCGTTGTTGTTCCGCCGTGAATTCAAGTGGCGCCAGTGACGCCAGATTTCGATTCAGCAGCTTCAGGCCGTCCTGGGAGTAGGTGGCGCCGTCCGGCAAAGGCTCGTAAGTGATCGGGCAACGATTCATTGCACTTCCTTGATCGTCAGCGATCCGACGACGTCCTCGCCTACGGTGACCAGTTGTTTGAACAAATCTTTTTTGTCGATTTTGTACTGCCGCAGCATCGCATCAAGCGGCAGCCCTTCCGGCAACAACCCTTCGAAGACGGGCGGAAACGCGTCAAACTCATAGGGCGCTTCGTGTACTGGGAGGGCCAGCGAAATCGGGCGTCCGTGATAGCCGTGCGCATAGATGAATCGGTAATGATTCCGGTCGGATTCTTCCAGAACGCCGGCCAGCATTCCTTGTTGATAGACCTGTGCCTTTCTCATGCGGAGGGCGTTGTGGGTTTGGCCTGTTCTCTTTCGCGTTGCTCCAGGACAGGACTCTGGAGAATGAACTTTATGTTCAACGCAGCCAGCACCTTCTTCAACGTATCGAATTGAACCGATTCCTTGCCATGTTCGATATCGAAAACAACGGTCTTGCCGACGCCCGCGAGCTTTGCCAATTCTGCCTGGCTAAGGCCACTCAAGCGGCGATGGTGTCGAACGATATTCTTCAAATCATTTTTCATATACCGCTATGACAGTAATTTGCCCTCACCGCAGGCACAATTCTCACAGTTTTCAGAAATACACAAGTAAATTTACTGTTAACACAGTAAATTTGTGCCGACTTTCCAAAAATCAACGAACAGCCACTCGGAAACAAGCTATATTTACCGCTTTGGCAGTAATTATGGATTGAAATCCACGGGTTTCGGCTTCGACTATTTTACTCACAAAGCTTCGCTAAAAAGCACGGTCTCAAAGGAGGCGGAACAGCTTCCATGAACAACAAAACAATGAATACACTCACTCTCAACCCAAAGCCAACTCGCGCTTCTGTTAACCAGAAAAACACGTCCGCAAACTTCACTGACATCAGTCGCGGCGCGCAGATCCTCGGCCTTCGCGGCCCGCGGGTGTTCGTCGCCTCCGATGTTCTGGATGATTATTGCGAACTCCACTTTGATCGTGGCTGGAATCTTGCCGGTGTCATCCTTTCCGGTTTGAAAATCCACCTGGAACACAATCCCGGCGGAACATACGAGGATCAATTCCGGGTTTGCGCGATTCGCCGCGATGATGCGGCTCCCGTGGTGATGAATTTTCAGATTGAGCGAACGCGGCGGGCCGGCACAGAACACATCCTGCTCCTCAAAGGAGATGAGCAGCGAATCATCGACGCAACGGAACTCTGATCGTGGTTGAGAATGGCGTCTGACGAAAAAATCGATGAAAAGATCATCGATTCAAAACATCGGGCCGACGCTGTTGTCCGACGGATCACTCGCATCCGTTGGCGAGGCAGTGGCGGCGTTATCCACCACAGAAAAACTTCAGCGGCTGGCAACCATCGCGAGGCGCAGAATGGATCGATTGGCTTCGCATCCCGCCGGGCAGCGGTTGCGCGGCCTGCGCGATCCGATGGAATTTGTCAACGAAGCCATCGGTTTGTTGCTGAAGGAAACGGAGCGCCCGGGGACTGGCCGCCGCGTGCATCCACGTCATTTGCAGGACATGGCGAGCTTCTTCAACTTCGCTCAATCCGTCGTGCAGAGTTGCATCAACAATCAATTCAAACAGCTCCTTCGGCAGGGCGAGCACGTGCCGATCAATTCGCCGGAATTGAGCACAAACGTCGAGCCGGCCGCGCCGACGGATATCGTTCGTGACGTGGTTTTGAAGGAAACCACGCGCGAGATGGTGAACGATTTGAAACAACAGTTCAAACACGAGCGTGACATTCACGCAGCCGTGGTTGATTTCGAGGAAAACGGACTCGATGCAAACCGGCTTCCGAAGGCGCAGCAAACCGACAAGCAGATGCACCGGTTACGGACCAAGGCCCGGGAGGTCTTGAAGGAAATGTCGGCGCGCGAAGGAATCAGTTGTCCGACCGGAAAGGAAATGTTCAGTCCCTGATCAAACAATCTCACTGTCGCTGGCCGGCTTAATCTCCGGCCAGCGCGCCTGGATTTGGCGCGCGTGCCGCGGCCTCAAGAGCCGCCAGCGCAAGGGATAAAGCGACGTGTTGAGCACAATCCGAATTCTGTCCCACGCGGTCTGGCGCGAATGATTCAATTCGCACACCCCCTCCTGAGCGAAACGTACCAGCAACAGCCCCTCGCTTTGCGCCAATTCGCAAATCATGTACGGCAGATGCATGCGGCGCGGAGCGCGCGTCGTCCACAAAATTCCCGGCAGCGCCTTGAGCCACGGAGACGGAAGCGTTTCCAACCCGCGCGGAATCATGGCGGCGTACGTGCGGAAAAATCCCTTCGCATATTCCACGCGCTGCTCGCGGTCCGGTTCCCTGCAAATCCGGAGGGCAGCTTCGAAGAGTGGCTGGTCCAGTTCTTCGCGCCATCCTTGCGCCCGCAGCAGCCGTTTCAAGTGCTCCACGGAAAACGGGTCCTCCAACTGTGGCCGCGTCCGCTTTTGTTTGCGTTCTTCAAACCAGGGAACAAACATCAACCGGAGGTCGCACCGCTCGCGATTGGGGGCGGCGGCAAATCCTTCGTGCGGCGCCAGCCGGCCCAACTCGCCCGGCGGACACACGAGAACGTTCTCCTTCGCTTTCTCGGAACTGATGGAAAGCACTGAACCTTCCTCGACAAGGGTGCGAACCGATTTTGTCCGCTCGCGCATTCCCAAACTGACCGCGGCCAGTAAATCCGTTTCCTCTTCGCGGCCGCGCAGAAACAGAACCGAACCGAAATTGGCGACCATCGCCTTGCGCATCCGAACGCCGACGCGTTCGTCCAGCGCGGCCAGGCCCTGGCTGGCGGCGATGAAAAATGCGCGGCGCGAACGGATGATCGCCAGCGCCTCCGCGTCCGATTCGGCGACGAGCAGCGGCAATTCATCGGCGATGATGCCGCACAGCGGTTGGCGGTCGTGACGCCGCTGTTGCACGGCATGCAGAAAATCGTCCTTCACCAGCCGGAAGAAAAGTCCGGCCAGTTGCGGTTCCAGTGTGGCGTTGAATGAGGCGACGCAGACGGCGCCGCGTCTGGCGATGTTGGCGGGATCAAACACCGGACGGCCGAGCGGCTCGAAACAGTTCGCCGCCGGAATGCTCAACAGCGGTCGCAACGCATTGAGCAGCGTGCTCTGAACATTGCCGCGCGTGCGGTCGTCCAGCGTTTCCCATAACCGGACGGT
>Ga0134128_10000506_pt1 | contig 54277 bp, 80 predicted proteins | sample KB31754_FD_96462 | JGI IMG/M metagenome (GOLD analysis project Ga0134128, IMG submission 96462) | Terrestrial soil microbial communities with excess Nitrogen fertilizer from Kellogg Biological Station, Michigan, USA - KB3-175-4 | ecosystem: Environmental > Terrestrial > Soil > Unclassified ... | reverse complement strand
GCAAGTTGTCCAGCTTGATGGTTCCCTTGTCAGCGCCGCTCTTCGTGAGCGCCGCCTGCCATTCACCCGAACCGGTGTTGGTGATGGTCAGGATTTGTCCCACTGAAGGGTTCTCGAAGACCAGTGTGTTGGGCTGGTCGAATGTCCATGAGTTTGGCATAGGTTTGGTTTGTTGGGGTTAACTTACCCGGTGGTCGTCTCTTTGCCAAGAGCAGAATCCACCAGACTGAAAAAACAGGCGGCCAGAACGATCACAACCGCCACGCATCCACCGATGAATCTAATGAGTTTCATTGTTGTCTGCCTAAGCAGGTTTCAAATCTTTGCCAGGCGTTGTAATAAATGGGAGCAGCAAGTCCGCTATTATCGAATTTCGTTCCAAAACTATATCCAGCGAGTGTTTTGGTTGTTGAAGATGACCGACCACCGTTAAGATTGAGCGCAAAAACAAACGTTGTAACTGTCGGAAGACTTTGTGCAACCGGAGCCTGTGAAGCCTTAAAAACTCCGTTCTTATATGCTTGTGGAGAAGTCGTTTCAACTTGTGAAAAGTATCCTCCGCTTCCATTATTATCCGTATATGCTGTCCCTGAGCCACAAATATCATGCCTTGTTCCTACCGCAGTAAATGAAGGCCCAACAAGACCCCATTCGTGTCCAGAACCATCCTGCCCTCCAAATGACCAAGTTGCTTCGGTGCTTTGAGATACAACATAAACAAAAAAATGAATGTTTGTATTTGCCGGAAAATCATTTGATGGAATGACCCCTGTATCCAAATTACCAGAAGCTCCAGGGTCAGACAATCCCCCTCCAGAGCCTTGTTCTTTATATGTCCAGCCCCCTTGAGCCTGCGAGGAAACATCTATCGCGCTTCCTTTGTCTGCAATCAACGGCGTCTGAACCGCTCCAAGAACGGTATCGGAAGCTCCGGTATGGAAATCATTTCCCGCGAACAGATTCAAACGAAGAATTTTACCAGGATAAAATCCAGCGTTGCGAATCGCCCGCATGAACTCCGTTGCCGCCAGACGGGTCGAGGGTTTTATGGACGCATTTTGCGCCCCGGCAAATCCTCCGTTGTTCGTGCTTGACCGGTTGTTCCAGTCAATCACCTGAGCGTCGTAACCTGGAAACACCGCCCGTCCAGCTTGAGCGGATAGACAAAGCAGAAAAGAGAGAAGACATGATTTTGAAGCAAGGGTCTTCATCAATTTCCAACTACATTAAGAGTTGCGAATCCACGGTAAGCATGTTGCACAAATGAATCTCTCGCTTTGGCTGCTTCTTCCTGCGTGTCGAACTGCCCCAGATATATTGTCTTTCTGTCCCTGTAAGCGTACGCCTCCCATCTTTTATTTTTCTTATGCCACGCAACTCCAATAAATCTGGAAGAGCCTTTCTTCTTTTGATATTTGCGATGAGCGGCATTGTCAGCCATGTTGCAAACTCTCAAATTCGACTTTCTGTTGTCCGACCGGTCGTGATTGATGTGGTCCACAACTATAAACCGGCTTACCTCCTTTCGGTGCAAACCCAGTATCCATCGGTGAAGATATACCTTTGCGTTCTTCTTGTTCTTACTGATGAAACAGGCAACATATCCGTTATTGTCGATATTCCATTTTCTTGAAAACTCCATCATTGGTCCAAGATCGGGTTCGTCAATGTTTACTATTCCTCGTTCTAGCTTTATTTGCATGGTACGAATTAACCCGTCATTATGGTCTTCGTAAATTGTTTGCCGGAACCACGTTTATCTGGCCATTGGTCTGCAAATCGTTGAACAGGCTGTAAGTGTCCAGTGCCCCCGCGTTGGTGGTTTGTACCAGGGCTACACCATTCACAAAGGAAAATACGCTGTTGGTCCAGGTAACAGTTCGAGTGCCGGTTCCATCCTGATAGATGTACAAAATGGCGTTCTGTTGTCCATTGGTGTTGGGAACATTGCTGAATGAGGTTGGCCCGAAATAGGCATTCGCCGTCAGAATCAACTTGAACGTCGTCCCGCTGGCGCTGCCAAGGCTCCAGTCACCGCCGCTGACATTCGTGCCTCCGGTCCCGCCCAGTGTCAGAACGATGGGAGTATTTGTCTGCGAACCTGCCACACCTCCGGTGGCACTTAGTGTGGTGCCATCGAAGGACAGTCCGGTTCCAACGGTTACTGCGGCCAGCTTTGTATTTGAATCAGTTCGGGACAGCTTTGAAGCTCCAACATCCAGAGGGAAAATGCCATTGGTTGATCTCGTGGCGTTGTTGGTCAGGTTGCCAGACAGGTTAAGATTGGTTCGGGTATAGGTGACATTCGGGTTGATGTGAATGATCCCATCCGAATCATCCGCCATGTGGGCCAGTGGAACCATTGGAGAGGTGGTCGTGGTCATCACCAATGGAGTTCTACCCACTGAATCGGTGGTGAACGTGTTCTGGAATATGGCGGCGATCATCGGCAGGGTGATGAGCACCAGAATGAACAGCCACAGATTTCGTTTCTTCATATCAGGTCGGGCACAGCATGTCCCGGTAATGCTCGAATATGGCCGATAACCGGCCAACGTCGAGAGGTTTTTCCAACAGCCAGAAAGGTCCGTGTTTCATGCACTCCTGCACCTGGTCGTGCATCGGGAATCCCGTGCACAGCGCCACCGGACTGGACGGAGCCGCGTCCTTCAACTTCATCAACGCCTGTGAGGCGGGTTCGCCTATCCCCTGAATATCCATGATGATGAGCGTGTAGGGCGGTTGCTGAACCCTCGCCTTGTTCCTGCCTTCTTCCGAGTTCAACGCGCCGTCCAGCACGAATCCCTTTCTGGAGAAGCTGGCCTTCATCAACAACTGGAAGTTTTCATCGTCGTCAATCACCAGAAACTTCAACGGCCTTGGAGACACCTCCCCCTTCACTGTCCTTTCACCCATCAGCTTGTAGTAGTCATCTATTTGCTTTACGGTGCTTTCCGGCATTTCACGAAAACCAGTGTGCGGCGAGTATCGGGGCAATGTGAACAAGGAATTCCAGCAGTGCCACGCCCATCCCAACAAAGATGGCCACCCTGGACCATACGAATTTACGGAATTGTTTCCCGCGAATGATCTCGGTTTCGAGGTGGTAGAGATGGTTGTTGAATTTAACATGCTGCTCTATCAACCAGTCCAGCTTCCGACCGATGACATTATCCAGCTTCCACTTTTCCTGAACAACCACATCCTTGACCAGCATCAACTGGCCAAGCGGGATGTTGTGCTCGAATTCGGGCGGTTCTTTAATCAGGTAGAATCGCCGGTCGCCATCCTCTACAACCTCGAATTCCGGCGTCATGGCTCATGCGATTGTCTATAACCACGCAGCGCCGTTCCAGACGAATATGGTTCCCGTATCAGTGCGGTAATAAATCGCGCAGGTTCCGGTGGGTGCAGTCGTTGGGTCCACGGTTCCGCACAACACCGATCCCACACCTCCTCCACCACCACCGCCGTTGTTGACTATCTGCTGCAACAGGGCCAGTTCTAGCAGCATCCAGATGCCGGGTGAAAGACAGGCGTAACACTTGGCGTCTTCCAACAACGCATTGACGCTGGTATCAGCCATTGGATTTGAGGCGAGTAGGATTTGCTGCAACAACCCAAGTTTCAACAACTGCCACTGACCCGGTGCGGTGCAGTTTTCGTAACACTTGGACGCTTCCAGAAGTGAGTTCGCGTCGGTGGCCATGATTCATGTCAGTCGTAGTTGCCACCGCTCATGGCGGGTTCCCCTTCGCCCATTTCATCGTCCGGCATGGATTCGGAGGATTCGTCGTCCTTCTTCTCTCCTTCGCCCTTGGACAGGGCGTATTCCACACCGATTTCGTCCTCGCCAATGCTGGTGATTTTCAACACCACCTCGTCGCCCACATTGAACTTCTTCCCCATGAGAATGCTCTTGGGAAGCACTGCCGATGGTGAACCGTCGTCCTCGCCATGCACCGCGTCCTGCTGGTCGTCCGGCTCTTCGTCGTAACCCGAATTATCGTATTTTGGCATATTTGGTGGACTTGTGTAATCACTGAGATACCATACCCCAATGACTACGATTATTAGTGGAAAGCACTTCTTTGATAAGGCTTATGAAGTTAACCAAAACGGATGCTGGCTCTGGACAAGAGCGAAATCCGCAGCCGGGTACGGAATGTTGAGAGACTTCGGGAAAACGATCTACGCTCACAGATTTTCCTGGATTGCTCACCGGGGACCGATTCCAAAAGGAATGATGGTTTGCCACAATTGTCCAAGAGGGGATAACAGGTCTTGCGTTAATCCCGAACATCTTTGGATCGGAAGCGGAAAACAAAACACGATTGATGCCCTTAAAAAGGGAAGACTTAAGCCACAAGCAGAAACCCTTAAGCGACTTTGGAAAGAACGATGGAAAACCAGACGCGGAGAATCTCATCCACAAAGCAAACTTAAGGCTTTTCAAGTGGTCGAAATGCGTCGTCTTCATTCCGAAGAAGGTTGGGGTTACAAGCGACTCCGAAAGCGTTTTGGGGTTTCTTTCGGAGTCGCTCAACGTATCATCAATCGTAAGAGTTGGACTTCCGTTTAGTCTGGAATTGAACCATCACAAGCCTCATTTGCAGACTGATAGGACTGAACCGGGTATCCGGGATCAGGCGAGCAGGTGTTGATGTAGGGCACGCAGAGCGGTTCGCCCTTGTAGAAGAACACGTTCAGGAACTCCGTGTACTCGGGTCGGATGGCCAGTTTGAAGTCGCCGATGAACTGGCCCTTGTTGCGCCGTTTGTTCTCAATGACGCACCCGTTCACATCCGCGCCAAGGTTGTCCATCACGAACTGCCATCGCCCGGCAAAGTCGCGGGCTGAGAACGGCATTTCAGGATTGATGGGGGTCGAGTCGCTAACCAGGGCGGTCAACGCCTTCTTGTGCATGATGTAGGCGATTCGGAAATGCGCCTTGTCGAAGTCCGGGTTGTCGATGCGTCCCAGGCCGGGGTCTCCACCCGCGCCGCCCGTGGTGTCGTTCTTGTAGGGCAACACCAACTGGTAACGGTAACGATTCCCGTTGCCGCCGTTGGCCGATGCGCCAAGGTCGCCCACGAAGTTGAACCGAAGACCGGCCCAGTCGGTGCGAACCATGAAATTTCCAATCTGACCGCTGAACCCGTAGCGCCAGTAGGCTTCCTGAGCGCCCCATTCCGTGAACCTCCAGTTACCGGCGATGGATGGCGTGCCGCCTACCCCTGTGGAACCGCCAAGTCGGTCCAGTTCCCAGCAGGTCTCGATGTCCGTTACCAGTTCGATGAACGGTGCCGTGTCCTTGAAAGGATTCTTGCCGGCGTAACCCACCCGCATGAGCGGATTAAACCGGACCTGCAACGCCTGGGGAGTCAGTTTTCCGCAGTCGTTTGGATTGACCGAGCAATCAAAGTAGATTTCCTCGTCACCAACGGTCGTCCATTGGAAGGTGAACTCACTCAGGCTGCCCGCTGAACTGGTGAAGAAACGCTTGCTGGCATGGTCCAAAGCCCTTTTGCGAAGGAACATGGACATGATTGCCGAGGTGGACGGACGCAGGATGTCGGTGATAATCTGCTCGAATTGTTCCACCGAATGCGTGACGTGCATCAACTGGTCGAAGCACAGCAGTGGTGTCTGCCAGCTTTGTTCCTCCAGAAAGTAGGTGATTCGTTCCGAACCCCAACCGATGTTGTACTCGGTCTTGTCGCAGGGCGTCCCAAGACAGGAGGCATACTGGGTGCGGGTCCATACCTTCGTGGTGTTGGGCCACACGTCACGGAAACGATCCAGACGCCGTTCCACGCCTTCGTGGTTGGGGAATGTCCCGGTGGCGACGTTGCCAATCCAGGAATCGACGGGGGTGATGTCTCTCAGAATCAACTCGTCGTAGACAGGTTGTTGATCTACAAGGAGTTGTGTAAATTGGTCGCAACTGATGATGTCTGCCATACGCTTGTCTGACTTTCAAAGTTAATTGGTTTCCGTCAGACCCTGACAAAGCGCACATGCGCGGACAGTTCTGGCGGGGATTCTTTGAAGTCAGCGTACTTCAGACTGCTAAGCTGAGGCGGCTTTGAAAGTGCCACCGGACTTTTTGCGGGTCTAACTCCCGCTCGACATCACAAAGCGGATGCTTGCTTGAGGGGACTACTACGCGAAGGAGTTGAATCTGTCAAGAGACAGAATTACGGGAACCCATTCCAGCAAGGCCGGTCAACCACCATACGTCCCATGTCCAGCACAGCCACACGAAGGACACATGATAGAACGGGTATTTGGGCATCCAGTTGTTGACCCTAACCGTTGGTAACAGGTGCAACCCGGTTGGCAATGGTCTGGTGTGATTACGGAACCGGGTTTTCAACACCCGGTCGAATCTTTGAAATCGAAGGTTCAATTTTGTTTGGCAGGTTCTTCCCCGAAAGCCTTGTCCACGGCTTCCTTTACCACTTCACTTGCAGGGTTCATCGCCTTGACCGCGTTTTGAAGCAGCAACGAGGCAAGCAGGATGGCCTGCGGTGGATCGAATCCAAGGACCGTTTCACCATGTTGAAAGATTACCCGGCCTTTGTGAACACCGATGGCACCAGAGGGGGTTTTAATTCCAAGCTCTTCGGGGGTCATGGCGTCATACGTTTAGGGTTCTTACCGGCGATGCTGAATGCCTTCTGCCTGAACCGTTCCATAGCGTCAATAGGTGCGGTGCTGGCAGCTTCGCCCCCGTGCGGCTGACCGTTGTTGGGTTCACCACCCTTGTACTGGGCGATGATCTTGTCGCGTTCCGCCAGTTCGTTCTTCAACCGGGTGTTCTCCATCTTCAACGTGGTGAATCCAATGGCCCGTCCCCGTACGCTGGCGTGTTTCCTCACGATTTCCGCCCTTTGTTCGGGTGTAAGTCGCGGGTCACTTGAACTGCTGGAAAACGCGCTGTCCACGTAATCGGTGGCCTGTTTGAGCTTCGAGTTCCATTGCTCGTCGCCCTCTTTGGGTTTCAGGAAGTCGTACTTCGCCGAGTCTTCCTCACGGAATTGGTGAAACAATTTTGCTGTCTGTTCCATCGCGGTCTTTTGCGCCGTGGTCTGCTGTGTCTGTCGTTCTGCACCGTTCTTCCTGGCCTCTTCCAAGGCTCTCGTTTGAGCCGAACTGAGTTCTCGAACCTTCCGGTAATGGGCCATGACATCATCCGCCGCTTCTCCGAACATATCATTGGCCCGCCTTCGGGCTTCCCCAAGTGGAAGGTTGGCCAGCGCCAGAAGGTCTTGCACAGTTCCCGTCCTCTGGTTTCCGTCCGGTAATGAGACCTGCAATTCCTTCAAATCATTAACCGCATGGGTCCACGCCTCTTCGTAGGGTTGCTGGTACTTGGTCTTGAATTCCTCGCTCTTGGAATAGTCCACGTATCGGATGTGTTCATCCAGTTCCTTGAGCCTTGTCTCGGCCTGTTCAGCCCGTTGACGAAGTTTGTCCGCATCCCCCATCTGCGCCAGCTTGGATTCGGCTTCCACGGCCCTTTTCTCGTATTCACGGGCGAGTTTCTCGTATCGTTCCTTGAGTTGCCACGCGCCGGGCTTCTTTTCGCCCTTGGCTTCCACAGGAGCCTTCTGTTCCTGTGCAGGAGGTGTTTGTTCACCTTGAGTTTTGGGTGGCTCTGCGGGCGTTTGGGGTGCCTTTTCTGGTGCCTTGGGTGGTTCCGTCGAGGGTTGGGTGGGTTTCGACAAATCAGCCTCAAACGCCTTCTTTACCTGTGGTTCAACGTTCTTGAGGTTCGGCCCCTTTTCCGCCGCAGCTTTGAGACCTGACATGAACCCTTCCTTGGGGTCTCTGGCAGGTGCAGAAGGTTTTGCCGGTGCCGGGGCTGCCTTGGCTGGAGCGGATGGTGCTGGAGTGGGCGGTGGTGGTGCGGTGAGTGTTTCAGACATAGGTTTAGATTAGTAGTTCTTTTGATGTCTCGTCCACTTTGAATCCGTGTAAAATATCGTACGCCATCTGGCCTGTTGTCATTTCATGCTCGGCCTTGTCCCAGTCCGGGTGTCCGGGTCCGATTCGCACATAATCCGTTCGCTCGGTTCTCAACGGTGAATCAATCAATTCCTTCAACTTCCTGGCCGCGTCGGATGCTTCCGAATAAAGGTTCCTCACGGCTGCCGTTGCCACTTCAATCTCCTGCTTGCGAAACTTTTCAGCGTCACTCTTGGACAGGACAATCGTTTTCAAGATGTACCTTGCTTCGCTCATTTTTGTTTTGGTAACGGAGGCTTGACTGGCGTGTAACTGAGTTCGTATCCTGGCTTTTCACGGCTCACCGGAGCGGTCTTCTCGGCAATGGACAGCAACGTGTCCAGAAACCTTCTGGCCCCTTCAATCTGGTTCCATGCGGCAGCAGACGAATGAATGTCTGCCGAGACCGGCTTGGTGTTGACCACCAGTTGCAACAGGGATGCCTCAGCCGCCTTGAGGAACTGGTCCGAACCGAGTGTGGAAAGGTAGGCTTCAAGCACCTTGGGGTCTTGTTCCAGAAACCGTGTCTTGGGCTGAAGTGGCATGTGCTTCTAACGCTTCGATTCAGGCAACACCGGCCCTTTGTTTTCTTGTTCACTGTGAGTCTCTGTTCCGGTGTGCCTGATCTCGTCTTTAGGAGTCTGAGCCGCGAGGTTGTCGGACACCCATTTACGCATCCGATTCCATCGCTCGTTCGGCAGTTCACTTGCCGTTCCCCACTCGTCGTTCATGTGTTCGATTTCGGCAGCCATCGAACGCGCTACGCCGATTGCCTTGGCGACGGAATCAGGATCGTAGTAGTCCACGCGGCTGACATCCAGTTGGCGAGTTTTGCACACCACGCCGATGGTGCAGCACTCGCCTTTTTCGCTCACCAGTTCTCCAGCGATGAGCACTTTCTCAGGCATTGCGTCCATCGCGGCGGCGAGTTCACGCAGGAACGCTTGTCCGCGTTTTCCGTGCAGCGCACGATCCACAGATGCTCGATACAGTTCGAGATTTTCACATTCGTCGCTATATCCACTTCTACTCATAAAGGACTCCTAACCAGTCAGTGCAGGCAGCGGCGGGTTGCGCTGCGGGTTAATTCGGTGCGTCAGGTCCGCCGTGCCTGACTTCGTTGTTAGAAATACCGCTTCTTGTTGGTCTTCGGGTACGCCTTGATTCGTTTCACAAGGCTTCTCTTGAGCGGCATGGTCTTGCTCAAGCCCTTCATCAACTTAGATACCTTGACGATGCCCTTCGCCATCTTGTGCGGTTTCTCGACAATCGGTATCCCCTTTGGAGTAGGACCGCATCCGGGGGGTCGGGCGTAAACTGGAAGCTCGCAGGGGTTGTCGGTCACATGCGTAACTTACAAACGGGTCTGACTTACGCAAGTTTAATCTTCGTCTCTTGCCAGTTCCACGGCTTCCTGAGAGTCTGCCCCGCCCATTTCGACCGAACCGGGTTCATCAGAATCACTCTCAGCAATGGCCGCAGCCAGCGATGCGGTGTCCACGACAACGTCCTGTCCTTCAAGTTCAGCCGCGTGTTTCTTGAGTTCTTCAACGGCTTCTTCCGGTGTGTTCCCCTGACCCAGCACCGATCCTATGGACGCGCAGGAATGTGGCAGTGGCGGGATTGCGTAAAGGTCGTTTCCAACCTTGGATGCGTTGTAAAGTTTAACCCATCGCAGGTCGGGCACTCTGACCGTTCGCCAGTGTTCCTTGCCGTCGTCCTTGTGGTCAATCAACACCTGAGCCACGAACTTCGATTCCCACTCCGGTTCGATGTATTCACCATGCGCCGCAGCCAACACGACTTCGGGAAGATTTGAGCACGCTTCAAGCAAGGGTTCTCCTGCTGGGCTTGCGTGGCGACAGTTTCCAGACCAACAGGGCTTTCCGTTTCTCCTGACGTACAAAATATGATTATTTACTGTTACGTCGTACACCATTCCTTGGTAAGAAACTGGATTTATGTAGAGATGTTTTCGATTTCCACCCTCCAACCAGAAATCCTTGAATCTGATTCGCTCCCGAACAAGAAGTGAATCATGCTTGGTGATGTATTTACCGTTTGATATGGCCACCTCCGAACCGGCCTTTGTAATAGTCCTAATGGACGCAACACTCCCAGCCTTTAGAAACAACTCCTGAATGTCATTAGCAGTGTTTTTGGAAGTGGTACTTATCAGTCTGTTGCCTCTACGATTTGAACCATCACCAAGACAATAGGAATCAAGAAACAAGTTTATTTGACGGCTGCTCAGCATCTTTAAAAACGGATGTATCCCCCTCTCGTGCCTTAATCCCGTACTTGCAAGGAACGAAGACAATTGAATACTGCTTGTTCTGAATCCCTTCGGATACGGCCTCCAGTCGAATGGGAGGGTCTTCAGTATCTCCCATATCTTTTCACGATATTTTGTTTGGGTAATTACAACCTGCCACCTGCTGGTGTGACCCTCTGATAAGAAAACCCCGAGGAACCTGATCCAGGAATCCATTGGAATGGTCACGGCTGGAAGGTAAATCGTTTTTTCGATGTGTTTTCCTTTTCCGCTACTCCATCTGTTAGAGTAAGCGGGAAGTACAAAATCAGACACTTCCACCCCGTTCCAAATACCAGTTCTTGGAATTGACAATTGTGGAGGAAGCGAATCCGCTCTGAATTCTGACAATGGCTTGTGCGGTTTCGTCCTTCCCCATACAGAATGACCGGGAGTCACTAAAAGCTCCAAATCTCGTTTTCTGTTTGCAATTTCCAACATTTGACCCGAGTACCAATATCTGACATGCCGGGAAGGTTTGTGGTACTCAATATGGTTGGTGTTTGGCTCAAGAGTACAAACACGTTCATCACCACTTAACTCTTTGAAGAACTTCCATCCAGAGTCCGTTAAAATCTCTGTATCTTCGCTGAAACAGGTAGGGTCCGTGAAGTAGGGAGTACCGTCCGGCGTCACCCTGACTTCCGCGTGAAAGTTGTTTGCGTATCCCATCTTTTCCAGAAGCGGTCCGATTGAATCGGTGACGGTCTTTAGTGGTTTTGGAAGGTCATCGTAATCGCACAGTGCTCCGAAGTAGCTTTTGTCCTTTCTCTCAATTCCATGAAAAGCCGAACCGGGAAATCTTCCACCGTAAAAGAACCCGTCATAGCCAACCTCCTTCGCGTCGAATGCCGATTCAACCAGGAAATCTATCGTCTCTTGAATAGGTCCGTATTCGATGGCGAGTTCGTCCAGGCGATTCGAGGACAGTTCGGAGTCAATCCAGCGCCATGTCTCTCCGTTGCCTCGATACCGGCTGATGCGGATGTACTGGTCTTTCTTGTCCTTGAGATAATCGGTCAGGTCGGACAGCCCGTGGGCGATGTGGTAGGGGTGAACCGGAAGGCCCAGGTCTTCCATGTGAATGCGGAACAGTTCCCGGTTCCATTCGAGATTGACCGCCACACCGCTTCCCCACACAGCCTTTCCCTGTTCCCTCAACCAGTTCTGCAACGCAGGATGGATGCAGTCGGGAAAAGCGAACACATCCACATCGTCCAGTTCTGAGAAGATTGATTCAACCACGATGATTTCATCGAATCCTTCTCCTATCTGCGCCTCGTGAACCCTTGGGGACGCCTGTTCCACAGGATTCCAGAACAACACACGCCCGAATGAATCGGACATCCTAAGAGCGAACGGAAGGAACATCCCACTGTCCACCACGAGAATTGTTTTTTCACTGAGGTCACTCATCTTCGCCTTCGTCTCCGGGTTCGTCTTCCTTTATGTCTTCTGGAAGTCCATCGTCTGCAAGTTCAGCGTCACCCTCCGGCATCCGGTTTTACCTTTCTCGCCCTTCGTATCTCCGCAGCCGTCTTCAAGTCCTGAGCGGCCACGTCCAATGCTTGTCTTTGAGCCTCGTGCCGTAATTGTTGCTTGTTCTCTCGTTCACGCTGTTGCATTGCCAATTCAGACTCGGCCTGTCTCTGAGCCGTCCTTTGTGCGTGACTCTCACGGGTGTTGGCCGCCTTGACCTTGGCCGTGAGCAGTGTGGCGGCGACCTTGGCCCGAGTCTGATCGTCCAGTCCACCGTTCCCGTTCTTGGATGCCTCGGCCTTTTGTTTCTGCTGGAATCGTTGAGCGAATCCCTTGATTTCATTGGCAAGATTTCCACTCGCCTGAGCCATTTTCTTGGCCAGTTCGCCCTGCGCCTTGTCCTGTGAAATCTCAGCAATCAATTCGCTGACATGTTTCAGGAAGTTCTGGAAACCAATCAACTGACCGGCGTCACTCACCATTCCACCGGTGGCCTTTACCTGATTGACCAGCAACGAGAGTTCCACCAGCAATGTTTGGGCAAGTTCAATCCGGTTCTGGTCTTCGGTAAACTCCACCTTTCCACCGGCCATGAGTGAACCCACCGCCAGAGTGGCGTCCTTCTTGGCATTGCTTACTCCCGGTTCTTCTGGCACGAGCGCCTTGGTAACGGCTGCATCGTCCACGGTGGCCAGTGTCGCCATGCGTAGAATCTGCTGCTGCGCCTGTGGACCGTAGGCTGAACGCCATTCCATCAGTTGCTGGGCAATGGCCATTTCGAGGGTCTTGTTCCCGCTGCCCATGATGCGTTCCGGTTCGATGTCCCATGCGTCAGGGACAAGCAGAGTGTCCGGTATCCCGTTCTTTTTGCAGAACCCACGAAACTCAATCACATCCGGGTCGGTGGAATCCCGCTTCATAAACCGCCTGAATATCTCCCGGTATTCACTGGCGGCATACCGATAGGATTGTTGAAGCGCGGCACCCACGAGCGTCTGCATGGCGTTTACTTCGGCCATGACCTGAAACTTGGTCTTCTCCACCCTGTCCCTTGAAAGGTTGTTGTTCTGAACGTAACTGCTGCTGTTGTCAGCGATGATTTGCTTGAACTCGTTCATCCCAGCCTCGGCCAGTTGCGCGTTCGGGTTCCAGCGTTCCGTGGGATTCAGGAAATGAACCGTCTCATCTATGATTCCGCGATTGGCCAGTTCGATCTTTAGGGCGCGTTCGGCGTCATCCAGAGAACTGACCCGCATGTACATCATCAGGTTCTCAAACACAGCTTCCGAAAAAGAGCACCTCAAACGGTTTTGAAGGTGGCAGGCCGCGTAGAGAAGAAATCCAAGGGAACGCACCGAGTGATACCTGAACGGAGCCACGGCGCTAAGGTCGGCAAACTGGAAGTGCATAATCTCACTGAGCTTGTCGGCCACCACACGATTTCCTGAGTCGTAAAGAAACAGTCCCTTGTCTCCGAGCAGGTTTTTGTCCGGCATCTTCTCCTGTTCGCCGTACCCGGTATCTCCTCCCCATGCGCCGTATCCTCCCTCGGCATCGAACACGATTCTCCTTCTCCATCCTTCGTGTTGTCCGTCGTCGTCCCAGTAATAGAAATCCCAGCAATCAATGGTCGGAACAAGGTCGCTGGCGTACACACCGGAATCTTCCTTGAACCGTTCGGTCCACTTCTCTGGCACCCAGTATTCCGCCCACGTTGTCCCTCCCCAAAGTTTGGCTGTTTGTTCGTCAATCCATTTGATGGCCCGTTCAACCACCGGCATGTTCCAGCCGGGATTAGATTCCGGATGACGGGTCAACCGTTTCAGTTCCACCCCTGTAAAACCGCGCCACACGGCAAAGAATGGAAGGTTTTGGAAGGTCAACAGTGTCCGGCTTGGAATCATCACGTCCTCAATTCCCACCGGAACAGGACACCATCGGTCGGTTGTGTCCCAGTTGGAAGGGCCGATGCCGTGAATCACCTGCAAGGCGAACTTGGAACGCATGGTCTCAAAATAGAAATCGTTCCGTTTCATCTTCCGGTTGATGAACCCCGTCACCAGATTGCCTCGTTCAGCCCTCTTGCTTTGCGCCGACATATCGGTTCTGGCGGTGAAGAAGTTACCCGGTTTGTTGAACGCCTGATAAAGCTGCAATCTTGCGTCATGTGACAATCGGGTGAGAGAAAGGTCGTTGACGTTGATTTCACGTTCCGGTTGAGCGTTCAGTCCGTAGGGAGGGTCGCCATTGGCAAGACCATTGATTCTCGCCCGGTCCTTGGAACGGGGGTAATCTGCTAGTCTCATTTGCCAAACTAATTGTTCTATGGCTCTTGCATTAGTAAAGTTCATAGTGAACCTCTGATTGGTGTGTTGATTGCCCTGTTAATTGACCAACCAGAACGGATTCTATTCCCGAACGTGCCTTGTGTAATTCCACACCTCTCCGCCCAAACCACCATTGGAAGACTTTCTCCTTTGTAGGTTAAAATTCGGTTTCTTCCGTAGTTGCGATTTTGTTCTTTTTGGGTGACCCATCTGCAATTTTGCTTGGAGTAATTACCTTCGTTGTCTTTTCTGTCGATGGTCAGTCCCATTCGATAGTCTTTGGACATATCCCTTCGGAAATCCTCAAAAGAGTTCCAAACAACTTTTATGCCCCTTTTCCCATAGTACCGATAGGTGTTACTGTTTGGATCGTTACAGCGTTGATTCATTGACTTCCACACTTTGTAAAGCGGCGATTCATTTCCCTTTCTAGCCTCTCCATGCTTTGTGTGGGACTCAGTTATTCGCTGCCTCTGGTAACATCCGCAGGAATTGGTGTGACCTCGTTTTAGAAAATTTAGATGTACGGTAGATTTTTTCCCGCAATCGCACATACACCTGACTAGGGTATGCTTGGCCCCAGAGGGATACTTTTTAATTCCAGCCAACGACAGGATGGTAAGCCGTCCGAACTTGTGTCCAATCGGGATGGGATTCTTGAAATTCATGGTGTCACTTCTACGCGTCTTTTACGGGTCTGGCAAGGGGCGTCTGTTCGGCCAGATACCGTTCCACGATTGATGGGTGAGGTTTACGGATGAACGGCCATTTCAGGGTTTCTTCCGGGGTGACGTACTTTTCCGAGTCTTCACCGCAATCCTGCCTCAAGGTTGGGAATTCCGGCCACGGATTCCACCACAGGTCTTTGTAGATGATTCCCATTTCATCTTCCAACAACATCGGTGGTTCAGGCTCCACTCCTTCCACGGTTTCGGGCTTGGGAATGAAGTTTGCCCTTTGACGATAGTTCAACCATCTCGATAATCCCTCTCGTTTCCAGACCTGCAACGGTCCCCCCGGTCTTCCGTGCCAGTCCTGATTCAAATGGATTTCAGGTCGTTTTAGAAATTCGTTCAGCACAGCATCGAAATCCACGTTCCCGATCAGTGTTTCGGTGTCGAGTATGGCTATCAAATCCCAGTAGTTCATGGTCAGCGCGTAGTGAAACGCCGCCCCATAGGCGCACCCGGAATAATTGTGCCAGATTACATCGTAGGGCCGGTCCTTCACAGCCCCGGCGTTGATGATGGGAACGTCTGCACCCAACTGTGACAACGAAGGTTCCGACCATGTTCCACAGGACACAAACCTGTGAACGGGTTTAAACCATTTGTCCACGGTCTGTTTCCACGGCATCAACAGTTCCCCGGCCTTTTGAGCCTGCACCTCGTCATCCCAGTAGCTCATGGTGAAACAGATTATTTTCATTCAGGTGTCCACCTTGTTCATTTTCAAAACAGGCAGAATCGGGTCTGGACGTTTTCCGCACTCAACGCATCTTCCTTCCTGCCATGCCATGCTGTTTTGTGAAGTTCCTCGCATTACCGTTCCTCCGCAATCCCCACAGACGCCCAGTGCAATGGTCATGTGGCCTTGAGCGTACTCGTAACCGGCATCCCAAAGTTCCTTGTCCGTCTTCATCTTATACCATGTACTGCCGGGTCAACTCCGTTGGAACGAAAGAACGTCTTTGCCAGAGCGAGATTGTGCAGTTGCGCCCTCAGACGGTATCTGTTCCTGTGATTCTCCCAAAGTGTGCCGTGCCGTTCGTGACAGATGACATCCGGAAGATGCACCTGCGCTTTTGGATTGGTGCGTTCGGCCAGTAATCTCAACACGGGGTCGTATGCCTCGAATCCCAGTATCATGTCCGGCATGAGTCCCCGATGAGTCCTCCACCAAATTACCCTGAACGCGAACAAATCGCTTCCGGCGTAGGGAAGTCCCTTCTCGTAATCGCCGTCTTCAATCGGTTTTTCGATGCTATGTTGAAAGTCTCTACGGTACGAGTAACAGGCGTCCGTGCCCTGCATCACCGCGCTCAACAACAGGCAGCAATCCCCCCGAACCATGATGTCCGAGTTGGTGTAACAGATGATGGTTTCCGGGTCTTGACCACTGATTGAGTAATCGAACAAATCCCGGATGTAAGGGAAGGACCGCATTTCCTCCTGCCACTGTCGTTGAAGCTGGTCGTTGGAAACCCCCATAGGTTCCCACGGTTGCCGGGTCCAGGTCAACTGCGCCACCCGATGCCGCCTTTGAGTTTCCGGGTCAGGCGGGTTGTAGAGACTGTACAGATGGAATATGGGCATTTTTCTTCCAGCCTTCTACAACGTTCATCACATCATTTATCCTGCGTGGCGTCTCGTTGTAACCTATGGACAACTGACAGTTTCCCTTGGGCACAGATTGAGTCCAACCGTCAACGTGACACATGACCCAGGGAATGTTTGAACCCGGTGCCAGATGCGCCGTGGCCGTGTCGCTGGTTATCAACCCCGCCGCGTGATCGTACAGCACCAGCATGTCGTAGATTCGGTGCGCGTTGATTTGTCCAAGGTCAACCAGCTTGAAATGTTTCCCATACCTCTGCATCAGTGGATTGAGTATTTCCGGCGCAAAAGCGAACGGTGAACTGATTCCCTGAAAGTTGAACAGCAACATCGGCCTCGGGTCCGTTCCACGAACATTCCTCAACAGCATTTCCTCCCGTGCGGCACTCCTTCGGTCGAATATCAGTGGAAGATTCACCCATTCGTCTCTTGAGAAACCGCATCGTCTGGCCATTGAAGTTCCGTAGTCGGGGTCGTAGTCGAGATTCACCCCATGACTCTGACCGTGGCTTTGCAGCGTGGTCCAGTTCCTTCCCCCGTGTCCTATGGTGTCGTCATGCTTCGGTGGTTCATGCCAGAACTGGCAGACAATTCCATGACCGAAAAGTTCCTGAGCGATTCTCTTTGCCTTGGGGATACCCGACCACCAGTGTTCCCTCAACAGATAGGGTTGAACATAGCTTACCCCATCGTAAACACTGCCGTATTCCGTTGAGGTGATGACAACTGGTTTGTGGCCGGTTCGACGGTGAATCTCCATGAAAGACGGCAAAAGTTGTATTACATCCCCGAACCGGCCCAGTATTATGAAGCAGGGTGAAGCAGTGGGTATCATCCAGCAGGCCATTTTAATTGCGCCCTGATTCTGATAACATCCAGCACTTCACCTTGGTTCTTTCCAGCTTTGGCCACACGTCGTTTGGAATCGATCCGGTAAGGGTTCCAATCTTCACATGCACCTTGGCCTTCATCGGGCACAGGCAGGCGTCACAAATTCCAAGGTGATTATCCAGAGAGGTGGTCAGGCTCATGTCCCGAACCATGCCAATCAACGACGTGACAGCCGACGCAGCAGCAGTTGTAAAGATGGAGGCAAGAGAGGTATTGGTGTTGTTCTGCGGACATTGACTGCAAATCGCCGCTCGGTCCTCGGCCAGTGAACGTTCAACCGGGCCATCCTTGAACAGAGACGCATACGCATCAGCAGCCGCCTTAGCCCCGCCCACAGCAGCCCTTGGCCAGTTTTTTTTTGAGCCACTGTCAGGAATGGTGAATTCGGATGCCGATACCGAGCTTTCCAGATTGACGAACTGCGTCCATCCGTGGGCCACACAACGGATCGAATTATATTCATCTACCCAGTTCTCCACGGAGGTCTGGTCATCGGGAAGGCCCAGCTTTTGAGCGAGTGCCGGGTTCTTTCGCCTGAAAGCCCTCTCAAACATGACAGCTTCGTTGAACGATCCCTTGAACGGCTCCTTCATTCCCGCCTCCGCGTGGAGCACTTGAAATTCTCCCGGTGGAAACATGCTTCTTGATTTAAGTCTCATGGTCGTGTGTAAGGTTAGTGTTCACTTACTTGTAAGTCAAGGCGTAGGATTGTTTCGCTTTACGGGCGCGTTCACGGAGTTCTTCCTTCCAACGTTCGTCGGGAAGGTTTACCTTGTGGTCGGGTTCCATCCTTGCAATTAGAAATCCTCTTTGTCTGGCTCCTTCAACAGCTATGGCGCAGTTTGAAACGAGAATTCCGTTGGCATAATAAACGTGGTCCCGTTCAATCGAAAGATTGTAAACCGGCTTTGATTCTGGCAATTGTAATTGCCGCACAATGACGGGAACAGTGGCAGCTCCTTGCGTGTTTTCTGGCACTGAATTCCTTGTTACACACCTTGCAAACGCGCTTAACAAATCCAGCCTTTCGTATAGCTCGCAGGTTGGCACATCGAATAGAGCAGACCAGAGCCACCCTGGGGTGAATCGACGTAAACGCTCTGCCACACTCCACGCAACTGCATCCAACCGGTTTCTTGTTTGACCATTGATTCCGCGTGTTTTGACTGTGCCACCTGAATCCCTCTGGTGATCTATGCCATGCAGCGGCAAGGGAAGATGCTTTTTTCAGCTCCCGGAGGAGAAACCTTCGTTCTTTGGGCTTCTTCCAGCGTTTACGAAGGTGCATTGAGGCGTGAGCCGACCGACCCATGAGTTCCAAGTTCTCAAGGCGATTATCACGCCAGTTCCCATTTCGGTGATGAACGCAGAAACCAGGTGGAATGGGTCCGTGTTTATCTGACCAAATTCGTCTGTGAAGAAGTCGCTCCTTCGCACCCGACCGGTTGTCGTCCTGATAGTATCTTCCGCTGCTCTGAATCCGGTAGGTTCTTCGTTTGTAGATAATCTTCTCTGCATTTCCCATAGAGGAAGATGTATGGCGGATTCGACCTCATTTGTCAACGACAAGTCTGCCAGTCTTACCCACCCGGAATCCCAGGTGTACACCGGATGCTCCCCGCGTCCACTGAGCATCGAGCCATTAGAGAATGTCGTTTCCGTGATCGTTTCAACGAAGTTTACAGACACTTTGTTTATCCTTCGGTGTCCCATCGGGGTTACAACAATGTCTCCTGGCAAAAGAGTGCGTATTGATATATTTCCATAGGGAGTTAAAATTTTTGTGTCTCCCGAAAAACACCAATCTGCGAGGTCCGGGCTTCTTCCAAATCTGTCCTTGGTTTCCTCCTTTCCCTCGACTTCTATTTTGTCACCTTTTACTCGATCCCAGTTACGGATGCAGAGTTCGTCCCTTACGTCATTGGGAAGGTCTCGCATCTGCTTGCCTTCGATTACGTATCTGACGCTGTAATGAAGTTCGCTGACCCTTTTAACGTAGTGCTCGTCACACCGTTGCAACCTCTTTTTCTTCAACTTTTCGTCGTAGATGAACAGGTCGGCCAAGACCGGCCTGGGAGTCGGAGAACCTCCGAATTCCACCGGGTTTGTGTCATGCCTCCAAAGTCTTGCGAACGCCGAACCCAGAGAACCCCTGCCCGTGGAATCATGGAACACATTGGCGGATGGGATTCCAAGACGTTCACAATCTGCCTTCACGTATTCCGCAATCTGGTCTTCGGGAGGAATCCTGTCTTCCGCAGGCGTGCTCTTGGGATACATTCTGACAGGAATAGACCTTGGTTTTCCTAGGGATATGACGAGCTTACCGTTGATGTCCTTTCCGAACCTTGCTTCTCCACCGATACAACGGTCTCCACCATAACCGGCATCCACCGCGTACACCGTGATGATTTCTCCAACACCCCATATCACTTCTTTTTGTGCTCCGAATTTGTCCACCAGATCGCGAGTTATCACTCTTCTGGCATCTATCGAAGGGGGACGCATTCCTAGCACTTGATTCCACCACTTTGAACTCTCCCTTCCCCAGTAGGACTCCACATAATCAATGTCCGACTGGTCTATCAGATACCCGTACTTTCCGGGGAACCGTATGGCGGGAGAATCCGAACCTAGCAACTGTATGGTGATTCCACCCATCCTGTTTTTCCATGTGGTCGTGGCATTTATTTCAGGAAGATTGCTCCAACCGTCCATTGGCTCGGCCAGTTTGTCGAGAGGGTCTCCGTCTCCGATTGGATTACCAACGAACACCCCCTTGAAATCAGACCTTTGTTTGTTGATGTTTGCCAGTGTGTCCAGGAACGGAGAAGCATAAAATTGGGTCTCGTCGGCCAGCATTCTTCTTCTCTTTTGTTTTACTCCCACCCATTTTTGGATTCCCTTCCACTGATTGTCACTGTCGAGTACGGGAATGCAAATAAGTCCGCGTCGGATGTCCCTTGCATCGCCGTTGTCTCCTATTTCGTCCGTGAATATCCCGTGCATTGAATCCACGGCGGTTCCCGGAGCTTCCGGCCATGATTCCCTTGCGAGATTAAAAAGCTCCTTCACTTCTCCCCACACCCTCAATTCCAATCCCCGCAGGTCGGTGGAAGACATCAGAATCAGTGTTTCCTTTGGGAAACAGAAATAATCCACCAGCGCATACCTGGCCATGACATGCGTTTTTCCACTGTCATGCGGCCCCTGAACTGTAGTGATTCTGTTCTCCAAAATGGTCTTCAACATCAAATCGCTCCAGTCATGGTGCTCGCATCTTTCTCCCCACAACAAGGTTTGCATCTCCCGGTACAGGTTGAACAGGGGTGCGCCCACATTCTTTCCGTTGGCGTCCTTGAACAGTCCCCCGTTACGGATGCAATAGACGTGAATGGCGATGGACGTGGTGCCGTTGGGCCACTCCAGTCCGTAGGCGGAAAACGACTTTGGTTTGACCGTCATCTCAGAAGGTAACGGGCGCGTTCTTCCGGTGTCATTGAATTCCTAAGCTCCAACTGATCGGTTCGGGGAAGGCGTTGGAACATGTACACATCCAGATTGGAACGGTTCCTTGCAGATCGTTTTTCTGCGTCCTGTTCCTGTGAACCGTAGGGTTTGGTTCTGTCTCCGGTTCTAATGTGATACAGTTCGGATATCTTGTTCTGAATTCGGGTTCGATTGATGTTGGCCGGGGCGGGCATGACGCCTACGTAGGGAAGCGCCACCTTGCCAAGCGATGAATCCCTCTGAATCTCCTTGCGCGCCCCACGGGTCCAGAACGGCTCGAACGATTTGATGACATACTCGGCAATCTCCTTGCCCTGCTCAGGTAGTCCCGCGTGCGGGTTTCGTATCTCGTACCCGTAATAATCACGGTTATTGGAAATTTCCTCGAACATTCCCAGCAACGGGTGTGTCTTGTGCTCGACGGTTCTTCTGAAATCCCGTGAGTAGGCCAGCAAATCCTTCACGTAGGTCGGCAACAGAAACCTTTCTTCGTTCCCCTGCTCGTCCTTGTTTCCGGTTCGGAACGCGACGTAATCCAGTCCCTGTGGATTTGAACCTGTGAACAATCGGGTAAGGATTGCGTTCAACGCACCCACGGTGAGGAGCAGAGAGGCGGTATAGGCCACCCGGTCGGGAATGTTCTCCGGAGGTTTTCCGGTGTCTTTCCATTCTTTGAGGAACTTGTAAGCGTCGGGAAAGGCTCCGCCGATTTCAGCGATGGTTCCCCCCGTCCAACCGGGAGCACGAACCAATCCTTGAACAATGTTCTTGGCCGTGTTGTTGATGAACAAACGGTCGTACAACACCTGTCCCAATCTTGAATCAACACGGTTCCATGCCTGGCGGAATTGTGGGGTGAGTTCCTCCAATGATTTTCCGGGATTTTGGTCTATGATGCGCCACGCCAGTTCTGAGAACACGCCCGCCTTTTGGCGTGGCACGAGGAATTGCATGATGGGTTTGGCCATCAGTTCCGTGAATGCCACCGGAGACCGTAGGGCGGCCTTCAACCTTTTTCCAGAAAACCAGTCCCGACGGAGTTGTGCGGTCTGTTCCGTGGCCAGTCCCTTTTCCAGACGGTACCCTCCCCCGGCCAGTTCCGTGGCTCGTACCACTTCCCTTATCCTTGGGTCAATAACCCCATCGGGATTCCGCCATGCGTTCAACACCTTGTCCCCTGTAATGGCGGTTCTAACCGATGAAACTGTCCATTTACCGAAAGTGGATTCGAGGTCCGACAGATACCGGTTCCCTCGAACGAGTCCGTAAATATCCTTTAGTAAACTTGCCCCGGCTGAAACCTGAACATCCGCCGTGGTGAACCCGGCGTGAAACGCGCTTCCCACACCCAACTGGGATTGATTCAAAGCGTTGGCAGAAGCCATCCATGCCTTGTACAGTGTGCCAACATACCGGTTGTTGTAGAGGCTGGATGACAGGTAGTTGTTGACCACTTCTCCAACGGGTTCTGGAACTATCCTGTAACCCATGATGCGATGTCCGAATTCACCGGAAGGTGATCGTGGTCCGTAAATCGTTCCGTAACGGTCGTCGAGTTTCACCCATCCTTCTGGAACCTCCTGACCCGGACGTATGATCCTCAGTTTACCGGCGTCGTCCACTTGACGGAAAAACCGGTTGGCCATCACCGATTTGTCCATCTCAGCGAGTTTTCCAATCACCAGATCAATCGGGTTGTTGGAAATGGGTTTCAGTCCGAACTCGACCCCGGTCATTATGTCGTCGAACACCTTCTGTTTCCTGAAACTTTCCCGTCCCTTGAGGGGTTTCCGGGTGAAGTAGGATAGCATGTCACGGTCGGAACCTTTTCCTTCCGCCTGCATCTTTTCCGACGCGCCCCGTATCCAGCTTTTTTGTTCAGGTGTAGCGTCATTGATGTCGAAAGTCTCAGGGATGATTCCCTCTTTGATGGCCGATTCCATCGCGGCGTTGAACGCCAGCCTTGAATCCCGAGTCCACATGCCGGGGAAATAGTTCTCGCGCACATTCTGAACCTCGGCGCCGACTTCTTCCAGTTGCTCCAGTCGTTTGTCGAATTCCTTCCTTACAAGTTCCCCGGTCTTTTTGAATTTACCAAGGTCGCGTCCCTGAGACACATCGGACATGAACCGAATGCCGGGATTTTCGGTCAGTTCAATGTTTGGGTTGTGGACTCCCAACCTGTCGAATTCCTTTGAAGGTTTTACAAGTGCAGACGCCGACGCTTCCTGTGAATGGTGCATCTCGCCCAGTCTTGCCCCTAGCATTTCAGCAGCTTCGAGTTGTGCCGGTCCCTTGGCCGAAGGCAGCAACAACGATTGGATGCCTTCCTTGATGTTACGACCGGCCTCAAGTCCGGGGGTGAACACGGACTGGATTTTTTGAATCGGTGTCGTGGGGTCGGTTAAGGCCGCCTCTTTGGGATTGGCCCATTCCCGTATGACCTTGTGCGCCTCGGTGATGATGGCCTGTAAATGAGGTCGGATTGCTTCACCGTACTTGGCAACCATCTCAGCCGTCCATTTCCCCACCTCGAACGTTCCTCTGGCAATCTTCGAGGCCAGAATAATGGCGTGGTCCCGGATGTTGGGAAGTTCATGCATAGGACCGGACCCGAAAATGGTGCCACGCTTAGACAATCGTTCACGTGCCTTCTGAGCCTCAGACTCTATCGCGGTGACTATTTTTTCCGGTATCGAAGGTTCAACTGATTGAGGAACGGATTCGGGGGATGGTTTCAGGTCAGGATAATCCTCTAGCACTTCGGGTGGAACTGGTTTGCCTTCATTTATAGCGCGTTGAACGATTGCCCTGTGTGTAACTTCGACCGCCCTAGCCTTTGATCTTGTGCCAGCAGATAGCCACCTTTGACCATTGGGATCGATTAGATATGCGTCCTTACCAGACGGTTTTATTGTTGAATCATCTCCGAACTCCGATTTCGTCATCTCCCACGGCTGCTTCCCACTCGTCTCCGGCTTGACGGGGGTGGGTTGTGCCGACTCCGGTTTATGAGTGGACTCTTTTACTAGCGACAGTTCTTTTATTGATGTCAATTCTGGCAATGCCGATTTTGGGGGCAGCCCCATGAGTCCTTCCGGTCCTGTAAATGAGTATGTGGGAACTTTATCTCCAACTTGTTTTCCAGCGACAATAACCCGTCTATTGAACTCTTGAAACTTAGGATCGGGATGAGTCCATTCATAAACCCCTCCGATTGCTAAATCACCAGTTCCATTGTGGGTCTTGGATAGAACATCTCGCACAGGAAGATGTGCCGCCTCCGGCTTTACCGGCTCGGCGGGCTTTTCAGTGGGTGGGGTCAGTACCCCTTCCTCTTTCCCTTGCGTTTCTTTTTCACTGTCCGTCACCTCCTTTTCGGGTTCGGCGGTTTCAACTTCTGGAGCATTTATTCCCGGAACCTTTTCATTGGCATGAACGAATTGTGATCCTGTTTTAGCCCGATGACGGGCATAGATGAGTGCCTGTTCTGGCGTTATTTGAGAAGGCTGCTTTCCCTGGTACTTGTTCTTTATGTCTTCGGCGGATTCAAGCATCTCCCTTATTTCCGGAGTGGGTTCTTCTCCTCCCGCCTTCATGTGTTCGATATACTTTTTATTCCCTTCCGTTGACAACCTGTTGAACAGTTCCTGATCGGCTCTCAATTCCTTGGTGGACGACTCAAGCGTTGGTTCGCTCAGTGGTACTTCGGTTCCCCCCGTTGTTTCTTGTGATACATCGCGTTGTGGAACTCCTCGAGTACCTTTTTCGGCGGACACTTCCCGTGCGCTTTCTGAGGGCTGTTTCGGCACATCTCGAAGAACTTCCTCTGTTGATTGCTTTTGTAGGGCATTGGGTTCCTTTGCGGTTGTGATTTCGGGTTGGGTTTCGGCTACGGCGGCGAGTGATCGTGGAAGTGCAATTCGTCCTGGTATGGTGTTGAGAGTTCCCTTTGTTCCACCCATTGCCACGGGAAGGTTTACCCCCAGTTCGTACACTCCTTCCCAGTATTTCTCACTGTTCCCTTCCTTCCTTGATTCCCTTATTTTTTCCACGGCATCATGGACTCCCTGAGACCCCTGAATCATCCAGAATGGTGCCAACACCTCCGGAGCTACGGCGGTTGCCAGTAACGGTATGGCTCCGGATGGCCTGATTAAACCCTGCCTTAGACCCTCTGCGGTTCGTATGGCTGCTGTTCTGGCAGGGTGTTCCTTTTCCTGTATGTCCTGTCTTAGCGCGTTTATGTCGGACATTTCCTGTGCCTTGGGACTGATTGGCACCTCCGGGGTTTCCATGTGTCCCGGAGGTATGATTTGTGGAACTGTTCCGAATTGATCTGCGCCCTGTGCAAGATGGCTGTATGGGATTACGTTTTCGGCTGGGGTATTGAAGTCTTCATCCATCGAACGGAGTAACTTCCCCGGAGCTTCAACCGTGGCGCTGAATCCACGGGCCAGTTTAGGAATCACCTCGCCACGAACACCGACCATCTGAGCACGAAGCTCCTTGCCCTTCTGTTCCCTTTCATCGGGAACTATCTCGTCAAATATGTCTCCTGACGCTGCCGGTTCTTCCAGCGTGTCAAAAATATCAGCCATACCTTTAGAACTGGTATCCGGCGTCCTTGGCCAGTTGACGGGCTTTTGCCTTGTCTCCCCCTGCCTGCTTCAACAATGCCGCCGCGATGTCCCTTGTCAGAGTTTTTACCGTAGCAGTGTCCTTCTTAAGAATCCTCTGTCTCTGTGCCTCTATGTCGGCCAGTCTGGAATTGTATTCGTCGCGTTCCTTCTGGAACTTTTTACCAACTGGCGGATCGTTCTTCCGGATTTGAGTCTCCTGCCGGTTGAGTTCCAGCAAGGTCTGTTTCTCGATGTCGGTCAGTCTCCCTTCCGGTGCCGGAGGTCGTTCCCACTGGATATGTCGGGCGTTGGGAGAGGACTGAACCGCATGACCCAGAACCCGGCCTGATTCATCGGTGATCGGAACCGCAACATTGGGAAGACTCATCGGTGGAGTGACCGGACGCACGGCTTTCATGGCCGAGGTCAACACCTGCGGGTGGTCGTACCACGCTTCGGGATTTGCCATCAAACTGTGGACCAGAGCCTGTTCAGCCGGAAGCCCTGATTTCATGGCGGCTTGAAGGTCGTTTCCCAGTTTACGGGTGGCGATGAATTTTCGGGCGGCGGCTATGGCTTTCAGGGAATCTTCAGTTCTCCTGGACTGGTCTATAATCTTCCGGTAATTATTTTCCTCGACGGCGTTTTGTTCGGACTGTCTCTGAACGAAACTCTGCATGGCCGATGCCGACAATGGGTTCTTTTGAACAAGGTCGAACCTGTCCCCTGTGAATCCCGGAGGAACAAACTGTTTTAGAGACGGGTCGTTAAGGTATGGGTCAGAATACTGAGGGGGAATCACTGGAGACATTACCGTAGAAGAGGAATAGTTTTCGTCAGGGGTTCGTGCTGGAATCCCTTGTCTCTCGTCCATCACCTCGGTATCGTCAGGCGTATCCGCCATAATCTTCTCCTCCACTGAAATCTCCCAAACCGAAATCGCCTTCACCGGAACCTAAATCAGTGTTGTCGCCTAGTCCCAACTGGTCCAGAGCGGAGTTCCAGTCGAACTCACCACCATCACCCACAGGACCCCCAGGATAAAGAGGAAGAATCCCACCGGAAGGATTAGGATAGGTCATTCCAGGATTGGGAAGTATGTAGGGACTGCTATTATCATACGGAAGAGTTCCGGAAGTAGCGCCCACTGCCGGGTAGCCTGTGAATCCCCCTCCTTGAACCGGGCTTGATGCTCCCACTCCGGGTGTTCCTGAATAGGTGATGTTGGGCTGGTTCAATCTTCGCAATTGATTATCATACTCGCTCTGGCTGATTTGTCCCCTCTGCCGGGCGAGGTCAAGGTATCCACGTTGAATGTCGATTTGGGATTGTTGATAGGGCGTGATGACGTTCGGCTGGTTTCTGGCATAAGCCCCCGACAAAAGGTTTTCTCCAAGGGCGATTCTTTTCAGTCGCTCTTCATCGGTCATCCTAAGTCCGGTTCCGTAAGCCGCCGCGCTTCCGGGAATTCCACGTCCAGCAGACAGTTCCGCCGCCTGACGGTTTACGTCAGGAAAGTTATTCCCCGGATTGAGCAATTGCCCTATGTCCATCGAACTCTGAGCTTCCAAAGCCCCGGCATTGGGAACCACTCCTCCGCCCACTGTATAGGGAACTCCCGTGGATGAGCCTGATGAAATGGTGGTTACTCCGGATGCTCCCCCACCCGAAGAACCTGAAACGGAGTTAGGTCTGGTAGGAATAGGCTGGTAGTAGGGAGTGAACTGTGTGAAGTCACTGTTCCAACCCGGAACCGAACCGGCTGCTATTCCTGCGCTGGTAGGCATAATATCAGGTCATCAAACCGATGCGTTGATTGCTCAATCTCTGGTTGCCGAAAGGTGCGAAGTTGATTGCCGGAAATTCCTTGCCCTCATGGTGAACCAACATCCCCTGCAAATAGCGCACGGCGGCACGGTGCCGCTCTGCTGCCTGTGATTTTCCATCGGCGCTGTCGCTGCTTCCCAGTCTTGCGCTCTCTGCCTCGTTGATGATGGCTTCCTTGCTTTGTATCAGAAGATAATCGGTGGGCACCCTCGCCGGAACAAGGTCCAGCTTCACCATCGCCGTCACCTGCACCTGTCCAGCCACCGGGGAGGGGCAGCAATTGGTGGGGACGGAGTTGAGATAATACCGGGTGTAGAAGGCAACGGTCTCACCGGGTTCCATGATGGACAACAACGTTTGATCGCCCGTCGTCAGGTTCACCTGATAGATGCTCAAGGGACCGAGTGTGATGTCCTTTTGAATGGCCGTGATGGACCCCAGTTCCAGGGGCACCGATGTGCCCGGAAGCGCCAGGTCAACGAATGGCAGTCCCAGGGATGTGAACACCCCGTTCACCTGAACCGGTCCGTCCAGGGTGTACACCGTTTGAGCATTGGCATCGGTGCAACCGACCAGAACCCGAAGACCCGCATCGGCGGCGTCACCGGGATAAAACCTGAGTCCGTAACCGGGCGTGGTCAGGTCCGTGAAAGTTACGGCGGTATTTCTCCTGAACGCCTCGCGTGGTCCGGTGTGGCAGATGGTCGAGGTTGAATTGCAGTTCAGCTTGGGCCATTTGCCGGAACCGAATTGAAGATACTCGTAAAACTGGTTCTGAATCCGCAACGGACGCTGGCACATGTCGAACCGTATGGCCCGAGCCACACCACGGGGCATGGTAATGAACGGATTGGTTTGGGAAACATTGAAGGCCATCTCCGCATAGCCTCCGAACCACCCATCGTTTCCAGCTTCTCTGCACGTCATCAATCTTTCCTGTACACGGTTGGTTACGTCCGCTATTGCGGCAATGTCCCCACCACAATAGCCCACAGCTTCCGCATAGAATCTATCTGTAATCAGGTCGTAAAGTCTAAGCCTGCTTGCTGGCACGATTTTGTTCCTTCCTGTTTATGAACGGATCACGACCGCGACGTAAACGCGCATAAAACGTATGGTACTTTATTCCGGAAATCTCTGCCCACTCTTTACAGCATCTTGTCTCTGTCCCAACAGTAAGCATCCTGTTAAATCTGGTATTCCTGCATTGTTGTTGCGCCGTTGCCCACCTTATGTTCAACGGGTATCCACATCTAAAACATTCCGAGCACGCGCCGCAAGAATAATGCCCTTCATTGTTTCTCCGGTCCAAACTCATTCCACGGTTTGGCTTTTCCCCAACCGTTTGAAGGAGGTTGATCGGGCTGGCTCTCAAAAACTCACACACCCTGATCCCCCTTCCGCCATAGTTACGATAATCATTGCGTTTAGGATTGTAGCATCTTGAAATCATGGAAAACCACGCTGAATAGAAAGCCGTGTGTCCTATTCCGTGGGTCTTTCCACCAATCGAGCAATTACACGACTTCACCACACCCCTCCTGAGTGGATTACCATCAATCACTTTCTCAACACCGCAATCACACCGACACAACCATGTTGCGCTGCTGTGCTTGTTCAATCCATTAAATCGAATTACACAAAGCTTCCCAAATCGCTTTCCTGTAAGGTCTATGTATCGTGAGGCGAACATATCTGACCAATGCCACTTTAGCGTTTGGATTGCAAGCGCATTACATTCAGGGCGTGAAGGTGACTCCGCAATTGACCTGATTGAACATGCCCGCGCCGTGCGACGCGAGTATGATTCTCAGGAACAATGGCGGATCGGCTACATGCTGCGTGAAACTAGCATTGATAGCCACCAGCTTGCTGGCCTCTGCCGGGGTGCAGGTCTCCACTTGTAGAACGCCTACTCCTATCCCGTCGGTGTACTCGAGTATGAACTGTGATGATGTTGTATCCGGATTTGGATTACAGGCTCCGTCCAGCAGAACCGTGGAGGCGCAGGCAAGTGTCAAAGCTCCGGTAATGGTGACAAGTGTATCCACTCCGAACGGTCCAAAGAAGGCTGTTGTCAACTGCATGTTGCCACCCGGAAAATCGCAGTCCCAGCAAACCACCGGTCCTTGGCGGTCATTCGATCCCGTGTCCAGGGTGAAATTGAGATTGGCCTGTGTGTTCGAGGTGACGTTCTTTACCGATGTACATTGGGTGTTGGTTCCAACACCGGGAAATCCGTTCAAATCGAAGAATGTCCAGTACCCTCCCCCGATGTGGATGCTCAAATCTTTTGTGCAGGCGATGGCCATTATTTCCTCCCGCTCCACCAGAGTTCGATTCTCCACCAGCGTTTGCAGACCGGACGCTGATTTCCGGAGTTCAAAATGCTCAGGTGCAATTCCCCGTTTCCCACCGACATCGAACGGTTCTTGAAACGGACCAGCACGACGAATCCATTTACACGTTCCATGAAGTGCCATGCGTTCATGCGTTCACCTTGACGAAGTTGATGTGGTCGAATCCCTGATGCGCCCAGTCTTTGCCCCGCTGAATCCTTACTGCCCGTCCGCTGTTCCGGTCCCTGACCTCGGTGTGGTCGGTCCAGCGAACCCGGTAATTGTCGAAGTTCATCACCCAGGCGAGGGCCGTTACCTGCGCGAATTCAAGGTCTCTGTGGCAGGGAATCATGTCGCCTCGTCCTGTAAAGTCACCGTGAAGTTGTAGTCCCCGCCCACGGTGGGAGTTCCTGAAATAACACCCGTGGTTTCGTCCAGAGTCAGTCCGGTGGGAAGACTTCCGGTTGTGACCTGCCATGAGAACGGAGCGATACCCCCGTTCTCGGACAATGCCTGCGAGTAGGAAGTTCCCTGTGTACCGTCTGGAAGTGTCGATGTGGTTATTTCCACGACCTGCATGGTGAAAGATTTCTGAGCCGATTCACCGCTGTCAGCCACGACCTGAACCGTGAAGGTGAACGACCCGCTGGAACTCGGTGTGCCGGTCAGGAACCCGTCACTGGTGATGGTCATTCCATCTGGAAGTGTTCCCGCGAGAAGGGCGAACGTGAACGGTTCCCTTACTTGAGGTCCGCCGTCGGCGATGAACGCGAAGAAGTAGAATTCGTTCACGCAAGTTTCCGGCACGGTGGCATCGGTCAGGCAAAGGATGTGTCCCTCCGAACGTTTCCGGCAGATGGCCGCCGCCCGTTCATCGGCGTCGGCCTGTGATATTGGGCTCACCACAACTCCGGCAGGAAGGTCGAACACGAACGGGGTTCCATCCGGACAGAACACGGTGCAGGACTGTGGCCCGCTGTGGAACACATTTCTTGGAGAATACCCGTCTCCACGGACAGGAGCGCACCATCCGGTGCGGCATCCGGAATCTCCCGAACCCCCGTCCGTCACGGCGCAATTGATGGCCGAGTTCCTCGAACAATCATCGGCGTCCTGCTGGCTTACGGTGGAGAAACACCACGAGAGACATCCGGGTGTGGCGAACAGATTACCCAAGGGAGGAGGGCCGGGATAATCGAACACAGAAAGAAAAGTCGGTGGATCGGGCAATTCCGCCGACAAATTCTCGATAGGCGACTCCAAGCATGGGAGACATGAATTCTGGATGTTATTGCACGGTATGGTCGGCATGATTCACCTATAATGTCGAGTCAACGGGGGTGCAAGCGATTCCCTGATAGGGAGCCTTCTCCCGGTGCTGGGCGTAGAGCAGCATCCCTCTCAACCGGCACCAGCCCTTAGTCACCAGCTTCACCTGAAACTGGTAGCCATGAATCGACGGTCTTGGTTTTGAAGCCGCGTTGGGAATACATTTTGGAATGGGAGGTTTCCCAATCACCACCGGCACGGCGTCCTGTTCGCACCACGGTTCCTTGGGATACCCGTTGTCGGGGCACGGATCGTCCGGGTCTTCGGTGCAATCCCTGGCGGCGCACAGCTTGAAGGCCGACCAGGGATTCCAGCATGAGGTCATGTCCGGACGGTAGAACGCCTCGCAATCGACCGTGCCCAAAATCTTGTCGAACCAGAATTCGGCGCTGTCCAGTTCCTTGAGGGCCATCGGCAAATCGAAGGTGTAGGCGGGAAACTCGATTACCCGAGTGACACGGGTTCCGCCACCTCCACCGGCCACGTTGTCGAATCTCACGTCCCCGCGTATTTCCCAAACTTCAATCCGGTTGTTGAGTTCCGACCATGCGGCGGTGAAAGCTCTTTCCCTTCCGCCAAAATCCCCTTCCCACATCTGGAGTATCAACGGTCCACCGGAAAAGTCGTACACCCCTTCCCAGGCAGGAGGAAGCCTCTCTTCGAGTGTGCTGATGATGTCGAAATCAAGAGGGGCAACCGCCTGATTCGCCACCCCTGCGGGTGTCAGGATGGGAAGTTCACTCATCAACAAACGGTTGTCGAACTGGATTCCGGTGCTGGCATGCAGCAACGACCGGTTGTTGAAGTTCAGGGCGCGGTTGATGTTGTTTGACAGTGGCACATAACCCCACTGTTGCTGATACCTTAGCGTGGCCTGAATGGAACGGATGTTACCGTCCGGTGGCGAGGGAAAGAACAAATCTCCATTGACCGGAACGATGCACCTGTCCCCGTAGGAACCGCCCTTGTTCAACACCAGCTTTTGCAGGGGCATGTTGTTGATCGTGGTAGAGGTCCAGTCATTACGGGTGATCGGAGCCACACAGGAATAAACCGCCCTTCTTGTAAACACGAACAACTGCGCGTCACCCAATGCGGAATCAATGTTGCTGGCGTGCGCCAGCGCCCGGATGTTCCCGGCCAGAGTAGGAACCCCGAAGGCATCCCCGCCGTAGGCCACGGGGTTCTCGGTGAGTTTCAACACCGAATCCCTGAAATCGAAGGCGGACGACCCGCTCGAAGTGTTGTCCACGATGTCCGACCCCACGTAACCACGCCCAAACGCGTACCACGTCCGTTGCGCGTAATAATCCATCGGACCCGCGGCGGGTATTTCGTTCTGTGAACTGGACACACCGGGGAACGCCAGTCCGTTGCTTCGCCTTAAACTTTCCGGCCTGACCCCTTCCTCTCCGAAATCGTAGAACAATGGCAGCGTGACAAAATCCCCGGCCTGGATGATGAGAAACATTTCCGACTGCGTGAAATGACATTGCTCGACCAGTGGCATGGTGAGGTCGTCCGAACCGGTGGCGTAGAGTGCCGAGAGGTCGGTAACTGAGTTGTCGGTATCCACCCGGACCCGGTACACCCTTCCGCCGATGACCAGAATCAGAATCGGGTCGGTGACATCCGGTTGATAAAGCCATCCTCCCTGGAATATCCCCGACCAGGGCGCGTCTCCTACGAGGGGTTGCAGGGTGGGTCTTTGTCCTATGGGACCGCCGCGCATGTTCCCGTTGACGCACCACGCCACCTGCGAGGGATTGACTCCGTGCGGAACGAACCGGGACGCCTTGGTGCGGGGCGCGTTGCTGTCCACCCCCTGAGAGAAATCGAACTGACCATCCACCAGTCGTACGGGCATGGGCAGGACGGTAGTCTCTCAGTCCGGTAGAGTCAACGTCAGTACGAGGTCAGTTTCACCCCGCCGGTTCTTCAGCGCCCACACCCCGAAGTGCGGCAGGTACACCTCCGGACCGAAAACAGGATGTTCCCTCAGATATTTTTCAAGATTCCTCTGACTCATAACTGCACACCTATAATCTCCGATGCTTCCAGCAACCGGTAAGTTTTCCCGTCGTGCTCGACCTCTTTACCTGCGTAGGGACGGGTCAACACCCGGTCGCCTGGTTTCAAGTCCACGGTTCCTTCCGACACAGAAATCACCCTGGCGGTTCCGGAAGGATGTTCCCACTGCCTGGTCAGATGGATTCCACCAGTGGACTTCAACGGGTCCGGTTCATCCAGGACGAGTATTTTTTTGTTGAGTGGTCGTATCATTGCAGTGTCAGGTGTTCAAACCTTCTGTTGAACTCTCTTCTGAACCGGTTCAAATAGGCGCACATGGTTTTTCTCAACCACTGTGGATTATCCCCGGTGAACTCTGGTCGGACCAGTTCCCACATGGTATCATTGCTGATGTCGGGATGGAGGTCGTGCCAGTGTTTGACCATTGAGTAGAGGGAGTTCATACCGGTGAATCGAACCGGGTGATTTCCCTTCGGAAGGTGAACGTTATCACTCCGGTATCGCCGCTGCGGTTCTTGGCGACGAGCATCCTGGTTTCATTCTGATTCTCCGAATGCAATAGCCCAACGAAATCGGCATCCTGTTCCAGAGAGCCGCTGTCCCTCAAATCTGAAAGGTTCGGGTGCCGGTCCTCCCTGGTGACACTCCGATTCAACTGGGCGGCGGAGAGGACGGGAACATTGGCGCTCATGGCAATGTCCTTGATGGCGTTGCTGATTTCCGTCACCAGATCATTCCGGTTCCCCCTGAACCCAGGAATCCTGATTCGTTGCAGGTAATCGACCACGATCAAATCGCACAATCCACGAGCCGACTCGACACCTGCGTGATGAATAATCTGTTGCAGACCGGACATGGAATCCACGATGCACAGGTCAAGTTTCTTCACCTCCAGCGAAGCCCGGCTGACCCTTTCAAAATCCTCCTGGGTGGCCGTTCCCCTGGAGAACTTTCCCAGGACCACCCTTGACATGGACGAAATCAATCTACCGGTAAGTTCTTCCCCCGGCATTTCGAGGCTGTAATAGACCACCTTTTTACCCAGGGAAGCGACATGGGCGGCGAGCGACAACAGCATCGAACTTTTGCCTTCACCGGGTCTTCCGGCGATGATGTAGAACCTTCCCTTTTGAAGTCCCGCCGTTGCCCGGTCCAGATTCGACAATCCGGTGGTCAGACCGGGAAACACACCCTGATTCGAGAACTGTTTTTCCAGTTCATCGATGACCGGCCTGACCATTTCCCCCACCTTTTTACCGGACGACATTCCCGCCGATTCGGTGTCTATCTCATGGAGTTCCTTGCGAATACTCTCGACCGGCGAGGAATTTCCCTGTTGAAGCTGGTAGGAGGCATCTGAAATTCGGGGTGAAATCTGCAACAACCGTCGGGCCTTCCAGTGAGCGACCAGAATATCCAGCCAGTAGGTCCAGTTTTCCGGGGAAGGAAGCTGCACGAACGCCCTGGTCAACGGCTCGTGATAATGCGTGTCCAGCGCCCTTCCCAACTCGTGAAGGAACAAGGCCGGGTCGGCAACGCATTCCCTTCCTTCAAGTAGAAACTGTTGCATCTTCAAAATCACCCTGCGACATTCCTCGATATAGAACAGGATGGGTTTGATCCCCTTGATGAGTTGCGGTCGGTGGACCAGGCAACACAACAAAAACCACTCCGCAACGGGGTCGTGCGGGGGAAGTTCCTCTAAGGCTCTCGAATTGTCTTGTCCCATTCCGGACTCCTTTTTTGGTTTCCGTTAATGTCCGGCCTTCCCTTGTGATAGGCGTGTTCCGAAGCCAGAAAGTGTCTCCAACTCCTGATGACCTGACCCTTGGAATCCCGACCACTCCTGCTCATCGCCTTGTTCCAGGTCGTCTCCGCAAACTCTTTGGTGCACCCCACAAAATCGCTGTGCGCCACCGCATCCTCCTTCGTCCTTGGAAAACCGTCATGGGGTTCAACCTCCGTCTCCGATTCCTCAGTCTCCACAAATCCCTTCCTCCGTTCCCGGCTCTCCCGCTGCTTAACACGGTTGTATTCCCTCAAATCTTCCAACGACTTTACCCCCCGGTAATAAGCAAGGCTGGGAAGAAAATACTCGAACTCCCCCCTCTTAACCATCCTTCTCCCTTCATACTCCTTGTTCCTGCTCTTGGGGTCAGGTGACTGCAAAAATTCAAGCGCCTTCTCAACCCTCTGCTGAGGCATCCCAATCAAAAAAGCCACGATCTCCGAATTCATCTCCACCAACGAATCCGGCCTGGCATGTGAAATCGCATACCCCCACACCGCAAATACGTCCGCCCCTGCTCCCCTCATAGACCCCTGATACATCCTCTCAAAATGTTTCCCAAACATAACCACACACTTCCTAAAACTCCTATTGATGTCAAGCGTCAAATTTGACAATTGACGACTATTGACAAACCTTGACTCTGCTTCTGTGTATGATTCTGATTCTGTACGATAGGGGGATTGTTAAGGGGGACCGTAACTACCTCCCGTTACCTGGTCACAACCTTTGTTACTCACCGTGACTCCTCTGGGGATGGTGTTGGTGTTGGTTCTGTTTCGAAAGAGTCCATAGAAAACCTTTGCCCATCAATAAATCAAAGTAAAATCAGCCCATTGAAGTATCTTAGAAATCAGGTACTTGAAAAGACCTGTGCGTTAGATCGAATATAAACTTATCCAAAATACCAAGTAGTCCTTTAGGCGTGGGGGAGTAATACGCATGGCGTCAGTCCGATAGCCCCTCCCCGGTGCCACCCGTGGGGACGGTCTGGCCGTGCAAAGAGATTCCTTGCCACACGCGAATGCTTCGGAAAGACTGGGGGATTGTAAGGGGGTTTAACGTTACTGAGTCAAGACAATTCTTGTGTCTGACCCACAACTGGCAGAGTACTAGCACCTTGTTTCGGACCAACTCAACGCAACACGTTGCAACTCAACAAAACTTCTTTCGCACAATATCGATTATGTCGTGTCAGGAGGATCGATGGCTGGTCCTTCGTTCATCACGCTCGGGGCCGAATCTTCGCCCGGCGGCGGGTAAACGATGGGTTGAGCTGGTGCTGGCGACTTGTCGCGCTGCTGGCGTTTGCGTGGCCCAGCCGCTGAATCGTCCCTGGCGTTAATTGAGCCTGGCTTGAGCTTGCCACGCATTATGCGCTTACGCTCCTCAAGAACCTCCCAAGCACGCGCACAACTTGCTGCTTTGCCATTGTCTTCCTGCTCTTTCATTGCTCTAAGGAACAGATCGTCTTGGAGAGCAAGCAGTTGGTGGTAGTATTTACGACCTCCGGACTTATTTTCGGTGAGCTTGTCGAGATTAGCATTGGCCATGTGGTAGTTTTACACTTGGGAGTTACGCAAGGCAAGTGAGTAAGGACGAGTAGCATGTCAGAGTAGCGGAATGGGTGTAAAAGTCGTTTATAGGGCAACGTAGCGCGATTTAGGCGGGGACTGGCGCTGTTGGTAACTGGTCAAGCAACCTTTACTTGGACAGAGCAATGTCCGACTGGATGCAATGCGAGTGTAATGTGTCCAAGTGTCTTGAGGATTATCAAGTGAACGATAACGGTTAACGGAATAGCGGTTTTTAGATTGGCATAAAAGCGGCTTAGTGTAGAAGCATGAAATTGAAAATCAGGATTGACCAGAGGCATTCGGCGGCGTGCTTGATTCGCTGGCTTCGCCGGTCGCGCAGGATGGGACGTAAGAGCTACGGGGTCGAGAGTTTCGACAACACATGGATTTGCGAGCAGGTGGAGCGAGAATTCGGCTGTTAACCCCGCACAAGCAAAGGACTGATATGACATCACAAATCACTAAGACCATCGGAGGCCACTACGAAATCAACGCCACTGGAAGCATCCTGTCGCCGGGAAACCGCGTGGCCGCCGGGTCAGGCGAAGACTATGACACCGGCACGGTGGACAGCATCTCTGGAGACAAGGCCACAGTCCGGTGGGATAGCCATGTGACGACAATCCTCCCGCTGGACGCTGACGTGCGAGTGATCCTATGAATAAGAACGCACAAGCACTAGGTCGTCTCGGCGGTCTGGCCTGCAAGGGTCGTCCGAAGACGTTGAGCGATGAGGAGCGAAAGCGGCGGTCTGATCGGATGCGATCTTGGAATTTGCAGCGCAAACTTAACAGTCAACCAACAAAACAACCATGACAACCCCCACCAAACAACAAACAGGCAAAATATGACTCTGGATAAATCAGAATTGGAAGCAGGACAAGCTGAAAAGTTTGTTCGTTGCTATGACGATGGCGGAGAAACTGTTGACCGTTACACTGTGGTTTTTACCGGACGATATAGACACAAAACAGGCGGTGTCTTTTGGCACCTGGGGATGAATGCGGAACCTTATCATCCGCAAGGTTTCGGGCAGCATGGCGAAAGAGACAGACAGATTGACGTAAACAAATGGGGATTTGCTCCTCCGATTGGACGCAAAAATCATCTTGGAAAGCGAGTTTCTTTTTTCGAGTTGCCAGATGATTGCCGGAAATTAGTAATTCACAACTTGATCGAACTTCACGGCAACTAAACCTCTGTATGAATATGACAACGAACAAACCCACAATTGAACAATTCGCCAAGCTCTTTGGCGTGACCGTTGAGCAGTGCAACGCACTCAAGGCAAAGAATCGCGAGCAATTGACCGAGATGCGCGTCAAGGCATTGAAGACCGGACGCAAGGTCAATGGTTACACGGCGGAGCAGTTGCGGCAGTTGATTACCGGACTTCAAATCCCATGACTACCAGCAAACAATTCATTCTCGTATCCAACCTTCACGGCGTCGAAGTGTTTCCCGCAATCGGCAACGGGCTGCTTGCGACCGTGACGAGTGACAAGGACAACACGCCAGTGTATGACGAGCGCGACAATCCCGAAATCAAACGTGCTTTCTGGTCTGCTGTGTTGCGTCGTGAGTTTCAACCCCGATGGATTTGAATATGGCCAGAATTTTAATCGGGTGTGAATTTTCAGGAATCGTCCGAGACGCCTTTGCCGCTCGCGGCCATGACGCTTGGTCGTGTGACCTGCTGCCAAGTGAGAGGCCGGGCAAACATTTTCAGTGCGATGTATTGACCGTCTATCAGGATCACTGGGATTTGATGATTGCGCATCCGCCTTGCACCTATCTGGCGTCATCCGGTGCCAGATGGTTCAAGGACCGAAGGACTGAACAGGATTTAGCTTTTGAATTCGTGAAGGCGTTGTTGAATGCGCCAATACCCCACATCGCACTTGAAAACCCGATTGGCGTTTTGTCCACTCGCATTCGCAAGCCTGACCAGATCATCCATCCCTGGCAGTTCGGTCATGGCGAAACCAAGGCAACCTGTTTGTGGCTCAAAAACCTGCCGGGGCTACAACCAACAAACATTGTCGATGGAAGAAAGCCGCGAATCCACTTTGAATCACCCGGTCCTGATCGTTGGAAAAACAGAAGCCGCACTTTACCGGGGATCGCCGAAGCTTTTGCAGATCAATACTCATTATTCATTTTCGACCGCGAGGAATATGTGAACAGGTATGAGAAACTAACTTAACCCCCATGACAACCACCAACAAACAACAAACGGGAGACGAGCAAGGGAGTGTGAGCAAAGCACAGCATACGCCAGGACCGTGGAAGATTAAGATTGTTGACGGTGGTTACACCAAATTTGAATTGCTTAATCGCCCTGACAGCATCGAGCAAGCATGGGCCAATGCCAGGCTGATCGAAGCCGCCCCCTCCATGCTGGCCGAAAACAAACGGTTGCGGGAAGCCCTGGAAAACGCAATCGATTGCTTTTCAAATTACATTCCAAAACAATCCAGAGGCTACAAGGAAGGCTGTTTCAATTACATTACCGACGGAGTTGAAATGGGTTGTTCATGTCCTATTTGCAAAGCCCGATCCGCCCTTGACCAGTCTGTGAAGTGAACCTCCCCGACTCAATCCTGCTCTGGATCGCCATGCTCATTCTGTGGGGCGCGGCCAGGCACAGGAAAAAGACAAAATGAAACTTGTCTCCTGCCAATTGACGCAAGCCGAGGTAAACCATCTGCTCGGCCTGATAGACTCCAACGAACGAGAAGGCACCTATACCGATCCGCAGTATCAGTATTGGTCTCGAAGTGATCGCATAAAGGCCAAACTTACACCTAGGAAAAATAAGAAACGCCAGCCATGAACATCGAATATACCGAGCAAGACATTAAAACAATCAGGTCAATCCAGACTCAGATTCACGCGCAAACTCTGATTGCCAGGGACGCCGGGGACAAGGTGCTGGAACTGCTGCAAGAATTGAGGAACGAACAAGTGAGGATCGCTGCCAGGTTCCACGAATCAAAGGTGAAGCCATGACAATAATCCTCTGCCTCTGGTGGGGCGCACTCATCATCCTCGCCGGAAAGGTTGCGCGATGAAAATGTTTGTTTGCGAATGTCCGGGCGCACTCTGCGACCGATGCAAAAAGCCAACTCCAGTAGTGGAATTTGGAATTGTAGTGTCGTCCAAGTTGGGAAAGATAGCTCATTCTCTTTGGCTATGCCGCGATTGCCTGCTTGATGCCGTCGCATTGCTGGACAAGCCAGTTCCTGAATTCGAGGACAGTCTATGACACAGCTTGACCTGCTGACGGGCAAGGCTCCGGTTGTTTCGGATGATGATGTCCAATGGTTGCGTAGATTGCTCCGGAACAGTGGCGGCTGGAAAACTGCCGTGGACATAGCCGCGATTTGCGAATGTGATCCTGGTGAAAACTTCAAGCGCCGGCTCAGGGCGATTGCCAGCGAAAGCAAAGGGGCTATCATCTCCGGCCAACTCGGGTATCTTTACAACGGCGATGCCAGCCTTGAAGAAAGAAAACATGCGGCGGCCTGGTTGCGGCATCAGGGCCGTGAACTGTTCCGCCGGGCCGATGAAATCGAAAGTTACAAGCCATGATTGACAAAGCGACATCCGCCAACGCCAACGGCGTTGGCCAGCCAACAAGTGAGGCGCTGTTGGCTGCTGTGTGTGATTCTGTGGCGGCGTTGGAGCGAATCTTCACGCTCTGCGAGGCATACCAGAACCAAGACATCGAAGGGCAAGACCCGGAAGATACAGCCGAAGCGTGCGACCTCGTGATAAATCAAATCTGCGAAATCGCCTGCGTAGAGCACGCAAGACTCTCGTGGGTGAAGCCACAGAACTAACAAGCTGAGGCACGGCGATGAATCCTGAAATCGAAAAATACTACAACGAGTCTCCCGAAGTAGAGGAATGGCTGAACGCACCGGGCGGCAAGCCGCTGCCTCCAGCGCCGGGTTATGCCGACAATGATGAGCTGTTCAAACTCTCCGAAAAGCTGCTCGAAATCTCAAAGGCGCTAGAGAAAAAAGGTGACGCCGGAACTGCTTCCAATGTGTGGGGTATCTCAACGGAACTCTTTCGCATGGCCTGTCGGCATAACGACCCAAGCTCAGCGACCACGCCGAGCAAACCGTAACAATGCAACAAGAGCGCGATGGCGTGGTTCGCTGGAGCGCATGCTTCGGCGACGAATATGCGCAATCCAAATGGCCCATCAATCGAAGACCAAGAGTTTGCCCGCGACTGCGAGATGGACGACTACATCGCAGAGCAACAGGCGAAAGAATCGAAAGCTGTCCGAGAGGCGAAATGCACCGTCTGTAAAACCGCCTGGGTGGACGTGATGAACGGTGAGGACACATGCGATGAGTGCAAAGTCGCCTAACAAGGATTAGACGACACTTGTTCGTATATCACCAACCAAAATGAAACCTGATTGGAGAAATGCCGACTGGCTCTTGCTCGTGCCAACCCTGTCCATTCACCCGGACGCTGCCACGAGGGATGATATAGCCAATCTGGCCGCTGATCTCATGGAATCACGATTATGAAATGTCCTAAATGTGAACGAGCGCCAATCCGATTCGAGTGGACAAACCCTGACCGACGTGGACCTGGTGCTGATGATGTCCATGCCGTGTGCTCAGCAGTCCGCAAGTGCGGCTTCCGAATGTTCCTGCCGGATGGACTGAAAAGCAAGCGCAGCTTCTTGGAGAAGATCGTGAAAAGATACGCACACGATTCTGAACGATTCGTTTACTATGGCAGCAAACTTCCATCACCAAAATGAAACCAATGAAAACCGCAGCAGCACTCAGGGCCGGTGACACCGAGTTCCTGAGAAACGAACCGATGGAGAAGTTTATCGAACAGATAGCCTCACCCATCATGGACGAACAGGACGAAATCGAATCGCTCAAGGCTCAGATCAGGGCCAGGAGCGAGGCGCAATTGGATTTGAAACGGGCGGCAAAAGAGTTATTGGACAGAATTGATGGTCTGCAAGCATTGAATTTTTACCTCTTTATAGCTTCGCAATGTGAAGCCCTGAGAAAGGCGTTGGATGAAATCCCCTGAGACGAATCCCGTTGTTCGGATTGGTTGGCGTTTCTTTCACTGCCCGGAATGTGAGCATCGGTGGAAGTCGCCGGGCCATGACCCGCTACCGCCAAGCGGTGAGAACTGCCCGCGATGCGATGAATGGTGTCAGCCATACAACTCGGAAATAGATGCAACAATTCCGTGTGACGACATGGGCAACCTGACCGTGCCGTGGAACTGGACGGGCGAATCGCCGAACGGTGAAGTCAGGCACTCGGCGGGTAAAACCGAGTGCTATCAAAAGCAAAAAGACCTATGAAAAACCAAGACGCAACGCCTAATCCAAAGATGCCGACCGAGTTGTCCTGCACTGAATTGTTAACTGCGGTGCTCGAATGGATACATGAAAATCACAGCGAAAGTGCCACCGAGAACGATACGACTGAAACGCTCGGCCTGGACAGTCTCGACCATGTGGAAATCGCCATGCACGTCGAGGAGCAAATCTGCCGTGACATCCCGGAAGAATGGATCGAACGGCTCAACGAGAAAAGCACGCTCAAGGAATGGGCGGCGGAAGTGGCAAAACACGCAAGCAGCTAACAAGGATTAGGCGACATTTGTTCGTATATGAAACTAACTGAATTCCTGCGCTGCCTGAAAGCGTCCTTTGACGCCGAGGCAATCACCATCTGGCTCCTGGTCCTGTGCCTGTTCGGTATCGCAATTGTCCTTTACTACTCGGCTACAAAATGAAAATCCTGTCTCCAGAAGGTAAAGACCTGTCCTCTTGGGAATCAAACGGCGTTGAGATGCTCAGGCGTCAAAACGAAGACCTGAAAAACAAGCTGCTAGCGATGCGGAACGAGGCTGAACTGGCACTTTCACAGGCCGAACGGATATGTTGCTTCTCATTTGAGGACGCCAAGATGTGTGAATCATTGAAAGACATACTCAGGAAACTGGCCCGATAATCTCTATTTCGGTCCTTTCCTCCTCTTTTGAGTGTGCCTTTTCAGACCTGACGAATCCTTCGAGAACGCGCCAATTGTCGTCAACCAATAATCCAGCTTCGACAAGGCAATCCTGAGCGTCTTTGAGCCGGTAGTTGTCCCAGTCGTTTGGTCGCTGGGCATAGACGGTGAAAATGACCCGCATTCGCTCTCCAGTGCCCTTCTGAGCGCCAGTCCAGCCCTTAGCTTCTCTCTGTGCAGGACCGACCAGTGAACGCCTCTCAGGGCATTCTGGCTCGGTGGAACGTACCCTCTTAACACGAGCTTGATAGGCTCTGAGATCATCGCTTGTCCAGGTTGGCATACAACAGCCTCATTTCATCTTCCAAATCCTGCTCTCTGGCAATCGACCGTTCAACCCTCAACTTCTCACGTTTGCGAAGTGAATTGTCAGACCAACGCTTGCGAGATTCCTTTGAGCGCCTTTTAATTTGGAGTTTGTTTCCCCGGTTTGGCCTATTGCTATGTTACGCCTCATAGGAACGTCTCCTGTAATTCGGGCGTTTTCCTTTCGGCCATACAGATTGTGTCGTTGTGGTCGCTGCCGTGGCAGACGAGCATGATTTCTTCGATGTCCCATCCTTTACCCATGCCGACCGTGTTCCATCCGAAGTGCAGCACCACGCCGCCGACTGGCACGAGGCGGTTGATTTGCCGCTTGAGCCGTTTGCGCGTCATGCCGAGTAGCGCGTCCGTTTGCTTCATCGGCAGCCCGATGGAGTCGTAGCACTCCTTTACCTGGCGCGGCGAGTATGGCGGGTCACAGATTACCAGGTCGGCCACGATGCCCTTGTCTGCGATCATCGTCAGGAAGTCCTCGGCGTCCATGTGGTGTTCCGCCGCCGTGTTCGGGTTCAGGTCGTTGGTGTAGGTTGTCCAGCGTTTGTTGCGCGAGAAGCAGTCCACCGAGATTTGTGATTTCATCAGATACTTCTTCACGAAGCCCGCGATGGATGGCACATCGAAGGTGTCAGAGTTTGGCATGTCCCGCACCCTCGACAATGAGGCGTAACAAGGCGCTGGACCTAACCCGGATGAGCGCCGGGCTACGTCCTCTGGCGATAGAATGGTTTCGGCGGCGCTCATCCGGGTAGGTCAGCTTTCTCGTTGGGCCTATCGTGCAACCAGTGTGGCGAGCCATCTACGCAGGCGACACGTTTACAGATTCGGCCTTTGATGTTTTTCGGATACACTCGATGCCACGTTTCGCCTTCATCAGCACGGAATCGGCGCACATGGATGTAGCCGTTGTCTTGAAACCAGTTGCTCCAGTCGAGTTCGTGGAGGTCAGCACTTCCACACGTCGAGTATTTGCGCACGGCGCAGTCACGACGGATAGGCCCAACCATCCGATGCAGGCGACGTGGCGGGGCTTTAGCAGTTCGATGTTTGCTCATAAATTTGGAGGCGCGGGTTAATCGGCCACGCGCCTGATCTGGTCGTTAGGCCGCATTGCATAGTTGAACGCAGAGACATCAAATATCCATTCTTTGCCTTGCTCGTCAGTCACTATGACTTCCGCCCATACAGCGTGTTCGCTGAGTTTATCGGAGCGGTTTCTTGCTCCTATTACAGACAGGATGCCCAGCGGCCTAACAGGGTCACTGGAGACAACCGCCGTTATCGCTTTCTTTTTTGCCATAAGATTTTTTAGAGTTCGGACACCGCAGTTCGGCGGTGTCTCAGTTCCCGCCGTTATGCCGCCTTGCGCCAGTAGCCATAGACGCACCTTGTTCCTTCGCGTGAGCAGTCGTGGGTGTCGTGTATCACGCCATCAATCACGGCAACCAGATGCCGCGACACTGACACGATGAGAGTTCCCATCGGCAGTTCTCCGTCGCGCAGGTGGACTTTGCATCCGCTGCCGATGCTCATGGTTGCAGTCCACACCCAGCCCAAGGACTTGAGATAGTCTTTGTAGAGTTGCTTGTGGACTCCGGCTGACGCATCCGAGCCGTCGAAATAGACTTCATCGGCCAGATGGTTGATGGTGTCGCGGACTTCCGCGTATGGTTTTCCGGTAGCGATTGCGATTGCACGCACAACACAGTCGCGCTGCTTCTTCGTCCCGCTGCCGCCGTCGTTGTATATGTGTTTCATACGCTACTATTTTACCAGATGGGTTTTCTGCGTTTGAGATTTTGAGCAGTTCCGTCCACGCCCGCTTGATGATTCTTGATGTTTAGTCGGGGGCTTGACACGATTTCGCATCGTGTTCATGCGGGTCGGGTTTGTGATTTTCAGACACCGACACCATTTCCGACCAATGTTTATGCGGTCAAAAATAGTTGAAGATTTTTTTAGAGCGTTCGACGGTTCGTCACGATAGAGCACATCACGCAGGGACGTTTCTTCGTTCACGTCGTAGCTGTAGCCTTGATGGTCGCCGTATTCTCTGCGCCCGCCGGAATACCACGCGGCATCTTTCAGCATTGCCAGCAGATGCTCACGCGGAATCGCCGTACAAGGCGCTGCACCCGCAACTGCCGCCGCGCTTTTCACGTTCAAAGTTTTGCTCATATTTCAAAGTCCTTTCTGCGCTCCACCCGTCCCGCCAGCGGCAGTGGGGTGAGCTTGGTCGTTAGCTGCTTGCGTTTTGCGCGTCTCCATGACATTCCCTGTCCGCATTGCGGGCAGTCTTTGCCGTTAAGTCCGTCGTGCGGTTCTTCACGCATGTCTTGGCGGCACGTCGGGCAGCTATGCCAGTTCTTTCTTTTTCGACGCAGGCTAACAATGCCAGTGGAGCGCAACTGCCGCCCGCGTTTCCGTTTCGATGCTTGCTTGATTTTCATAGGTTCTATTTGTCGTTCACGTTCGCTGTCGGCGGCAGTGGCTCACCGGCAGCGTTATTGTAGAAATCGTGCAGGGCTTTCACGACTGTTACTTGCGCTGAATCTTCGTTCTTCTTCCAAAGGTATTCATCTCCAAAATGAATTTTCCTGTCTTCGTATTCCTCTATAATGACGCCCAACGCTTCCACCAGATGCGATACTTCCCTGCGCAAATACGGTTCCAAATGACCGGCGAGACGGTTCACCATGTCTTCTATGTATTCCTTCCGGCTAATGCTTGGAGACCAGTCTGGATTCCCAGGTGGGTCTTTAAACCAATCCTCAGCGGCCTGTCGTGCGAGCGGGTTCATTTGCATATCTCAATCATTCGCTGGAGGTTCTTCGCACTGTTTCAGCATCTCGACCATTTTACTTCGGGTTACGTTCGGGGCGCGAGCATGAAAGTATTTCCAGAAGCCATCTGGATTATGCTGGTTCGCTTCTACCGGGTGCGCGGCGCAGAACATCTCCCATGCGATGTCTTTGCAGTGCTCATCAGTTTCGTTCATTTTGCGTTTAACTGACTGTCAACATACTTTCCGTGAAACACAATCCGCACAGCCTGTATCCACCGATAACGATTATCCTTCCCCTGATTCTCTCACCGCATCGTTCGCAACAATCAGCGTAACTCCAGCGTCTTTGGAACACCACCTCGTTAACCTCGAAGTCCGGCATACTCCTCTCAGATTCCTTTTCAGCCTCTTCCATCGTGCCAACGAACGTGATTTGTTTCCGTGGATTGTGGGAATCTTCCGGCACGAATTCGATTATCCAATGGTACCAGGTTTCGTTCATGTTCAGAATGCCACATCGTCTTCCGTATCATTTGGCTTTTCTGTGGCAGGTTCGGTTGATCTCATCAATGCAGCAAACTCCGGTGAGTTCTGAATCTTTTCCCTTGTCTTATCTGTCAGAGCGGCCATGACTCCGGGGTTGTACTGGTCAGGTTCAAGTGAGAAGTAAACAGATGGATTCACCTGATCCGGACACTTCTCATTCCTGCCTATCGGGGCGATGCCATCCACGTTGATGTAATCTCCGTTCTCAATCAATGTAATGCGGCAAGGAACGCCTGGCAGCTTGCGAGGATCGTAACTGGACAATTCTTCCTTGGTGAACTTTCGTCCGCGCCAGCTTTCAAGAAATCCTCTAAGCGAAGAAGCGTTATGCAACGACTGTTTGAATGTTTTGCTGACTGCGAATGGTTTACCTTTTACTTCCGGGTTATACTTGCCTTCCATTAGTTCAGTGGGCAATTCCCAGGTAATTCTAACGTCCCGGCTTGTCCATTCCTCCCCTCCGAAAGTGTGTTTTTGAGTGCCCATGTCAATGACATGAATGCAACGAGCGAGATGTGATCCTGCTGGTGGGTTTTCGTATTGACCGCTTTCTTTCCAGTGCATGGTATTTTGGTTCTTTCTTTCAAGGCCGTGGTTCAAGTTGGGCCTTAAATCGTTCTATTACCTCGTTCATCTGATCGAGGTAAAACAGTTCAAAATTGGTTTCATCCGGCTTGATTTGTTTCCAAAGAATATAAATGACCGAACGCAGCCGTTGAGATGGAGTTTTAATATCCAGGTCATTGTGAACGGTGACAAGTTCCTGCGGAACAGAATCAGAAGGTTGAAACAGGGCTTTCAAATTCAATCCCTTGATCTGGTGAAAAGCGGTGCATTCCTCTGCGGACAATTCAGGAGTAGCCAATCGTAGAGACAAGCTGCGATCTGACCGGCTGCTGATTCCAGTGATAATGGCATCGCAGGTGATTGCTTTCATAAATCAGTGAGCGCGGCAGGATTGGAACCTGCAAGAGTCGGTGCAACCAGAGTTTCCGGCTTTCGCCTTGCGTTACTCCCGTGCGAGAAACCCCCACGGAGGATTGACACGTCCCGTTCCGTCTCTACGTGTCCTAGCGTCTTTACATTTCGCCACGCGCTCATAAATCAGTCATTCTCCTGGCCAGATGAACCCCGTAATTTGTCAGTGACCATTTGTTTTCCGTCCAACTCAGCCGATAAACCAATCCCTCGCGGCCAAGCTCTTCACCGTCGATGTTGCTGTCTCCGTTCACAATCTTACGAAACTCGGCCAGTGCATCAGGCGAAAGTTGAGGCGAAGGAAGATTGTCGTAAACGGTCATTCAACCTCCTTCAAGTGGACGATGCGACCGTTGTTGATTGCCCATTGCTTTGCGTGGTCTTCTATACTAAATAAGTATTGAGCACCATTGGGAGACACCACCGCCCAACACTCAATCTTCTTCGGTCGTCGGCGGTAGAAATCCGGAGGGTCAGAAAAATCGCAGCGCAATCCTTCTGGCCAATCAATCCAACGTCCATCCATGCTCTTACTTTGCAACTCCCCATCACCGAATGCGTCGACGTGCGGAAGGTACTGTTTTGCGTAATCTTGTTTCATGGTTTCCTCCACCCATTTCGTTCAAGCCATTGGTCAATCTCTTCTGGCGTTGTTCCGCAGCCATGATCTTTGAACCATTGCTCGCTCTCTTTCTTCTCTGCCTCAACATCATCATCGGTCATTCCCTGATTCAACCAGCCCAGTCCGCTGAATCGTCGTCCACATCGCCCCGATGAATCGTCAATGATGCGTGGATGGGTTCCATCCCGCTCATACGGATGCACCTGACTCTCGCCCATTGGCTCGGCCCAATCGGGTTGTTTCATTTCTTTCTTTCGGCAATCATGGCGTCGGCCATCCGGTAACATTCTTTGGCTACCATGTCCGGAAAGGAGGTTAAACTTGGCCAATGGGAAGCCTGCAATACCGCCATTGCAAAGGCGTCTCGGAGAGACATCCCTTGGTACAGTTCTATCGCCGGACTATTTCTGTGCTCACAAGGATAAGCTGGCCCTCCATCGTCTGTTGTTTTCATTTGCAATTCGAGTTCCAATATTCAAGACAGATTTCTATTACTGATTTTGCGATAACCAGTTCTTTCTCATTACGACTGTCCAGTGCCAGCCATGCAATTTGAGCAGCCTCCTTGACGGGCCCAGCTATTCGGGACACTTCCGCGTTTATCGCCAGTTGCACGGCTTTCTGCATGAGCGGGACATGAAATGAAACCTCGCGACATTTCTCGACGGCCTTTATCGCGGCATCGCTGATTACAAGGTCGTTCATTTCTTCCTTTGCTTGAGTTCTATTAGAACTTGCCGGAGATAATTCGAGTCGTTTGAGATTACGGCATTGAGCCATCTTTCCACATCATTCAAATCCCATTTACCTGTACGCATAAGCTGAACGGCTGAGATACAATTCCTCGCCATACTAATTACTCCTGATGCAAATTGATTTTCGTCGCTCATGTTGCTGACAGATTAAGCCTTAGATTTGAGTTCTTCTCGCGCCGCTCGAAGAGCATCTGCCGCACGGGTCCATACTTGCTGTTTATCTTCCAGTTGAATTAGTATCGACCGCATTTCGCGGATGGCACATTGAAGCTCGAATCCGGCCCTCAAAAGCTGGTCGTCCAATTGCTTCCTTCTTTGTGCCCTGGTCGGTTTCATGTTCGTTCTACTTGACACGCCAGATCCGCACGCCGCCCTCGACGGTTCTCATTGTCAGTATTATATCAAAATGTTTTTTGGACTTTGCAATCGAACTGCTTAACTGAGACGTAGTACGGTTGCCAACGAAAAAGGAATCTCCAACTTGAAGTTTAGACAGAATCGTTTGCCACTTACCTTTGCCTTTGTTCCGACCACCCAAATTTGAATACGCACCCTTGGATGGCAGTGGAACTTTCTTCTCAATCTTGATTTCTCCGTTGGTCGGGTTCATGGGTTGCAATTTATCAGTCCCGCGACCCCGCGCAAGAACTTTTTCAAACAAAATTAAAATTCCTTTGACAAGCCTGTTAATCTGCCGCAAATTGCGACCATGCAAAACGGCAGAACGCTTTCAAAGCCTCAAATCAGGAAGCTCATAGAGCGCCGAAAATCATTCAAGGTTGCCACCAATGACGAACGGCATGACGTTTTAATCTATGCGGCCTATGTCCCCGTGAAGCTCCAGACCAAGGCGAGAGAAGAAGGGGGTTACAGTGTCACGTTCACGGTCTGATGACGGGTCGTGCAAATGCCTGTCGGCAACGGTAATGAGAAGCGATGAACGCGACCCAGGAAAATATCGCGTGTGCGAACGAAAGGCCGGGCATGTCGGCAGACACATGACCTACTATTGCGGGAATCGAAGGTTTTGGCCTATGGCCGGGAAAGAACATCTATGAGCGATCCATCTGACCTGTTATCCACTTTCGGAGAAAACCACCCAATCATCGCCATACTGGACGAACAAAACGGCTGGTATCTAGTGGCGCATCCGAATGGGCCCGCTATAGCAAACTCAAGGTTCGACCTGCTGGCATCACTAGCCCATGAACACGAAGATGTACCTGAATCCATACGGTGCGATGCAGTGTGGAAGCTCATGGAATGGGCGGCGAAACAACCTACATGGCCAATGGTGGCTAACGACAAGCACACTGACCGACGCTGTAAGGAACTATGAAAAAGAAATCATCTCACCGAATTGACCGGCGCAAACTGAACCGCAAGCGAAGCGGCGGTTCAATGCAGCGCGTGGTTAGGGCGCTGGCCAAAACCATCTGGCGTGCTGCGCTCGAAGAAGTCAGGAAAGACGAGGGCTACGACGACGGTGTAAACGACTATCGCAAAATTGATCCAAGAACCAAGAGCGCGATGAATGGGATCGCTAAATGGATTCTCAAACATAAGCGCCCTAACGACCAAGGAGGATGAATGAAGATACAAGTTGTAACCACTGTATTTTATTGCGCTAAATGCCAATCGGAATTGAACTTATCGTCATGTACAAACCGTAGGTGGTGGAAGTTTTGGGACCGTGGGCATTACAAGCATTACCCTGGACACACGTACCACGGAATTGGTTCTGGTTATCACAATAAGATTTCCTATGTTGAAGTTCCCGATCTACCACGACCGTGGATTTCTCTTGATGAAGAATCCCCGAAGGATGGAACCGTGTGCGACACAATCAATTCATCGACTGGATTTCATACGAAATTATTGAAAAGCGCATCGGGTGGATTCTGGTCAGGGGGAGGGATGTGGAACGGGGTAATAACGCACTGGAAGGCATCCGAATGACTTTCCATCTAACAGAGGAACAAACAGAACAGTTGTCTGCCTGGTCCAAGGGTAGAACTGGACAGGGTCCGGTTGGAGGAAGGATAACCGTGTCGTTCACCGAGACTGCAATCGGGAATGTAGTGAAAGCCAGGGATGCTACAACCGGAGATGAAATAGACCTTACGGAGTACGAGAACTTTTAACAAATGAACTCAACTGTTACCAGAGACGGGGTATGGACATCGCACGGTTTGTCGGCGGATTTCCAATTCCTGTACACCCATCCAAGCTGCGAAGGAATGATTCGTGTCAGAACTGCATCCGGGGAAAGTTACGCTCCCGATTCAGAATTGAAATGGGACTGTCTTACCTTGCCCCCTGAAAAAAATTACGAAAAATGATTTTACCCCGTCCTGTCTTCGTGCGCCCGTTGCATGGCTTTTCTTTCATTTGGCCATGTCGCGGGGAGATGGGACGGGGTATTACTTTCTGTCGCACCCGGCAACAGCCCGGTGCAGTGTCCCAACGAGCTCTGCGTCGAAATATGCCCGGTCGTGCCGGGTGATCCATTAAATGACCATCGCAATCCTGGTTACTGGTCAGCCTCCGGGTGAGGAAACGGTGGGTGCGACAGAATTGATTTATGAGCGCGTGGCGGAATAAGACGCAGCGGGCAGTGATTGGTGGTATGCGAAGGTCAGCAATGCGAAAGCAACTGGCGGAACGCAGTAAGCTCCACAAATACGTGCCAGAATAGTTAAGCATATCTGCCCGTCTGGTAAAGTGCAGACTGAAATTGTCTGCCGCGCTCACCAATTTATGTATATCGTCCCTGACTTGTCGGACCTGCCGCCAGTTCGCAATCTGATGGCATACTCACCGGCAGGTCGGGGGCGAGTTTAACCAACGAGAAAGGTCACATGAAAATAACCACCTGGTTCCAACGGCTCAATCACTGGACTGATCGACAGCCCCTAGCCGGGCTGCTGGTCATCGCCGTGCTCTGCACCACGGGAATGATACTCTGTTTCGAGCTTGAAACAGTCATGGCGCGTCAGGGCGTGGCCAGCTTTGTCAGTGGCCTTCTGGCGGGGATGCTGCTCACCTCAATCTTTCACGTCCTCGACCGAAAGGCTGGTAAATGAAAATCCGATTCTCAACCTCTCGGGGTTCACTTACTCTGGCAATGGTCATCATCGTGGCGACACTCACGGTCGTTGTCGTCGGTGGTTACATGGTTTACAAGATGCAACGGAGGGTGAACGAGATTAACAATGCGCGGCTCAAGGAACTCACCAACGAAATCAACAACTTTTCGGCGTCAATCCTGTCGAGCAATCCACCGGGCAGTTTCGTGGTCACTTCGATAACTATGGCCACTCAGAACGTTGGGCTGGCGACCACCTGGATTGTTGAAACCTCGACCAACCTTGTGGACTGGGAACCACTGTTGCAGACTGATGACCCGGCAGAGGCGGATAACACCGTCTCAACCAACATTCAGGCAGCAGAAGAACCGATGCGGTTTTTCAGGACTTTTAGTGAATAAAATCACTGCAAGAATCCTATTCCGAGCAGAACTCTCCCCTAACGTGATGGCATGAGCAGAAGAACAGAATATTACAAATACCTCGAATCTTCACATTGGAGAAAACTCAGGAAGTCAGCTTTCAGTAGAGACAATTTCCAATGCACTATTTGTGGGTCTTCCAAAAACCTAAGAGGACATCACTTGCATTACAGAAAACACATTTCGGACTGTACGATTGATGACATTCAAACCCTGTGTAATTCCTGCCACGAGAGATTACATAAGAGGAAGTCAAAGGAACGAAGGATGAATAAACGAAGAAGAGGGATGAAGTGGCTCGTAAGACTAATAATGATGGTGGATTCAACTTCGTAAACTTTGTCAAGGACTCACTACCGCCGTGCCCTGCGGTGCCACCGGCACAGTCTTGACCAGCACAGGTGAGGGAACACTTACCAGACCATCGGCGTTCGTTGCCCGCACAAAGTAGGCGTAGGGCGAACCGGCCACGATGCCGGTGAGCTTCACGGCGGGTCCGGTGAAAACCTGACCTGTTACGCCGTTGGTGATCGAAACTGAGTTCGTGCCCACCGACACCGTGTTGCTGGTTCCTCCCGACCCGTACGTGACCAGGTAGCCTGTGGTCGAGGCGTCTCCCGCCTGCCAGACCACCCACACACTGTCCGCCAGTGCGCTAAGGCAAAGGGCGACACCGATAAAAACGAGCAGAGGTATTCGTGTAGTCATAGTCATGGACGATGATGGTTCCCGGTGGCAGGGTCAATAACGGCGTAAATCCCGTTGGGACCGCTGAAACCCCCAATTCCGTTCGCGTGGTCTGTTCCCCAAGGCTCAAAACGAGGTACTGCGTCTTTATGCTGGTCGGTGTGAAAACGCTTCTCTGAGCCGTTCCTGCGCGTTTTATAGGGGGAATGGGAGGCGGTCCTCCACCCGCTGCGGGCCGTTGAATCTGTGGGACCGATTTTGGTGTCGAACTGCATCCCACCAATGACAGCCAGCATAGGGTGAAAACACCCAAACTGAGAGGCGACTTTAACGCTAATCTGAATGGGCGAATTCTCGAGTACCAGGGGATGTCCTTTAACGTTGAAGAAAAGGCAATACCTGTTCTCGTCCACCATGACATAGAGGGTTTCTCCATGATGGCTCAGAAACAGGTAACAACCGGGGATCAAACTCTTTTACCGGTTTTTAACAATCCAGGCCAGTTCTTATTGTAAAGCTTTTTAGCAGCCCTCTTGAGATGATTTCGCATTCTCAATTTCATCTCCCCATTGATTGTTTCGACCATTTCACAGAACTGGAGTCTGGCAATTTCCTTTGGGAAAATTACAAGTTTGTCTTTCATAAGATTCAACCTGGAGGTTGTGGGACAGGGCCGGGGATGGGCTGAGGAATGGCCGTATGCGGCACCAGAGATTCGTAGGTGGTCTGCTGGATGTGGGCAATGGCCGCGTCGAAATCAGCCGGCGTGAGGGTCGTCTGACCGAACAGAGCTTTGAGAGCCGCTTCCAGCTTTGGCTCGGCCTGTATCCCCTGCTGAACCACTGAGAACACGAAAGGTATCAGTGGGTTGAGAGGCGCGACAAAGGGTTCGATGGTGCCAAGCCCTTCGGCGATGGCGTCGGCAGTGGTTTGTGATAGAGCCATAAATCAGGGTAGTTTAACGCCCAAACTCTTGAGCAGGTTGTACACGTCATTGGCCGATGCGGTCAGGACCGCTTCCGCCTGTTTCCACGAGGTTGTGTTGGCGTCGGATTGTTCCACCAGCATCGCCTTGCCTGCCTTGAGCAGGGCCACGTCAGCCGCCCGGTAGGCGTCATAGGCGGCCTTCACCTTTAACTCGGTGGCCACGGAAGGGTGTTGCTGGGCAACGTAGGTGTCCCACAGCTTCATGGCAGCCTCGACCGTGATGCTGGCGGTGTTGGCCGTTACGTAGGCGTTCTTCGGTGCGCTCTTGCAGCCTTCGGCCAGAGGAAGGAATCCAATGAGAACAGCCGCAATCAACAGTTTGATGTAGTTCATGTCGTGGGTGGGGTTGCGGGTTTGTCAGGCCTGGCGGCGTCACCGGCGGCCATGAGTCCCAGCCCGGTCAGGATGGATGTGACCGTGGCGCTGATGTCCGTCTCGGTGGCCGTGTGTTTCGAGATGGCGAAGATGATGTGGGTGATGCCGGTGCCCATCATCAACAGGCCCGCCAGCGAGGTCCGGGGATTGGCTGCAAGGGTTTTGAACATAAAGGTCAGGTTCCGGGTAAAAGAGGTGCGATCTGGCTGAACATATCCTTGAACGCCTGAAGATTGTCCAGCTTGATGG
>Ga0134128_10000505_pt1 | contig 54458 bp, 49 predicted proteins | sample KB31754_FD_96462 | JGI IMG/M metagenome (GOLD analysis project Ga0134128, IMG submission 96462) | Terrestrial soil microbial communities with excess Nitrogen fertilizer from Kellogg Biological Station, Michigan, USA - KB3-175-4 | ecosystem: Environmental > Terrestrial > Soil > Unclassified ... | reverse complement strand
AGTGCCGTCACCATCACCACATCGACGTTTTGCAGGTCAGGCATGGCCTTGAGTCGGCGCAACACTTCGAAACCGTCCATGCCGGGCATCATCAGGTCAAGCAGGACGAGGTCGGGCTTTTCGGTCACAGCAGCCGTCAGGGCCGCTTGGCCCGAAGGCGCAGAGGCGACCTGGTAACCTTCGGACGTCAGAAGCGTTTCCAGAAGCTTGCGATTGCGCGCATCGTCGTCCGCGATCAGAATCTTCTTGCTGCTCAGCACTTGGCTTCCCCCGAATCGTTAAACCGGCGCCATCGCTTGACGCTTCATTGCGTCCGGACTACAGCACCCTCGTTACGGCCCTAGCACCCGTTTCACCTCTTGCAGGAAACTTTGATAACGGATCGGCTTGGCGATATAGCCGTCACACCCGTTTTCCAGCATCTTGTCCTCGTCCCCCTCCATGGCAAACGCTGTAAGGGCGACAATTTTGAGATGTCTGGTCTCCTCTCCTTCCCGCAATAACCTGATGGCAGTCAAACCATCCATGTCAGGCAATTGTATATCCATCAAAATGATGTCTGGCAAATGCAATTGTGCCAGTCTAATCCCATCCGTGCCATTTTCCGCCTGTAAGACTTGGTAGCCGTCTTTTTCCAGCAACATCGTCACCAGCTTGATATTGGCCGGGGTATCCTCGACAACCAGGACAGTCTGGCCGGTCATGTGGCAAATCCTTCGCGCGGACTGACCATGGTCTTCTCCGCCGGTTTTTCACTGCTCGCAACGAGGCCGGGACGCGCCTGGAGCAGTCGCCGCTCATCGCCACTCAAGCTTTTTCCAGTAACCACCACAACGGGAATCGATGCCGTTTCACTGTGTGAAGCAAGTTCCGCAATGACATCAAAGCCGTTCATGTCGGGCATCAGTAAATCAAGCACCACCAGGTCGGGTATCTCGCGCCGGCAGACTTCCACCCCCTCCCGCCCGCTGTAGGCACGCAAGACGCGGAAGCTTCCACCAGAGAGGCAGGCGGCCACGAGTTCGACCGCCTTGGGGTCGTCGTCAATGGCCAGAACCGTCGCACTGCTGCGCTTGCGCGGCAATCCCAGGCCGGCCAGGATGGCCATCAAGCCTTCCCGCGTAATCGGCTTTTGCAGCACGCTGGCCATGCCCAGGGAAAAGGCACGCGCACGTTCATCGATCACTGAGACGATCACCACCGGCACCGTGACCAGCGCCGGATCGGAACGCTTGATCTGCGCCAGGAATTCCCAACCATCCATGTCAGGCAAAAGCACGTCGAGCACGATCAGGTCAGGGCTCTTTTCCTTGAGCATGAGCATTGCATCCTGCGCTGCCGATGCATGGCGTACCAGGTAACCGGCTTCCGTCAATTGCTCGGTAATCAGCTTTGTGGCCGCTTCATTTTGCTCGATCACGAGGGCCTGACGCATTCCGGCGTCCAACATGTCGAGCGGGGGCAAAGCCGCTTTCAAGGCGTTCGACTCGAGCGCGACAACTTCGGTTCCCGTTTCACGCCAAGGGAGCCAGACATAGAATTTGCTACCGCGACCAGGCGCGCTGGCCAGCGCCACCGTCCCGCGGTGCAGTGCTGCCAGGCGTGCCAGCAGCACCAGGCCCAGGCCGGTACCTTCGGCTGAACGTGCCACCGAAACATCGAGCTGGGAAAACGCCTGGAACAGTCGCGGCGCATCACCCGCAGAAATGCCGGTGCCGGTGTCGGACACGGCGATTTCAATGAAATGCGTAAAAGCCGACTCGGCCAAGGGCATTTTGATGGTGGTTTCGGCCTGTTCGTCCCAGGCTTCGACTGCTTCGCGCGTGACTTCACGCGCACTTAACTCCACGCGGCCGCCTTCGGGCGTAAACTTCACCGCATTGGACAGCAGGTTGAACACGATTTGCTTGGTCCGGCGTGCATCGACCTGCATCTTCCCGATTGGCCGCGCAATCGACAGTTTGACCTCAAGATGCTTTTCAGCGGCCTTTTCCTTGATGATGGACAGGCTGTTGCGCAACAGCGTGTCAATCTCTACCGGTTCGAGTTCCAGACTCATCTTGCCGGCCTCGATTTTCGACAGATCCAGAATATCGTTAATCAAAGACAACAAATGCTGGCCACTCTCGAAAATTTCGCTCACGTATTCGTGCTGCGGCGCAGACATGGGGCCGACGATGCCATCCTTGAGCACGTCGGAAAAACCGATGATGGCATTCAGGGGCGTGCGCAATTCATGCGACATATTGGCCAGGAATTCCGACTTCAGGGCGCTGGCCGCCTGCAATTGCCGGTTGCGTTCGCCCAGCAGCCGGTTCGCGCTTTCCAGGCGTTCGCTCACGGCCTGCAGTTCACGCGATTCGCGCTGTGTCTTTTCATGGGACAGCGCCATTTTGGCGTACAGGCGCACGTTTTCCAGCAGCAGCATGATCAACAGGAAGCCAGCCGCCACGGCCCCGTAAATGCGGCCCGCATAAAACCCAAGATCGTAACGTGCCGCATTGAACAGGGACGATAGCCCCACATCGAACAGCCAGCTCCACATCACCACCATCAACCACAGATCGAGCACGGCCAAAGGCTTGCTGCGCCACAGCAGCAGCAAGGCAGCAATGCAGAGCAGCCAGATGACGGATACGGATACGGTCAGGGAGCCGGTCGTGACGTTATCCACGATTAGAACCGGCAGCGCTTCGCTCGACACTGCCAGGCGCGCCAGCAAGAGCGCCAGCAGCAACGCAAAGCCGGCGCCCAAGGCACTGCCAGGCGTATGCTGCCCAGCGACTTTCGTGCGTCCCTTCATCAATGCATAGGCGATCACGAACAGGGGGAAGCCGCCGTGCCAGAATTGGTAGATCCACGCCGTCGTTTGCGTACCGCCGCCGAGCAAACCTGTGCCGGCAAAGGCCCCGGGGAAACTCAATGCATGCGCCACTTCGATGAAGGCGGCGAACAGGTAGCCGCTGGCGAGGCAGAGCAAGGCAGGCGAACGCAATATCCGGTATTGGCCGATCAGCAGCACCGCGGTGATCAGGTCGAAGACCACCAGCAGGGTTTCATAGACCGGAATGAAGGTCGCATTGTGCGATAGCGGCAGCCTGGCAAAAGGGAGCAGAATGCAAAACAGCAAGGCAGAGATACCGACGACCCAACGCGCCGCCATGTGCTCAGTCGGTCCTGGCGGCAGCGTGGAAAAGAAATGCGTGCTGTTTTCGGAATATTCGTTCTTCATTGCCTGTATTGTGCCGCGAAGGACATGCACCGGGCTAGGGAATATTTCTGCAGAGCCCCACGAATACGAACACCTGACCACTACGATACCATTTACATCCGAATAGGCCCGAATACGCCAGACTCACCCGGATTTCCGTTCCCATCAACCTGAGGTTCTCATGAATGCCCTGCCCGACTGGATACTTTACTCGCTAGGTTCTGCCTTCTTCGCTTCCCTGACCGCCCTCTTCGTCAAGCTGGGCGTCGGGAGCATGAATTCCAACCTGGCCAGTTTCTTTCGCACCGTGGTGATTCTACTCGTAACGGCCGCCATCGTCTCCTGGCGCGGGGAGTGGCAAAAGCCGGAATCGGTCGCGCCGTCGAGCTGGGTCTACCTCATACTTTCCGGCTTGGCCACCGGACTGTCCTGGCTTTGCTATTTCCGTGCCCTGCAAAGCGGGCCGATCAGCGGCGTGGCTCCGCTCGACAAGCTTTCGGTCGCTTTCACTATTGTCCTCGCTTTGATCATCATAGGCGAAAAACCGAGCTGGCCAATGGCAATCGGTGCCACCCTGATCGTGGCAGGGTCCGTTGTGATCGTGGCGTTCTAGAGCTCACCGCTCACAACAACGACCAAAACACGCTGAAATTTAGCCGTGGATGCCGGCTAAATTCCCCTCGGCCCGGCCCAATTCGACCCGTGCAGCCCAGCGCTCAATGATTTCACGCAGGCTGCCATCGTCGCGCAAGCGGGCCAGATCCTTGCCCAGCCGTTGCACCGTCGCGGGTGAAAGCCGCTGTGACAGCAGCATGTAATACCGGTTGACATCGAGGGCAGCCGGGATGGCATGCACCTGGGCACCGAAATGCGCATGCCGCGCTTCCCAGTCGACTGCAGGGTCATCGTAGAGAAATACCCGGCCGCGCCCGAGCAGCAGCTTTTGCAGGTTGACAGCCGAACTGGCGCCACCTTCGTCGATCCTGGACACGCCCAATTTTCGCAGCCGTATTGGAACCGGCGACCCGGCATTGACCAGTATCGTATCCTTGCCGGCCAGTGGCTTGAGATCGGTAAAGTTGTTCAAATCGAGGTTGTCGCCATCGCGCACCACTGCCACCAGCGTTTTCTCGTACAGCACCACCTCTGGAATCTGGAATTGCTGCTCGCGCTCCGGTGTGCGGGCAAAACCGCAGGCCACGTCGATATCCCCCACCCCGAGTTCGGACAACAGGCGCCGCTCCGGCAGGGCCGGCTTGGCCCAGGTGAATTGCAAGCCGGGGTCAAGTTTTTGCACCGCCTTGAAAATATCCGGGCACAAGCCATGTTCGCCATCGGCGGTCCATTCGAAGTCGCTTTGCGCGAGTATGCCGGTGCGCAAGGCCACCGCCTCGGCAGCCCAGACGTGCGCGGCAAGGAGCAAAAGCGCCCCGAACAGGATGGCGATTTTCATCTTTGCAGCTTAGGGCCTGTTGCCATATGATTTGGGAGATGCGTTCAAGTCAAAAAGCGGGATGGCAAGGCGCGCGGCGAAGTGAAGGCTGGACGCCTTCGCAAGCCGTGCAACGCGGCCAGCGCGCTTTTTGACTTGAACCCTTCGGGAAGGTGCCGTATGCGTCGCATGCCGTTGTTGCGACTCCTTGCCGTAGCACCACTACGACGCGTCGCCGCGCCTAGGCCTGCAACGCATACGGCACCTTCGCACTCCCAAATCATATGCCAACAGGCCCTGAGGCTCAAGCCGAGTTGCTGTCCATTACCAGACACTGATCCGTGCCGATACCGGGCAGGCCTAAAAATAGGCACTGTGGCAAGACGATGACATTGCGCTATGATGAATGGATAAATCATCTCTCCATACTTTCGAGGAAAACAATGAAAAGCGACAGCGCCGTCATCAAATTGCTCAATAGCCAATTGACCAATGAATTGAGTGCCATCAACCAGTACTTCCTGCACGCGCGCATGTACAACCACTGGGGCCTCGAAAAGATCGGCAAGAAGGAATATGAAGAATCGATCGGTGAAATGAAGCATGCCGACACCCTGATCAACCGTATCCTGATGCTGGGTGGCTTGCCTAATTTGCAAGCCCTTCACAAGTTGATGATTGGTGAATCGACGCCTGAAATGCTCGAATGCGACTTGAAGCTGGAAAAGGCAGCCCAAAAGACGGTCAAGGAAGGCGTCAAGGTGTGCGAAGAGCATGGCGACTATGTCAGCCGGGCCATCTTCCAGGAAATCTTGGAAGACACCGAAGAGCACATCGACTGGCTGGAAACCCAGATTGACCTGATCGGCAAGATCGGCATCGAAAACTACCTTCAATCGCAAATGTAACAGCAGCAAGGTGATTTACCCGGGTTCTTGCAGCATTTCGCTGCAAGAACTATGATGGACCTATGCATTACCTTTGTGAAACTCGCAATGTCCAGCATTTCGTCCATCTCTTCCACCACCGGCTCCAGCGCCAATAGCGCTGCACAGCAGAGTGCTGTGCAGCAGGCCAAGCGCACGGCGGACCAGGCCGAAAGCGCGGCGCAAACGCTGGAAAACCAGGCAGCAACTGCGCAAACCCGCGCAACCGAAGCGGAAAGCTATGCGCGTACGCTCAATGTTCAGGCAAGCCAGGCGCAGTTGGGTGCAGGCTACTCCGAACAAAACCTGTCGGCGTTGCAATTGTCAACACAGATCAACAGTGAAATCGTGAACGGGCCCAGCTTTGCGCCCAGCGGTTCGGTGCAGCAGGCGATCGCCTATTCGCTTGCGCCCGCAGCACAAACGCACAGCGCGGCGCCGGTCGTCAACACTCAGGGCCAGGTTACCGGCAAGATCATCAATACCAGCGCGTAGCCACTTTCCCGGCGCGCGGTTTTACAGGAGAACGACATGGCAGTTTCTTCCGTCCCCAACTCGTCTGGCTCGATCAACCAGGCATTGCAGCAGCCGCACAAGAGCACCCAATCGCAGGGCACCGGCCAAACCCACAACGCCACGAACGCGAACTCGACGCAACACACGCAGCAAGCAACCCAGGCGCAAACTGCGCAGGCACCCAAACCCGTGGTCAATGGCCAGGGCCAGAAGACCGGCCAGGTTCTCAACACCACGGCTTGACGACTTTTCCTCCGGAGGGTTGCGGCAAGGGGCATGCCCGCCTGCCCTGTTGCCAACCCGCCGCCGCACTCCTGCCACCTTCGTCCCGCGCTGCTGACGGCACGCGCGGGTTTGGTTTTTGAAAGCACATGTGACGATTATCGCCAGCACGGAACGTACGCGCGACCTGAGCGCAGCCATACGGCACCATATGGAAGTGTGCTACGACGAAGCTGAAAGGCTTTACACCCAACTACGTGAAGCCAATCCCCATGACGAGGAAGTGCTGTACCTGACGGGCGTCCTGTGCTGCGATCTCGGCATCTACCCCGCAGCATGCCGCTTCCTCGAACAAGCCTTGATCGAAAGCCCGGCGTTTCCCGAAGCACGCGCCCAACTCGTCAAGGCAAACGTGGGAAGTGCGCAACTGGCGATTGGACAAAACGATAAGGAATCCGCGCAGGCGGCATGCCGGCGTGCCCTGGAGTTGGCACCCGAAGACGCCCCAACATGGCGCACACTGGGCCAGATCGCACTCATGAAGGGGCAATGGCAAGAGGCACAAACCTGCCTCGAGAAAGCACTTCGCTCCAATCCCGTCGATCTCGACGCCCTGAATTGGCACGGTCTGGCTTGTGTGCAGCAACAGAAATACGCGGCAGGACGGGCCTCGCTCGACTACCTGCTGACGCTCAAACCCGATCTGGCCCAGGCGCACACCAATCTCGGCCTGTGCCTGCTCGGGCTGGGGGAATTGCATCCTGCCGAAGCTTGCTTCTTGCAGGCCTTGCAGTATGCGCCCGGCGATATTGGCGCACGCATCAACCTTGCCGACACGCTGCGCATCCGCGGCAAGGCCGAAGAAGCACGCGCGGTGCTCGAAGCCGTGATCCAGGATGCACCGCAGTTGGTTGAGGCGCACAACAACCTGGGCACCGTGCTGCAAGACCTCGGCCAGGCACAAGCTGCGCGCGAGCGGCTCGAAGTCGCCCTGGCACTCGCTCCCGACTCACCCCAGGTACGCTGGAATCTGGCGTTGTCGCAACTGGCACTGGGAGACGAACGCGCCGGCTGGGCCAATTTTGAAGCGCGCTGGGAAGGCTGCGCCAACCTCGCCGGCGCCTATTCCAAGCCACCGGCACGCGCCTGGCATGGCGAAGAGGTCCAGGGCAAAACCCTGCTGCTCTGGGCCGAACAAGGCTTTGGCGACACGCTGCAATTCATCCGCTACGCGCAGGTATTGGCCGAACGAGGCGCAACCGTGGTCGCCGAAGTGCAGCCGGAACTGCAGTCATTGATTGCCGGCGTGCCTGGCGTTGGCAGGGCCATTGCCCGGGGCCAGGCCTTGCCCGACTATGACTTCCATTGCCCGCTCATGAGCCTGCCGCTTTACCTCGGGCAAGGCGGTGCCGTGCCTTACCTGCATGGCGACAGCAACAAGGCCGCCCAGTGGAAAGCAAGACTGGAAGGCTATCGCACCCCACGCATCGGGCTGGTATGGGCCGGCAAGTCGCGCCTGCAAAATGCCGAACTTGACGCCGTTGACCGCCGCCGCAGCCTGAGTCTTGTGCAAATGGCGCCGCTGACCACGGTCAGCCCATGCAGTTTTTTCAGCCTGCAAAAAGGCGGCGCGGCGGCAGAACTGAACGGTTCAAGCCTGCCTATCCACGACTTTTCGGCACAATGGCAAGACTTCGCCGATACGGCAGCCTTCGTTGAAAACCTCGACCTGGTGATCAGCGTCGATACGGCCGTAGCACATCTGGCCGCCGCGCTGGGCAAGCCAGTGTGGCTGCTCAACCGCTTCGACAGTTGCTGGCGCTGGGGGAGGGAGTCAGTAGATAGCCCATGGTATCCGGGCTTGCGGCAATTCCGCCAGCCCCGCCCTGGCGACTGGGAAACCCCGCTGGCAGAATTGGCGGCGGCGCTGAAGGACTACGCGACCGCGCCAGCCAAAGGCTGAATCAGGCGGCGCATCGTCACCGGTTCGACCTTGCCTTGCGCAAGACATTGATCCAACAACTCACTGGCGCATTGCGCGCAATTGCCGCAGCAGGTCGCCACACCCAGATCGGCGCGCAGCGCATTCATGCTTGTCGCGCCAAGCTCGATGGCTTGCGCGATTTCACGGTCAGAGATGTTGTTGCAGACGCAGACGATCATGGAGCCACCTGAAGTTCGGGTAAGTCACTACGCAATTCACTATCATGCTTGATAAGCAATTCAAATGATAACGATTCGCATTAAGATTATTACCCAAGTTCTGATCCAGCGCAAGCTCCCTGATCAATTATTTAGTTGCAAAGCAATCAATCGGGGTCTGAGAAATGATGACCGCAACAAGGACTTGCCTTAGAATAAACTTGCTTCCAGTTCACTGCTTTGGCGTACTTAACAAGCACTAATGGCACTCTCCCCTTTCTTTTGATCATGGCAAACAAATCGGTCTTGGCTGTTACTGCATCGGCGCTATTCGTGACGCTATTCGTGACACCCTTCACGGCGCTTCCCGCCATGGCAGCCGCCCCGCTCATTGCTGTCGACGTGGGCCACTCCCTGCAGCAACCTGGCGCCACCAGTGCGCGCGGCAGGCAGGAATTTGAATTCAACCGCGACCTGTCGCAAGTCATCCTGAGCCAGATCGTTTCACTGGGTGGGCAAGGCTTCGAGATTGGCGCCGATGGCAAGAGTGTCGACCCTGAAACACGGCCGGTCGATGCCAGTGCACGCAACGCGAAGTTTTTCCTCTCCGTGCATCATGACTCCGTACAGCCGCAATACCTCAATGACTGGACCTGGCAAGACGGCGTGCAACGCTATGCCGATGACCGCTTTTCCGGCTTTTCGCTATTCGTCTCGCACAAGAACAAACAGGTGGCAACCAGCCTGCAATGTGCATCCGCCATCGGCAGGAAACTGATCGAAGCCGGCTTCAAACCCTCTTCGCATCACAGTGAAAAAATCGCCGGCGAAAGCCGCGAATGGGCCGACAAGGCAAACGGCGTGATGTATTACGACAACCTGATCTTGTTGAAGAATGCCAAGATGCCGGCGGTGTTGCTGGAGTCCGGCGTCATTGTCAACCGCGACGAAGAAATGCGTATGCAAGACCCGGCAGTACGCAACCGCATTGCCAGTGCTGTTGCTTTGGGTTTAAACAAATGCGGCATGTTGCACTAGCAATATGAGCGAATTTCCCAGCCGGGAACTATTGCCTGAAAGTGCCGGTCTATCGTAGCGTCAAGCAACGAAAAGGTGGCACCATGAACCAAAAAGTCTCGCAACTCGACACCGGTTCCATTCGCACCAACAAGGATATCGAAATGGCGGTCAATCGCGGCCTGGCGGCTTCGATGCTCAACGGCATGACCGTTGGCGCCGAAGTCATGAAGGCTGGCGGCGTGCCCCTGCATGTGAGCACGCGCGTGCTGGCCAACCCCAATCAGCGCCGTGGCACGGATTGGCACCAGAATTCGGCCTTGCCGCCTTCCGAGCCGACCAACCCGGAAGCGCTCTAGCTTTCAGCCTTCCCGACTACCACCGTGTCATAAACGGCAAGAAATTCGGGCGGCATGCGTCGTGCCTTGCCGCTCGTTAGTTCGATACACACCAATTCCCAGCGACCACGCAAGATCGTCTGGCCGCTGGAGGCGTTGACGAGCTGGAAGCAGCGTGTCATGCAAACCTTGCCGTCGCTTGCGGTCAGCCAGGTCGAAAGTAGCAAATCGTCGCCCAGCACGGCCGGCAGCAGGTAGTCATATTCACCGCGCCGTATCGCCATGGCACGGTCGAGCCTGCGGTAATCCTCCAGGTACAAGCCCAGATATTCGGAATGCCCCCACCCTGCCTGCTCGCACCATTGCAGGTAGACTGCATTATTGACGTGGTTCAAACCGTCAATATCGCCCGCTTGCGGTGAGACACGGATGGTAAAGGGATTCAGGTAATCCCAGACTGGCTGCACGGTATCGGTCATGGCTTGTAAGAACAAAACGGCTGGGGACGAAGCAAAACAGGATAGTGGTAAACGCAAAAAAGCCCACCAAGGTGGGCTTTTTCTTGTCACCAATACTTGAGACGATTCACTGGACGCCCATGCTATCTGCGTGGTGCCCCCAGTTGCGAATCGACTCAAGTATTGGCCGGTTGAAAACACTGATAACCGCAGGACAAGGGAATGCTACCCCATTCCAAAAAATTTGTCCAGCCCCTATGAAAATTACCCGTTTGCTATCTTTTTCTGCTCGGCAATCAGCATGCCGGTTACCTGCTGAGCCGGCAGCGGCACCGACAACAGATAGCCCTGGATTTCATCGCAATGCTGGGCGCGCAGGAAATCGAGCTGGCGCTGCGTTTCAACGCCTTCGGCGATGACTGACAGGCCCAGGTTGTGCGACATCGAAATCACGGTACGCACGATGGCGCAATCGTCGATATCGTCCGGCGTATCCTTGACGAAGGAACGGTCGATCTTGAGCCGGTCAACCGGCAGTTGCTTGAGGTAGGACAAGGAGGAATAACCGGTGCCAAAGTCATCGATGGCGACCGACACGCCGAGCTGCTTCAACTGATGCAGCTTGTTGACGCTTTCTTCCACGTTTTCGATGATCGAACTTTCAGTGATTTCCAGTTCCAGGAATTCTGCCGGCAAGCCAGTGATGGCCAGTGTGTCGCGCACCTGCTCGACGAAACCCTTGTGGTGGATCTGCTTGGCTGCGATATTGACCGCCACGCGCAATTCAACCTTGTAGTCGCGCCACCATGCGGCCGCCTGGGTGCATGCCGTGAAGAGCACCCACTCGCCGATCGGCACGATCAGGCCGCTTTCTTCGGCCAGCGGAATGAATTCCATCGGCGAGACCATGCCGCGCTCGGGCCGCTGCCAGCGCAGCAAGGCTTCCACGGCGACAATGCGGTCGTTATGCAAGGAACGCTGCGGCTGGTAATAGAGCACCAGTTCGCCACGCTCGGCCGCGCGGCGCAGCGCTGTCTCAAGTTCGAGCCGGCGCGAGGCATGCGCGGCCATCGACTCGTCGAAGAAGCGCCAGCAGTTGCGCCCTGCCGTCTTGGCGCGATACATGGCGGTGTCGGCATTGCGCAGGAGCGTTTCGCTATCGGTGCCGTCGTGCGGGAAGACGCTGATGCCCATGCTGGCCGCAACATACATCTCGCGCCCGGCGATCATGACGGCTTCGGTCAGCGAGTCGGCCAGTTTGTGCGCCACGCGTTCGAAGGTTTCACGCTTGCTGTTGCCTTCCAGCAGAATCACGAATTCATCGCCGCCGATGCGCGCCACCGTGTCGCCAATGCGCAGGCAGGTGCGCAGGCGGTTGGCCACGGCTTGCAGCACCAGGTCGCCCGTGGCATGGCCCAGGCTGTCGTTGATGGTCTTGAAATGGTCGATGTCGATGAACACCACGGCCAGCATGGTATTGCGCCGCACGGCCAGGTCGATTTCATGCTGGATGCGCTCGGCGAACGTGCGGCGGTTCGGCAGGTTGGTCAGTACATCAAAGTGGGCCAACTGGTGCAGGCGCTGCTCGGACAGCTTTTGCTCGGTCACGTCCTGGAAAATCGCGACGATGGCCTTGACCTTGCCCGCCGCATCACGCATGGTCGACACACTATGCTTGACCGTCAACTGCGTGCCATCCTTGGTGCAGATGTGCGCCTCGCTTTGGCAAAAGCCGTTGGCACGCAAGGCGTCGGCAATCGCCGCGCCATCGTCTGCCTGGATCAGCGCCGGCCGGAATTCCAGGATGCTGCGACCGATCACATCGACAGCGGCGTAACCGGTGATGTCGCAAAATGCCTTGTTCACACGCATGAACCTGCCATCTGCAGAAAACATGGCGATGGCATGCAGGCTGGTTTCGAACACCTGCGCCGCCATGGCCAGGGTTTCATTCTTTTCTTCAAGGTCGGCCTTGCCGGTCAACAGCACATTCAATTGCTTGCGCAGGATGGCAATCAAAATGAGCAACAGGCCGATGGAAAGCACACCAACCCATACCGATTGTTCCAGGCGATTGCGCCAAGGCAGCAGCACTTCCGCGCGTGACAGGCAGGCTACGGAAATGAAAGGATGATCGGGCGATCCGGCATAACCGACGATGCGGTCCAGCGAGTCGACCGTGTCGGCAGGACGCTCGAAACTGCCGGTCTGATGCAGACGGTATTGCGCAAACAACGGTGCGCCGGCAATGCTGCGGCTTTGCTGCGGCACCGGGACCGGGCTCTGCACCAGCACCATGCCGTCATTGCGCACCAGCATCAGGCGGGTATCGCTGCCCGTGCCCAGCGTGCGGTAAAAGGTGTCGAAGTAATCAATCGGCATCCCCGCCACCAGGATCAACCTGAGGCTGCCGTCCGGGTTGGCCAGGCGACGCGAAATTGTGAACACCCATTTGCCCGACATTCGGCTGACGAATGGTGCGGAAATATAGAGACCGCTGTTTCCCGGCCCATTATGGAAGGCAAAATAATCACGGTCGCTCACGTCCACGCCGTGGCCATCGCCCTGCAAGCCATTGGCCACCGTGCGGCCCTGCGCGTCGATCAGGCTGATAGAGGTCAATTGCGGCAGCTTGGCGGTATAGCGCTGCAGGATGGCGTGGAAGGCAGGCTGGTTGGCGGGCAACGGCTCCAGGTTACTGCGTTCAACCTCGCCCAGAGCCGAAAGCAGGAAGCGATCGGCCTCCCCGACGGCACGGTTGGCATGCTCGGACAATGCCGCCGACACACTGCGCGCATCGAGCTCGGCCTTTTGCAGCGTGAACTGATAATCCTGGTTGATCGAGGTGGCCGCAAAGCCGATATAAAGCGCAGGGACGACCAGAGCCAGGGCGATCAGGCTGGCCCGCGCTCCCCGCATTGTCCTCGACTGCATCAAACTGCGCATTATTATAGTAACGACCTTTTTTGACTCTCTATCCTCGGCTGTTCCCGAAAGCAATTCTTCGGCCAGGCCAAAGCTTGCGGGAACTCCAGACAACAGTGGATTTTGCAGCGGGCATCATACCTGCCAGCTCAAGTCTTCGGTTGATGCTGCGCGTGGAATTGACATTCTTTTGCACTATTCCCAGGCAAGGCCACATCATGCACCAAAGCAAGGCAAGGGGGAATTGCCTATCCGCTAATTCAGTGACAAAAACAAGTGGCCTGCCTTTTAAGCAAACCGGACGATCGTTCAAAAAATACGACACTTCATCAGGTGGATGGTCAAAAAACCAAGTCCTTTTGGTTCGTTTCTTGCTTTCACTGGTATTGTTCACCATGGCCCGCTCGCATGCCCCCCAGGACGCGCAGAGCATCATAAGAACTGCCAAAGAATCATTCAACAGGAGGAAGTACCAATATGAGTCGTCGCAACCGGCCCTTGCAATTAGCCAGCATTTTCGCCCTCACATCCACCGCATTTGCCGCATCGGTCTATGCCCAGGAAGCAGGCAACAGCGCCACCAGCCAGCCAGCCGCCAAGAATTCAGAGCAGATTGAAACCGTCGTCGTGACGGCCAACAAACGCAAGGAAGACGCGAGCAAGGTCGGTACCAGCGTATCGGTGATCCGCGGCGACGACCTGGTGGCTGAGCACATCACCTCCTTCGAAGACATCACCCGTGCACTGCCCAACATGTCGTTCTCGGGCGGCGGCGGTGGCGGCAACACCGGCAACGGTCCCGGCCTGTCCAATATCGAAATCCGCGGCATCAGTTCCCAGGCCGGTTCGGCCACTGTCGGCGTCTATCTCGACGACGTTTCAATGACTGTGGCCAACCTGTACAGCCTGGGCAGCGCCGAACCAAAATTCTTCGACCTCGACCGCGTCGAAGTGCTGCGCGGTCCGCAAGGCACGCTCTACGGCGCCAGCTCCATGGGCGGCACCATCAAGTTCGTCAGCAAGCAGCCTGACCTGACCGAACGCACCACCGAGGCTTACACGGAAGTGTCAGGCACCCAGGGTGGCGGCACCAATTACACCGCCAACGCCGTATTGAACCTGCCGCTGATCGACAACGAACTGGCTTTGCGCCTGGGTGCCCAGACTGCGCACAAGAGCGGCTACATCGACCAGGTGTCGCCGACCACGGGCGGCGTGATCGCCTCAGGCATCAACTGGGAAGACGATACCGTCTTCAAGGCCGCACTGAAGTGGGCCCCGACAAAGAATCTGTCGTTGACTCCCTCCGTGTTCTATCAGCGGGTCACCACCGGAGACATCGACGTTTCCTACCTCAACTTGCCGGAGAACGAAACCAGCAAGCTGGTGCGCGAGCCCGGCAGCGACGAATTGCTTGTGCCCAGCCTGACGGCAAACTACGCCATGGACGTCGGCGACCTGACTTCCGTGACGAGCTACTTCCAGCGCAAGTTCAACCGCACGCAGGACGGCACCACCGTCAACAGCCCCTATATCGGCTCCCAGGTTTCGGCTTCCTATCCAGCACTGCAGACAGAAGTCTCCGGCCTGCCCTCGGCAGTGTACCTGAACAACCAGGTGCGCCAGTTCTCCGAAGAAGTGCGCCTGGCTTCGCACCCGTATGACCCGAGCGTCTCGCCGATCACCTGGCTGGGCGGTGCCTATGTGTCGGACCTGCACACCAACGTGACCGACAACGAACCGATCTTCGGCATCGATGCCGCCTTCGCCGCCGCGGGCGTCAGCCCGAGCGACCCGGCGGTCCTGGCCGGCGCGATTCCGGTTGGCTTCCCCGGCGACAATTCGTATTTCGCACAACGCCACTACCACGACAAGCAAGAAGCAGTGTTCGGCGAATTGAACTATTACTTCATGCCCAGCCTGCATGCCACGGCCGGCTTGCGTTACCTGCAAACCACCGATACGCTCGACCGCGTCGGCGACCTGTACTATGACGTCAACGTCCTGACCGACGCCAACGGCTATATCCACACCAACACCAGCACCAGCGGCAACGCCACCACGCCCAAGTTCTCAGTGACCTGGGATGTCGACAATACCGACACACTGTATGCGTCGGCAGCCGAAGGCTACCGCGCAGGCGGCTCGAACTTCCCGGTGCCGCAAGATTATTGCCAACTGGCCGCGCCGGTGCCGCAAGGCTACAAGTCGGACAGCTTGTGGAGCTATGAAATCGGCGACAAGTCGCGTTTCTTCGGCAACCGCCTTTCCATCGATACCGCACTGTTCTACGTGAACTGGAAAGACCTGCAGCAGCAAATCCCGCTGTCGTGCGGCTTCAACTACAACACCAATGTCGGCAACGCCACGACCTATGGCGCGGAAATCTCGATCAAGGCCAAGCCGGTTTCCAGCGTGCTGATCGGGCTCGATATCGGCACCACCCATGCCACGCTGTCAGACAGTGCAGGCGCGAATGCCGGCGTGACTGGTGCAGTCGATGGCGCCAACATTCCTGGCGTGCCGAAGTACAACGTCTCGCTCTCAGGCCGCTACAACTTCTCGATCGGTGGCGACGTCTATGGCTTCGCCCGCGCCGAAGCGCACTGGATCGGCAGCAGCAACGGCAATCTCGACCCAAGCAACCCGGACTACTATCGTTCCGGCTACAACACCGCAGACCTCAGCGGCGGCCTGACCTGGGACAAGTGGGAGCTGTCGCTGTTCGTCAAAAACCTGTTCAACAACGACACCATCATCCAGCACCCCGTCGTGCAAAGCGTGACCAACGAAGCCTATCGCGTGCCGCCGCGCGTGATCGGTATCAGCCTGTCGGCCAAGCTGTAATCGGGTCCGCAAAAAGGAAAGCCGCCGGAAATTCCGGCGGCTTTTTTTTGCAGACTGGGTTCTACGGGCGATACACGATGCGCGCAGCCGGCTCGGCAGCGCCCGCCGGCCTGCCCTTCGCATCGCTATCGGCAAGGTAGCGTTTCAAGGCATCGAAATCGGCAATACCGGTATCGTCCCGTTCCGTACCCTTGGTGAACATCACGAAGTGATCGCCGCCCTGGGCGATGAAATTGTTGACCGTGACACGATAGTTCTTGCTGTCGTCGAGCGCCGCGCCATCGAGCCGGATGTCCGACGCCCGGCTGCCCGACGGCGCTTCCTGGTTCCAGCGATAGGTCAGGCCTTGCGACACCTGCAGCGGGCCGCCATGCCCGGCGCCCTGCCCCTGTTCTTCCAGCAATTGCCGCAACTGCGCGCCGCTCAGATTCATCATCACCAGCGTATTGCCGAAAGGCAGCGCTGCACGTACCTGGCCCTCGCTGATCACGCGGTTCGCATCCGGCTCCAGGTCTTCGCGCAAGCTGCCTGAATTGACAAACGCGACTTGTGCTCCCTGCGCCCTTGTCGCAGCCAGCATGCTGTCGGCCACGAGATCGCCAAAAGCCGATTCGCCGGCCCGATTCGGCCGGCGCGTCACACCGGCAGCGCCAAGATGCGCCACCGGGCGTGCCAATTGCGCCGCGCCACGCTGCCTGACGGTTTCCAGATAAACCTGCATCGCCTCATCCGGCGCATAGGTGCCGGGCAGCATCACGACATTCTTTGCCGTCACCTCGCGTACCGAGTCGCTTTGTGTATCGACGGCCATTCCTATTCGCGTCAGCAGATGCCCACCCATATCAGCCTGCGTGACAAGCCGGCCCTCTACACGGCAGGTGTAACCGGTGTGGGTATGGCCGCTGACAACGAGTTTGATCTCGGGGTCGAGCCGCTTGACGACGGAAAGAATTGGGCCTTGCAGGTGCTGGCAATCGGTTTGTTCCGGCGACTCGTCGGTGGCGCCGCCTTGATGGATCAACACCACAAAGGCATGGATGCCCTGCGCACGCAAACCGGGCAACACCCCATTGATGGCGTCCGCCTCGTCGGTGAATTCCAGCCCGGCCACACCGCCCGGTGTAACCAGCGTAGCCGTATCCCGCAGCACGGCCCCGATAAAGGCGATCTTCACGCCGTGTGCCTGCTCGATCCAGTAAGCCGGCAAGATAGGCTGGCCGCTGGCCTTGTCGAGCACGTTGGCAGCGAGGTAGGAAAAATGCGCACCGCTGAAGGTTTTCTCGAACTGGCAAGCCTTGTCCGACCGGGGCGAAACGCAGCCGCCATTTTGCTGGCGCAGCAGTTCGGCCCGCCCCGGGTCGAATTCATGATTACCCACCGAGGAGACACGCAAGCCCAGGCCGTTCATGGCAACGATGCTTGGCTCGTCGGCCCAGATCGATGACAACGGTGGCGAAGCACCAACCAGGTCACCGGCGCCGACCAGCAACAACTGCCCATCTTCCTTGCGCCATTCCTTCAAGGCGGCAGCGAGAGTATCAACACCGCCGGCCTTGACCGTATGCTGCACATGGTCTTCGGCGCTGGTATAGCGATAGGTGCTGGCCTCAAGATTGCCATGGAAGTCGTTGAGCGCAACCAGATGGACTTCCGTCACTGTGTTCGGGGTGGCGCAAGCGGCGAGCAAGGCAAAGAGCGCGGGCAAGGCCAATGTGCGCCAGGCCCTATGACAAATGGATGACATGAATGAACTCTTTCCGATTGAAAACAGCGCGATTCTTTCATACTTTCGATTCTGGCGTAAGTCCACCTAAGACCTTCGAAAATAACGGCATTGCGCCGAATATTTTTTCAAAAAGCAAGATCTGGCCCCGCCATGATGCCGCGTTATTCGCCGCCCAGGAAAAATGATGCCTCAGGCCAATTGATCGGAAAGCAAGTTTTTACGGAACTGTATTGCATTTCCCTCCTCCAATAGGAAATTTGATTTCATAAAACCAATTTTTTGTTTAGGGGGAGCATCCATGCCTTGGAACTTTTCCGTTCCATTCCTTGCCCAACCGGTCACCTGGAATGCCCTGCTGCTGTTCGGCACCCTGCTGATCCTCGGCTTGATCGGGGGGCAATTGGTTGCGCGCGTCAATTGGATACCGCGCATCACGGGCTATCTCCTGATCGGCTTTTTCCTCGGCCCCGGCGGCGCACATATTTTGACTGGCGACATGGCCGCCGTCATGCGCGTCTTTGCTGATGCGGCCGTGGCACTGATGGTCTATCAATTGGGCCGCTATGTCGACATCGTCTGGCTGTTGCGTGAACGCTGGCTGCTGCTGACCATCGTCTTTTCGGCGCTATTTACTTTCCTGTTCGTCTGGGGCCTGCTCGAATGGTATGGCATGACGCGCAATACGGCCATGTTGACCGGGGTATTCGCCATCGGCACCTCGCCGGCCATCATCATGGCCGTGATGCGTGATTTGCGCGCCGAAGGCCACATCACACGCCGGCTGGCGGCGATGAGCGCACTCAACAATTGCCTGGCACTTCTGGCCGCCTATATCCTGCTGCCGCTGGTGGCGTCGGAGCGGACCGCGCCCGTGACGACGCTGCTGTCGCACACGGCCTACTCGCTGGGTGGCTCGCTGCTGGTTGCCTATCTGACCTATCTGCTTTTGATGCCTCTGGCGCGCTGGCTGGGCCGGCAGCGCAAGCAGCAATTTGTGCTGGTGATCGCCATGCTGGCCATCGCGCTGGGTGCCGCCTATGCTTTCCACCTGCCGGTGATGTTGACCATGCTGGCCTTTGCCATCCTGTCGCGCAATCTGGATCATCGCTACGACTTGATGGAACTCGAGTTCGGCATCGTCGGTGAATTGTTCGTGGTGCTGATGTTCGTCAGCTTCGGGGCAACGATGGAAATCGATCACGTACCCAACTTGATCGTGCCGGTGCTGATGGTGGTCGTCGCGCGTGCCGTGGCCATCGGCGGCACCAGTTTCACCTTCGCCAAGCCGGCCAAACTGAACTGGAAACAGGCAACCTGGTTCAGCATCGGCAGCTTGCCCCTGACCGAATCGGGCTTCGGCCTGATCCAGATTTCGGCGATCTATCCGGACACCACGGTCGACCTCGTACCCCTGATCGTAGGCAGCCTGTTCGTGCTTGAGATCGTCGGCCCCATCGCCAGCCAGTTTGCCATGCTCAAGTCCGGCGAAGCCGGCCACGTATAAAAGGCTAATGAGAAATTACCATGGCGTTGTTACCGCTCCTTGCCGTACAGCTGTACTGTCTTCGTCGCGGCGCCTAGCCACGCTAATTTCTCAATAGCCTCTGAGGAAAATCCATGTCCATCCTGCCGTTCGGAAAATCGCAAGCCTTCACCATGGGCATCGAGCTTGAGCTGCAATTGCTCAACCGCCGCAATTACAACCTCGCCACCGATGCGCTGGACCTTTTGGCCGGCATCGAACCGCCTGCCCTGCAGGAACAGATCAAGCTTGAAATCACCCAGGGCATGATCGAATTGAATTCTTCGATCCATACCAAGGCCGACACCCTGATCGAAGAATTGAAAGAGTTGCGCGATGCCATCGTGACCGGCGCCCGGCGCTTGAACATCGACGTTTCCGGCGGCGGTTCCCACCCCTTCCAGAAATGGAGCGAGCAGCGCATCACGCCGCACCAGCGTTTCCATTTCCTGCAAGACCGCTATGGTTACCTGGCCAAGACCTTCACCGTGTTTGGCCAGCACATCCATATCGGCGTGGAAAATGGCGACGACGCCGTCTATCTGACCCATGGGCTGGCGCGCTTTGTGCCGCATTTCATTGCGCTTTCGGCAGCCTCGCCCTACCACCAGGGTATCGACACTTCCTTCGATTCGGCGCGCAGTAACGTGGTGTCTGCCTTTCCCATGGCGGGAACCATGCCGGTGCTGCATCGCTGGAGCGAGTTCGAGGCCTACTACGACGAGCTGATGCATGCCGAGATCATCGCCAGCATGAAGGATTTTTATTGGGACATCCGGCCCAAGCCGGAGTATGGCACGGTGGAAGTGCGGGTATGCGACACGCCCCTGACGCTGGAGCATGCGGCGCTCTTGGCAGGCTATGTCCAGCTGCTGTCGCGCTGGCTGCTGACGGAGCGCCCCTTCGAGATCGACGAGAACTACTACATGCTGTACCAGTACAACCGCTTCGAAGCCAGCCGCTACGGCTTGCACGGCGCGCTGGCCATGCCGCCCAGCCACGATGGCAAGCAACGCGCGTCACGCAGGCCGCTCCAGCTCGACCTGCTGGAGCGTCTGCAAGACCTGCAGCGCTATGCGCAAAATGAAATCGACCTGTTCGTGCTGCGCCGTCTCTCACGCATGGCTTACGAACGAATCAACGACGCCGTGTGGCTGCGCCAGACGCTCGAGGAACGCGGTTCCTTGAATGAAATGGTACGGCTGGCCGCAACCCTGTGGATGGAAGACACGGCTTCGCCGTTCTTCCGCTAGTCGCTATTCTTTCAAGACCAGCAAACTGACGCGGCGGTTTTCGCTGCGCCCCTGCGCCGTGTCGTTGCTGCTGCGCGGATGTGTGTCGGCCATGCCCGAAGCTTCCAGGCGCTCGGCGGCAATACCGCGCTCCTGCAAGGCGCGCACGATGGAGGCGGCGCGCGCTGCAGACAGTTCCCAGTTTGAAGGAAATTGCGTGGTCTGGATCGGCATGTTGTCCGTATGCCCTTCAACGATCACATGGTTGTTGTTTGCCGCCAGGATGGCGGCAATCCTGTCGACGATGGCCCCGGCTTGGGCGGCGGGTTGTGCCGTGCCGCTGGAGAACAGCGCGCTATCCTTGATATCGAGCAAAATGCCCTGGTCGCGCGTGACCAGGGTGACCTCGCCGTCTTGGGTCAGATCGTTGAAGGTACGGGCCAATTCGCGCAGCAAGGCTTGCTGTTTGTCTTCCACCTGGCTGGGCACCACCGGCACCGGCACGGGCTTGTGCGGGCGGATTCCGGGAATGATGCTGGCGTGCGGGTCGGGAATGGCCGGCACCGGCGCTGCCTCGTGCTTGGGCAGCTTGGCGTACAGCGCCAGGAACAGCACGAACAGCAAGGTCATGAAGTCGGCATAGGATACCATCCAGCGATTGTTGCCGGCGCCTTCGCTGTTTTCCGGCTCGTTCTGAAACGAGATGAATTCCCTGTGTTTCATGCTGCGCGCCGAATATCGACGACGTTGGCGGCACGGTCGCCGGCTGCAACGAGAGTACGCTCAACCAGGCGCGGCTGCTTGTTTTGTGCAATCATGGTCAAGCCTTCGATACGCAGTTCGTCACGCAAGGTCAGTTCGAAAATGATGGCACGCAACTTGGACGCCAGCGGCAGGAACACCAGATTGGCCAGTACCAGGCCATAGACCGTGGCAACGAAAGCCGCGGCAATGCCCGCGCCCAGACGCGACACATCATTGAGACCGCTCATCACCTGGAGCAGGCCGACTACGGAGCCGAGAATGCCGACCGTGGGCGCATAGGCGCCGGCCGACTCCCACATCTTGGCAGCGTGGCGCAAACGCGCATCACGGATCTTGACTTCGGTGACCAGGGTGTCGCGGATGTATTCGGGGTCGTAATTGTCGACGATCATTTCGACGCCGTTCTTGAGCAAGGGGTCATCGATCGCGTCGGACAAGCCGTCGAGCATCAATGCGCCATCGCGATAGGCGATACGCGACCAGCCGACGATTTCCTTGATGGTTTCTTCACGGTCCGACATCGGCGGATGCGAAATCCAGCGCACCAGCCGCAGGGAGAGCAGAAAGTCCTTGGGCGAGCTCTGGGCAATCACGGCGCCGAGCGTACCGCCAAAGACGATCAGGAAGGCTCCGGGCTGGATCAGCGCGCTCAGAGCCGCGCCCTCCAGAACCTGCCCCGAGAAAATGGCGATCAGCGCCACGCCCAAACCCAGTGCAGTCATGTAGAACATAAGGCCTCGCCAAAATCTCTCAGGTCGAGACAGTGTCGCGCTTCAGGCACGATGGCAAAGCCGCGAGCAAGCCGGCTTTTCCACACAAGCTTGGCTTTTTCAATTCTTGCCGTGCAGCACCATAAAACTGGTTATTTGTAAAAAAAGACCGAAAATTCCCATAAATATGGGATTGGCATGCGAAGCGCTTTCCCTCAAGCTTTCCGCTGACTGCATTTTGGTGCGATGCCGGGCCATGACATTTGAACGTCACTTTGAGCCGGCGAGCCCTGCCATGAACAGATTGCCGATGACGATATCCCCCGCTATTCCTGCCAGCCCGGTGCCGAATTGACCGCGCACCCTGATCACCCCAACAGCCAAGGTATCCTGGCTCGCGTCATTGACGGCAAGCACCTTGAAGCCGCCGTCAATGAGATTGTCGATGACATGCGTTGCGGCGCCTGCGCGCCGACGATCAGCCAGACCGTACAGATCCTCGATCTTGGTGACGGCAAGAAAGCCGCAGTGATCGTGACCATCACCACGGCCGAAGACAACTTCCTTTGAAATTGAACGGGAGTGAGCCTGGAATGGCCCCTGAAGTGGGCACTATTTGGCGCGCGCCAGCTTGATCAGCAAGCCCAGGATGGTGGCGGCAGCTCCGGCCCAAAGCAGCACGGGATTGTAGGGCGTCTTGCCTGAAAACTGGCTGACGCTCGTCGCAACGCCGCAGATCCCGCTATTGGAATAGATGCAACTCGTGGCATGGCTCATGTCGACATTGAGCTTGTGCGCCAACGGCGCATAGAACGACCACCACCAGCACAAGGCGGCAGCAATCAGCACAAAGCCCAGCAGGATCAGGTTGGTTCCGAGTTTTTTCGCGTCCATGCAAAACCTTTCTTTTCGTTGACCTTGATCGATCACGCCTGCCGCGCAGTGTAGCAGAGGCAGGTACCGATGCTATCGAAAGCATGATAGGCTTTTCCCATCCGCCTCAATCACCGTGAAAAACGAGGAACCCATGACCATGCGCACACACCTGCTATCGACCGGCCTGGCAGCCCTGGCCGCCCTCATGCTGTCAACGGTGGCACATGCCGTTCTGGGCGGCGCAGCCAGCACGGTGCAGGAAGACCGTATCAACATGAAGGCCGCCGTACCGGCAACTAGCACCAAGCTCAATTACACAATCCACGAAATGACCTTGCCCAGCGGTACCACGGTTCGCGAATATATTGCCGGAGATAAAGTCTTTGCCGTCGCCTGGCGCGGGAGGAACATGCCCGACCTGAAGCAGCTCATGGGCAGCTATTTCGACACTTATACCAGCGAGGCCCATGCCAACCATAACGGCCACACCCATGTTGCCATCGATCATCCCGAATTCGTGATGCACGCCGCCGGGCACATGCGCTCTTTTGCGGGTTCCGCCTATATTCCTGGCATGTTGCCCGAGGGCGTCAAGGCAGACGACATTCATTAAGCTTTCGTTTCGACAATTTCAGATACATTTTGTTGCAAAGCTTACGGAAATTAGCAAACCCAACTGCTTCCTGAGGCGTTATTGAAGACAAGAGCAGTCTTGTTGTCGTAACCCTGAAAGGAGCAGCATCATGAAAAAGTCACTCATCGCCCTAGCCGGCGCTCTTGCCGGCGCTACCATGCTCGCCGCCGCAGCCCCGGCTTCGGCGCATGACCGGATTGCCTTCGGCATCTCGGTTGGCGTTCCGGTTGCTCCGGTCGCGTATGTGGCTCCGCCGCCCTATTACGCTCCCGCCCCTGCCCCGGTCGTGGTCGGCGGCCCGGTGGTTGAAGTCGGTGCGCCCTACTATGGTCCTGACTGGCGCTATTACCACGGCTACCATGGCTACTGGCATGGCGGTTACTACGGCGGGTACCATGGTTATAACGGCTATCATGGTTATCACGGCTATGGCGGCTATCACGGCGGCCACCGTTGATTGAACTACGGCAGCCCCGTTGCCAATGTTACTGACCAGTAGCTGAACGTGCCCAGCAAATCGGAAATGCCAGTCATTTCCGATTTGCTTTTTTGTCTGGATATTGCAAAAAGGATTCACCCATGATGCGCGTCTTCCTGCCGCTCCTCTTTGCCGGCGCAGTCTTGAATCTCCCGGCGCATGCCGCCGCCAAGCCGCAACAGCAGCCGCTGACGGAAGAAGATGTGCACTGGATCAATCGCATCACCTACGGTATCGATGGCCCGACCGTGGCACGCTATCAAGCGCTCGGGCGCAAAGCATTCCTGGAAGAACAATTGCATGCGAGCAACGCAAGCGAGCCGCAACAATTGACGGCCGCGCTGGCCCAACTGGATTTGCTCAACGCGCCACTGGCGCAAACCCTACAGGACATCGATACGGAAAACCGCCGTATCAATGCCTTGCCCAATGAAGACGAGAAACAGGCAGCACGCAAGCAATTGAACGACACGGCCGGCAAGATCAACTACCAGGCCACCAAACGCCACCTTCTGCGCGCGCTGTACTCGCCCCAACAATTGCGCGAGCAGATGGTGTGGTTCTGGGACAATCACTTCAGCGTATTCCAGGGCAAGGGCAACCTGCGCTGGTCGGTGGCGGACTACGAAGAAAACGCAATCCGCCCCCATGCATTGGGCAATTTCCGCGACCTCGTGATGGCGACCTTGAAGCATCCGGCGATGCTGGTCTATCTCGATAATGCGCAAAGCGCCGGCGGCAAGATCAATGAAAATTATGCGCGCGAGCTGCTCGAACTGCATACCCTGGGAGTCAACGGCGGCTACAGCCAGCAGGACGTCCAGGAATTGGCGCGCATCCTGACCGGTGTCGATGTCAATACCCAACCGAACAACCCCAAACTGAAACCGGAATGGCAAGCGCTTTACAAGCGCGAGGGCAGCTTCGAATTCAACCCGGCCCGGCATGATTTCGGCGACAAGGTTTTCCTCGGCCACGAGATCCATGGCAGCGGCTGGGATGAAGTCGAACAGGCGGTCGACATCATCGCCAGCCAACCTGCCACCGCGCGCTTCGTCAGCACCAAGCTGGCCGTCTATTTCGTCAGCGATGACCCGCCGCCTGTGCTGGTCGACCGCATGACCAAGACCTTCGAAAAGAGCCACGGCGACATCGCTGCCGTGCTGCGCACCATGTTCACCGCACGTGAATTCAATGCCTCTCTGGGGACCAAGTTCAAAGACCCGATGCACTATGTGGTCTCGGCCATGCGCCTGGCTTACAACGGCAAGACGGTGACCAACCTCAAACCGGTCAACAATTGGCTCAATGCGCTTGGTGAGCCGCTTTATGGCCGCCTGACGCCTGATGGCTACGGTTTGCGCGAACGCGATTGGGCCAGCTCGGGCCAGATGTCGAAGCGCTTCGAAATCGCGCGCGCCATCGGTGGCGGCAGCGCCGGCTTGTTCGATTCCGAAGACGGCAATCCGCCGGTGACGTTCGGCTTTCCCATGCTGTCAAACCGCCTGTTTTACGATTCGATCGACACGGCGCTGACGCCGCTGGTGCGCCAGGCGCTCGACAAGGCGTCATCGCAAGCGGAATGGAATGCCTATCTGCTTGCCTCGCCCGATTTCATGTATCGCTAGTTTTCAAGGAGCACGCCATGAGCAAACCCACACGGACACCCGCCAACCCCGCGCGGCGCGACTTGCTGATGAAGGGCGGTGCGCTGACACTGGCCACGGCCGGTGCGCTCTACAGCGGCAGATTGCTTGCCGCACCGGCTACGCAAAACCGTTTTCTGCTGGTGTTCCTGCGCGGCGGCTATGATGCCAACAATCTGCTGGTGCCCTACTCGAGCAATTTCTATTACGAATCGCGCCCCACGATCGCGATTGCCCGGCCCGACGCCAAGAACCAGCAGGCGGCATTGAAGCTCGACGCAAATTGGGGCCTGCACCCTGCCCTGCGTGAAAGCATCATGCCCTTGTATACGCGAGGCGAAGCCTTGTTCATGCCCTTTGCCGGCACTGACGACCTCTCGCGCAGCCACTTCGAAACACAGGACAGCATCGAAGCGGGACAAAGCAACAACCTGAAGAACCGGGACTTTTCTTCCGGTTTCATGAACCGGCTTTCGCAGGTCATCAATGGCGCCAAGCCGATTTCCTTTACCGACGCCTTGCCGACCGTATTCAAAGGCAAGACCAATGTGCCCAATGTATCGTTGAAGGGTGCCGGGAAGCCGCCCTTCGATGCGCGCCAGTCAGCCATCCTGGCGGGCATGTATGACGGACATCCGCTGGAGCAAAGCGTGCGCGAAGGGCTGGACCTGCGCCAGGAGGTCGGACGCGAAATCGACCAGGAAATGCAGGAAGCCAACCGCGGTGCGATCTCGGCCAAGGGTTTCGAACTTGAAGCACGACGCATGGCACGATTGATGGGCGAACGTTACCAATTGGGCTTTGTCGACGTTGGCGGCTGGGATACCCACGTCAACCAGGGTGGCGCAACGGGCGCCTTGGCGTCCAATCTCGACAACCTTGGGCGCGGCCTCGTGGCTTTCTCGCAAGAGATGGGCACAATGTGGAAGCAGACCACGGTGGTGGTGGTGTCGGAATTCGGCCGCACCTTCCGTGAAAACGGCACGCGTGGCACTGACCATGGCCATGGCACCGTGTTCTGGGTGCTGGGCGGCTCACTCCATGGCGGGCGCATTGCCGGCGACCAGCTTGAAGTCACGCAAGCCAACCTGTTCCAGAATCGCGACTTCCCGGTGTTGAATGATTACCGCGCGGTGCTCGGTGGCATGTTCCAGCGCCTCTATGGACTGTCTGACGCCGATCTGCAAATCGTGTTTCCTGGAGCGGCGCCGCGCGAGTATGGTCTGTTGAACGTCTAGTGACTGCAGAAGCGACGTCCCGGCCAGTTGGCCGGGCGCCACAAGATGACTTACATGAAGTTGTCGACCCAGGCCGCCAGACGCGCCTCGGTCATCGGCTCCGCAGCACCCGCAAGTGTGCAACGCCATGCTTCGCCTTCCTGGGCAAATTGCAGCGACATGCCATGGCGGTCTAGCCAGATGAGGACAGCAAGCCATTCAGCATGCTGTGCCGAGACGGGTTTGTCTGACGCACTCTCGAAATATTCGACCAGGACTTTTCCATCCAGTACCAGCAAACCATCCGGGCCATGCTTAGCACTGCCGCCCAGAACCCGGCCGAGTACAGCGAGCATATCTTGCTGCGCGCCGCCCTCCAGCGCGGACAAGGCCTGCCCCACTGCCGCCTGGAACGCTTGCAGGCGGAAAGCTTCCACGCTTACCAGATCGGCATAATCCATTTTCACCCAGTCAAGCTCGGGCATCTCGAGGCCGACCGCATTGGCGGCGCGGAGATAGATTTCCAGCGCTGCGCCCTGGCCGGCAGCGGCGCAAATCGCATAGGCACCGCCGATGCGGTTGGCAAACAGCTGATGGCGCCGCACCATGATCTTTTCACGCAGCAATTGACTGTGCTCACCAACCAGATTGGCCATGGCAAGCGCCTGTTTCATTTCCATGCGCAGCGCCGTGATCTCCCAGGGCTTTTGCAGATAGCGATAGATCTGCCCCTGGTTGACGGCTTCGACCATGTGTTCGATTTCGGCGTAGGCCGTGGTCAGGATACGCACGACGTTCGGGTATTTGTCCTTGGCAAACTCGAGCAGTTCGTTGCCGTAGGCGCCCGGCATGCGTTGGTCCGACACCAGCACCTTGATCGTGTCGCCGTGCGCTTCGAGCATGCGCTTGCCTTCCTCGACGGAACCGGCCGTCGCCACTGGCGCCAGAGACCCGATGGCACGTTGAAAATACTTTACGGCCGTCGCTTCATCGTCGACAAACAAGATCACCGGTGACTCAACGTTTTCGCGATCGCTCATCGATCACTCCCCTTTTCGGATTTTTTAAACTTTGGAAAATCGAGGCGGACACTGGTCGATTTGCCCGCTTCGGATTGAATATGGATGCCGCCGCCGAACGACTGCATGATGCGCTTGCAAAAGATCATTCCCCAGCCGCTACCACCGGCTTCGGCATAGGTCGTCACCGGGTCGAGCAAGAGATGCTGCTTGACTTCGGCCGGGATGCCCGGACCATTGTCGACAATCTCGATGGTTGGCTTGGCCTCGTTATAGACCAGGAAGGAAAGCTTCGGTTCTGGGGTATCACGCAAGGCGCGCAAGCCATTGGCCAATATCGACGACAACACCAGCGAGACGCAATTCGGTACGGCACGAACCGGAAAGTCATCGATGATCTTGACTTCGATGCAGGAACGCTGGGCGGCACTCAGGGGATAGGTATCAAGCAGTAAATCAATCAGTTCACTGGCCGTGGTCTCCGCCTGATCCAGCGCGGAAGCGCCGGCGTGACGCACGGAGTCGACAAAGGAAGACAGCACCGTCAGGCAATAACGGGCATTGTTTTGCATATCCAGTGCAACGCGCTCGATCTCGCGTTGCTGGGCCGGCGTGGCGTCTCCCTTGGCGGTACGGCGCCGGATACCACCGGCAAAGTTGGAAATGGCCGCCAGCGGCGTATTCAACTCATGCGCCAGGAACACCAGGGTCTCGTCGATGGCCATGAAACGCAATTTTCGCTCGTGACGGAAGCGCGACAATTCCACTGCCTTGCGCAGCGAAGCCTTGACCTCCTCGATATCGAAAGGCTTTTCCAGGATGCGGAAGATTTCACCGGCATTCACCGTCGCCAACAGCAGGTCCTTGTCGGCATAGGCAGTGACAAGGATGCGGACGATGGTGGGAAACTCGGTCTCGATGGCGCGCAACAGCTGTCCGCCATCCATATGCGGCATGCGGAAGTCGGTGACAACAACATCAACCCGGTATTCTCCGCTACGCAATATCTTCAGCGCATCCTCGGCATTGGTCGCCGTCAGGAGCGAATACTCCACCCCGAAGAGGCGCCCGAAGTATTTGCACGCGACGTCTTCGTCATCGACATAGAGAATGGTAGCGGCGGAGAACTGCTGTTGAATCATGGCTCACTCCGCCCTGGGCAAGTCGAAAGTGAACTCCGCCCATTCACCTACCGTGCTGGCCACGGCAAGTACCCCGCCATGGCGTTCGATCACGCTATAACAAATGCTCAAGCCCAGGCCCAGACCCTGCCCCACCTCTCGGGTAGTGAAAAACGGTTCGAATACGCGTGGCAAGTTTTCCTTGGCAATGCCGGGTCCGTTGTCGCGCACACTGGTGTGCAAACGGCCGTCGCGCCAGTCGCCGCCGATGCGGATGGTGGGGTTTGGCGTCCTGGCCTTGTTCATCGCCAGGGCCGCATTGGAAAAAAGGTTGATCAGCACACCGATGATGGCGGCTTCGTCGCCAAAAACCAGGCTGTCGGGCGGCAATTCGCGGATCATCTGCATGCCGCGCAGTTCATGGCGTGTGAGACGTTCAGCCGAATTGATCGCTTTTTCGAGCAGGAAGGGCTGGCCCTTGTCTTCCGCATCGGGTTTGCGATAGGCAAAAATCTTGAGATCAGACACGATATTCTGCACACGCTGCATACCGCTTTTGGCATCATCCAGGCATTCAAGGAGCGTGGCGTTCTTCTTGGCATCGGGTTCTTCCATGGCGAGGTTGATCGCCATCAGGCAGAAATTGACAGGGTTGTTCACCTCATGCAGCAAACCGGCGGCCAACGTGCCCAGCGCTGCCATTTTTTCCTGCTGCAGCATCTGGCCCTTGATCTTTGCTAGGCTTTGGTTGATTTCCTCTAGTTGGATGTTCTTGGTCGCGACTTCGGCCTTCAGGCGAAACAGCATGAAGCGCGCACGCTCATTGAAATGCGTACATACCGCACTGACCGTGGCGGACATGGAGAGGAAAAGCGAATTGACCACAAAGGGGCCATGCAAGCGTACAGATTCGGGGAATTTAAGGCAGGCCAGGACGTAAAACACGCAAGTCAGGAAACTGAACAAAATGTTCTCTCCGACCGAGAAAGGCAGCGCGATTCCGGAAGCGAAGATGGCCAGATGCAATCCTGAGTAGTAGAGCGATACGGCGCCTTCTGTCTGCGAAATCATCCAGGTGATCATCATCTGCGGGCACAGCAGCCATACGAAGGTAATCCACTGTGCCTTGTGTTCGCCCCACGGCGTCTTCATCAGTAAGACCAGGGCGTAGATCAGGAGCGAGACCACCACTCTGACAGTACCGAACACAATCATCTTTTCGGGATACAGGCCGTAGTCGAGGCCCGTTCCGAGCAGGATCAGTACGATCGCCGCGTAGGCGCAACCGCGGCTGAATGCCAGCCGCTGCTCCCGGATTTCACTTTCATAGCCCGCGTAAAGCGCTCTGTTCATGATTGTGTTTTCGCCGCTCAGGGAATGATTGCTTCCGCGAATACATTGACGCCAGTCTCGTCGGTATAGATCTTGTGACCGGTCGATGGCTCAGGCAGCAGTGCTTCCATCTTGGCATCATCGCGGTATATCAAATACCATTCGAGCAAATGGCCCATGACGAAAGTCTTTTCGGGATTGCGGGAGTGAACATTGGTCACCAGCAGCGTACCTCCGCTTGCCGTACGCGAAGCGAAATACGACAGCAACCTGGTGCAGACCTTGTCGGACAGGTAATCGAACAATCCCGCGCAATAGACGGCATCGAAGGTACGTCCGGTGCGTGCCTGGGTGAGCTTTCTCTTGAGCAGCTCGTGCACCGAGTCGTGCGTGCAGTCGATGGAAACCTTCTTGCCGGCATTCGCAGCAATGCCAAGAATCTGCTCCTTGGTCCACCCAAGCGTTTCTTCACTGAAGTCGACCAGTTCAAACGACAACAGGTCCGGATTGGGGTGTTGCTCGACAAAACGCTGGATTTCCATCGCCGGCCCGCACCCGACATTGAGGATACGGAATTGCCTGCCGGCTTGCTTGGCTTTCTCGGCCTGCTGCATGAGGAAATCGACCAGGATATCGATACGGTTGCGATGCGCAACAGCAGCAGCAGATTGCAGGAACGCGGCATTGACGATCTGGAAGTAGGTCGTAGGGCCCTGCCTGGGGTCGTCCAGGATCTGCTTGACCATCTGGTAGTCGCCGGCATAGCCGAGCGGCTTGGTGAAGGTACGAAACACGAAGGGTGCGCGCAGCAAAAGCGGGTGCAATGCCGCTTGCGCATAGGAACGATGGGTCGCAGCCAGCTCGTCCTCGATCAGGGAGGCTTCCCCCTCCAGCGTATCCATGTAGGATTTGGTTTGCCGGATCAGCGGCTCAGCGAGCTCGTAAAAGAAGTCTGCGCGCAGCTTTCCATTCTCTTTGGGCAAAGATTCCGAAAGGTCGACCTGCTCGACCCAACGCGACACTTCGGACAAAAAGGCACGCATCTCGTTAACCACGATTTGATAATCACGGCGGATGCGAAAGCGCTTCGTCCAATCCTCCACAAAGGTCTTAACCTCGGCACCGACGGAAGACGGCATCATGATCACCTCACTCAGCTCCCTCCATTCGTCGATCAGGGTGAGGGAAACGATGGCAGTCAAACCGGTGTTGACCATGCTGATCACGACCGCCTTACCGACATAGACGTTCTTCGTGCCGAGCCGCACGGTCAATTCACCCAGCACTTCGCTGACCTGGACGATGGAATACGGGTTGTACACCTCCATTACCAGCGACTTGCGCTGCAGGTTGACTATGGTGCCGCGGGCCGGTTCTCCTTGCGCGTTGCGGAAGCTGACTACGGGGTCAATTTGCGTCTGTGTATACACTTTTTGGCACTTGCAATCTAATAGGACGTTTTATGCACACGCCGAATTTTTCGCTCATCACTGGCGAACCGGGGCAATCAAATCACGGAAATACCGAAAGTCGCTTACGCAGACCGCGCCTTTCCGCCACACCATTCAAAACAAAATATCTTACTATGCTATCGCAATTCGCGGCAAATACCTTGTCGCCATGGGTTGCCTACAAAATCGGCAGGCAGGAGTTCCCCAATACTCATGTTCCACAATGGATTGACATCGGTTTGAAGTCGAAATTGATAGCCTCGCCTACCACTTGGCGCGCACCGTATATTCGAGCACCGCAGTCCCCTCGGCAGTAACTTCGACGACCCAGCTCGCAACACCGGCGGACTCCTTGACGTGCGCCTGGCTGGCGCGCACCACACTCCATTCTCCAGGAATGGGTTCTTCCAGCTTGACCTTGACCGGCACATCGCGTGCATTGCGGATTTCGATATGATGGCCGGTCTGTGCCGCCCGCTCGCCGAATGAAGCATAGTCGGTCTGTGTGCGCTCCACCGTAACGTCGAAGGCCTCGCCCAGCTTCAGGCGGACCACTTCCCCCTTGGCCGTATGGCCGATGCGGTCTTCGCCGATGAATTGGGCTCCGCCGTTGCTATCCTTGGTATAGACGCGCACGATACCAGCCGGTAGCGGCTTGTCCAAGCCTTCGCCTTTATTGTCGAACTCGACAAAAGTAGCAGGCTTCTGCTTGGTCTTTTCGCCGTTGCGCCGTCCGGTATAGGGATGGAACGAGCCGCGCAACAGATATTCATGGCGGATCGGCACGGAGCCGGTCGACAACAAGGCCAGTTGCTTGACCTGGTTGTCAGCCAGGATTGTTTTGCGGTCGTAAGTGTAAAGATGAAAATCAAACAGCGATTCCTGGCTCGGGCCCGCACTGGCGGCAGGCTTTGCCATCCTCGACATCGACCTTTCTTCTTCCAGATCAAACGAATAGTCGTTGACACGATTGACGGTGCCGGCAACCAGTTGCAGCGTGGCGTCGCGATAAGTGGCGCCGCTGCGATTGGTCAAGGTGACCCAGCCGGACAAACTTACGCCTTTGCCATCGGCAGAGAGATTGGCCACATAATCGGCGCGCCAGGACATGCCGCGCGTGAGATAGGACAACTCCAGCAGTTGTTCTCCCCCGGCGGCGTCGATCAGGACCGACAAGGTTGGCCGGTCGCGCAGGTTGTCGGGCACAGCACCGAAGGACAGGCGGCCCGGGATGTCGGTTTCGATGCGGTCGGCGAAGCGCAGCACCACACCGGAATTGGCTGCCAGCACAGTGGCATTCTCGCGGGTATCCTCCCCCGTGGTTGGGTGTGAACGAATGACCGTCACTTCACTGCCGACATATTTCTGCAGCAGGCTCGATGGCGAAAGCAGATCGAAATCCAGGTTTTGCTCATACAAGGTCGGTTGTTCGCCCGTTACTGCAACCAGCGAGGCAGTCTCCGCCTGCATTTCCGCCGACACTTCACGCAAGCGCAGCTCGACCAGGCCAGCCGGCAGTGTCAGTTTGCGCTGTTCCTTCACCAGGGCGAAGTCGCCGTTATAAATCGTCACGGCGGTACCGACGCGGTCCTGCGCATGCGAGGTCAATTCCGCCGCAGTTGTGCTGCCATCTTCAATCATGATGCCTATCCCCGATCCGTTTCCGATTTCAAGCTTCGTGATGCGAACTGATGATAGCATCGCCAACGCTGAATCTCTTGCCCAATTTTTTATACTTTTCGATAATCCGCGGGTCTGCGCCATGTACGGAGTGCGCCGTCAGGCAGGCTAACTGCGGGAGCTGGAAGCATTGGGGGAAACGACCCGGTGCCGCTCAAATCAGGCGGCCCGAGCCAGGCAAAAACTCAGACGGCAGCGCCCGGATTGGGCTTGAGCAGGCTGAGAATGTCGGAGAGTTCGTTGCGGATGGCGATGGTATCGACTTCGAGCGGCGGCAAGCCCATCGCCATATCAGCCAGGGCGTCGCCATTGGCCAGGCGTGAATCGAGCTTGTTGCGTGCCCCGCTGATGGTGAAACCCTGCTCGTAAAGCAGTTCGCGGATGCGGCGGATCAACAGCACTTCATGGTGCTGGTAATAGCGGCGGTTGCCGCGCCGCTTGACAGGCTTCAGTTGGGTGAATTCCTGTTCCCAATAGCGCAGTACATGCGGCTTGACACCGCACAGGTCGCTGACTTCACCGATGGTGAAGTAACGCTTGGCCGGAATCGGAGGCAAGGCAGCTGGCGCGGTTTTGACTGGACGCTCGCTCATGGGGGAAAGAGGCTCGTGTTATCAGGCAGCGCGGGACAACTGATTGCCGATGGCGACTTCCACCATGCCCTTGAGTTTCTGGCTGGCGTGGAAGGTCACCACACGACGCGCAGTGATCGGTATTTCTTCGCCGGTCTTGGGGTTACGTCCCGGACGCTGCGGCTTGTCGCGCAACTGGAAATTGCCGAAGCCGGACAGCTTGACGGCTTCGCCACGCTCCAGTGCATTGCGGATTTCATCGAAAAAGGTCTCGACCATGTCCTTGGCTTCGCGCTTGTTCAAGCCGACCTGCTCAAACAGCAGTTCGGCCAGTTCGGCCTTGGTCAGGGTGGGAAGCTCTTTTTCTGCCTGCGAGCGTGCCTGAGCGGCGGCCACTGCACGATTCAGATCGGCGGCCAGAACGGATTGGAATTCGGCTGAGTTCACGTCATTCATCATAGTTATCCCTGCCTGTTTCTTTATCCATCAAATTGAGCGCTTTCTTCACCGAGGGCCATGCCGCTCAGCGAATTTTCGCTCCATGTTTTTCGGCGGCGATTGCCTTGAATGCTTCCATCGCGGCGCTCACCTGATCGTCGTGCAGGGTAGTTTGAGTATCTTGCAAGGTGAACCGGAAAGCAAGGCTTTTTTCGTCATTTTCCAAACCCGCACCACGATATTCATCAAATAAAACAATAGCTTGCATGATTTGACATGCAGAATTTGTTTTCTTTTCAATAACGAAAGTGTTAATTAAATCCTGTGCTTGAACCGATTGTTTGATAACTAACGCCAAATCGCGGCTTACCGCCGGGAACTTCGAAATTTCGGCATAAGCCGGGATCGCGCGCGCCTGCAATGCAGCAACGTCTACTTCAAACAACACCGGCGCCAGGGGCAAATCGTATTTCTGTTGCCAGCGCGGATGCAACTCGCCAATGAAGCCAATCGACTTGCCATCGTGCACAACGTCGGCCGAACGGCCGGGGTGCAATGCCGGATGCTCGAGCTTGCCGAACTGCAGCGTAGCCGGTGCGAACAAGGCTTCGAGGTCGGCCTTGACGTCGAAGAAGTCGACGTTACGCTTAGGCTGCCCCCACTGCTCTTCGAAAGCGTTGCCATAAGCGATGGCGGCCAGGCGCTTGGTCTGGTCGTAGCCGGCCACCGACAACGGGCCATCGATGGCGGATGCATTCTTTTGGTACACGGCGCCGATCTCGAACACGCGCACGCGGTTGAGCTTGCGGTTCAGGTTGTAGCGCACATTGGCCACCAGGCTGCCCACCAGCGAAGTGCGCATCACACTCATCTGGGCAGCAATCGGATTGAGCAGCTTGACCGGGTCGTTGTTGCCGCAGAAGTCCGCTTCCCAGGCTTCTTCGACGAAGCTGTAATTGATCACTTCCTGGTAGTCCAGGCTGGCTGTCAGTTCGCGCAGCGCAAACAACGAACGCGAGTCTTCCGGCGCGATGCGCATCTCATTCGGTGCAACCGGTGCGACGGTAGGAATTTTTTCGAAGCCATAGACGCGCGCCACTTCTTCGATCAAGTCTTCCTCGATCTCCATGTCGAAACGGTAGGACGGCGGCGTGACTTCGAACAGGCCGGGCTCTTGCGTGAATTGCAGGCCGAGACGGGTGAAGATATCGGCAATGGCTTCGTCGGTGAACGGCACGCCGATCACCTTGACCGCGCGCGCCGTGCGCATCTTGACCGGCTCCCGCTTGGGCAGGTTCACGATATGGTCTTCAATTGGGCCGACACGGGTCTTGTCCTTCTGGCCGCACACTTCGATCAGCAAGGCAGTGATGCGCTCGAGGTGCTCGGGAATCGAGGCAAAGTCCACGCCACGCTCGAAACGGTGGCCTGCGTCGGTCGAAAAATTGAAACGGCGTGAACGGCCCTGCACTGCCTGTGGCCACCAGAACGCGGCTTCGAGGTAGATGTCGGTGGTATCGAGCGTGACGGCAGAGGCGTCACCGCCCATGATGCCGGCCAGCGATTCGATTTCTTTTTCGTCGGCGATCACACCCACCCACTCATCGACTTCAATGGTATTGCCGTTCAAGAGCTTGAGCGACTCGCCCTTTTTGCCCCAGCGCACATCGAGTCCGCCATGGATCTTGTGCAGGTCGAAGACGTGGGTCGGGCGGCCCAGCTCGAGCATGACATAGTTCGACACGTCGACCAAAGCCGACACCGAGCGCTGGCCGCTGCGCTCCAGGCGCTGCTTCATCCATTCCGGCGTCTGGGCGCGCGCATTCAAGCCACGAATGACGCGGCCGGCGAAGCGGCCGCACAGGTCGGGCGCAGAAATCTTGACCGGCAACGTGTCACTGATGCTGCTCTCGACCTTGTTATAGGTCGGCAGCTTCAAGTGCGTACCGGTAAGGGCGGACACTTCACGCGCCACACCGAGCACTGACAGGCAGTCCGCCTTGTTCGGTGTCAGCTTGATGGTGAACTTGAGGTCGTTCAGTTGATAGTAATCGCGGAAATTCTGGCCCACTGGTGCGTCGTCGGGCAGGTCGATCAAGCCGGCATGGTCTTCCGAGAGCTTCAATTCACGCGCCGAGCACAGCATGCCTTGCGACTCCACACCGCGCAATTGGCCAACCTTGATTTCAAAGGGCTTGCCATCAGCGCCCGGCGGCAGCACGGCACCAGCAAGTGCGCACACCACCTTCATGCCGGCGCGCACATTGGGCGCACCACACACGATGTTCAACAGCGTGCCGGTGCCGGCATCGACGGTGCAGACGTTCAGCTTGTCGGCATTGGGGTGCTTGACCAGTTCCAGCACCTTGGCCACCACGACGTTGGAGAACGGCGGCGCCACCGGATCGATGTCTTCGACTTCCAGCCCGGACATGGTGAGCAGATGCGAGAGTTCGTCCGAAGTCAGCTTCGGATCGACCATGGTACGTAGCCAGTTTTCAGAGAATTGCATGACGCTGTCTTTCTGATCTCGTTCTTCGTTGCCCCGCGGCGGGCGGGGATCTATGAAATTCTTCTATTTCTTGTCCCCGTCATTCCCGCGAAAGCGGGAATGACGGGGATGTAATTGGTGCTGTTAGTTGAACTGCTTCAGGAAGCGCAAATCACCTTCATAGAACAGGCGCAGGTCATTGATGCCATAGCGCAGCATGGTCAGGCGTTCAATGCCGGAACCGAAAGCAAAACCGATATAGCGCTCCGGGTCCAGGCCCATGTTGCGCACCACATTGGGATGCACCTGGCCCGAGCCCGAGACTTCGAGCCAGCGGCCCTTCAACGGACCGCTGCCAAAGGCGATGTCGATCTCGGCCGAGGGTTCGGTGAACGGGAAATACGAGGGGCGGAAGCGCACCTGCAGGTCATCGGTCTCGAAGAAGGCCTTGACGAAGTTGAGGTAGACGCCCTTCAGGTCGGCGAAGCTGATGTTTTCATCGATCCACAAGCCTTCCACCTGGTGGAACATCGGCGAGTGGGTGGCGTCGCTGTCGACGCGATAGGTGCGGCCCGGCGCGATCACCTTGATCGGCGGCTTGTTCATGCGCGCATAGCGCACCTGCATCGGGCTGGTATGCGTACGCAGCAGCAGTTGCTTGCCGTCGCTATCCTTGCCGTCGATGTAAAAGGTATCCTGCATCGAACGCGCCGGATGGTTTTCCGGGCTGTTCAAGGCGGTGAAATTGGTCCAGTCGGTTTCGATCTCGGGGCCGTCGGCAACGTCGAAGCCGATCGAGCCAAAGATTTCCTCGATGCGTTTCCAGGTACGCATGACAGGATGGATACCACCGACACTGCGGCCACGGCCAGGCAAGGTGATATCGATCGCTTCGGCGTTCAGGCGCGTCTGCAACTGGGCCTCGGCCATGGCGTCGCGCCGCGCATTCAAGGCGGTTTCAATCTGGGTCTTGGCGACGTTGATGACGGCGCCTTGCGTTTTCTTGTCTTCCGGCGGCAGCTTGCCCAGGCCCTTCATCAGCTCGGTGATTTGCCCGGTCTTGCCGAGGTATTTGGCCTTGGCGTTTTCCAGTGCGGCGGCGTCCGCAGCAGCGGCAAAATCGGCTTGCGCCTGGGCGACGAGTTGGTCTAGTTGAGTCATGCAGACTTGTCCGATCGAGGAATTACGAACGAAAAAATAAAAAGGGGCAGCGACCAAAGCCCCTGCCCCGCTTAGATCAGCCCGAAGGCTGAGTTACATCTTGGATTTAAGCAGCGATGTTGGCCTTGACGCGATTGACAATCGCGGCAAATGCCGGCTTGTCCATCACAGCCATGTCGGCCAGGACCTTGCGGTCGAGTTCGATCGAGGCTTTCTTCAGACCATTCATGAACACGCTGTAGGTCATGCCGTGTTCACGCGAAGCCGCGTTGATACGGGTGATCCACAGTGCGCGGAACACGCGCTTCTTGTTGCGGCGATCGCGATAGGCATATTGCCCGGCGCGCATAACCGCCTGCTTGGCGATACGATAGACCTTGCTGCGACGGCCGCGGTAACCCTTGGCTTGGTCGAGAACTTTCTTGTGACGGGCACGTGCCGTTACCCCACGTTTAACTCTAGGCATGATTTCTCCTTAGTGTGAGGTTAGGCGAACGGCAACATTGCGCGGATCGAATCCATGTTTGTGGCATGGACATCGACGGCACCGCGCAATTGACGCTTGTTCTTGGTGGTCTTCTTGGTCAGGATGTGGCGCTTGAAAGCTTGACCGCGCTTGACGGTCCCACCCGGACGTACGCGAAAGCGCTTTTTGGCGCTGCTCTTCGTTTTCATCTTAGGCATAACAAGTCTGTCCTTGCGGACAGCTCCATTTTTAGCATGAGTACAGGTGGCAGCAACGACGCTACTCTTGGATGCCTGTAACTCACTTGTTTTGGCTGCACCAGCCGATCTTGCGATCATCTGGCGCGCCCTGGCGACGGAATCAAGTCTGTCGCCATTACGCGAGGCACTGAACGACAACGCCTCGCCTAATTCCTTGCTTATTTCTTGCTTACTTCTTTTTCTTCGGCGCCAGAACCATGATCATCTGGCGGCCTTCCATCTTGGGGAACTGCTCGACCTGGCCATACGGCTCCAGATCGGCCTTCAAACGTTCCAGCATGCGCATGCCGATGTCCTGGTGCGCCATTTCACGGCCACGGAAACGCAATGTGATCTTCGTCTTGTCGCCTTCTTCGAGGAACTTGGTCAGATTACGCAACTTGATGTTGTAATCGCCATCGTCAGTGCCCGGCCGGAATTTGATTTCCTTGACCGAAATCACCTTTTGCTTGAGCTTGGCTTCATGCGCTTTCTTTTGTTCGGCATATTTGAACTTGCCGTAATCCATAAGGCGCGCCACCGGTGGGACTGCCGTTGGGGCAATTTCCACCAGATCGACATTGGCCTCTTCCGCCAGGCGGAAGGCTTCTGCCAAACTCACGATACCCAAGGGTTCGTTCTCGACTCCTGATAATCGCAGTTCCGGTGCGTTGATTTCACCGTTGATGCGATGCGACTTGTCCGTAGCTATTGTCGTTTCCTTTTAAAATCCAATAATTAAGCCGTGCGTATCTTGCGCTGGAAATCAGGCATCAGGCTTTGGTTTCGAGATCGCTTTTCAAGCGCTCAACCAGAGCATCGACAGGCATCACACCCAGATCGACATTGCCCCGCGCACGCACGGCCACTGTTTTCGCATCCCGCTCCTTGTCGCCGATAACGACGATATAAGGCAGCTTTTGAACCGAATGCTCGCGTATTTTATAGGTTATTTTCTCATTACGCAAATCGAGGTTCACCCTAAACCCTTGTTTCTTCAGGTTTTGTGCCACTTCGGCTGCATATTCGGCTTGCGCTTCGGAGATGTTGACCACGGAGATTTGCACCGGCGCCAACCACAAGGGCAAGGCGCCGGCATGATTTTCCAACAACATGCCGATAAAACGCTCCAACGAGCCGAGAATGGCCCGGTGCAGCATCACGGGCACCTGGCGGCTATTGTCTTCTGCGACATATTCCGCGCCCAGGCGCACGGGCATCGAGAAGTCAACCTGCATCGTGCCGCATTGCCACATACGGCCAATCGCGTCCTTGAGCGTGTATTCGATCTTGGGGCCGTAGAAGGCGCCATCACCGGGGGAAACCTCGTAGGCACAGCCGGAACGCTCCAGCGACTGGATCAGGGCGTTTTCCGCCTTGTCCCAAAGGTCATCCGAGCCGACACGCTTTTCCGGGCGCGTTGCCACCTTGTAAATAATGTCCGTGAAACCAAAGTCTTTGTATACTTTTTGCAACAATGCCGTATAAGCAACACACTCGTCCAGAATCTGGTCTTCCGTGCAGAAGATATGGCCGTCGTCTTGCGTAAAACCGCGCACGCGCATCATGCCGTGCAGCGAGCCCGAAGGTTCGTTGCGATGGCATTGGCCGAATTCGCCGTAACGCAACGGCAACTCACGGTAGGAGTGCATGTTGGAACGGAAAATCTGGATGTGGCCCGGGCAATTCATCGGCTTCAACGCATAGGAGCGGTTTTCCGACTCCGTCGTAAACATGTTGTCCTTGTAGTTTTCCCAGTGGCCTGACTTCTCCCACAGGCTGCGGTCCAGAATCTGCGGCGCCTTGACTTCCTGGTAACCGTTATCACGGTATACGGCGCGCATGTATTGCTCCACCTGCTGCCACACAGTCCAGCCCTTGGGATGCCAGAAGATCAGTCCCGGCGCTTCTTCCTGGAAATGGAACAGGTCGAGCGCACGGCCCAGCTTGCGGTGGTCGCGCTTGTCGGCTTCTTCCAGCATGTGCAGGTAGGCTTCCTGCTCTTCCTTCTTGGCCCAGGCCGTGCCGTAGATACGCTGCAGCATCTCGTTGTTCGAGTCGCCACGCCAGTAGGCGCCGGCCAGTTTCATCAACTTGAATACCTTGAGCTTGCCCGTGGACGGCACGTGCGGGCCGCGGCACAGGTCGGTGAACTTGCCTTCCGTGTAGAGCGACACGTCCTGGTCGGCCGGGATCGATTCGATGATCTCCGCCTTGTAGGCTTCGCCGATGGACTTGAAATACGCCACGGCTTCGTCGCGCGGCAAAACTTTGCGCGTGACCGGCTCGTCCTTCTTGGCCAATTCGGCCATTTTCTTCTCGATCGCTTCGAGGTCTTCCGGCGTGAAGGGACGCTTGTAGGAAAAGTCGTAGTAAAACCCATTGTCGATGACCGGGCCGATCGTGACCTGGGCGTCGGGGAACAATTCCTTGACGGCGTAGGCCAGCAAGTGGGCCGTCGAGTGGCGGATCACTTCCAGGCCATCCGCATCCTTGTCGGTCACGATGGCGAGATCGGCGTCTTGCTCGATCAGGTAGGACGTATCGACGACCTTGCCGTCAACCTTGCCGGCCAGGGCAGCCTTGGCCAGGCCTGCGCCGATGCTGGCGGCCACCTGGGCCACCGTGACCGGGGATTCAAATTGACGGCTCGAGCCATCGGGTAAGCGTACGTTCAACATCTGAGACTCCATGCCGGCGAGGTTTGCCGGCGCAAATTATGTGATTGCGGATGAGTGAATTCAGGGAAGGTCCGGACGTAAAAAAACGCGGACTAGCCGCGCTTTTTTCGATGAGGCGAAAAAGTGCTAACTAGCGTCGCTGTCCGACCTTGGTGGTAGTAGTTCGCGGTGTCATAACCAGTTGCCTTTCTCGCTCTTATACAGAAATCTGCAAAAATATTACTTCGTCTTCGATACTATCACAATTTTCCCCGTCTGCAGAAAACATTGACGGCACGGCAAGCAAAGGATACGATTACCGCACGATGAACACCTTCCAACACACTTTCGCAACGCATCACCATCTGCCGTCACATAGCCGGCTGGGAGAGCTATTGCTTGCGTGAGACATCGCCCTATCACCAAGAAAGCCCTCCCAGCGCCAGCTTCGAGGGCTTTTTTATTTGCGATAGGAACAATGGAAATGGAATGGAAAATTGACGCCCAAGCCAAGGGCACAAGAATCATCGCTGGCGAACAAGCCCGTGACCGGCGCACGCTGTTGAATGGCTTGATCGCCCTGGCGGAACAGGCCGGCTTCGAAGAAATCACCCTGCCCTCGATCGAGCCGGCACAAGTCTATACCGACAAGGCCGGCGCAGAAATACTGGGCCAAATGTACGCCTTCCCCGACAAGAAAGGACGCGGCCTTTGCCTGCGCCCCGAAGGAACGGCGACGATACAGCTCCTGGCCGACAAGCACTTCAAACGCATGAAGGATGTCAGGCTCTGGTATTTCGAACGGTGCTGGCGCTATGAACAGCCCCAGGAAGGACGCTACCGCGAATTCTTCCAGTTCGGCCTCGAAGTGATCAATCCCGGTACGGAAACGGTGCGCGACGAGTTGCTGGAACTGGCACAAAGCATGGTCGGACTGCGAAGCACCAATTTTGACGTAGCGCAGTCGGTCAAGCGCGGGCTCGATTATTACACCAGCGATGGTTTCGAAATTTCGATGCCGGAACTCGGTGCACAAAAACAGGTTGTCGGCGGCGGCACCTATCGGCAAGGCATCGGCTTTGCCATCGGGTTCGACCGCCTGATGTTATGCAAGAAAAAAGGAAAGCAATCATGAGCAACACGATTACGCTGTACCGCCCCACCGGGCCGGAAGAATGGAAGCGGGTGCAAGACAGCGGCTGCAAACGCTGGCCGCCACGGCTGCCGGAGCAACCGATTTTCTATCCGGTCACCAACGAACAATACGCCATCGAAATTGCACGCGACTGGAACGTCAAGGCCAGCGGCGTGGGTTTCGTCACGCGCTTTGCCGTGAAGCAGGAATTCATGGCGCGCTACCGCATCGAAAAAGTCGGCGGTGCCGCGCATACGGAATGGTGGATTCCTGCCGAGGAGCTTGAAGAATTGAACGACAATATCGTCGGCACCATCGAGGTGATTCATGAATTCCGCTAAGCTCTCCGCCGTGCTGGCCGACATCACGAAGCTTCATGTCGACGTGATCGTCAATGCTGCCAATTCATCGCTCCTGGGCGGAGGCGGCGTTGATGGCGCCATCCATCGCGCCGCCGGGCCGGAACTGGTACACGAATGCAGGCTGCTTGGTGGCTGCAAAACTGGTAATGCAAAAATCACCGGGGCTTACCGCCTGCCGGCCAAGCGCATCATCCATACCGTCGGCCCGGTCTGGCGCGGTGGTGACTACGATGAAGCCGGCTTGCTTGCCGCCTGCTATCGGCGTTCGATTGAAATTGCATCAGGGGAAGGATGGAAGTCGATTGCGTTTCCCGCGATCAGCACAGGCATTTTCGGCTACCCCGTTGGAGATGCCGCCCGGATCGCGGTTACTACCGTAAGCGAAGCACTGCGAGAAACCTCTTCAATCGAAGAGGTCATCTTTTGCTGTTTTTCTCCGGCAGACTTTGCGACTTATCAGCGCTTTCTCGAACAGCCCTGATATGGTCACTTGGTCTTGAATGTCGTGACGCCATCCCAATCCGGCCCCGGTGGGCTGGCGCGGAAGTCCTCGATGCTTTCGAGGAAGATGTCGTACAGCCAGTCGTCAGGGTAGTCGTCGGCCAGTTCACGCAGCAGCTTTTCGCTCTTGTCCCAGTTCTGTTCGCGATATAGCGCCAGGGCCTCATGCCATTTTGCCAGCGTGCGGCGCATGGTTGAATCAAGTTCGCTTTCCAGGCACAGCGGTTCGTAGATCGCCACCGGCTCATTCTTGCCCTTGGGCCGCACACGGTCCAGCTCACGATAGGCGAACTGCGGCGCGGCACGCATGGTTTCCTCACCGACGGCGAGGCTGACGCCATATTCCTTGGTCAAGCCCTCAAGACGGCTCGCCAGGTTCACCGGATCACCCATCACGGTATAGGCGCGGCGGATCTTGGAACCCATGTCACCCACGCGGACTTCCCCGGTATTGACCCCGATGCCGATCTTCAAGGGAGGCCAGCCGCGCTCGATATATTCCTGGTTCAGTTTCTTTGCCGTCTTGAGCATCTGCAGCGCCGACGCGACCGCGCGGGCCGCATGGTCTTCCAGCGGCACCGGCGCGCCCCAGAACGCCATCACGCAGTCGCCGATGTACTTGTCCAGCGTGCCGCGATTGCCGCGTATGTCTTCGGAGACATCGGTCAGGTAGCGGTTGATGTATTCGCGCAGCGTGTTGGCCTCGAGACTTTCCGAGATCGTGGTGAAATTGCGCACGTCGGCAAACATGGTGGTGATGTCGCGCTTCTCACCTTCCATGTTGTAGTTCTCGGGGTCTTCCGCCATGACCTCGACCAGCTCCGGCGCAACATATTCGCCAAACAGGTTGGTGATCGCCCTGCCCTTGCGGAATTCGAACCAGTAGCCCCACGCGACGTTGAAGATAAAGAGAGCGAACATCAGGATCAGTACCGTGGCCACAGGCAGGACCAGATTGCCGCTTCGATAGGACCAGAAGTTGAACCAGACTACCGCCACACCCGAGGCCGCCGTGAACAGCATCGAGGGCAAGGGCCGGAGAAAACTCAGTGCGACGATCAGCGTCACGCCCACGAGGAGGATCTGCAGCAGGTCGAACACATAGGCAAACTCGGGGCGTTGCTTGAATCTGCCATCGAGGATGGAGGCAATGACGTTGGCATGCGCCTCGACGCCGGGGTATTCCGGGTTCATCGGCGTGGCCCGCAAGTCGTTGATGCCAGGTGCCGTGGTCCCGATCAACACGATCCGATTGGCCAGATCCTGCATTTCGACCCGCTTGTGCAAGACATCGGTCGCCGACACATAGTGGAATCCGCCTCCGGTCGGGCCACCCGTACCGCGATAGTCAATCTGCACCTTGAGCAGGTCTTCCACGGGCACACGATGCGGCGTGGGCTGGCTGTCGAGCAACAGGGAATCAATCACCCCGTAGTCGCGCGAGGAGTTCGAGAAGAAAACCGGCGACACGGTGCCCGCCTTCAGCGCAATGCGCGCGGTTGCCAGGCCGAGCGATTCATAATAGCTGTCGCCGATGCGCCCCAAGAGCGGCGTAGAGCGCAAAATGCCGTCGGGGTCGAGATCGGCATTGAAAAACCCGCCGGCGCGCGCAACGTTTTGCAGCTCGGCGATGTTGGCGTCATATCCCTTGAAGGAAATCGCGTCGACCCGCCGCCCGTTCAAGTCTGTCGTGGAAAACGCCGGCGTCGGCAACACGCCCTTCTTTTGTTCCGGCGAGAGGTAGTACCCCAATACCACCGGTTTGTCCTTGAGCGCCTTGGCGAAACGCTGGTCGTAGTCGAGCTGTGGCTTCAGTTCGGCCAGCTTGCTGTCGAAACCCGGCACGTCCTTGAATTCGCTCTTTCCCAGCGCTTCTAGCGTGGTATAGCCGGAACTGAGATCGGGCTCGGAAAACTGGATGTCGAAACCGACGGCGCGAACCTGGTAATAATCGGTCAGGTTGTCGATGATGTCGGCAAAGACATTACGGCTCCATGGCCAGCGTCCGACTTCGTTGAGACTTTTTTCATCGATGTCGACAATCACCACGCGCGGTTCCAGCTTGGGCTGTTGAACCCGCACCCGCAAGTCGTAAAAGAAGATGTCGAGACGATCCAGCGTATTACTGGGAAGGAAATTCGCGGCATGGACGCCTGCCAACAGGATAAGGAACAGGCCTATGCCCCAGCGCGGGCCGAATTTGGTCAGTAGTTTACGCAAAGCGCCCCCTTGTTCTCATTCTTTCCGGCTCACCCGTTTTCAGGGCACGTAGCCAGGTATCTTGCTTTCATCGACCTCGTCGATCTGCGCCGCATCCATGAATTTTTCAGCGTAGCGCAAATAGACCTTCTCGCGCACGAAAACGTCGAACAGGTCGGGGTCGATGTGATTGCGCTCCTTGAATCCCCCCAGGATGCGCAAGGATTCGGAAAGGCTCTTGCCGGTCTTATAGGGCCGGTCCTTGGCAGTCAACGCCTCAAAGATGTCGGCAATGGCCATCATGCGCGCCTGGATCGACATTTCGTCGCGCTTCAAGCCGCGCGGATAGCCCGTGCCATCCATTTTTTCATGGTGTCCGCCGGCGTATTCCGGCACCCGCTCCAGGTGCCTCGGCCACGGCAGCGACTCGAGCATGCGTATCGTCACCGAGATGTGGTTGTTGATGACCTGGCGCTCGTCCTGGGTCAGCGTGCCGGCGCGTATGGTGAGGTTCGCAGTCTCTTCCTCATCGAGGAAATTGCGCTCCACGCCATCGACCCCGATCCAGCGATACGCGGCGATGTCGCGCACGCGTTGCTGGTCTTCCGGCCTCATGCCCTCTCCGCCGATATTGGATTTGCGCAGGAATTCGCGGTCGCTGTCATAGCGCGCACGCTCTTCGGCCAATTCACGCTCGATGGCTTCGAGGTCAGCGCCCGGTTCCATCTGGCACTTCAGCGCACGGATCTCGGCATCACGTTTCAAGACTTCAAAGCGCGTATCCACAATATGGATACGGTCATATAGCGTTTGCAGTTTTGTCGATTTCTCGACCACGTGGACCGGCGTGGTGATCTTGCCGCAGTCGTGCAGCAAGCCTGCAATCCAGAGCTCGCGCCGGTCGCGCTGCGTCATGCTGAAGTCGGCCAGCGGCCCCTGCTTCGTCTCGTGCGCTGCCTCGGCCAGCAGCATGGTCAATTCCGGCACATGCTGGCAATGGCGTCCGGTATTGGGGGATTTTTCGTCGATGCCGATATTGATCAGGTTGACGAAGGACTCGAACAGGTTTTCCAGCAGCTTGATCAATTCCTGGTTGGTCACCGCAATCGCCGCCTGGGACGCAAGCGCTTCAATAAAGCGCTGGTCAGTGCCGGAAAACGGCTGGACCTTGCCCGTGGCGGGGTCCTTGGCATTGATCAGTTGCAGCACGCCGATCAATTCGCCCTCATGGTTCTGCATCGGTACCGTCAGCAGCGACTCGGAGTGATAATTGAAAGTCTGGTCGAACTTGCGCATCCCGGAAAAATTGAACACCTCGACCTTGTAGACGTCCTGGAAGTTCAGCGATTGCCCGGTATTGGCAGCGAACGCCGCCACGGCACTCAGGTTCTTTTCACCATGTTCATCAACCAGCGGAATGTTCGGGATATTGATCGGCTGCCCGCTCTTGCCGCCCTGGTAGAGCTGGAGCGTGTCGTTGATCGAAATGTTGAAGCACAGGCTTTTCTTGTCGGGCGAGACGCTGTAGAGGGTGCCGCCGTCGGCATGGGTCATGCGCTTGGCGGTATTGAGGATCCGCTCCAGCAGCAGGGGAATGTCGTGGTTCGAAGACAGCTCGACGCTCAGCTCGGTGAGCTGATCGAGCCGTTGGGCGACTTCCTGGAAACTGCCTTCACTCATGGATCGAATCCCGGTATCGCGCGATCATGACCCAGGCATGGACAGATGTCGGACAGGGGATCGTGCATATTATGTTGCCGCGTCGCAGCACCGTCTATCGTATCAGAAGAGCCCCCTGCCCGGCCATGTTTTCCCGGTGGTTTGCGCGTCAAAAATCGAAGGCATCACCACAGGACAATGCCGCAAAGCGCCGCTCCCCGGCGTCGCGCTGCAATTCCTGCATGATGGCTTCTTCCTGGCCCGGTTTCAGATGGTAGATCAGAAAATCGGTCGAATGCGGCATGGCCTTGACGTCTTCGATCAGCGAGCGCGGGCAGAAATGGCCCGAGACTTCCGCCAGTTCGAAGTCGGCATTGGTGAAGGAACAGTCGACAATCACATGGCGCAGCATGGGCTCGTGACGCATCTTTGCCCACAAGGACGAGGTAGTCGACATGTCGCCAGTGAACAGGAAACCCGACTTGCTGTTGTGCACCCAGTAGCCGACGGCGTCAACCGAGTGATTGACCGGATTGGGCGTAATGACACGGTCACCCAGCACCACGGGCACGCCATGCTGCAAGGGTTCCCAGCGCAACACCGGGTTGTCGGCGGTCGGAATGGTGGTGAAGTCGGGCCAGATCATCCAGTTGAAGAAATGGCTCTTGAGCGTGGCGATGACTTTTTCAGTCGCATGGATAGTCACGGGTCCGGTGCGCTTGCCCAGCACTGCATCGGCCAACAGCGCCAGGCCGGCAATATGGTCGAGGTGGCTATGCGAAAGGAAAACATGGTCGATCTTGACCAGTTGATCGATGTCGAGCGTAGTCGCGCCAGTACCGGCATCGAGCAGGATATCCTCGTCGACCCGAAGGCATGTCGTCAATCTTTCGCGGCCGCCTATCCCGCCGGCACAGCCCAAAACCTGTAGCTTCATCGCGCCGCACTCAATGGCATGCTATTGATCAAGACGGTCGTCCCCTAGAAAACAGACGACAGCGTCGCCGAGTCCGTTGCGCACACTGGCAATACTGGAGCTGCTGACTATCCTCCCAGCGCATGCCTTGCGCCCTTTTGTTGCTTTTTTTTACTCTAGACCTATGGTAGTCCAGTTTTGGCGTATCGGGCAACTTTTTGACAACACGTAACAATACGATTTGCAACGCTTTGGGTGCGCTGCAAAATCGCCAGAAAAATCAGGTTTCTCCTATGAAAAATCAGGGCGGCACGAAAAATCCGGCGAGATTGTGAAGTGACTGAGGCGGTAATATTCACGTTTGAATTGGGGTTTGCCCGTAACCGGCTTTTAATTGGCCATCATTCATCAAATCCACACCGCTCCGTGATACATTTTTGTTATTCGAGCTACATCGACTGCGATCACATGGATGCCCACAAATGAGTACGGTTCTCAATAACCAGCGCAGCAACTCCCCGACAGACGTCGACCGCAGGCTGACCTTCTCCAAAAAACTGCAGGCAGTCACCAACAAGATCCACGCTACCGACAACATCGATGAGATCATGCTCGGCCTGTCGCAGGACATCTGCGAGCTGTTCAACAGCGACCGCTTGACGATCTACATGACGACCGAAGACAAGACTTCGATCGTCTCCAAGGTCAAGACCGGCCTGAATTCGTTTTCCGACCTGAAGCTGCCGGTATCGAATGCCAGTGTCGCAGGCTACGTCGCCTTGACCAAGCGCATCATCAACATTGAAGACGTCTACAACGACGACGAACTCAAGAAGCACTCGCCTGAAATGCATTTCCAGCGCGGCGTGGACCAGCGCACCGGCTACCGCACCAAGGAAGTGCTGGCCGCCCCCATCCTCGATGCCCACGGCCAGGAATTGCTCGGCGTGGCCCAGTTGATCAACAATCTCTCCGGTGGGCCGTTTTCTGCAGCCGATGCGGAAGGCTTGAAGGAGTTGAGCGAGACCCTGGCCATTGCATTCACCCAGCGCCTGAAACCGGCCGGTGGCATGCGCACCAAATTCGACCTGCTGATCGCGCGCGCCACCATATCTGCCACGGAACTGGAAGAAGCCACGCGTGCCGCGCGCGAAAAGGATGTCGGCGTCGAAGACATCCTGGTCGAGGAATACAAGCTCAAGCTGCCGCAGATCGGCCAGTCGCTGGCGCATTACTATGGCGTACCGTACGAGCCCTACTCCGGCGACCGCATCAAGCCGATTGACTTGCTGAAAAACCTCAAGCGCCAGTTCGTCGAGCAAAACCAATGGTTGCCGCTCGAAGAAAACAAGGACGGCGTGCTGATCATGGCCGTCGACCCGGAGTTGACCAAGAACGCACGCATGGTCAACAACATCTTCCCCAAGTCGAAACTGGTGTTTTGCGTGACCACCGCGTCTGAATTCGACAAGACCGTGGAGCTCTTCTTCGGCTCGGCCGGTGACATGACCTCGGTCGGCGACCTGCTCTCGGGCATGGAAGGCGAGGATGACGATGCGGGCGGCGGAGACAGCGCTTCCGACTTGAGTGCCGCCGCCGATAACGAACTGGTCAAGCTGGTCAACAAGATCATCGTCGATGCTTACAAGCAAGGCGCCTCGGACATCCATATCGAACCACGTCCAGGCAAGGAAAAGACCATGATCCGCTTCCGCAAGGACGGCTCGCTCGAACCCTATGCCGAAATTCCCGCGACCTATCGCAACGCCCTGTCAGCACGTCTCAAGATCATGTGCGACCTCGACATTTCCGAGAAGCGAAAGCCGCAGGACGGCAAGATCAAGTTCAAGAAATACGGCCCGCTCGACATCGAATTGCGCGTCGCCACCATCCCCTCGGCCGGTGGCGTCGAAGATATCGTGATGCGTATCCTGGCCGCCGGCGAACCGATCCCGCTCGACAAGCTCGGCGTACTGCCACACAACCTGGAGCGGTTGAAAGGGGCAGTCAGCAAACCCTACGGCCTGTTCTTCGTCTGCGGCCCGACCGGCTCGGGCAAGACCACCACGCTGCACTCGGTACTCAACTTCCTCAACACGCCAGACACCAAGATCTGGACCGCTGAAGACCCGGTGGAAATCACGCAAAAGGGTTTGCGCCAGGTGCAGGTCAACCGCAAGAGCGGGCTCGACTTTGCCACCGCCATGCGCGCCTTCCTGCGTGCCGACCCGGACATTATCATGGTCGGTGAAATGCGCGACAAGGAAACCGTGGGCATGGGCATTGAAGCCTCGCTGACGGGCCACCTGGTGTTTGCCACCCTGCACACCAACAGCGCGCCCGAATCGATCGTGCGCCTGCTCGACATGGGCATGGACCCGTTCAACTTTGCCGACGCCCTGCTCGGCATCCTGGCCCAGCGCCTGGCCAAGCGGCTTTGCTCGAATTGCAAGGAAGCCTATGAGCCAAGCCAGGAAGAAATGAAGCAATTGCTGGACGAATACTGCGCCGAACTGCTCAACACGCAGGATTTCATCAAGGACAAAAAGGCTGCGCTGGCACGCGTCTATGCCTCCTGGCTCAAGACCTATACCGACAAGGGCAAATTCAAGCTCTATCGCGCAGTTGGCTGCGACGCATGCAGCAGCGGCTACAAGGGACGGGTCGGCCTGCACGAACTGATGCTCGGCAGCGATGGCGCCAAGAAGCTGCTCCAGGAACACGCACGGGTGGCACAGTTGCTGGCCCAGGCATTGGAAGACGGCATGCTGACCTTGAAGATGGACGGTATCGAAAAAGTGCTCTCAGGCATTACGGACATCAAACAGGTGCGTGCGGTCTGCATCAAATAAACTCGGATACGGCAAAGGACACCACCATGGCACAACTCGCTACTTACCTCACGTTCGACGGCACCTGCGCCGAGGCAATCGCTTTCTACGAGCGCGTCCTGGACGGCAAGATCGGCTTCATGATGAAGATTGCCGATTCGCCGATGGCAAGCCAGATGCCGCCCGAAGCACAACAGCGCATCATGCACGCCAGGCTGGATCTGGGCGACCAGGTCTTGATGGCTTCGGACAGCATGGGCCATGAACCCTACCAGGGCATGCACGGCTTCACGATGTCGCTGTCCTATGACACTGTGGCGCAAGGCAAACCGTTTTTCGACGCGCTGGCCGAAGGCGGCAAAGTCACCATGCCCTTGCAGGAAACCTTCTGGGCCGACGGCTTCGGCATGCTGACCGACCGCTTTGGCACGCCGTGGATGATCAACTGCGGCATGCGGCAACCCTGAATTGCGAACCTTGAACCAGGGATCACAAGCCCGATGCATGCATCGCTGACCACCCGCCAACGCTGGGAAGCGCTGGCGGTACTTTGTCTTGGCGTCTTGATGATCGTGCTCGACACGACCATCGTCAACGTCGCCCTGCCCTCCATCCGCAACGACCTCGCTTTTAGTGAAACCTCGCTCGTGTGGGTGGTCAATGCCTACATGCTGACCTTCGGCGGTTTCCTCCTGCTCGGTGGCCGGCTGGGTGACCTGTATGGCCACCGGAAGCTGTTTTTGATCGGCATCGTGGTCTTCACCGTGGCATCTGCAGCTTGTGGCCTGTCGTATTCCCAGGTCATGCTGGTGGTGGCGCGCGCGGCCCAGGGTCTGGGCGGTGCCGTGGTATCGGCAGTGGCGCTATCCCTGATGATGAACCTGTTTCCCGAGCCGGCCGAGCGGGCCCGTGCCATGGGTGTCTACAGCTTCGTCTGTGCCGGCGGCGGCAGCATCGGTGCGATTGCCGGCGGCTTGCTGACCAATTTGCTGAACTGGCACTGGATCTTTCTGGTCAATCTGCCCATCGGTGTCGCCGTCTATCTTGCCTGCCTGCGTCTGGTGCCGGCAGCGCAGGCGCAGCCTCCGCAGGGCCGGCTCGACCTCGGTGGTGCGGTCAGCGTGACTGTCGCACTCATGCTGGCGGTGTATGCCATCGTCAACGGTAATGAAGCCGGATGGCAATCGATGCAAACCCTTGGCTTGCTGGGTGGCGCCCTGCTATGCCTGGTCATTTTCCTCGTCGTGGAATCCCGGGCCGCTGCGCCGCTGGTGCCGCTTGCCATGTTCCGCAGGCGCAATCTCTCGACGGCGTCCGTCGTCGGCATGCTCTGGTCGGCGGCCATGTTTGCATGGTTCTTCATTTCGGCGCTGTATATGCAGTTGATCTTGCACTACTCGCCGCTGCAGGTCGGGCTGGCCTTCCTGCCCGCCAACCTGATCATGGCGGCGTTTTCACTGGGCCTTTCGGCAAAAATCGTGATGCGCTTCGGTATCACGCAACCCTTGGTCATCGGCCTCCTGGTGGCAACGATCGGACTGGCGATGTTTGCGCAGGCGCCACGCGACGGCAACTTCCTGAGGCAGATCCTCCCTGCCATGCTGATGTTGGGCATCGGCGCCGGCATGGGATTCAATCCCCTGCTGCTGGCTGCGATGAATGACGTGGAGGCGAGCGACTCGGGGCTCGCGTCAGGCGTGGTCAACACTGCATTCATGATGGGTGGCGCCCTGGGGCTGGCCATACTGGCCAGCATAGCCGGTGCCGCAACACAGTGGGCATTGGCAAAGGGGATAGGTACGGATTCGGCCCGGGTGCTGGGCTATCACATTGCCTTCATCGTCGGCGCCATTTTTGCGTTAGTGGCAGCGGTGTTGAGCGCACTACTGATCCGGGGCAAGGTAGGCAATGGCGCATCGGCCGGCGGCCATCCCGGATAAGCCCTAGTCCTGCTGGCGCGGGTCAAGAGCCTCGTGCCACTGCTCCGACCAGGCCACCAGGGGTAGCAAGACCTGTTGCAAACCCTGCCCCTGCTGACTCATGATGTACCCGCCCTTATCGGCCAGTTCAACCAGGCCAGCTTCACGTAAATCCTTGAGCCTTTGATTCAACACCGTCGGTGACATCCCATCGCAACATTGTTGCAATTCACGGAACGTCAGCGCGCCGCTGCGCAATTCCCACATGATGCGCAATACCCAGCGCCGTCCTAAGAGATCCAGCAGGGCCATGATGGGCCGGCCCGTTCTGGAGCCGCGTACGGCCTTTCCTGGCAATGGCGTCGCCATGATTTCCTTTCGCTACCAAAAAAGTAGCACTATGGTTTTGTTTACGCTACACTTTTCGTAGCATTATATCTGCGAAAACTGTCCTTGAAGGAGACGACCATGCATCAAGCCCAAAATGAAGTTCACGATGACACGCCTCGGCAACCCCGCATTATGCCGCTGGAACCGCCCTACGATATCGACACCGCCGCTGCCTTGCAGGCCATCATGCCGCCCGGCATGGAACCCTTGAAACTGTTCCGCACCCAGGCGCGCAACCTGCGTGTGTTCAAGCGCATGGCGGCAGGAAATTTGCTGGACAAGGGATCGATCAGCCTGCGGGAGCGCGAATTGTTGATCTTGCGCACCTGCGCGCGTTGTGGTGCCGAATATGAATGGGGTGTACACGTAGCGCTGTTTGCTGAACGGGCCAAGCTTGATGCGGCGGCCATTGCTGCCACAGTGGCGCCGGGTCAGGACCATACCTTGTCGGTGCAGGAAAACCTCTTGCTCAGCGCTGCCGATGCCTTGCACGACCAGGCAGGCATACCCGACGCATTGTGGCAAAAATTGGCGGCGCATTACAGCGAAGAGCAATTGCTGGAAATCGTCGCACTGGCAGGCTTCTACCACGCCATTTCCTTCATGGTCAACGCGGCGCGGGTCGAACTGGAACCCTTTGCGCCGCGCTTTCCGGCTCAGTCGCAATAATTCTTCTTCTGGTTCGAGCCGCTGCTGCCAGACGAACCACCGCTCTTGCCACTGCCCTGGTCGGTTGAATTGCCGCCGCCGGCGTCACTTGAAGTCCCACCGCCAACGGACGAGTCGGTGTTGTTCAAGGTATTGATGGCGACGTTGGTCGCTTGAACGACCGGGTCGGAATCCGAGGCTTGCGTTGGCGTTGGCGTTGGCGTTGGTGTTGGTGTTGGTGTTGGCGTCGGTGTTGGCGTCGGTGTTGGCGTCGGTGTTGGCGTTGGCGTCGGCGTCGGCGTTGGCGTTGGCGCTGGCGTTGGTGTTGGCGTTGGAGTTGGCGTTGGTGTTGGCGTTGGTGTTGGCGTTGGTGTTGGCGTCGGTGTTGGCGTCGGTGCTGGCGTCGGTGTTGGCGTCGGTGTTGGCGT
>Ga0134128_10000504_pt1 | contig 54575 bp, 46 predicted proteins | sample KB31754_FD_96462 | JGI IMG/M metagenome (GOLD analysis project Ga0134128, IMG submission 96462) | Terrestrial soil microbial communities with excess Nitrogen fertilizer from Kellogg Biological Station, Michigan, USA - KB3-175-4 | ecosystem: Environmental > Terrestrial > Soil > Unclassified ... | reverse complement strand
CTGAAAGCCGGCGCTCCAGGTTATATTTTGTCCGGGCTGGAGGGAGTTGAGCATCTCGAAGGCTACGGCTGAGTTTTGATCGCCGTTGTACCTGATGTTGATGTAGTCTGCCTTAAAGGTTAAGCTACCTTTGGATAGTTTGTTGAATTTGAATTCTGCGCCGATATCGTTGAGCAGGGCTTTTTCGCCACCGCCGGTGAGCACATTGTGTTTTTGTGAGTATTGATAGCTTAGGCTGATGCGGAACGCGGTGCTTGGCTGGTAGCTTATTTTGGGTTGTGTTTGCACGCTTTGGATCTGGTAGTTGCGGTTATCGAAATACTGGGAGTTGCTGAATTTATTGCCTACGATGGTGGTAACGAAGAAGCCCCAGGCGCGGGTAATATTCCAACGGGTGTTGAGGGTGTTGTTTTGCAGGCGATGAGATTCGAAGCCATTGGTGAGCAGTTGTTTGGTGCGGTTATCTTCGTAGGTATAATCAAAGCCGTAGATGGGGCTTGTTTGGTTAAAGAACAGGGCTTGCCTGAATGAGAAGTTGGATGACAGCAAGGATGTATCGTTTATATTTGATTTGAAGGGGTTGATCTGGAGGGTGTTGTTTTGTGATACGTTTTTTTGATCGACCTTGTAGGTTGTTTGTGAAACGAATTTACCGATGAACTTGAGCATTTTTTTGCTGTCTTCTTTTACAAATACTTTGGGGCGCAGGTAAACGCTTAAGCTAAACTGGTCTCTTACTGATTTTACGTAGGTGTTTGTTGGGGTATAAACTCTTATGTAGGTTGCCTGGTCGGGATATTGTGCTATTTCAAACTCGTTTAGTTGTTTGATGCCATCATCGTTATAATCTTTCCAGGTGTATTGCCCCTGCCCTGCCGCTACCAGTATGTAGGAGTATTGTTGTTTTTGTTCGAGCCCGTAGCCTACTTCGTAAAAGGTGTTTGCCTGGAAAAATCCTTTGATGATCTTTGGGGAGTATTCTATACGGCCCAGTAGGTTGTTATCGGGTTTTACTTTGATGAGGTTGGTGTCTAAGATCTGTAGTTTTCTGTAGGTAAAGGTTGTGCGTATGGGATGGTTCTTGATGGTGGATATATCGGTTGAGAAGCCTATGTTTTGCGCATAGGCTGATCGTTTGAGGTAGTTGGCTGTTGCAAATTTGTCGGTACGCTCTCTGTAAAATGCTTTGAACCTGTTTTTGGTGGTATCGGCATTGGTTAGGTTTGCTTCCCACTCCCAAAACTGGTAGCTTTTACCTAATAGGGTGTCTTGTACGGTGTTTCTAAACTGGTTGTGCTCAAATTCGTCCTGGTAGGTAAATACAATTTTGTTTACTTTTTGTGAAAGCCTTGATTTGTGCCTGTAGAAGCTTGTTTTTAAAAGGTTGGCCTGGTCTTCTGAGCTTAGGTAAGAAGCTACGTAGGATGCTTTGGTGTTGCCTATGTTTAAGGAGTTTGTTGTGTTTTGCTTGATGGCTTTGTAGGAGCCGCCTTCTATAAAGCTGTTTGCGCCATATTGCGACGAAAAGATATTTCCTTTAGAGATGCCCGCGTTGATGGTGCCGAGTTGCTGATCGTTATGGATGGTATCGCTTGTGCGGTTCCAGTCCCTGAAAAACTCTACGCTCCTGAAACGTTCTACCTGGGTAAAGTTTTTTTGCACGTATTCGTAGTTTGCCCCGTAGTTTAGGAGCCATTGTTTGCCGCTGGTGTCGCGTTCGCCTAATTTCTTTTTATCGCTGTAATAAACTTTTGCGCCTTGACCGTTATCGTTGTTTTTATCGTAGGGCGACAGTGTGTTTATGTTGTAATTTGTGTAGGCTCCTTCTGCTCCCAGTATGCCGTGTTCGGATGTTTTGATCTCGGTATAGGCGGTGATCATTTCTTTTTTGGTTGGCGCCACAAGGGGCATGATGGGCTCGAAGCTTCCTTGCTTAATTCCGCCGACGGGCAATACCCACTGGTATACCACACCGTTTGCGGGGCTTTGTATTTGTACGTAATTACCGTTGTTTAGGCCTACGTTGCTAAAGTTTACTTTGTAGGCCGAGTCGTGTGCATCGGGAAAGCTGGTATATACAAACACGCCGGGGTAAGTAAGTGAAGCGTTGGTACTGTCTATCTTCTTATAAAAAACATCGGTGGTGTTAAATGGCTGGCGGCTGTATCCGTTGGTGAAGGCTTTGCCCAGGGTATCTCCTACGTTATACAGGATGGCTTTATCGGTATCAGACAGTGTTTGTTGCAGGGATTTATTCTTGTTATCCTGTTCGTCATAAAAACTAACTCCGGCACGTACTTTTTTGGTTTGCACTTCTTCGTTTACAAAATACACGGAGCGTGAATAGCTTTTTACCGAGTATTGAAATTCTACTTCTATACGTTTATCTTTTGTGATGAGCTGCCTTGCGGTGAAGGTTATTTGCCCTGAATTGTAATCGATGATGTAATCGTTCTCTTGTCCGCGTTTTAATTGCAAGCCGTTGATGTAAACACGTTCGGTACCTGATAATACAACAATGTATAACTCGCCATCGGCACCCGTAAGCCTGTAAGGCCCCTGGTTGGCTTCGGTGCCCTGTATTACATCGCGTGCAAAGCGCCCGCCGGTAACAGCACCCGAGACTGTTGTTTTTAATACGGCTCCTTTGGCAATGTCGTAATCATTAGTAAAATACAAACCTTGCGCGCGCTTATAAAAATTAAGGAAGTAGCCGTTTGGCTTTTGCATTTGATAATCGCCTACGATAAGCTTTGATCTTTTATCTTTTAACTGGATAAATACTTTATCAAATTCCTGTAGTTGCTGTGTGTTTCCTTCGGGCTGAACGGGGATGTTGTTATCGGTTGCGGCCAAGGAGACTTCGATATCTTTGGTAAGCTTGCCGGATATCTGTAAGTTCAGGTTTGAGTTTACCACCATATCCTGGTTATTACCAAAGCTGATGCCGCGCGATATGCTCCCGTTTTTGGTTAATCCGTCTGAGGCAAAAAAGTTCTGCGCGTCTTTATCGTTGTTGTATTTTATGGTAAAGGGGCGCTGGGGTATGCTAACATCGCGTTCAAGCTCTTTGATGTCTTTGTGGTACATTTCTTTATTAAAATCTATCGGAAAAACCTGGTAGGAAGCGCTTATGGTATCGATTGTAATATGTTGAGCAGCTAGAAGCTTATGGTTGAACACGATCAGTTTTTGCTCGGGGATGACTTTGTAGAGGGATGTATCGAGCAGGTTGCCGTGGCTGTAGAGCTTGATGCTGTTTTTAACGAGGCTTAATGTATCGAGGGTAAGGGTATCATTTAGGGGCGCGAGTTTTTTTGTACGATTGAGGCTTTGCTGCCCCATCATATCCATAGAAAAGAACCATATTAAAAAAGCTATAAAAAAGTAAATCCGCACAACGTACTATAACGAAAAATAAATGTACAAATTGTTTAATACAGTAAACAATTATCAGTAATCAATTATCAACGTGAGGGGCTTATCCGCCTGCTTTTTTTGCCTTGTAGCCGGCCTTTAACAAAAGCTGCAATACTTTATCGCGGTGGTCGCCCTGAACGAGCACGTTTCCGTCTTTAACATTTCCGCCAACGCCACATTTTTGTTTTAATTCTTTACCTAGTTTTTCAATTTCATCGTCGGTTCCCACAAAGCCCGAAACCCGGGTAAGCAGTTTTCCGCCGCCTAATCGGTCGAGGTGAATGCGCAGGTTTTGCTCGCCTGCAGCTAAGGGTTCGTGCTCTTCATCATCAGCATTATTGAACTGCAGGTTGCTGTTGGTTGAGTACATTAAGCCGCCTTCGCTTTCTTTTTTATTTTTTTTGCTCATGGGCTATTAATTACAATTATTAACGATCATTTCAGCAGCATTTTTGTATCCCATATTTTCTGCTTTATGCCAATCTAAACAAGCTTCTGTAAATTGTTGCATCTGGTGCTCGCAGGTTCCTCTATCGCAATAAGCTTTAGAAGTTGTTTGCCCGAAAAAATTGAGATTAATAAGGTAAAACGCTACGATAAAAACGTATTTCATAATTAACAAGATAAGAATCAAAGATAAATAATGTTTTTATTCCCGCTTTTTAAAAGAGAAAAATCTACGCTTAATTCTTAATTTTGCGTGCTTAAATTCTAAACCATGCAGTATAAATTATATATCAAAAATTCGTCGGCGCATTATCTTTATATAGACCTGCTGATCTCTAACATCGAGGCAGATGTGCTTACTTTGCAATTACCGGCATGGCGCCCGGGCAGGTACGAGCTTGGGAATTTTGCCAAGAATATAAAAAAGCTGGATGCTTTTGACGAGAAAGATACTGCATTATCGTATAAAAAGACAAGCAAAGATTGCTGGCAAATAAATACAAATGGCGCAAAGCAAATTAAAGTTACTTATAGTTACTATGCATCTGAATTAAACGCGGGATCTACTTATGTGGATGAAAACCAGGTGTATGTTAACCCCTGCAATTGCCTGATGTATGTGCCTGGTAAAATGCAGGAAAAGCATACAGTTGTTTTAGAAATTCCGGATGCTTATACCATTGCTACATCGCTTGTAAAGGAAGGAAAAAAGCTTACGGCAGATAATTTTGATGAGCTGGCAGATTCGCCTATTATGGCTGCGGAAAATATTAAGACAATTGTTGCACCGGTAAAGGGCATTAATTTTTACCTGCATTTTAACGGCGAATGCAACCCGCAGGAAGAGCGTGTGAAAAAAGATTTTTCAAAGTTTATTGAAGAACAAATTGCTTTTTTTGACGGGGTTCATTTTAAGGAATATCATTTCCTGATGCAGATGATGCCTTATAAATTTCATCATGGTGTGGAGCACACAAAAAATACGGTTATTGCATTTGGCCCTGGTTATCATTTAATGCAGGCGGAAACGTATAACGAGTTTTTGGGCTTGTGCTGCCATGAATTATTTCATACCTGGAACATTAAGACCATTCGCCCGGTTGAAATGTATCCGTATGATTTTACAAAAGAAAATTACGCGCGCACCGGTTTTGTTTATGAAGGTGTTACAACCTATTACGGCGATAAGCTTTTATTTACGGCAAATGTTTTTAACGAAGATGTTTACTTTAAAGCTTTTGAAGAGCGATTGACCAAGCACCTGCACAGCTTTGGCAGGTATAATCTTTCGGTTGGCGACAGCAGCTTTGATAACTGGCTGGATGGTTATACGCCCGGCGCGCCTTATCGTAAAACAAATATTTATGACGAAGGCTGCATAATCTCTTTTATGCTGGATGTGTTAATTATGAAGCATTCTGCCAACAAAAACAGCCTGCAAACGGTTATGAAAAACCTGTATGATAACTTTTATAAAAAACAAAAAGGCTATACCGAGCAGGATTTTACCGATGCATGTTCTGCCGCCGCAGGGACCGACCTGCAGGAGTTTTTTACTAAATATGTATATGGACTGGAAGCCTATGAACCCATGCTGCACGAATGTGCCGGTTATATTGGCTTGCAATTAAATAAGCAACATGCCCTTACTTTTCATGAAAGGTATTTAGGTTTTAAGGCTATTGATATAAACCATAATCATAAGAAAGTGAGCATGGTTGCGCCATATTCGCCAGCATGGAAAGCCGGAATTTCTATTAACGATGAGATCATAGCGGTAAACGGTTTTGCGCTTAAAGCCGATTTTAATCATTGGCTGAATTACTTTGCTGAAAAAGACGGGCTTTGCAACCTGACGGTATTAAGCAACAATAAACTAAAAGAGATCAGCATCAACCTAAAAACGAATACCGACTTTTTCTATACCTATAAGCTTGGTAAACAAGATAATTGCACCACGGCACAAAAGGATAATTACAATTGCTGGAAACAAAGCTTTGCGAAGTAATTTCTTTACGATACTTAACCCAACCCAAAAATAAAGCACAAAAAAAACGCCGGCTAAAGCCGGCGTTCTCTGTATAAAAAATACTTAAATTATGCAAGTTTTACATTAACAGCATTTAATCCTTTTTTACCTTCTTGAACGTCAAAAGTTACGTTATCGTTTTCACGAATTTCGTCTTGGATACCTGATACGTGAACAAAGATCTCTTCGCCTGTTCCTTCTGTTTTAATGAATCCGAAACCTTTGGTTTCATTAAAAAATTTTACTACTCCGTTTTTCATTTTTTGTTTTGTTTATTATTTCTGCATTTGTTTATTTTAAACCAAAAAGCACGTAAATGCTAATTATACCTTTTGGGTACTTCAGTTTGGAAGCTGTAAAATTTATCGGATTGCAATTGTGTTACAAATAGACTGAGATACATCTTCATAGATGAAGTATGCAAATATACACATTTATTTGATAGTATTCTTTTTATTTTACCTGATCAGCGTAACCGTTCCGTGATAATCATGGAACCTGAACAAATTATCTGTAAAACTAACTTTCCACACATACACATCTTCTTTTGCCTCTGTGCCGTGCAAAGTACCGTCCCAGCCTGTTTCCAGGTCGCTTGCATGAAAAATTACCGCCCCCCACCTGTCGTAAATCCATAAATTGTAGGTAGTATTATCTATACCAATCCCGGTTCCTTTAAACGTTGGGTTCTTTTCATCCCCGTTAGGAGAAAAGGCGCTTGGCGCATAAAATGTAACGGCATCATGTATCACAACAATTTCTGAAACAGAATCTTTGCAGCCAAATGTATTCTCAACTGTTTGCGTTACCGTGTATGTATACGGAATCTGATCGTTATACAAATGCGCAGGGTTTGCCAGTGTTGATGTTGCCAAAGAATCGGTTGTTTCATAAATATCCCCAAAATTCCAATGATACGCATTTGGGCCCGATGCACCGATAGATTGATCTGAAAAATTAACCAGTGGTTCTATAATATCAATGTATTGCGGGTTATAGGTAAAGCCCGGCAGCGGTTGCGGATAAACCTGTATGTAATTGTTTTTAGTAACTGTTGTAACACAGCCATTAACCGCGTTAACACTTAGCGATACATTATAATAGCTGCTTTGCGTATGCGATGTATTGGTATAGTTTAAAGAAGTAAATGTATTGTTGGTATAAGTAACCGTGGATGTATTACCAAAATTCCAGTTCCAGGTTTGTATAGGCGGCGTTGCCGAAACCGTATCGAGGAATGTAGCCGTAAAAGGCGGGCAACCTGCCGTAGCAATTGCACCAAAGCTAACCTTCGGGCTGGGGTTTACTATAACCGACTCTGTGGTATCATCCTTACAGCCTTTATCGCTTGTAACCTGTAAGTTTACGGTATAAGTGCCCGCAGGCGTTAATAAAAAGCTTGGGCTGTGCCCGCTTGCGGTGCCTCCTGTTTCAAAGCTCCAGTCCCATTGCGTAATTGTACCGCTATTGGCTACCGACTGGTCTATAAAATTAGTAGGGTTTCCGTCGCAGGCATTTAAATAGGTAAACGCTGCCGTAGGGTTTGAATTGATAGTTATAGAAAAAACGGTAGTTGGCCCAACGCATCCGTTTAAATTATCATTAACCGTAACAACATTGCTTTGCGCACTTGCCAGGTTCTTAATTGCATAAAAAGAAGGAACCGTTGTTGTTCCGCTTGAAGTTGATAAGCCTATGTATGGCGAATTTACCGTGCTCCAGGTTATATTAGCTGTTGCAGCAGCCGGCGAAGCTGTAAGTGTTACGGCCGGCACGGTATCGCCGGGGCAATAATTTAAGCTGGACTGTGTAACAATGGGCGTTGGTTTAACGGTTATGTTGTAGCTAACCGGCAAGCCAACGCAGCCGTTTAAGTGCGGTGTAATGCTTATGGCGCCTGTAATATTTGCTCCTGTATTATTTAAGCCTGCCGTAAATATAGGCGGGATGCCGGCTCCTGAGCCATTCAACCCAATAAGCGTGTTGTTATTGGTCCATACATATGTTGTGTTAGGATCGGCAGGTGTATTGGTTACGGTAGGCGATAAAACAATATCATTCCAGCAAAATAAAGACGGTGACGTAACTGTAATGGCCGGAATTGGATTAACCGCCACCGTGTTGGTTTTAGTAGATACACAACCGGTAGAAGAAGTTACCACAAGCGTAGCCGTATAGGTTGTTGTAGTTGGGTCTGTATACTGATAGCTTGGGCTTTTAACCGAAGATGTATCAGCAGCAGAAGAAAGATCGCCAAAGTTCCAGCTGTAGGTTACGCCCGTATTGGGTGTGGATGTATTATTAAACGTTGAAACCGTTCCGTAACAAACAGTAGGGGCTGAAAAATTTGCAACCGGATATGAATTTACCGTAGCCGTATTGGTAGATAAGGCCGAGCAACTGTAGGTATTGGTAACCGATAAGGTAACTGCGTAGGAACCTGAGTTTGCATATGTATAAGAAGGGCTTTGCACAGAAGATACGCCCGTGCCGTCGCCAAAGTTCCAGTGGTATATGGTTCCGCCGGTTGATGCATTTACAAATGAAGTGGGGTTGCCTACACAAACCGTATTGCTTGTAAATGCTGATGTAGGCAATGGATTAACCGTTACAGAGGCGCTATACGTATCTGTGCAATTTACCGAGCTGGTAATGGTATACGTTACCGGGTAGGTTCCGGGCGCAGTATAGGTATGCGAAGGATTGCTGGAGTTAAGCGTAGTTCCGTCGCCAAAATTCCAGCTCCAGGAAGTTAATGTACCCTGGTTTGGCAATAAGGTAGACAGATCGGTAAACTGTGTGCTTGCATGCAGGCAGGCCGTAGTTGCCGAAAAAGATGCTACGGGCGCCACGGTAGAGCTTACAATGGTATCACTTAACGTAAGCGTGCAGCCTGTTTCTCCGGCATTGGCAAAAGTTGTCATATTAACCGTATAAACACCGCCCACATTTGCAGTGGCTGTTTGCACGGTATTAGAACCTACAATTCCGGGGCCTGTCCAGTTATATGATGCCAAACCCGGAGGTGCAGCTAAAGTTGTATTACCGCCAATGCAAGGCTGCGGCAATGATGCAATAAGTGTTAGCGGAGCGCAATCTACCGTTACGTACGCATAGCCAAAATGCCCGCCGCGGCTGCAATCGGTAGTTTCAAATTCTATGGTAACATTTTGCCCAACATAATTAAGCAGCGGAATAAAAATAGGAGTCCAGTCCTTATAATAAAACTGGTAATTCCCCGTAGGGTCATATATATTTTGAAAGCCTCCTACAGATGCGGCGTCTGTTACGTTTACATCATAATGCGGACAAGGAATCTCTACCCCGCTTTGGTCAAAGATGCGTATAGTAAAATAAGGCTGTTCGGCCGGCGGGTGGCCATTATTAGCTGCCTGGTCTAATACAACCGCATACCAATAGGTAATGGTTTTGTTGGTTGCTGTTACGGCAAATGTATTGGATATGGTTTGATGGTTATACGGAAACGCCGTATTATTTTGCGTACCGGCGCTGGTTTGTACATAGGCGCTGTCATCGCCCAGACGTAAAGAGTAATTATGCCCCGGAGGCAGGCGGTTTATAGGAACATGCGGATCCATCCCATTGTTGCATAGCTCGTGCACATGCCCCATTGAGTTAAACCCGGCCGATGAATTTAAGCCGTTTACGGTTAAAGCGCCATAGCCCTGGTTTGGCTGTCCTCCGCCATTGACAAGCGTTCCTGAGGTGCCGCGGTTGTTCCACTGCCCTACCCAGTTGCTTAAATTTCCTGCCGAAAAATCGAGGTTATTGCAGCTGCTCATGGTTCGGTTTGCCGATGCAGGCCTGTTGCTGAGCTCCATTTCTTCCTGCTTTTCCTGCGCGGCAAAAGGCAGGTATTTAAACTTATATAATTCTTCCAGGTAAGGAAGCTTATCCATCCAGTATTTCTGTGCATTTGCTTTGGTAATAGCGCCTTCTTTTACCAATGCAAAATATTCTTTCATTTTCAGGTATTCAAACTTGGCTGCATAGCTGAAAAACAATTTGCTTTCAGCCTGCGAAATGCCCAGTTGTTTAATGAATGCGGTTTCTAAAATTTTAAAATCGTATAAAGGCGCAGCGGCCTCATCCATGCATGAGTGAGCGGCTTTGTTTTGAGCCTGCGCAAAGGCAGATAAGATGATCAATATGGAAAGAAGAATTTTCTTCACAAACGGGTAAATACTTAATTATTAGACAAATGTAACTTTCAAGGCGCTAAACTACAATAATATGAGGTGAGTGCTATTATTCTGAAGGTTAATTAACAATTTTGACAGAAGTGTTACTGAAACCTTATCTTTTAGCTATAAAATTACAATAGATTTTTGGCTGCTAAGATCTATTTAATAAGTGGCGGCATTTTTTTTATAAGTGGTCGTTTTTAACAAAAAAGTGGCCATGTTTTAGGGTAATTAGAAATGCATCCTCGTTTGTCATTTCGACGTTAGGAGAAACCTTTTTATCAGATTTCTCAGTCGTTCCTCCTTCGAAATGACAAGTTTCATGCATTTATCTTAAAACGACCTAAAAAAATGATACGATCTTTAAAAAGATGCTGATCTTTTTAAAAGCGTGGAAGGATAGGCAAAAATATAGAATGACAGGCAAAATCTCATAATGATAAGCGAAATCTCATAATGGTAGACAAAATCTCATAATGGTAGGCAAAATCTCATAATGATAGGCGAAATCTCATAATGGTAGGCGAAATCTCATAATGATAGGCAAAATCTCATAATGATAGGCAAAATCTCATAATGATAGGCGAAATCTCATAATGGTAGGCAAAATCTCATAATGATAGGCGAAATCTCATAATGACAGGCAAAATCTCATAATGGTAGGCAAAATCTCATAATGGTAGGCGAAATCTCATAATGATAAAGGAAAATATAGAATGACAGGCAAAAACAAGCCATATTTTAATGAAAACCGGCCTGTATGATAAGCTGCTTAAGCCTTAACTTCTTTCGGCACGCGTAAAAGCAAAATAAAGCCTACAATAAAGATCAGGATCAAGGATAATACCGAGTTTCTGATATTTCCGGTTAGATCCTCTATTAAACCAAAGGTTGTTGTGCCAATGGCCAGGCCTATTTTTTCGCTTACATCATAAAAGCTGAAATAACTGGCGTGGTCTTTTGTTTCGGGCAGCATTTTAGAATAGGTGCTGCGTGATATAGCCTGTATTCCTCCCATTACCAAACCAACGCTTGCGGCAACTATATAAAATTCCATAGGCGTATCAACCATTAAATAGGTATACACACAAATGGCAGCCCAAATGCAAATGGTAAAGCCTATTGTTTTTATATTACCGATGATGGAAGATAATTTAGACATCATAAACGCGCCCGCCACACCCAAAAACTGGATAATTAAAATAGAAATAATTAAGCTTTGCGTTTTTTGCTCTTCGCTATTCCATAAAATAGCTTTGGTAGCAAAGGGCACCGCCATTATCATAATAGTTTGTACACCTAAGTTGTACACAAAGTAACTCGTTAAAAAACGACGCAGCTGCATGCGGTTTTTCAAATCTATCCACACATTTTTCAGTTCTTTATAGCCGCTGCTAAGCAAATGTTTCTTTTCTGATCTTTGCTTGTTGGAAGACGATAAGCGCCTGAACGTAACCTGCGCAAAGCCCAGCCACCAAAGCCCTACCAAAGCAAAGGTGTATTGTATTTTAGGAATGGTTTTGGTGAACACCGCCAATACCAAAATAGCGATCAGCAATAAAGAGCTTCCCACATAACCCATAGCAAAGCCGCGCGCGCTTATTTTATCGTGCTGGTCGGTGTCGGCAATTTCGGGCAGGTAGGCATTATAAAACACCAGGCTTCCCCAATAGCCCACGCTGGCAAGCATAAGCGCCAGCATACTTAAAATAATATGCTCGGTACTAAAAAAACTGAGTGCAATACAGCTAACAGAGCCCAGGTAGCAAAACAATTGCAGGAATCTTTTTTTGCTGTCAGAATAATCGGCCATGCCCGATAACAAAGGAGAAGAGAACGCAACAATGAGGTAAGAAACCGCCACTACGTATCCGTAAAAAGCGGTGTTTATAAATTCGCCTCCGCAAAAAGGGATCATTCCGCCAAGATCGTTCTTGGTTACCTTTTCATAAAAGATAGGAAAGATAGCTGATGAAATAACCAATGGATAAACCGAGTTTGCCCAATCGTAAAAGGTCCAGGCACGAATTGTTTTTTTATCGTTTTTTATAAGCATACATTTTTCTTGTTATAGATTTAATAGGTCGCTCATGGTGTAAACACCTTTTTTATTATGGATAAACTCGGCAGCCAGAACAGCCCCCAAAGCAAATCCCTTACGGTTAAAGGCTTTGTGTGTAATAGAAATTTCATCCACCGAAGATGTATAGGATACGGTATGCGTTCCGGGCACTTCGTCTTCCCTAACCACATCAATAAATAAATTTTTGCCGGAATTATTTTCAATGCTCCATGTATTTTTCTGGGTATGATGCGCCACAATTTTTTCGGCCGTGGTAATGGCTGTGCCGCTTGGCTTATCTAATTTATGCACGTGGTGAATTTCCTGCATGCCCACTTCATAATCCGGAAAGCTGTTCATCATCTTAGCCAGCTGCTCATTCATTTTAAAAAACAAATTTACGCCCAGGCTAAAATTGGTTGCATAAAAAAGAGCGTGATTGTTTTTTATACAGGTGTTCTTTATCTCTTCAAATTTATCATACCAGCCGGTGGTGCCTGCCACTATGGGCAAATTGGCGGCAAAGCATTTATGAATGTTTGCTATAACGGTATCGGGCGTGCTGAATTCTATGGCAACATCGGCTTCCTGTAATTGTTTGGCAGTAATATTTTGTATATTTTCTTTATCGATCTTTAAAACAATAGTATGGTTTCTTTGCAGGGCAATCTGCTCAATTTCTTTGCCCATTTTGCCATACCCGAAAAGTGCGATCTTCATTTTATAAATGCTTATTTTTGCAAACTTACAATATATTATATGCTGCAAAGCAGTTTTAAAATAAAATTATTCAGCTTGTTATTCACGTGTGTGAGTGTTTTTGCAATGGCCCAAAAATTTGATAAAGCTGCTTTTTACCAGGCCATGGAACTTAAAGACAGTGCAAAAATAAACCAGCAGGAAAACCTCTTGCAAAATACCGGCATAAAAGAAAAGCAGGCCTATGAAGGGGCTCTTCTTTTAAAAAAAGCGGGCATCATTGCAAACAAAAGAAATAAGCTTGCTTCGTTCAAAGCCGGGAAAAATAAATTAGAGAGTGCCATAGAAAAAGACAGCAGCAATGCCGAATATCGTTTTTTGCGCTTGATGATACAGGAAAATGCACCGAAAATACTTGGCTACCATGCGGCATTAGAAAAAGATAATCTATACATTCGTAAAAACTTTAAAACGCTTTCGCCTGTGGTGCAGCAAGCCATTTTAGGATACAGCAGGCAATCGAAACTATTAAGTAACCTAACAGAGATTAAATGAGTAAAAAGATACTAGCCATTTATTATACGCAAACCGGGCAATTGGGCGATATTGTAAACAACTTTATGCTGCCTTTTGAACAGGCAGGTTTTACGGTTGAGAAAGTTATTATCAACCCGGTTAAGAGCTTTACCTTTCCCTGGAGCAGCGACAGTTTTTTTGACGCCATGCCCGAAAGTGTTTTAAGCAAGCCAACCGAGCTGCAACCTTTTCAATTGAAAGAAACCGCCTACGATCTGGTCGTGCTTGGATACCAGCCCTGGTTTTTATCGCCCAGCATACCCACTACTTCTTTACTGGAAAACGACGGCTTTAAAAAAGTATTGAAAGACACACCGGTAATTACTGTAATTGGTGCCCGCAATATGTGGATCAATTCGCAGGAGCGGATAAAAAATTCACTGAAAGAAGCGGGTGCAAAATTAGTGGGACAAGTTGCTTTGGTTGATAACCATACCAACCTGGCCAGCGCTGTAACTATTTTATACTGGATGCTTTGGGGAAAGAAAGACAGGCTGTGGGGCATTTTTCCAAAGCCGGGCGTTGCTGATGAAGATATTGCCAACACAAAAACCTTTGGGGAGATTGCCAAACAGCATCTTGCAAAAAATAATTTTGACACCTTACAGCAGGAGCTGGTTGACAGCAAAGCCATTGTGGTTAAAACCAATTTAATGTTTGTAGAAGGGCGTGCCAAAAAGCTATTTGCCATTTGGGGCGGACTGGTAAAAAAATCTAAAAACAGGAAACGTACATTGGTGTTCTTTAAATATTATTTGATCATTGCTTTGTTTGTTGTAGCGCCTATTGTGCTGTTTGTTTACAGGCTTTTATTTGCTCCATTCTTAGGAGGCATGATAAGAAGGCAAAAACAATATTTTTTAGGATTAACGGCTAATAAATAAAGAATGGAACACAGATAACGCTGATTAGATAAGATTACTTATGATTTTTTTATCGATTAAAATCATAGCGATCTGCGTCATCCGCGTTCTATAGTAAAGTAAAACAACCATGAAAAAAACAGAAGTCCCTCAAGACCCAAGTTCGCTTAAAAACTTTACCAAAGAAGTTTGCTATGCAGTGGACGAACAGGGAAATTACGTTACCAATTTAAGCACAGGCTGGGAAGTGAAAGCCACCGCCCTGGGCATAACCTGGGATGATATTCATAAGCGCGCGGCGCAGGCCAAAGAACAGGCACTAAAAGGAGAAGTAAGCCCCCTGCTCTATTTTATAGAAATTAAAGTGATGGATTATGCAACGCTTTCGGCTTATACAGGCTTTTGGCAATGGCAGATCAAACGCCACTTAAAGCCCGGCGTTTTTAATTCTTTATCCGATAAAAAATTACAGAAGTACGCCGATGTATTTGATGTAACGATAGACAACCTAAAAAAAATGAATCTGAATGAAAGTTGATTTTAATCATTTGCAATCGGCGCATTGCGAAAACGGCGTTACTACTAATTTATTGAGGCATGCAGGCGTTCGCCAGATAACCGAGCCCTTGGCTTTTGGTATTGGTTCGGGCTTGTTCTATATATACATTCCTATTTTAAAAATAAACAACGGGCCCGCTATTGCATTTAGAAGTATGCCGGGCTTAATTTTTAAGCGTACCTGTAACGAACTGAACATCCCGGTGGTACGTAAAAAATTCTCATCGCCCGAAAAAGCAAAAGCGTTTTTAGAAGAACAATTAAAAGCCAATCAGCCGGTGGGTTGCCAGGTTGGTGTTTATTACCTTACTTATTTCCCAAAGGAATACCGCTTTCATTTTAACGCGCATAATATTATTGTGTATGGCAAGCAGGATGATAATTATTTGATCAGTGATCCAGTGATGGAAGATGTTACCAGCCTTACTTCTTATGAACTGGAGCGCGTGCGTTTTGCCAAAGGGGCTTTAGCGCCTAAAGGACAGATCTATTATCCTAAAGAAAACGTTACGGTTACCGACGACCAGATTCGTACAGCAATAAAGAACGGAATTAAAAAGAATGTGTTTTATATGCTTAACATTCCCGGAAACATTGCGGGCGTTAAGGGCATAAAATATACCGCCGATAAAATTAAAACCTGGAAAGATAAATTAGGGCTGCATAAAGCCGGTTTATATTTGGCACAGCTGGTGCGTATGCAGGAAGAGATAGGCACGGGCGGCGGCGGCTTTCGTTTTATCTATGCCGCGTTCTTACAGGAAGCATACGCTTATCATAAAAATGATGAGCTACTGGAAATATCTAAACAGTTTACCAGATCGGGCGATCTTTGGCGCAGCGCAGCTGTGCAGGCAGCGGGCATATACAAAGGCAGGTTAAGCACTCAGCAGGATTTTAATGTAGTAGCTGATTACCTATATCAAATCTCTGACATTGAGAAAGAAGCGTTTACCGCTTTGTCTAAAATTAAGCTTTTGTAGGATTTATAGATTTCCGTTTCAATCTTAAAAAACACTCTATAAAAAAAGCCCCATCTCTTTAGAGAAATGGGGCTTCATTTTTTTTCAACTATTTAAATCTATGGAAGGCTTATTTTCTTTTCCAATTCGTCGATATACAAACGGAAACGTTTATCGGTGTCCATTAAGTTATTTACTGTGCGGCAAGCGTGCAATACTGTTGCGTGATCTTTACCGCCGCAATGCATGCCAATGGTTGCCAAAGATGATTTTGTCATGCTCTTAGAAAAATACATAGCGATCTGGCGGGCCTGTACAACTTCGCGTTTGCGTGTTTTCGATTTCATGGTATCAATTGGCAGATCAAAATAATCGCAAACTACTTTTTGTATGTAATCGATAGAAACTTCGCGCGCTGTTGTTTTCACAAACTTGTCAATCATTTGTTTGGCAAGATCCAGCGTGATCAATTTTTTATTTAAGGTTGATTGAGCTAACAAGGAAGTTAATGCACCTTCTAACTCACGCACGTTGCTGGTAATGCTATAAGCAAGGTATTCAACAACTTCTTTAGGAAGGTCAATTCCTTCGGTATACACTTTCTTTTCAAGGATAGCAATACGGGTTTCTAAAGCCGGTGGTTGCAGGTCTGCTGAAAGGCCCCATTTAAAACGGGATAATAAACGTTGTTCGATACCTTGTAAATCAACAGGAGGCCTGTCTGATGTTAAGATAACCTGTTTACCGCTTTGATGCAAGTGGTTAAATACATGAAAGAAAACATCCTGTGTTTTTTCTTTGTTAGCTAAAAACTGAACATCATCAATAATCAGCACATCGATCATCTGGTAAAAATTAACGAAATCGTTCTGTGCGTTATTTTTAATAGAGTCTACAAACTGGCGGGAGAATATTTCTGACTGAACATACAACACCGTCTTGTTTGGAAAATTGTTTTTACATTCAATACCAATTGCCTGTGCTAAGTGTGTTTTACCAACACCATTGGTACCGTAAATTAATAATGGGTTAAATGCAGTTCCGCCCGGTTTTTGTGCAACGGCAAATGCAGCCGAACGGGCAAGGCGGTTACAATCTCCTTCAATAAAATTATCGAAAGAGTATTTTGTGTTCAATTGAGATTCTACAACTACCTTTTTTAAACCCGGAATAATGAACGGGTTTCTGATCGGGTTGTTGCTGATATCAATTGGCATCGATACCGGCGAATTTTTAATGTCTTTTGAAAGAGAAGGAACTTTAATAGTAAGCGGCCTTTCTCCTTTATTTGAATTTTCTAAAACGATATTGTATTCGATGCGACCATCTGCGCCAAGTTCTTTACGGGTTACTTTTTTAAGAAGTGTAATGTAATGTTCTTCTAACCAGTCATAAAAAAATTGCGAAGGCACCTGAATGGTTAAAACTTTCTCCTGAAGTTTAATTGCTTTAATCGGCTCGAACCATGTTTTAAAGTTTTGCGGGTTTACGTTGTCTTTAATCACATCGAGGCAATTGTTCCAAACAGAGTCGGCGGTCTTTTTATCCATATTCAATTTCATTTATTATCTAAGTATCTATATAATGTTGTTTATCGCTCTATTCACATTCGTTTGTTTGTAACAATATTTTACATCCAAACGAGCTAACAAATAAATACTAAAAATTCAGTAAAAAAAAATTTATTAGCACTTGTTTTTATTATTTTTTTTTCAATTGACATTTATTTAAAAAATATTTCGTCACTTGATTTTTTTTGATTATACACGTAAGTTTTTTTCGTTTTTTGTCTTAATCCCGGCTAAGTAAACCCCAGTAATGATAAGGCTACCCGAGAAGAATTTCAGGAAACTAATTTCATCTTTTTTCATGAGTAAAGCAAATATTATTGCTAAAAAAGGTTGCAAATAAATGTATGCACTTACTGTTGAGGGACTTAAGGTTTTTAATGCAAAAGTGTTTAACAAATATGCTAAAAAAGTTGTACCTACTACCACAAAAAAAAGTGCAAACCATGCCTGCGGGATAAACATCAAAAAGTTGACTTTTTGTAAATCGCTTATCGCAAAAGGAAAAACCATAAACAGTCCAAATAAAAAAATCCATTTCATAACGGTAACCGTTTTATATAACTGCATATAGGGTTTTGCCATCACAATAAACAAAGCCCAGAAAGAAGCGTTAATTAATGTAAGTGTATCACCTAATGCAGTTTGCCTATCTATTTGAAACGTTTTACCATTACTTAACAACAAGGTAAGCGCTCCGGCAATCCCAAAAGCCAGCCCAACTAGTTTTAAGCCTGAAAACTTTTCCTTTAAAATAATCAGGGTAAACAGGGTAACCACAATTGGATTAATGGTCATTATGATAGCCGAATTGATCGGGCGCGATAAATGCAAGCCATATATAAAGCAGAGCTGGTTGCAGGCAACACCAAAAAGAGCCAGTATTATAAATTTGATAAAGTGCTGCTTTTGAACTTTTTCCTTTTCGGTAAACATAGATAGTGTCCAGAATAAAAAACAGGCGCCACTTACCCGCATGAACACTAAGCCCGCAGGACCTATAAAATTAGGCATCAGGCCTTTGGCAATGCTGTAATTTAAAGCGTAAATAACCTGCGCAGCAAATAAAGAAATGTAAGCTTTTTTAGATTCGTTCATATAGGTGATAAATGTATTAATTTAATTAACGAATTTTGTACACCTAAAATGATTATACGCGACCAATTAAACAGAAGCATTGAATTTAATTTTCCGCCAAAGAAAATAATTTCGTTAGTGCCTTCGCAAAGCGAATTGCTTTGGGATCTGGATTTGAAAAATGAGCTGGTTGGCATTACCAAATTTTGTGTGCATCCAAAAGAAATGTTCACCTCAGTTAAAAGAATTGGCGGCACTAAAACTATTAAGATAGACGAAATAAAAAAACTGAGCCCCGACCTGGTCATTGCCAACAAAGAAGAAAACCAGCAGGAACAAATTGAAGAGCTATGCAACTTATTCCCTGTTTATATCAGCAATATATATAATGTACCAGATGCTTTGCAAATGATCGAACAGGTTGGGATCATGACAAACAGGGAAGAAAAATCTAAACAAATAATCTCTTCTATTCATAGAAACTATATTGAATTTAAGGACCAAGAGGCAAGAAAAAAGATAAAAGAAAATAAAGTAGCCTATCTGATCTGGAAAAACCCATACATGGTTGCCGGATCGAATACCTTTATTACAAGTATGTTGCACGATTGCGGCTTTATAAATGTTTTTGCTAATCACCCGGGCCGCTATCCTGAAATAAGCATAGACGAACTAAAGAGTCAAAACCCGGATTTTATTTTTCTATCGTCAGAACCCTACCCTTTTAAAGAAAAGCATATTGAAGAACTACAAGCGCACCTTCCACAAGCAAAAATTTTGCTGGTGGATGGCGAAATGTTTAGCTGGTATGGCTCTCGTTTACTATATGCCTTTGATTATTTGAAAGATTTAATAAAAAATCTGCCATAAAATAAGGTTTCGTACCTTTGCAGCATGGAAATTAAATTAGATACAATTGAAGCTGCTATTGCTGATATAAAAGCGGGCAAATTAGTTATTGTGGTTGATGATGAAGACCGTGAGAATGAAGGAGATTTTATTACCGCAGCCCGCAACGTTACACCTGAAATTATAAATTTTATGGCTACCCATGGCCGCGGTTTGATCTGTGCGCCTATCAGTGGGGAGCTTGCTAATAAACTTGGTTTAGAAATGATGGTTAGCAGCAACTCGTCGTTACACGAGACACCATTCACAGTTTCTATTGATTTGTTAGGGCATGGCTGCACAACCGGTATTTCTGCTTCCGACAGAGCTAAAACTGTACAAGCATTAATTAATCCAAATACACAGCCTGAAGAATTTGGTAAACCCGGGCATATATTTCCATTAAAGGCAAAAAAAGGCGGCGTGCTTCGCCGCATTGGACATACCGAAGCAACTGTAGATCTGGCTGAGCTTGCAGGCTTTGAGCCTTGTGGCGTTTTGGTTGAAATTATGAATGAAGATGGCACTATGGCCCGCTTGCCCGACCTGGTTAAGGTTAGAGAAAAATTCAATCTTAAAATCATTAGTATTAAAGACCTGATTGCATACCGTTTACAAAAAGAAAGTATCATACAAAAAGAAGTGGAAGTTGAATTGCCTACACAGTGGGGCAATTTTAAACTTGCTGCTTATAAGCAAACTACAACAGGGCAAGAACATTTAGCTATTTATAAAGGTACCTGGCAAAAGGATGAGCCTGTTTTAGTACGCGTACATTCATCATGTGTAACAGGCGATATTTTTGGTTCTTGTCGCTGTGACTGCGGCCCACAATTACATAAGGCGATGGAAATTATTGAAAAAGAAGGCAAAGGCGTGTTAGTTTATATGAACCAGGAAGGTCGCGGCATTGGCTTGCTGAACAAATTAAAAGCTTATAAATTGCAGGAACAAGGTATGGATACCGTTGAAGCAAATGCAGAGCTTGGTTTCCAGGCAGATGAACGCGACTATGGCGTGGGCGCACAAATACTAAGAGACTTAGGCGTTAGCAAAATAAAATTAATGACCAACAACCCTAAAAAACGTGCTGGCTTAATTGGGTATGGATTAGAGATCGTAGATAATGTTGCCCTTGAAATTAAAAGCAACAAGCACAACGCTTTATACCTGCAAACCAAAAAAGAAAAGTTAGGCCACGATTTAAAGCTGGATTAATTTTCAGAAAGGTTATAAAAATAAAAAACCGCTTCATGATAAATGAAGCGGTTTTTTTATGATTAAATTATGTAATTACAATCAGCAAACTTTAAACATCCAGCCAAAGGTATCTGCTTCTTTTCCTTTACGGATGTTACGCAGGGTATCATCTACCTTAGGAGAGAACTTACGGTCTTCCATAGCCGGCAACTGGTAATCTTTATCTTTATAACCAATGGTTATAATATGTGCAATGGTTGCGGCAGTACCTGTACCAAAGGCTTCTTTTAAAGTGCCGTTTTCATGCGCTTCAATAACTTCTTTGATGCTTACTTTACGTTCTTCAACGTCATAGCCCCAAAGGCGGGCAAGTTTTAAAACTGTATCGCGGGTGATACCGGCAAGTATGGTATCTTCTAATCCCGGAGTAATTACTTTATTGCCAATTACAAACATCAGGTTCATGGTTCCCGATTCTTCAACATATTGATGTGTTTTAGAATCTGTCCAGATTACCTGCTGATAACCTTTTTTCTGTGCTAAAATAGTTGGGTATAATGAACGCCCGTAATTTCCTCCGTTTTTTACAAAGCCAACGCCGCCTTCTACCGAACGGAAATAAGAGCTTTCAATTAAAACTTTCAATGGCTCTGCATAGTATTTACCTGCTGGTGCCATTAAGATAACAAACTTATATGTTTCGGAAGGGCGAACACCAATGGCTTCATCGGTTGCAATAATAAACGGACGAATATATAATGATCCGAATTCGTCTGTAGGAACCCAGTCTTTATCAATCTTTAATAATTCCATTAAGCCGCCCATAAAAATTTCTTCGGGCACTTCTGGCATAGCCATACGCACGGCAGATTTATTTAAACGGTTAAAGTTTTCAAACGGGCGAAATAAAACAGTTTCATTGTTAACGGTTCTAAAGGCTTTCATTCCTTCAAAAATGGTTTGTCCGTAGTGTAATGCGCTAACAGCATAACTCATAGGTGCATGGCCATACGGCTCAATAGAAGTTTTACCCCATTTGCCGTTTTCGTATTCGGCTACAAAAATATGGTCGGTAAAAATCTTTCCAAAAGGTACCTTATTTATATCCTGATCGGCTAACCTGCTCCTGTCAGTTAGTCTCACTTCATCAACTTTTAATTTGGCTTCGCTAATCATGTTTATTTTAAATTTAGTACGCCAAGTAAGCATATTTTTTCATAAACAACAAATATTTTAGTCGAATTAACTTTAATCAAACATAAAGGCAAAAAAGCTAACTTTGGCACCGTGATTTTTATACGCCGTCTTTTATATACACTTTGGAAATGCCTGTTTCTTGCTGCTTTTTTAAGCATCCTTATTTTGCTGTATCCTTTTTTAGTGTTCTTTTTGGCCGACAGAAAACGATATAAATATGCGTTCTATTGCCAGAAAATTATGGCAAGATGGATCACATACCTGTCGGGGGTTTTCTTAAAAAAAATCTACCAGGTAGATCCAAAAGATATTCCTCAGCCGTGTGTAATTGTTTCTAACCATGCTTCCTACCTGGACATTATCTTAAGCTATTTCATCATTAAAAAATACTTTGTGTTCATGGCAAAATTAGAACTTAACAAAGCGCCTTTGTTCAATGTATTTTTTAAAGACATGCAAATTTCGGTTAACCGCGAAAGTCGTACCAACAGCCATAAAGCCTTTATACGTGCGGGAGAGGAAATTGACGCAGGCCACAGCGTATTTATTTTTCCGGAAGGCACTATTTCTTCCAGCGGAGTTTTAAAGCCTTTTAAAAACGGCCCTTTTAAATTAGCCGTAGAAAAACAAGTGCCTATTCTTCCTATTACTTTTATAAATAACTGGAAGCTGTTGCAAAACGGAGGCTTCTTTAAAAGTTATGGCCGGCCGGGCATTTCAAAAGCTGTTATCCATAAGCCGATACAAACAAAAGGCATGACAGAAGAAAATATTGTAAATTTGCGCACAGAGGTTTTCACCTTAATAAACGATACGTTAAAACAGTATGAGTAAGATAGACCACAAAACAGTTGATGAAGTTGCTCACCTTGCCCGCCTTGAATTTGTTGGCGAGAAAGCAAAAGAAGATATGGTTAATGATATGAACCGTATGCTTTCTTTTATAGAAAAGCTGAACGAGCTTGATACAAGCGGTGTGGAGCCATTGATCTATATGACCGACGAATCGAACGTATTGCGTGAAGATGTGGTAAAAGAAACCATCACTCAAAAAGAAGCTTTACTAAATGCGCCTAAAAAAGACAGCGATTATTTTAAAGCTCCGAAGGTTATTGATAATAAGTAAGCTATAAACTAAAGCTTATCTGTAGAATTATCTTTTCTATTTATTCTTTTTACTGCCAATCCTGTTAGCATTTTTAAACATGTTATCCCATCTCATTTAATTGGCCGGTTATCCTCTATTCTCGCAATATTTATATATTTGGGCAAAAATTTCAGATTAACCAAAGCATCAAAATATAATTACATGAAAAAAACAGCTAAATTATTCATCGCGTTAAGCATACCTGTGGTGGCTTTTTCGCAAAGCGCAAAAGTTCAAACCGCATGGCGTTCGGTACAGGATTATGAAACCAGTAAAGATGTATCGTCTTTAATGAAAGCCAAAGAAGCCATTGATTTAGCCACTAATAACGAAGAAACCAAAGACAAACCTAAAACCTGGTATTACCGCGCAAAGATCTATTATGATCTGTATAAAAACGATGTAGACCAGCAGGAGAAAAAAGTACCGGCGTCGGTTACCAATAAAAACGACCGTTTTACTCAGGCATACGGAGCAGTATCTACAGCAAATTATGAAGAAGCCGGCAAAGCAACCGAAAAAGCCGTTGCACTTGATAAGGACAAAAACTATTTATCCGACTTAGGTATGCTGGGCATGCAAATGTTTGCCGATGTAAGCAATTTAGCTATTGGCAAATACAACGCCGGTAAATACAAAGAAGCTATGGAGTTTTTTGAAGGCGCTTACGAAGGTACCAAAGCCATGACCGGTAAAAAAGATACCAGCCAGTTAACCAACGCATTGATCTGCGCACAAAAAGAAAAAGATACCGACAAGATTAAATTTTATAACCAGAAAGCCATTGATGAAAAAGTAGGCACGCCTTATAACTACGGCAACTTATTTGATACTAAAATGAGCTTGAAAGATACCACAGGGGCTTTACAAACGCTACAGGCAGGTCGCACTGCATTTCCTAACAACGTTGATCTGATCACCCGCGAAACTGATTATTTAATGAGCAAAGGCAAAGATGCCGAAGCCATTGCAAACTTAGATAAGGTTATTGCAAACGACCCTAAAAATGCTAAATCTTATTTTGCAAAAGGCCTGGCTTATTTCAACATGGCAAACCCTTTGGATGGTTCAAAAAAAGGATATGCCGACAAACCAAAGAACTTTGAAGACTTAATGACAAATGCTGAAGCCAGTTATAAAAAAGCAACTGAAGTAGACCCAAAATTTGCCGATGCTTTTGCCAACCTTGGTAATACTTATTACATCTGGGGCTTTGAATGGCAAAAACGCTGCGATGATTTAATTAAACAGGCTACCAAACTAAAAGAATGCGAAGCCAAAGCAACTGAAATGAACAACAAAGCCATTGCAGCATTTGAAAAAGATATTGAACTAAACCCTACCGATAAAAGCTCTATGAGGTCTTTACAAAGACTATATTTAGTTACTAATCAACCGGATAAAGCAGCAAAAATTAAGGAACAGATGCAAAAATAATCCTATAGAATAAAGATAGCAGCAATAAGCATGATCACGATAATGACTATGTATTGCCATATATCCACAAAATAGGGATGGTATTTTTTAAAGAATTGTTTCATTAAAAGGGATGCCTGCAAAATTAGCTGAAAAATCGGCACTTTAGAGGCTGTTTAAAGTTTAGTGCAGCAGCTACGCAAAGCCTGTTGAAACAGGAGAAAGCAGGGCAGTTTGACTGAAAATTTAAACAGCTTCCTATTATTGTTATTAAAAGGTTAATTATTTTTATTATTTTCGCATCAATAAACGTTAAAATATTTTTATGGAGAACAACAAAGAACCGAAAGATGTAATTATAATTCCGCTTGATTTTACCGAACAAAGTATATACGCAATCAGCCAATCATACAACCTGGCACGATACACAAACTCTAAATTATTGCTGCTGCACGTATATGAAAAACAAGGCGAAGAGCGCTTTGATGAAATTACAGCACTAACCAAAAAAACACAGGAAGAAGCACAGGTGCCTTGCGATTTTATGAATATTAAAGGTAATATTTATAAAGAAACGATACGTGTTGCAGAAGAAGTTGAAGCTAAAATGATCGTAGTGGGTGTAGAATCTCACATCAAAACAAAAGATATCCTGTCAGACAGCGCTTCTGAAATGGTTCGTAAAAGCCCCTGCCCTATCGTTACCATCCGTGGTAAAGAGCAACGCGACGGCTGCGAGAACATTTTATTGCCTATCGACCTTTCCCGCGATTCACGTGAGAAAGTAGATGTAGCTATTGAATTTGCCAAATACTTTGGCGCTGCCATCCGTATCCTTGGCCTGTTCTCTTTAAAAGACGAGAAATACGAAAACCAATTGCACGCTTACGTGCACCAGGTTAAACAATACATTAAAGCAAAAGGCGTTACCTGTAGCAACAAAACCATGCCAAGCGAGAACATTGCCGAAGCGGTTGTTGAATACGCTAATAAAATTGAAACAGACCTTATCATCATTATGAACAAGCCGGGCTTATCGGTAAGAGAAATGTTCTTGGGCACCATGGCTCAAAAAGTAATTGATATCTCTAACATTCCGGTAATGACGATCAATCCGAGAGAGCGCGATTCACGCTACTCTTCATCGGCTATGTAAGCCGGGTTAAACCCGTTTTCCTGCCAGATAAATTTAAAGGCGTTTACATTAAAGTAAGCGCCTTTTTCTTTGCGCTCTACATAAAAAACATCCGGCGTTTGCGTAGGCGTGATCTCATCAAAAAAGGCTTCCAGTACAATGCTGCCGACTTTGTTTGCAATGCCTGTTCCATCATCTGTTTCATAGGTAAAAAAAGCTTCGCCCAGCTGTTTCACCTTATCGGCTTTCAGAGTGCATACTTTTTCTTTCAGGTTAAGCGTAAACACATGGCAGCCTTTATCATTAAAAGCATACCAGTAATCCTTATCCACATCAACGGCATTGTATACTGCTTTCATAGGCGTTGTTTTAGCTATGGCATAAAACTGTATCCTGTTTTTTTTGTACGCAGCGATCACATCTGCCTGGCATACCTGTATCTGTGTAAAATTTTGCTGCGAAAAATACCGTATGCCATTCCTGTCCTGCAGCTCCTCTTTGTTATTCCTGATCAGGCGCATAAAAGCCCCGTTGGTTAGCTCGGCAATCTTTAAAGCTGGATTGTAGTTGTATTTTATTTCCGACAAAAAACAACCCGATGTGTCGGCAAAACCATACAAATTATTTTTCACCACCACATACACGCCCTTATAAGGTTCGTCAATAAAATCATACAGCGGCTGCAAAATAAAATCCCCTTTTTTGTCGATCACGCCCAGGCGGTTATCGATCTTAACGCGGCACTGGTTGCCTTTAAAAGTAGAAACCCAATTATAAATAGGTGCTATTACCGTAAAGCCCTGTTTATTGATAAAGCCGTATTTATTGTTTTGCATAAACGAAGCCAGGTTCTCCGAAAAATCAGACAGGTAGGCAAAGGCTGGCTTAATGATCTCTTCGCCATTGTGATTAATGGCGCCATATACATTATCTTTCTTTACAATGGCTGCGTTATCAGCAAAATCAGCTATCTCATCATAATTTGCCGATACCTGCTTGCCGGTATGGTCTATTAAAAAAGTATGCTTGTTTTGCTGAACAATGGCAACCTGCTGCGAGAAAGAGCCTGCCTCATCAAAGCGGAAATCAATTTTTATGCGGCCTGCTTTATTGATATAGCCATACAAATTATCTTTCTGCACCAAGGCAAAGCCTTCTTTAAAATCTTCTACTTCGGTATAAACAGGCTCTATGGATATCTTGCCCGTGCTGTCTATAAAACCATACTTATCCTGCTTTTTAATAGAGAAGAAAGGCATTTGCCAGTACATAAATTCTTCTTCCACCTGTTTTTTATCCGGGTAATCAGGGTATTTTTCCAGGAAAGCCTGCAGGTTCTTTTCAGCATAATTTTTTATCTCCACCCCAAAAAGCGCATTCCAGGCGTAGTACGAAGCATGTATCTTTTTAATGTAATAATAAATGCCTGCTGCGTTTTTGTTTTGTATATAATAAGCCAGCAACTCTTCTTTAGCCTGCTGGGTATATTTTGTCTGCGGGTATTGTTTGATGTAGCGCAGGTAAGCGCTATCTGTCTTATCGGCTGTAATTTCGCGGAAGGTATTGTAGCTAAGCAATTGCTGTGCGCTTGGCAGGTAGCAGCTTTGCGGGTAAGTGTTTATATAATTGAGCAACACGGTAGATTGCGTACTGCTCTTTACCTCATTAAACACCAAACTATCTCGCGTGCACAAAACCTCGTGCAGCAATTTGGAACGGTAAAAAGTAGCCGCATATTTTTCGGCCGACTGAACGCTTACATCTTTCAAAAAAATGGCATAGGCTCTTTGGCAAATAGAATCGTGCAGCGTTGTTATAGTAGTATCGTTTATATAAAGGCTTTTCTTTTTTGCGGGCACAAAAGCGTTTTTGCAAAGGGCAATGTATTTATACGAGCTGTCTAAATTATAAAAGGGGTTATCGTGTCGGTAATAAATAGTGGCCAGCCCAAAGGCAGCCTCTGCCCTGCTCTTTTTTAGCTGTGTGTAAAAAAGCTTTTTGGCCTTAAAATAATCATACTCGTGCAAAGCCGCATAAGCCTTATCTATGCCCGATGCATGGCTTGTAAAAAAGCTGCCGATTAAAAATATGAAAACTAAAAACCTATACATCTGTATTATGTGATGGCAAAAGTATATTTTTGCAGCAGCAATTAACACTAAAATTTAATGTTTACTACGGGCCGCATTGTTTTCACGCTTATTTTTTTAGTGCTCTTTATCGCCTCTATGCTCTATGCCTACCGAAAAGACATCAAAACCACCCAGGTGCATTTCCCAAAAAGCTACCGCATAATTGTGGTTATAATGTTGATATTTAGTGTATTATTTTTAATAATTAAACTAAAATCTTGGTTTTTTAAATAAAAATGCGTTACTTTTGCTGCATACGAAACAACACGATGAAAAAATTAGTTTATATCTGCCTGATCATTTTTTCAGCAACTGCTATGCTTGCAAACGCCAGTGTACTGATTGTTGAAGGAAAGTACCAGCAAAAAAACCTTTATATACAAAACGGATTTTCCAGCAACGGCGTGGGTTTCTGTGCGTATGAGGTAAAAGTTAACGGACAGGTTACTACCGACGAAGTTAACTCAAGTGCTTTTGAAATTGACTTTTCTCCCTTTAAATTTAAAGCCGGAGATAAAATAACCATCGAAATTGGCCATAAAGACGGCTGCATTCCTAAAGTATTAAACCCTGAAGCTATTAAGCCTCGCCCTACTTTCGACCTGCTTAGCATCGACATTAACAAAGACGCCGTGCTTAGCTGGGGAACCAAAAACGAAATTGGCTCTTTGCCTTATGTAATTGAGCAGTTTAAATGGAACAAATGGGTGTATATCGGCGAAGTAAGTGGTATTGGCACTCCGCAGGACCATGTATACAACTTTAAAGTATCTCCAAACAGCGGCGAAAACAAATTTCGTGTAAAACAGGTTGGTTTTGGCGGTATCCCACGCTATTCAAAAGAAGTTACTTATAGCTCTTTAATGGAAAAGCCATCGTTTAAAGTTGAAGCAGATTCTAAATCGGTAAGCTTTAGCAACGAAACAGGCTTTGAGGTGTATGACTATTACGGAAACGTTTTAAAGAAAGGCTTTGGCAGCAATGTAGATATAGCCAGCCTGCCAAAAGGAAAATACTACCTGTGCTACGATAACGTAGTTACCGAAATAGAAAAGAAAAGGTAGCGCGGTTTGTAAGCAGCATTTGCTTTACCTCGCTAAGCAGCATAGCAGTAGCCCCCCACAATACATTGCCCTGTACATTAAAGTACGGGGCTTTTATTTTTAGCCCGGCCGAGGTTAGGTTCACCATCGTTTCGGCAACAATGCTTTCATCCAGTATATAACTTAGCGGGCATTCAATAAGCTCTTCCACTTCATCTTTGCTGGGCACAAACAAAGGGCGGCTATTAATGCAGGCAACCACCGGCTGTATGTAAAAATTGCTAACAGGTATATACAAGGGGGTTAGGCGGCTCACAATATTCTCGGCAGAAATGGCAATGCCCGTTTCTTCGTGCAGCTCTCTTATGGCTGTTTGCTCGTAGGTTTCATCCCCGTCGCAGCTGCCGCCCGGCAGGGCAATTTGCCCGGCATGAAACTGGTGCGTGCCGGGGCGTTTCATCAGGGCAAAATACACATCCTGGTTGTGCGGGTAAAACAGCAGGCACACCGCGCTTTTTTTATAATTGCTTAGCGCGCCCAGGTCAATCTTTTTATGTTTTATGTTATCGCCTGCCATAATGTATTGGGCATCCTGCCCCGGCAGGGGGTGGTTTTGCAACCTGTCTTTAAGAAGTTCGGTAAACGCCGCAAAATCCATACGGCACAAATGTAAATAAAATTGCCAAAGCCATATTACGGTTAAAAAACTAAAAAGGCTTTATTCAGTTAGTGAGATAAAAACTAAATTAACAGTTTCTATTTAATACATGTAACTATTTTAATATATTTGTTATATACAATTTACTGCTTACCATGTTTATCCAATTCACATACCAACAACAAAACAAGTCCTGTAAAGCCTTATCAGATTACACAACCTTCAAAAAAGAAAGGAGGCCGCTAAAAACCTAGGTTTAAAACAAGCCCCCTTTTGTGTTGGTAAACAATTTGCGATCACTTACCAATACAAAAGTACAAAGCCTGCCTTATAAACAAGGTTAAAAAACATAAAAGCTGCAACAGTTTTAGACATATAACTGTTTACAGCCTATAAAAAAACAAACAAAGGTTTTTCCGGTTTGCTTACCTTTATTAAATACTATAAACAAATATTAAATTGCGTAAAAACAAAACTGAGTAACGCAAATAATAAATAACGAGCTTATTAATTGAATAAACCTTTTTATATAATTCTGTTTATCCTGCTGTTTTGCTGCAAAGCAAAAACACAAACCAACCTGTTGTATAATGGGGACTTTGAAATGTACTCAAGTTGCCCGACAAACGTCACAAGCCCAGCGGTCGTTCCGTATGAAATAACAAAATGTCTAGGTTGGACCGCTCCAACGTATGGCACCTCAGATTATTTTAATGCTTGCGACAATGTTATAAATGGCATTGTGGGCGTTCCAAAAAATCAGCTTGGGTATCAATTATCCAAAAGCGGAAGTGCTTATTGTGGATTTTGGGCTTTCTCTTATGGTGGCGTAGCTGGTTGTTATAGCGGTCAATTTTGGTGGGAGTATATTCAAGGGCAGTTTACACATCCCTTAATAGCTAATCATACTTATAGTATTGGTTTTTATTTTTCTTTGGCTAATGGCTCAAGTCTTGCTGTTAAACCTACCGGTGGCGCCTGCCCTGGTTAGCGAAGGGGTGTTTGACAGGGTTAGCGCTTTTGCCAAACGCATAAAAGCCAGTGTTAACTACACCGATAATATGGGGCAAGACCTTGGCATTATTGCTCCTTCGGTAACGTTCGACCCTACTGAACTGCAGCCTGTGTTAAGCGTTAAGCTGGATGCAACAAGGCCGCATATTAAGTGGCTGAAAGGCGTTAGCGATGCCATTGATCTGTATGTTGACCATAACGATGGCAACGGCTTTGTATTGCTGGGCCGCTTAATGCGCAACGAGTATATTGATGTTACTAACCTGGCTGCCGATAAGATAATTGATGAGTGGCATTATAAGGCTATTTACGTAATAGGCAATACCCAGGTAGGCCAATACAGTGCTGTGGTAGATATTATGGTGAAAAAACAGTGAGTACAGTTATCAGTAACAGGTAACAGAGAAAATCAGAAAGCCGCTTCAGTAATGAGGCGGTTTTTTATTTAATTTATCTTCAATTATACTATTAGCTTCTGTTATTCAAAAAGACGCAGTGGTTACAAAAACAAAAAGCCCTGATTAACTCAGGGCTTTTTGCGTAGGATTATTAACGTATTAGCCTACTTATTGATAATGATTTTGTTGCTGTATGACTTTCCGCCCGCTATTACTTTCATAAAGTAAGCTCCGTTGGCCATGTTCTGCAAGTCGATAGTTTTATTAAGCGCGTTGTTGCTTACTGCTTCCTGTGTGTTATAAACTACTTCGCCTAAAATATTGCTGATGCTTATTTGCACTTTGGTATCGCTTAGGTTGCTTATGCTAAGGTTAACCATGCCTGTGCTTGGGTTTGGATATAAGGCAATATTGGCATTTACATTTGTGTATTGCACTATGCCTGTTGTGGCATTCACCACGCTAACCTGTATCATGTTGCTTGCGCCGGCTGTGTTGTTATAGCCCTGCATCATGCGGTACAGGCTATCATTCTGGCAGGTAGTGGCCGAATCTCCGCAGGTAGAATACACGGTTACACAAACGGTATACGATCCCGGTGTTGCATAATTATGTGTTGGGTAAAGCCCGGTGGTTGAGCTTCCGTCACCCCAATACCAGCGTGCACTTGATACCTGTGATGAATAATTTGCGCCAATTTCCCAAACGCCGGGTTGTGGGTTTAGAGTATCCTGGTGCAGCCTAAAACTAACCGAAGGCAGGCAAGGTGGTGTAGCAGCGTTGGTAATTGAAATAGTTTGAGTAGTAGTGCTGGCACAGTTGCTGGCAGAATCGCTCACTGATAAGGTAACGTTATATACGCCGTTATACGGGTATGTGTAAGACGGGTTTGCCACAATAGAATTTGATCCGTCGCCAAAGTCCCAGACAGTATTTGCCGTAGGCGCAGTACCGGTATATAAGCTTGTAAAATCTACAAGGCCTGTTGCACCCACTGTATAGGTAAAGTTAGAGTTGCAGGCAGGTATGGTTCCGCCGTTTGCCGTAACTGTAAGGGTTTGTGTGGTTGTAGCATAACACCCGTACATATTACTTACTGTAAGTGCAACTGTATAGGTACCGCTATAATAATATTGGTGCGAAGGGTTTTGCCCGTAAGCATACAAGCCATCGCCAAAGGCCCATGAGTAGGTTACAGAATTATACGGATCAACCATAGCACTGGTAAAATCAGTTACTCCGGTTGTGTATGTTGTATAGGTAAAATTACCATCGCAAGAAGGCTGGTTTTGTCCGCCGCTTATAGTAATAGCAACGGTTTGTGAAGAATTTGTGCATCCTGCCAAAGAATCGATGGTCAACGACATAATATACGTACCATTGTAAAGAGGGCTGAATGAAACGGTATCCGCGCTACCTACCTGGTCATAGTTTAACAAGGTCCAGTAGTATTGCGTGGTAGAGGTTGTGCCGGTTGATGTGCTGGTAGCACTAACTCCCGAGCTTGTTGTTGTGTACGTAAAGCTGGCATTACATTGCGCCATAGCCAGGTTACTTAATCCAAAACAAAGGGCTGCCGCACCCAGTATTTTTTTGAGGCTGATCTTTTTTGTAGTTTTTTTCATGTTATTAAAGTTAAGATTATTATTGGTTTCTTATTATACTAATACGCTTGCATTTTGCAAAAGGTTGGGTCGGTTTACAAATTATTTATAAGCTACGGCAATAACCGCGTCGGCATTGGTAATTTGTATGGAAGGATGCCCCGCACTGTATAGCGTACACGAAAAATTAACATGCAGCTTGCGGGTGGCCTGCCCGTTTATATTATCCTGGTAGGCTTCTTCCGACAAGATCTTAAAAGTGCTGCTCGCGGGCTGAAGCGGGCTATCAGATGTGTAAAGCACGCCGTTGGCATCGGTCCAGTTAACAATCACATCAGAAAGCCTGAGGCTTGAGCCTGTGCTGATAACAGGCGTAACGCTGTTGAGTGAAAAATTAACCACCGCAAGCGAATAAGAGCTGGTAGCAACATGATAATTTGTAGTAATGCTATCTGTATTTGAGTTAAATAAAACTGTTAAAGAAACCGTATATAAGCCCGCGGCAGCATAATTGTGTGTAGTGCTGTCAACCGAATAAAGGCTATCAAGCCCATCTCCATAATACCATCTGTATCCGCTAGCTGTAAATGTAGGAGTAGCCCTAAAAGAAATTGTATTTCCATTTGAGAAAGATGATACCGCTACGTTCTTTGCCGTTGCCGGCGAACTAATGTTTACATTATTACAAATACTGCTGGTGCCCGCTGAACCGTTAACAGACACACAAACATTATATGTGCCAGCCTGCGCATAGGTGTGCGATTGCAAGGCGCTGGTGCCGGTAAAGCTGCTTCCGTCGCCAAAGCTCCAGGTATAGGTTTGCGCTGTGCCGGTTGAGTAAGATGCGTCAAACTGCACATTATAGCTTGTATCTGCTACACCAACCGAATAATAAGAATAGTTTGTAAGGGCAAAAGAGCTGTCGGGCTGCGTGTTGCTGTTAACCGCCGAAACTTTATAATCGTTTATCTGAACCTGGATACTGCTTAGGTTTGAGTTGGTTTGCTTAAGGTCTCCGATAAAATTATACACATGGTTGCTATCCTGTGTGTAGGAAGAATACATATAGTAGTTATTTACACCCGCGTTCAAGGAAGTAGAAACACCATTGACCATCCCGTTGAAATAAAAAACAGGTATTGAATTAACGGGCTGAGGCACATGTTCTTTTTTACAGGAGCTTAGTCCCGTAAGGATAATGAGCCACGCAAAAATCAGTTTAAGCGTTTTCATGTTATTTACTAAAAAGATGATATGATAAAGTTAGTTTCAATCCACTGTTGTGCTCTGTTTTATTAATTCCTAAAACAGCATTATTTTTAAGATCCTGCAAACCATAATACACTTCGGCGCTGATGCTAAGTGCCTTATAAATTCTTCTCCGGTAAGCCAATGCAGGCTGAAAATCCCAGTTGGCAAAGCCATCCCTGTAACCCGCTTTTGTTGTAAAGGCAGGCGCCGAAGTGCTGAAGTCGCTTTGTGTTAAGGTTTCAACTTTGCTGCTGGTGTTTAAAAGGTAGAGAATATTTACCCCGATGGATAAGCTGTTCTTATCATTAAACCAATATTGCAGCTTTACCGGAATTGCCAGGTATTTTAAAATGGTTGGCGTGATAATGGTTTTGCTTTGACTGTACCCAAAGCTATATTGCGTATTGCTGCTGGTATAATTGCTATAATTAAGATGCGCCAGGCTATTGTATTGCAAGCCTAATAAAACACTCCATTTTTTTGTAAAGTAATGACTTGCACTTATGCCGGCCACCGGGTTAAAGCCGGCCGCTTCTTTCGTGCTGTTGTTTGCCCAGCCAAAGCCATAGCTTGCCCCGGCATCAATACTAAAAAATGTGATGGGTTTGAATTTAGCCGCTGAATCTTTTGTAACAGGTTTGATAGTATCTGCATGTGTTTTGGCTACACTGTCTTTTAAAGTAACAAGGGTATCTTTTGCAGGGCTATTTTTTAATGCAGTCAGCGTATCGGTTATACTATCCTTTTGCAGGTTATTGTTATTTGCCTGTAGCACGTTGTTTTTTACATCCGTTTTTAAATCTTCTTTTTTCACACTTCCTGCAGATTGCATTTCAGCAGGCTGTGTATTATTAGCTTTTGCATGATCGCCTGAGACCGTTTGCTTGCTGTTGTTTTTCGCTTCCCCGCTCCTGCCCGCTTGTTGTTTTGATGCAGGCTTTTTGCCTGCTGTAGCATTTTCATTTTCAGGTACAAGCAACTCGTTTTCTATATTATCTTTCGAAGGCTTATTATTTATAGTTGTTGCAGCCTTAGCATTCTTCTCTTTTTTTAGTGTTGATCGCGTTTCAGCTATAGGTGAAGAAGTAGTATTCTCATCAACCTGGGCATTGTTTTGAGGTTCTTTTACGTTTTCGGCTTCTGTATTAGTATTGCTTTCGGGTTCTTTTATACTTTCAGCTTTTGTTTTAGTATCGCTATTTTTTTGTGATGTTGCTGCTTCTTCATTGTTGTTAGTATGCTTAGTGCCCACCTCATCATCATAGGCCGGCTTTTTATTCTCCCTATTATTTTTTACATGATTAGTTTCAGTAGCGTTTTTACCTGCATCATTCTTTTCAAAGCCAATAAACGGAAACATCAGGCATATGCCTATCAGCAATCCGATAAAAAATATAAAGGCAATGCGCCTTCTTTTGCGCTTTTTTTCGGCAGCAATAATCAGGGCCTCTGCTTTGTCCCAGTTGGCCTCGCTGAAAGCAAAATCTCCTTCTTCTAATTTAGACCTGAGGAGATCGTCAAAATTTTCCTGTTCTGTACTCATGTTACAATTTCATTAGGTAAACTCATTTTCGCGATCATTTCTTTTAATTGCTGCCTCGAGAAGCTAAGGTGCCACTTGGAGGTTCCTTCACTCATACTTAGCATTTCGGCAATTTCTTTATGCCCGAAGCCATCAATTGCATACAAATTAAATACCTTCTGGCTCATGGGCGGCAATTGCCCTATCATGATGTAGATCTGCTCGGCATTCATTTTAGTGAGTGCATTATTTACATCTGCATAATCGCCCGTTTCAATATACTCTTCAACATATTTAACCTGTTCGTTGTGCTTTTTTTGTTTGCGGTAGGCATCTATCAGCGCGTTTACCATTATTTTACGTATCCAGGCTTTAAAGGGTACTTCGGCTTTGTATTTATTTAAATTCCCCAAGATCTTCATGAAACCGCTGTTTAAAGCTTCTTCTGCCTCTTCTTTGCTACGGGTATAGCGTATGCAAATGCTCATCAAATAACTGTACGTTAATTTATAAAGCTCATATTCAGCACGGCGTTCGCGGTTAATACAGGCTGTTATTAAATCAAGTTCAATGTTCATACAATGGGCTAAACGTACGTTTCCATATACTGTTACGAAGCCAAAACCAGAAAGGTTGGGTGAATCCTAAAATATTTTTTTTGAGTGTTTTTGTATATAGAACACACCTTTGCCTACGCAATGCTGCGCTGAAACTTGTTCTGCAATAATTTTAGGAGAATTAGCTGATAAAACCCAGTAATTTTTGGTAGGCGGTTTTATTAGCATTGGCTTCTTTTATAAAGTACTGAAGCGCCAGTTGATGGTTTTTGGCTTTTTTTTGGAAGGGTATTTTTTCAATCTTACTATGTTCGTTATATAAGCCTCCGCAGTTTTGCTGTTTCACAAAATGGGTGAAATCGCCAATACCCTCGGATATTAACACCTGCAAGCCACAGGCCAGGTACTCGGCAAATTTTACCGGCGATGCCACCCGGTTGGTAACGCTTGGTTCGCGTATCAGGATCCCGTAATCGGCAATGATCATCAGGCTGTTCACTTCTTCGGGCTTTACCCATTTGGTATTGATCCTGCCTGCAAATTTTTGAAATGTTTTTGATCCGTGGGGTATTTCGTTCGACAGGAAGATCAATTTAACATTTTCATTTTCAGAAAATACCTTAAATAAAAAATCATCTACCAGTTCAAACGACTGCCACCCGGCTGATGAGCCCGAATAAATCAATACAATGTCCTTCTCGTTATAAGCGGCTTGTTTCCTGGTCTCAAGCCATTCAGCTTCGCTGATAAACTCGCGGTAAAAAAAATTGCTTAAGGTGCAGGGAATAACAGAGAATTGCGTAGGCGTAAAGCGGTATTTGGTTTGCCACCACTCAAGCAGCTTTTCAGATACGGCTAACTGGGCATCGCTTTTTACAAGGGCGTTTTTCTCTGTCTGCTCGATGGCATCTACAACAGCGGCATCTGCCACCACATCGTATTCGGTAAGCTCTGCCTGGTAGGCTCCACGCCCATCGAACAAAACTTTTTTAGCTAATCCCACCTTCTTCAGGAAAATGGAAATATTAGCGGCAAATGGCCCACGGGCCCAAATGCTTCTTTCACCAGTAAACAGGCAGATAAAAAAAAGTGTAACTACGTTCAGCTTCCAAAACCTAACCTTGGGAAACATAGGCACAACCAGTGAATTGCTGTAATTTGCCCGGATGTTTTTTTTCTGTGCAGCGTAATTGCGCAATGAAACAAAAGCAACCAGCTTAATGTTTATATTAAATTCTTTCTCTAAAAAACTGCATACATCAATAACCTGGCTTTTATAAATGCCGCCAAAATGATCGTTGTAGGTTAAGAAGATCATGCGCTTACCAGTGCTTCAAAAATACGCTCGGTTGCGTGCCCGTCCCATAGATCAGGCACTCTGCCTGTTTTATAAGTGCCGTTCTCAATAGCAGCAATTAGTTTGCCGATCTCGGCTATATCAAACTTTACCAGCGTATTAGTACCTTCTGTGCAGGTAACAGGGCGCTCGGTGTTGTTTCTAAGGGTTAAGCAAGGCACCTGCAGAAAGGTAGATTCTTCCTGTATGCCGCCGCTGTCGGTAATAATAAATTTACTGTACTTAATAAGCTTTTGAAAGGCAAAATAATCCAGTGGTTCTGTGATGATCAGGTTTTTATTCTGCATTAATTTATCATACAGGCCGAATTTTTTAAGATTAGCTACCGTACGCGGATGTATGGGGAAAACGGCTTTGTATTTTTGAGTGATGTTTTCAAATAGCTCGATCAGTTTTTTCAAGCCGTCTTCAAAATCAACTGTAGCCGGGCGATGCAACGTAGTTAAAATATATTGCTGTTTGGTAAGTTGATGTTTTTCTAAAATACCCGACTGCTCTATTTTACCTGAAAAGCCAACTAACGTATCGATCATGGTGTTGCCCACGTATTTTATTTTACCCGGCGATACGCCTTCTTTTTTAAGATTTTCCAGTCCACTAGGCTCTGTAATAAAAAACAGGTTGCAGATCTTATCGGTAAGGATGCGGTTGATCTCTTCGGGCATGGTTTCATCAAAGCTGCGCAAGCCGCTTTCTACATGCCCCAATTTTATGTTTAGCTTATTAGCTGTTAAGGCCCCGGCTAATGTAGAATTTACATCTCCAACCACCAGCATCATATCGGGCTTAAATTTTGTTGTGATCAACTCTTCCAGCTTTAGCATGATATCTGCTATCTGAAAATTTTGCGAGCCAGCCCCTACGTTTAAGAAATAATCAGGTGTTAAATTAAACTGCTTGAAAAACACATCGGCCATGGTTGCATCGTAATGCTGGCCTGTATGTACAATTTTAAGGCTTATATCAGGATACTTTGCCGCAATTTCTTTAAAGCGGGTAACTTTAATGAAATTAGGACGGGTACCTATAATTAAAAGTAAGTTCATATTATTTTTTTTGATAAAAATCGGTTATCACATCACAAATACGGTTTACCGAATTTGTGTCCAGCTCATAATAGAAAGGCAATCGCAACAGGCAATTGGTATAATGATCGGCATAAGGAAGCTCTCTTCCATCATGCTTGTCTTTATAAAACGGACTGTTATGCAATGAAATGTAATGAAATACAGAAGATATTTTATTGTCTTTTAACGCTTGAATTAATGCTGTTCTTTCCTCTAAATTTTTGCACACCAGGTAAAACATATGCGCGTTGTTGGTTGCATGAAGAGGCAGCTGAGGCAATTGCACCAATTCCTTTTCCTGTAATGGCTTCAATCTTTCATAGTACGTGTTCCAGATTTCAATACGTTTGCTTTGTATTTTATCCAAGGATAAACATTGGGCATATAAAAAAGCGGCTACTATGTCTGAAGGAAGAAAGGATGACCCCATATCTACCCAACCATATTTATCTACTTCTCCTCTAAAAAATTTACTGCGGTTAGTGCCTTTCTCGCGGATGATTTCTGCACGTTCTAAAAACTGCGGGTCGTTAATAACCAGCATACCTCCTTCTCCGCTTACAATATTCTTGGTTTCATGAAAACTAAAAGCTGCCAAATGCCCAAAGCTTCCCAAAGGTTTTTCTTTGTAATAAGCATCTATTGCCTGTGCAGCATCTTCCACCACCCATATATTATGCTGCTTTGCCAAAGCCATGATCTCGTCCATATTGCATGCCATCCCTGCATAATGAACGGGTACGATAACTTTTGTTTTTGGAGTAGTTAATTTCTTAATCGAATCAACATCCATATTGGGATGATCGGGCAAACTATCTGCAAAAACAATCTTAGCGCCTCTTAATATAAAGGGGTTAGCTGTTGATACAAATGTATAGGAAGGCATGATGACTTCATCTCCTTCACGGATATCAAAAAGAATAGCGGCCATTTCCAGTGCATCCGTACAACTTGTAGTAAGCAATACTTTTTTGAAAATATATTTTTCTTCAAAAAAAGCACTGCATTTTTTAGTGAAAGTTCCGTCGCCGCCAATTTTGCCTTTTTCAAGAGCCTCTTTTATGAAAGGGAGTTCCTGGCCGGTTAAATAAAGTTTATTAAAAGGAATTTGCATTATTGCTGCTAAAATAGCATTATAATTTTTCCGGGATCATTTTTTTGAAATCAAACACCAGGTCAAAATTACTTGTACCAAATTTTAAAAATTTACCGAATGTTTTTAGCCCATGCTTTGTGAACATTTTAGGATGGGATATCCAATGCATGTAGCTTTCGGTGCTTATATATTTTTTATACTGACTGAGCTTGGCTATTGTTAATATATCAATAGAGATCATCTCCTTATTAGCAAATTCTGATTTTAAGGCGGCTGTTTGGGCGCTTACACCATTACCCCATCCCCTGTCATTTGTCTCCCACAGGTATTTTTTAATTAGCCTGTCTTTTAATATTTCTACTTTGTTAAATTCTATAGTTGAAATCGGGAATTCGGTAAAAGTTCCGTTCTCATCTATATGCTCTATTTCATTCAAAAAAAAGTATGGCTTTTGTGTAGTTACTTTGGTGAAATCGAAAGCCTGGCTTGGGTTATCATTTTTATATCCCGGCAAAACACTAAATTCATAGGCTATATTCTCTTCGGTAAAAATGTCTTTAAATAAGCTAAAAGGTTGGATACACCAGCCACCTGCTCTATAGCCCCAGGCAGGATATGAAATGCCAATTTCTTCAAGAAAGGAAATTGATTCGCGGAAAAGTTCTTTAATATATGGCTTTTCAAACTTAGCTAAAGAGAAGCCCGATAGATCTGTCAGTGAAAATTGTTTTTTATCTTCTACATAAACAGCGTTCAGCCAATGAGGATGTATGTGAGGAAACACATAATGCCCTTCCTTAAATAAAGTTTTTAATTGCTTTTTTATAGCTTCAAAATCTTTTAGTAAATCCGGACGTTTTTTTATATTCAGGAGATAAAGTATGTCTACAAAAAAGATGGCTTTTGCATCGTATCTATTCAGTATTTTACGTAAAGCGTTTGTTGGTTGCAAGATACATTTCTCTGCAGAACCTGATTTGGCTCCTAAGTAGAGCTCGTAATCAAATGTTAGCAATATATCTTTTTTAGTAAGCATTCTGGTATTTATTATTCTCCTGGTCGATTATATCCAAAGGCATTTTACTTCCTTTTGCAGCAATTTTTATGCCCAGTAGTTTATCATATAAGGTACATTTGGTTTTATTAATATCCTGTTTCCATAAATAGCCTTGTTCAAGCTCTGACCCGAAGCGTTTTTTAAACTGTTGTATCCCCTCAAGCCTGGTACCGCTTACATCGCTTAACCTTGCGCCTACAAAATCATAGCGTTTTACTCTTTTTTGCTTTAAAAGCTTAATGGTATTCCAGTGCAAATAATTTATTGCACCGTTTATTTCTGTTTTTTCGGCAGATGCTCCGTATAAGTAAAACGCAGCAAATTTTGTATACGGAATGAACAATCCGCCTTGAGGTATATTATTATGATAGGCTACTCCGCACATCATATTTTCAGGAAATGATAAAAAGAACTCTTTAAAATAACTTATATCCTGGCAATACATATCTGATCGAAGCATGGTTTGCTTATACAGCATATAAAAATCTTCAATACAAGCCTGCCCGTATTTTATCACTACATTATTTTTCTCTGCATTTTTAATTACGTTCCTATGCTTTGTATGCAAATTCTTAAATAAATCTTCTTCGCTATACTTTTCAATATCTATAAAATACGTTCCAAATTTTGCTTTAGTAGCGTGAACCGGAGTAGCTTTAAATATGGCAAAATTCTCAGGCTGAGTAATTCTATCTGCTATTTTCCTTTCTTTTATAAACGCGATAAGGTTATTTAAGAATATCTGTTCTTCGTTTTCAGGCAATCTTATCGAATCAATATTAAGCGGAGGATAAACAGGTTGTAAAAAGTTTAAGAATTTATTCTTCCATAATTTGCAGGCAATTGTATTATTATTTTCATCCGAAATAATGACAAGCTTTTTAGCTTCTTCTTTTGCCAGGAATGAATCATAGGCACCGGAATAGAAATAAGGACACTGATCTGAATTTTTAAAAATATCTGTATTTATTATTTTCAATTATTTATATCTGCTTACTATTTCGGCCACTCTTACAATTTCATCTTCAGGAATAGATGCCTCACACGACAATTCTACTATCCTTTCAGCTGTTTCAGTAAAGTTAACCAGGGCTGCATTTTTCTCGATACAGTCTGCTAAACAAAAATAAGGAACGTGATTATCAGATAAAAACATTTTGAATTTATTAACATCCTCTTTAATGAATAAGATCATTTTAAAATATAAACCATTCAAATTATCGGAAGGTAAAATTTCAATGAAAGAATTGGCTTTTATCTTATCTAAAAGTATGGTGTATCTATTTTTCCGTTGAGATTTGATCGTTTCAAAATTAGAAACTACATACGAAGCCATTTCCAATTGGAATTGATCCATAGTAAAAATTAAATCTTCATTGTGAGGCAACTTATGTATTACAGAATTAAGAAAGGATTCCACCTTATTTAAAGTATATCCAACTATTCTTGATTTTAAAAATAACTTAGATCTTATATTTTGGAAAGAAAAAAAGGAAGGTGTTTTTAAATTAATAGATCTCAAATTTGCATTGTATCTTTTTATAATGGCTCCTCCGGCTGCTGTAGTTGATTTACCCGGCCCAAATGAATATATAATTCCGTCTCCTTCCAGGCAATTTTCATCTACGCCAAAGCTTTGAGCAGCATCATGTATGAGTTTAATATCATTTGCTTTGCAGAATTTGATTATTTCTTCGGAATCCGGATGAATAAACCCATATAAATGCACAAGTACAATAGCTTTACTATTTTCAGTTTTAATTTTCTCTAAATCATAGTGAGTCCAAAAGGTATGCCCGTTTTTTAAATCCAATGATACAGGAACAAGGTTTTCTTTTGTAACAGCGTGTTTTACGGCACTGCATACGTAAGAAGGTATCGCTATTTTAGTATCCTTAGGAAATTCAAAACTTCTTAATAATACTCGCAAGGCGTTTGTCCCGGAGTTAACGGTATATTTAAGTTCAGGTAAGATTGATTGCTTAATTAATAAGGAAGGAATAGGAGACGGAAAAAAGTAATTCATTAACCTATTTTAATTTTTGTAAGGGAAGAGTCTAAGCCGATTTTTTTAATTTCATAGGTAAACGCATATTTGCTACTCAGGCTTTTCAATATATAGTTAATTGGCTGGACATAACCGGTATCATAGCGTGTAATTTCTTTTGCAGTTTTCAGGTCTAAAACATCTTCGAATTTTATTTTCCTAAGCGAGTTTACAATGATGACCTCTTTATTTGCAGAAGCAATGATCTTCTCCAACGCATTGGAAAAAATAGCCGGCGGTATATAATCTGTAGAACCAAACAGGGTTATTAGATCATATTTATCTGTTATATCTAAAACATCTTTGCATGCATAAATAGCTTTTGAATTTTTATAAAGCTCTTTTGCCTTATTAATAATATCTTCTGAAATATCGATACCTACCGCTTTTTCAACAAAATCAAGCTCTGCAACCTTATGGCTAAGTTCGCCCCAGCCACAGCCCACATCCAGGTGAGATTTATATTTATTTTCTTTTATTTCATTTAATGCCAGTTCAAAATATAAATTTTGCTGCTGTAAGTTTCCCTGGTACCATAAAAAGCCTAAATCACTCTCCCAAAAAGCCTGCTGGTAATCTTTACCATTAAGCAGTTTTGTAAACTCATCGTGGTATTGATGGTTTAGCGACATAGCCTCGTTTAAATTTCTTAATAAGATCGTACCTAATTTTGAACGGCGCAATTCTTTGTTCAATACTTTTTGATAGCATTCATTGCGATACGATAAACTCTTCAAACGTATTTTAAAATAATTATCTATAAGCGGGCTTATTAAAATCATATTACAAATACTTATTATAAATCTTAATTAAAGATTGACAGTGCACTTCATTAGAAAAATGAGATACGATCTTTTCCCTGTTTTTGGGCTGATATTTCCACTCTAAAATATCCTTCATGCGTTTAACATACGTATCAACATCTTTCTCTTTCACTAAATATCCATTTACCCCATCTTCAATCAATTCGGGGATACCGGCATGCCAAGTAGATATAACGGGCAGTTCCATAGCCATTGCTTCAATAATTGCATTTGGCAAACCTTCTGCGTCTCCGTTCGAAGCCGTTATGCTATGGTGTACAAATGCATTTGCCTCTAAGAGCAATTTTTTACCATCAATGGGTTTAACGTGGCCCGGGAATTCAACATAATCAGCCAATCCCATCTCTACCGTAATTTGTTTTATCTGGTCGATTAAAAGATATCCGCCTGCTAAAATCAATTTATACTTTCGTTTATCATCAACCGTCTCCAGCATTTTTTTAAACGCTTGCAGGGTATATATGTGCCCTTTTTTTTCGGTGAAAGTGCTGATCTGCAAAAAGGTAAAAACGTCATCCGTATGTATTTTGCTTCTCGACTCAGGATTAAAGAAATCAACATCAATGCCATAATAAAGCAACTCTGCATTTTGCATGTTTACTTTTACCTTCAACAAATTATTTTTCACATAATTTGATACATATATTGGGATTATATTTTTTCTTTCAAAAAAGAAATTTAATTTATTTACATACGATTTCTTTTTGAGTAACTCAGAAGCATCATAGCCATGAAAACTTACAAATATGGGCACAGCTAATTCATCTATATTATCCAAAAATTTAATAGACTCATAACCAAAATGGCAATGGATGATATCGGGTTTATATTCATCCATTAGTTTTTTAACTTCTGTTTTAAATTTTCTGTTTTTTCTTGAAACAAATAAATCATGTTTTTCGGCATGCCAGCGAATTTTCCTTTTAACAGCATTCTGCTTAAATGGAATAACGGTAATATTAGTAAAAGGAGATACATCCTCATAGCTTCTGATCGTGCATAAAACTTTTACTTCATGAAACTTAGAAAGCTCTCTTATTTCATTATATACAAAAGTTAAAGTAGGAGCCATAAATTCTTCTACAAATACAAGTATTTTCATTTATGCCTGCTTTTTGAAATTAAACTCTCTTTCTTTTACAGATTGAGAAGCATACTTTTGATATATATTATTCAATGCCTCGTAATGAGCTGAATTTGAAAAGCGTGAAAGCACTTTTCGCCTGTTTTGCGACTGGTATTTCCAGCTTAAAATATCTTTCATGCGTTTTGCATAAAAATTAACATCCCGTTCTTTAACCAAATACCCGTTAACTTCATCTTCTACCAGCTCAGGTATACCTGCATGCCAGGTTGATAATATAGGAAGCTCCATAGCCATGGCTTCAAGCAACGCGTTGGGGAGTCCTTCTGTATCGCCATTAGAGGCAGTTACACTATGATGCAAAAAAGCATTTGCATTCAATAATAATTTCTTTGCTTCGTTATGATCTACCGGCCCAACAAATTCAATATTATCCGATAATCCCATTAAAACCGATTCAGCTTTAATTTGCTCATATAAAGTTAATCCCCCTGCCAAAATAAGCCGGTATTTTTTCTTATCACTTACGGTATCTAAAAACAGTTTAAATGCTTGTAACGTATAAATATGTCCCTTTTTCTCGTGAAAGGCACTTATCTGCAAAAAAGTAAATACATCATTCTTAATCTCCGGCCTTAATGCAGGGTTAAAAAAATCCGTATTAATGCCATAAAAAAGTAATTCAGAATGGTTCATATTTATACCGGCGTTTATCAGATTTTGTTTGATAAACTCTGATACGTATACAGGAATAATATTTCTTTTATTAAGATGTTCATTCAGTTTATTTACATAAGACTGTCTTTTAAGCATTTGGGAAGCATCGTACCCATGAAAACTGATAAATATAGGTGTATTATGTATGTTAATATTATCAAGCAGCTTGATAGACTCATAGCCAAAGTGCCCATGTATAACATCCGGGTTAAACTCTTCCATTAATCTGTTTACCTTTATTCCAAACTTAACGTTTTTACGGGACATAAAGGCTTCGTTTTTTTCGCCATGCCAGACAAATTTTCTTCTTATAATATTTAACTTAAAAGGTATTATGATCGTATTTGCAAAAGGAAATTTTTCTCCGTTGATCCTTTCCGTGCACAAAACTTTAACTTCATGATGCTTAGCCAGCTCTGTTATCTCGTTATAGACAAAAGTCAGCGTTGGCGACATAAATTTTTCTACAAATACAAGTACTTTCATTTATTTAAAAGCTCACCCAGTTAGGAGGGCACATTTTGGGATTATTATACGTCACGTCCCTGTACCAATTTTTAGGATATACCACTTTTTTATCTATTTCTTTTGAAAGCCATGCTCCCCACCAAGCATAGGTACTATTTGAAATAATAAAATGTTTGCATTGTTGCATTAAGTATAAATGCCCTTCGGCTTTGTTACCGGCGGTATCATTATCCATAAAATATGTTTGTTCAGGAAAAATAATATTTTGCTTACACCATGTTATATCATCTGAAAAAACAAAGAAGACAGGATTAATTACCTGCTGCCTTATATAAGCCAAAGCCTGTTCGTAATAAGTCCAGTTTAAAGCGCCGATACTTGAGCTATAAACAGCACTTGTAATCAGGTCACCGCGTCTTACGTGTAAACATACCGCATTGCACTCTTTAATAATTTCTTGGCATTTTTCTATCTCTCTATTAAAAGTAGTTTTAAAAGTAAATTCTTTCTGAATTTGGCCGGCTGCATCTTTAAAATATAATTCACTTTGCCACCTGCCTACAAAACATACATCGTTTTTTATGTCTAAGTATTCCTTATTAAACTCATTTGCCTGCTGTATAATTAATTTTTTGGGAGAAATTATGTTTTTTAATTTCCGAACGATTTTTTTTGTAACCGGGGCGTTAGGGTTTCCGTTATATAAAAATATTTCTTCATCGGTAGCCCACCTGTAATCCTGCAAATTAAAGATATCCAGATCAAAATTGCGATGTGTCACTAATTCATGTGGCTGGCTTTTATCTAAAAGCAAAGACTGATCCAGTACTAACTCTGTATTATTGACTAAAGCCATTCTTTTACCAAATGCATATTGAAACATTTGATTTCCTAAACCGCCCATCAATCTTACCCGTATCATCTTGCAGCTTTAAAAAGCACTAAATATTTTTTAAGAACTTTGCAGGATTACCGGCTACAATTGTATTTTTTTCTACTTTTTTTACAACCACAGCACCCATTCCAATTAAAGAATCATCTTCAACTTTTCCTTTATTGATAATTAGCGCACCTGGTGCAACCCAAACATTTTTACCAATCTCTGTGCTGCCACCAATCATAGCATGTGCTATTATTAATGAGTTTTCTCTTATAATAACACCATGTGCTATATGCACCAGGTTATCCACTTTTACATTTTCATGAAGAACAGTCGACCCAAGCACTGCCCTGTCGATACAGGTATTATTGCCTATTTCTACTTTATCATGTATAACAACATTTCCAAGATGCGGCAATACTTCGTAATTACCATTTTCATCTTTTTCGTATCCAAATCCAACACCACCTATGGTATTATTACTACCAATTTTTACATGATTACCTATTGTTGTATTAGCAAGTATGGTATTATTATAACCAACAGATGTATTGTCGCCTATTACACAATTTTTTTCGATAACTGTAAAATCACCAATAAAAACATGGTTACCAATTTTTGCAGAGGGATGAATAACAGCTTTGGCAGATATAACCGGCTCTTCATTTTTAGGAACAAAAAAATCTTTTAGCACTTGCGCAAAAACAGCCCGTGGATTTTCTACAATAATATAGTTACAACCCTTTTTAATGTGGCCTACCTCTTTTACTTTTTTTGAACAAATAATAGTTCCCGCTTCACAAAATGAAATTGCATCTATATTTTTATCGTTGCACCAATAGATCACATCGTTTCTTTTATTAGCCTTATCAAGTTGTATAACATCTTTTATGACAACTGAATCATCACCAATAAAGTCAAGGCTTTTTATTGTTTTTAATATCTCTTTTAAAATTATCATACTGCTATATTAAATGATCCACCTGATGATATCAAAGCTTTCAGCATATTTTGTAGAAACTTGCTCTCCCCTTACACGAGCTAGGGAACGAACAAACTCTCCGTTAGCATAGCTCCTGTGAGCCTGCGATTTATACTCATTCAAAGCCTCAATTTTCAAATTGATATGCCTTTCTTCCAACACAAAAAAACTGGAGGTATTAAAAGTCAGGTTATTCCAAGGCATTTCATAACAAAAAATAGTTGCAAACTTAAAAGCTCTTAATCCTTCTTGGGATATGGTATAATGATCCTGATGAATATCATTGGCAGAAGGCATAAAAATAATATCCGGCTGAATGTCTTTTCTTAGCTTGATCAAATTATCTAAAATTTCCTGGCGATGAAAGTTAAAGGTTCTCACTTCATAATCAAACAAGATCAAATTGGCTGGCTTTATTCCTAGTTTTTTGGTAGCTGCTTTTACTTCTGTGATTAAAATATCTGAAGGAAATGATTTCAAAACTGATTGCTCGCAAGCCGAAAAAGCTGCGCAATAAACTTCATTTCCGTCTTCCAATAATCTTGCCATAGTGCCGCCGCAACCAAATTCAGCATCATCAGTATGTGGTGCTAGTACTAATACTTTTTTGTTTTTAATGTATGGTGTCATTAATTAATTATTAATTTAAGTAAAGATTCTGCTCTGTTAACAAATGTATGTTCTTTTAATGTTTTCTTTTGCCCTGCCTGAGCAATGTTTTTTAATTCAATTGGTTTATTTAAGTAATACCTTACTTTCTCCAGGCACTCTTCTTTTGTTTTAAAAGTAAGTATTTCATCTTCATTAAATAATTCTTTTAAATTTTTCTGATAAGAGGTAAGCAAGGTTGTACCAATACCTGTTATTTCAAAATTTCTTTTTGCACCGGCAAATGAAGTCCAATCAATGCCATTATTTTCTTTTCCTTCACCATAAATATGCAAAGCCATTTTATATTGATTATACTTTTCAAACATTTCAATCCCATTTAAAGGTTTTTTTATTTTTAATTTAAGTATTGAATCATCTGGCATACTATCTTTTCCATCACCGTAAACATCTATATTAATATTATTTTGTAATAAATATTCTATAATTTCGTATCTATAAGAATGAAAAGATGTAAAATTTCCTATAAAAACTAAGTCCTTTTTCGCGCTAATTTCAATTGATAGTTGGTCTAATATAGTTTTATCAAAAGCCTGCTGCCAGTAAAAACTTGGTATTCCTTTTTTAGAAAAATAATCTGCAATTGATGTTGAAGAAGAAACAATAAAATCAAATTTATTAAACGATAAGTTTTTCCATTTTTCCTCTATCGGACAACTCCATTGAAGTATAATTTTTTTTACAAATAATTTTATTTTTTCAAGTGTTTTACTTCCTATCCAAATTGTTGAATAAACAAATACCACATCGGGTTTTTCTTTTTCTAATTGAGCTACTAACACTTCATCTCGTATAGAATTAAAAGTATTGTACTTTTTAAAAAATCTCGATTTAAAACTTCTTATTGGTTTTTGAAAATTCCATTTCAAAAATAATTTCTTATCATTTTCTTTTAACCAACTTAATTGTAAAGGATTACATGCAGGTATAATTACTTCTGCTTCATGCCCTAATTTAATTAGAGCCTGTGCTAAGCTATCTGCCTGATAATATTTTTTACTTAACAAGTAACTCAATTTTTCATCATATGATTTATCATTTAGAAAATTATTACTTTCTAAAAAGTTTGTATAAAATAGATTGTAATCTTCTATAAGAATGGTAAATTTCATTATAGTTTATTTATCATTTCTATAAATCTTAATGCAGTCGCTTTAGAATTATAATTTTCCAATGCCCAATTTCTACCTGCATTTGCTATTTTCAAAATAGCATCATTATTCAAGCTAAGTAACTCTTGTGCTGAATCTATAAAATTAAATTTAGGAACTCCCCAATAATGTATTTTATTTATTGGCATAACAGGCAGAACCCATTGCCAATCATCAAAATCCATATGAATTGGACAAGTCTTAGCATAAAAAGATTCCCATAAACGCCAACTATCAAATTGGTTTATGAAATAACAGGATGAATTATCTACATTTAATTTTTGTAAAACAGCTGCTTTCAATTTATATAAACTCTGAAACTGCCTTACTATACGGTTTGTTGCAAAGGGTTTGGTAAAAATAAATCCTCCAAAAGAATAGGTTATTAAAGATGAATTTAATAATTTATAATAAGATGGATCGTGCCTATGACCAGATTGCAACCAATACGACTTATCTATTTCAGATAAAGTAATTGCATCTTTGTTTTCGATATTAATCGTAATAGCGTTATAAAGAGGGTGTTTTTTTGAGATAGTCGCCGACATTTCATCTACTGCCTTTCCTCTTAAATCATGTGCTATTCGAAATGTGATAAGTGTTCTGTCAATTATTGGTTCGTTATATGTTTTATCAATAGCATTTATAATTCTATTCGATAAACCAAAAGCCCATGGCTTAATATTTTTATTATAGTAGTTATAATTAATGTTCTTATTATAGTGGGTTCTGAGAATTAAATCAAATTTTTTATAATTTGGATTTCCATACTCACCGTATAATCCATCTTCTCTGTCAATAAAAATATTTATTTTGCTATAATCTACTTTACTTATTTCACTCGGGAATGCTCGAAAATAAAATGTACTATAAACATTTACATCACTCTTAAAATCATCTCCTGCTTTCTTTATCAAATAACTATTATTCTCAATTTCATACCAATAATCGTCTGATCCATAAAATTCATACCCAAGTTCCTGTAAACCTTCGCATAGCGCAACACTTTCATGCTGGTATCTAACTAATTCATGTGTTTGAGGAACAATATGAAATTTAAATTTCAATTTTATTGTGTATTATTTTTCTGCAAAAGATGCGCATTCAATATGGCCCAAAAGGCAGAACATTCATCGTCTTGCCATGTTTTTGATTTTGATTTTTGTGTGGCCATAGCCGCGATTTCTTTACCATTCCATAAAGTAGAATTTAAAAACGACGCTGAATTTACTTCATCTATGATTAATTCATTTAGGTCATTATTAAACCAATCGTACATTGGCGCCATTAAACCTACTTTCAATTTTCGACTGCGTATACTATCGGGCATTATACCTTTCATAGCATCACGTAATATTCTTTTTGTAAACCCATTACCAATTTTACTGGATGTAGGAAGCGAAAAAACATAACTTACCAATCTATAATCCATAAAAGGCATACGTACTTCTATACTATTTTGCATAGATGCTCTATCAAAATTTCTCAGTATCTCTGGTAATGTATTAGTATGAAAACAATCAAACAACATTTTTTCGGCAGAAGATAATTTACTTGAATTATAAGGTTTATCTGATAATTGAGGAAGTATAGAAACACTATTATTATTTCTTAATGAATTATAGAGCGAATGAATTGGGGTACTTTTTAGTTTGTATTTTAAATTATCGACAAAAGATTTAGATACAGTTTCTGCTCTTAACTTATTTCTAACTTCGTCTTTTTTATTATCATAAAATAAATCGACATAAATATTTTCAAGATCTTTTTTATTTACTAAATCATTTTCCTCATTATAAAAATTGTACGCGGCCTTTACTAACCAAGGGTAACCATACATCATTTCATCTACTCCATGTCCATCCATAGAAACAGCAATACCCGACTGCCTCATTTTTTCATAGATCATATAAGAGGATATTAAAGGACTTCCAATTATAGAATCTGACTTAATAGCAGTATTAATAATTTTGTCTTGTAAATTTGTATTATCTAACGTGATGTAAGTCCCCTTTAAATTTGTGTAAGAAATAACTTCTTCAGCAAATTCTCTTTCGTCAGATAAAGTATCCGGAAATGTTGCAACAAAGGCTTGTTGCCAGTTTGATGGCATACGCTCTTTATTTTGCGTATGCTTCATCATATAATTTAATGTGCAAAAAACAGCTGTAGAATCTACTCCCCCACTTAATGCAGTCGCTACAGGCACATCACTTCTTAAACGCAATTGCATAGAATTAACTAACAACTCTTTAAACTGTTCAACTTGTTCTTCGTATTTAACAGGTACTTTTTGCAAGTTATCTAATGTATTCCACCAGCGTTTCTGCTTGCAGGGTTCATCTTTTTTAATGAGCATATAATGCCCCGGCAACAATTGATAAATATTTTCATAAATCGTATAACCAATGCCTTCTAAAGCAGTCGGACTTTTCAATTGAAGCGAAACATTCTTTTCGTTAAAACTTCTTCTATAATTTTCCAAAAATTTAAACGCGTATGTTTCTGAAGCAAACGCAAAAATAGAATTTGGAACATGTGTGTAAAAAAGTGGTTTAATACCAAAGCGATCTCTGGCTAAAAAAAGTTTTCGTTCAGCGGTATCCCAAATGGCCATGGCCCACATGCCGTTAAATTTGTTTAAACAGTCAACTCCCCAACAATGATATGCTGCTAAAATAATTTCAGTATCAGTTTCAGTTTTAAAAGTATATCCTTTATTTTTTAATTCTGATCGTAATTCTATAAAATTAAAAACTTCTCCATTATAACTTATCCAATAACGTTCTTCAGCAAAAGCCATAGGTTGTTTTCCTGCAATTGAAAGATCTAAAATTGAAAGTCTTCGATGCCCCAAACCTAAATTAGTAGTAGCATCAATATAATATCCTGAACCATCCGGACCACGGTGAGATAAAGAATCAGTAAACGTTTTAAGTTTATGTTCGGTTAAAACTTCTTTATTTAAATTCCATATGCCGGCAATTCCGCACATAATTTATTTTTTATATACCAAACCCTTCCGTCCATAATCCATTCATATACCACAGGCTTGTGTCATATAAATTGAATTCAGGGTATGATAAATTATTTTTCAATACAAAACTTGCCCAACCGGATAATGATTTAATACCTCCCAGTTTTTCCAAAACATCAAAAGTATATTTGTTTAATTGGTTGTTATAGTTTCCAAAATAATAACAATCATTTATTTTATTGCTTTCCATTTCGGTTACTAATTGTTTTAACATAGTATTAGCAACCTCTTCATTAACAAAACTAAAATCGCTAAGCATTAAGCGATTTTCTCTAATTGTATAAACATAATATCCCGTAAGTTTTTTATTATTATAAAAAAAAACGGTTTTGTAATTTAAGGTTGGGTTATTGTAAATACGCCAATTCATGTATTCTTCATCCATATTTAAATGAAAGTGAATATTGTATTTACTTCTTATTTCAGTATAAAAATTTTCTAAATCACTGGCAGCAATCGGTTTAGGGTGTTGGGTTAGTTTACTATTCGTATTTTTTTCAAAAAACTTATTTCTTTCTTTTCTTTTACTATTTACTTTAAGCGCATGATAAAAATATTTAGCTTGATAAATAAAATAATTTAATGAATACTTTTTAAGTAAATCTTTATCTACAATAAGATGCAAATTTATATTCATGTCATACATACAAGGTTCTACAACTTCAAACTGTAAGGTGTTTTTCCAAACTTTAACAGCTGATGTATAACCCCAAACTAAAGTATGTTTCACTTCTTTACATTTATCTAAGCCATACAAATAAAGAGATTCAAATATTTTTTTTCCACGGTAATTAGGGTTTAAATGACTTGTCTCACTTTTACTGGTCAATATTTTTGTGCCGTTATGATTAAGTTTAATAGGTAAAAAAGCTTGAGTTCCAACAATTTCACTATCATTTTTTGCAAGAGTAAAAACAGCTTCCTCTGCATTATTTGCAAACTCCCAATCCCAAATTTTTTGATTCAAACGATGATTTAAAACCTTATCCAAAAAAGAAATAACTTCCTTTTCTTCCTCTTTAGTAATGATAGAATATTTAATTTCCATTTTTACTGATTAATCTATTTTCAATAATTTCTTTGATTTGATTTAAATACCTTTGTTCTTTATACCATTCAACTAAATTATCAGAAGTAGTTATCCAGGCATCTTGCTTAGATATATAATCTAAAAACATTTCATAAAACTTCCCCATTTCGCCATCCATATACGTGTTGTGCCATAAAAAAGTAACTACACCATTAATAGATTTTATCTTTTCAACTAAATTTTCTATTAATTTTCTGCTTTCTTCGAATGTCAGTCGCATATAATTAAACAAACTAACATCCATAATAATTAAAGGAAGTTCTATAATATCAATAAATTCTTTTTTTGAAAGATCATAAGGCATATAAGGATAACACATTCCATTTCTAAAACCGGCACAATCTGCATATCCAAAAGTTGTATCATAAACTAAACCTGCTCGAGCTTGATTGTACCAAGAATTTGGAGTAGTAAATTTTAAATAATGATTTCTATGGCCTTTTATTTTTACACCGGCAGCTTTTTCAAGTAAATTAATTTCAGCACCAATTTTCTCGTATGATGCATATGCTTCATGCCCACCATGTAAACCTATTTCGCTACCAGCATCAATTACTAATTTAAACTGCCCTTTTATTTGAGTAGGCCCATAGTTAAAATCTAGTTCGTCTTCTGTAAGAGATAAAAAATAAAAGCTTGATACTGCATTTATCTTTTGCTCTTTTTCAATTGTTCTTATTAAATTATAATTTGGATTTAATATTTTATTAGTTGAATTTGATGTATTTGGCTTTTTTAATCTTAATTGAAATTCATATTTAGTTAAATTGAATAAATTTATAAATCCACCGGTGTACTTCAATCCACCATTCTTCATTTCATGTTTAGTAGAGAATAAAACATCCACATCATGTGAAAGGCAAACAGCAAATTTATTTCCATCAGGATATATTGGTTTAAAACCTTCATTATAGATAAACTGTGAAACTTCTGGAGAGAAAATATCTCCATTTCTATAATTGTAGTACGAAGTTCTATTATACATGTCCTTAACTAAAGGATTGTATTCTGCTTTAGCACTAAATATATCGAATAATCTTTTTTGTTCCATCGATAACTATTTATTTAGTATTAAATTGTTCAAAACTAAGATGTACTTTTTTTATTTTCCAGAAATATGCACGTTTTATTTTAAAGGACAGCCATGTGCTGGTTTTTACGTAATTATTTAAAAAATCAAGCATTTTCAATTCATCAGGCTTTAGATTTGTAATAGAATGCTCAATAGATAAAAATTTTTTTGCAAAATCAAATTCCTGCTTGGTAAAAATTTTAGTTGACTTCCGCAGCAAATAATAAAACACAATACGTTCAATAAGTTTTTTATCTACTTTAGCTAAAATTGCTTCATCAAATGAATAATTTGTATTTAGCTCATTGAGTGCCAGCAGGGTTGCATATTGTACAAGTCCTTTATTTTT
>Ga0134128_10000503_pt1 | contig 54643 bp, 46 predicted proteins | sample KB31754_FD_96462 | JGI IMG/M metagenome (GOLD analysis project Ga0134128, IMG submission 96462) | Terrestrial soil microbial communities with excess Nitrogen fertilizer from Kellogg Biological Station, Michigan, USA - KB3-175-4 | ecosystem: Environmental > Terrestrial > Soil > Unclassified ... | reverse complement strand
CGGCGCCCACCGCGAGCATCAGGACCGACACCAGGAAGTAGCCGCCGAAGTGTCCCAGCAGCGTGGCCCACGTGAACGGCGCCGGGGCCAGGTCGATCGCCACGCGGCGGCCCTCGCGCTCGATTTCGTAGTGGAGCGGGTAGTGGAGCCCGCCGGCGGCGGAACGCACGCGCGCCATCAGGCCGGCCGGCGAGCCGCCGTCGACCGACACGATCCGGTCGCCCCAGCGCAGCCCCGCCGCGCGCGCGGCGGGCTCCGCCGGAGCCACGTGGTAGTCGATGGCGAAGAAGAACCCGGGGTAGGGCCGGCCGACCTCGGTCGCGAGTCCCGCCGCGAGGCCGATCACGACCGCGAGGCTCAGCGCGACGACGAGCGCGTATCGCCGATCCCAGCGCGCCATGCTCGCGCTCGATGATACACGCTATACTTTCGCTCCGTGAGCGGGCTCAGCGCGGTGTTCCGGCCTCGCGCCATCGCGGTGGTGGGCGCTTCCGATGACCCGGTGAAGATCGGCGGGCGGCCGCTCGCCTTCCTGCTCCGTCACGGCTACGCAGGGCGCGTCTACCCGGTGAACCCCGCGCGCGCCACCGTGCAGGGCCTGCCCGCGTTCCCGTCCCTGAGCGCGATCCCGGACGCGGTCGACCTCGCGGTGGTGGTGGTGCCGGCCGAGCGCGTGGAGGAGTCGCTGGAGGCCGCGGCGGCCAAGGGCGTGCAGGCCGCCATCGTGTTCAGCAGCGGCTTTGCCGAGGTGGGCGAGGCCGGGCGGGCGGCGCAGGCGCGTCTGCGCGCCCTCGCCACGCGCACCGGGCTCCGCATCGTCGGCCCCAACTGCCAGGGCTTCGCCCACCTGCCCTCGCGCCTGGTGGCGACGTTCGCCTCGCCCTTCCTCGACCCCGGGCTCGCGGTGGGCCCCATCGCCATGGTGAGCCAGAGCGGGGCGATGGCGGGCATGCTCTACGAGATGGCGCGCGCGGCGGGCCTCGGTCTCAACTACTGGGTGAGCACCGGCAACGAGGCCGACGTGCAGGCCGCCGAGATCCTCGGCGAGGTGGTGGAGGACCCGGAGACCCGCGTGGCCTGCACCTACCTCGAGGACGTGAAGGACGCAGGGCGGCTGCGCGAGGCGCTCGCGCGTGCCCATCGCCGCGGCGTGCCGGTGTTCGTGCTGAAGTCGGGGCGCAGCGCGGCGGGCCGCCGCGCCGCCTCCTCGCACACCGGCGCCCTCGCCGGCGAGGACGCGGTCTACGACGCGGTGTTCGCGGACTGGGGCGCGATCCGCTGCGCCGATCCCGCTGAATTGCTCGCCCTGCCCCAGGCCTTCCTCCACTACCGGGCCGCGGGCTCGCGGGTGGCGATCCTGTCCAACTCGGGCGGGCTCGGCGTGCTGTCGGTCGACCTGTGCGCGGACCTGGGGCTGGTGCCGGCCGAGTTCACCGCCCAGACCACCGCGATCCTGCGTGCCGCACTGCCCGACTTCGCGGCGGCCGCGAACCCGGTCGACCTCACCGCCCAGATGCTCACCGACCCCGGCATGCTGACCCGCGTGCTGCCCGCGCTGGAGGCCGATCCCGGCGTCGACGCGATCGTGTTCCAGATCGCGCTGCTGGGCGCCGCGACCGACCTGGGGCGTCTGGTCGGCGACGTGGCCTCGGTGGCCCGGGCAACCGCCAAGGTGGTGGCGGTGAGCTGCCCGCAGCGGCCGGTGGTGGACGCCTTCCGCGCCGGAGGCGTGCTCGCCTTCGAGGATCCGAGCGTGGCGCTGCGCTCACTCGCGTGCCTGGCCCGGGTGACCGCCCGGCGGCCGCGCTGGCTGTCGCGCGTCACCGCCGCGCCGCCTCCGGCTCCCGCGCCGTCGCGCCCGGCGGGGCGCGCCTCCGGTTCGTTCCTCAACGAGTGGGAGAGCCAGCAGCTCCTCGCACCCTACGGGCTGCCGCTGGTCGACACCGTGTTCGTCAGCGCGGCGGCCGCGGCGCCGGACGCGGCGGACCAGGTGGGCTATCCGGTGGTGCTCAAGGTCTGCGCCGCCGGGCTGCCCCACAAGTCCGACGTGGGCGGCGTGGCCCTCGGCCTGCCCGATCGCGCCGCGGTGGCGGAGGCGTGCCGCCGGGTCGAGGGCGCGGTGTCGGCGCGCGCGCCGGGCGTGCCCATCGAGGGATTCGTGATCCAGCGGCAGGCCCGCGGCGCCCTCGAGCTGGCCCTCGGGGTGAAGGTCGATCCCGTGTTCGGCCCGGTGGTGATGGTGGGCTCGGGCGGCGTGCTCATCGAGGTGCTGCGGGACTTCCGGCTGCTGCTGCCCCCGATCGACGCCGTCGCGGCGCAGGAGGCCCTGCGCGCGCTGCGCATCGGCGCGCTCTGGGACGGTCTCCGCGGCAGCGCGCCGCTCGATCTACCCGCCGCGGTCGCGCTGCTCACGCGGCTCGGCGAGGCCGCGCGCGCCCTCGCCTCCGTGGCGCGCGAGATCGACCTGAACCCGGTGCTGGTGGGCCGGCTCGGCGAGGGCGTGACGATCCTCGACGCGCTGGTGACGCTCTAGCTCAGGCCAGAGCCGCGGCGCCCGCGGCGGCGCACTCCTGGTCCTGCTCGCCGGTCCCGCCGCCGCAGCCGATCGCGCCGATCACGCGACCGCCGACCACGATCGGCACCGCGCCGTGACTCGGCAGGAGCTGGCCCGGGATCGCGCTACCAACGTGGGTCCAGAAGGGCCCGCCCTTCTGGACGCGCTCCGCCAGGTCCGCGGTCGACATGCGGAAGGCGGCCGCCGCCATGGCCTTGGCCCGCGACGTCTCGGGCGTGAAGAAGCCGGTCCCGTCTCCGCGCGCGCACAGCACCAGCCGTCCGGCCTCGTCGACCACCGTCACCGTCATGGGGTGCCGAGGGCGCGGGCCTTCTCCCGCGCCACGCGCACCGCCCGCTCGGCCATGTCCAGCGTCATCTCGATCATCTGCGCCGCCTTTCTCGCATCGATCCGCCGGGATCCTGCGACCGCGCCCGCATTGAATCCCGCCGCCCGACCCCTGTCAACGACCTCGGAACGAGGGCAATTGGGGGGGCCGCCCGACCCGCGGCGACGGCTATAGGTGGGGGAGTGGCGAGGCGGCCTGTCGAAGGGAAAGTGCTTGAAAGAATGTTACTCAATACCCTATGCTCGGGCGAGATGCGTACTGGCACCCGGCGTTGTCCCGTTGGTGCCCCGGCCGCGTCGGTCTCGTTCGGCGGGCTGGTGAGCCACACCAATCGGATTCTTGGAGGGAGAACGACGGTGCGCTTCGGATTCGGCTTGCGTCAGGCAGCTTTGCTGATGGCGGCCCTCGGCCTGGCCCTCGGAGGCTGCGGCACCCTCTCCGGCGGCGGGGTCACGAGCCAGTCGCTGCTCGCGGCCACCAGCGGCTCCGTCGATACCACCGATCCCGCCAATCCCGTCTCCACCGCACTGTCCCCGGATCGCCAGGAGACGGGCGCGGTGGTCGAGCCGCACGCGGGCGAGCAGGTGATGACCGCCAGTGTCGCGTTCTCGCCCGCCTCGTTCGAGCCCATCGTTCCCGGTCGGCAGCCCTCGTTCATGGTCGCCTCGCTGGGGCCGCTGATGGTGAGCCAGGCGGTGAGCCTGCCCGCCGGCCCCCTGCTCGCCCAGACGCGCAGCGGCGGCAGCCAGTCCGACGCCTCCGAAGGGATCCTCGAGGAGTACGACCCCTGGGAGCCGTTCAACGAGAAGATGTTCACGTTCAACTACAACATGGACAGGTACGTGCTGAAGCCGGTGGCGAAGGGCTACAACTTCGTGATGCCCGACCGGCTGCAGCAGATGATCGACAGCGGCTTCGACAACCTCCTGGTCGTCCAGCGGGTCGTCAACAACCTGCTGCAGTGGCGGCCCAAGGGCGCGGGCGCCGAGGTCGGACGGTTCCTGATCAACAGCACGCTCGGCATCGGCGGCCTCTTCGACATCGCGAAGCAGGAGTTCGGTCTGCAGAAGACGCGGGTCGACTTCGGACAGACCCTCGGTATCTGGGGAATCAGCCCGGGCCCCTTCCTTGTGCTCCCGTTCATGCCGCCGCTCACGGTGCGCGACGGCATCGGCACCGCGGTCGACGGGGCGATGGACCCGCTGAGCTACGTGCTGCCGTTCATCTGGACCCGCCTCGGGATGAAGATCGGCAACACGATCAACGACCGCTCGCTCAACCTGGACCTCTACCAGGGCTTCGAGGAGACCACGGTCGACCTCTACAGCGCGGTGCGGAACGGCTACCTGCAGCGCCGCGACAACATGATCAAGGGGCCGGCGCCCTATTAGGTCGGAGGGGGCCTCGGGGCCCCCTCCGAGGCCTCCCCCTCGGATTTTCGGATTGCGCGGGCTGAGCCCGTGCTCGAAGTGATTCACCCCACCCGTAGTTCCTGCCAGAATCCCCTGCTCGACTGAATCTTCGCTAAATTCGCTTCGCGCTCTCCACTGCTGTGCGGGGCTTCTTTCGTGGGGTTTTGGGCTGACGCGATGCGTGCAGGTTGTGCGGGTCTTTTTTAGTTGACAGGGATTCGAGGTGCGCAATATGTTGGGGTCCGTTTCCGAGGACACACTAGATATATGAACAGTCGTTCACACCGTCCAGTTCCAAGCCAAGACGCGTCCGCGTCGCGCAGACCCGCGTTTCCCGTCTGAGGCCGTTCGCAGTCGTCAATCGAGCACAGGTCGAGGTTTGGCCCGCGTTCCTTAGGAGGAGAGCATGAGAGTCGCCCGTCGGTTCACCAAGGAAGGCCAGAGTCCGTACGCGGGGATCCAGTTCGAGCAGCGGGTCTCCGAGATCAAGAACCCCGACGGGTCGACGGTGTTCCGCCAGGAGGGGATCGCGGTGCCGGCCCCGTGGTCGGGGGTCGCGACCGACATCCTGGCCCAGAAGTACTTTCGCAAGTCCGGGGTGCCGCAGTACGCGCCGGACGGCAAGCCGCTGCTCGACCGCGAGGGCCGGCCGGTCCTGGGGGGTGAGCGGGACGCGCGACAGGTCTTCCACCGCCTGGCGGGCTGCTGGATGCACTGGGGCGAGAAGTACGGCTACTTCGATACGCCCTCGGATGCCCGGGCCTTCTACGACGAGCTCTGCCACATGCTGGCGGCCCAGGTCGCGGCTCCCAACTCGCCGCAGTGGTTCAACACCGGCCTCCACTACGCCTACGGGCTCAGCGGGCCCGCGCAGGGGCACTTCTACGTCGATCCCGACACCGGGATCCTCACCCGTGCCTCCTCCGCCTACGAGCGGCCGCAGCCGCACGCCTGCCAGCCCTACCACGCCCTGATCTCGACCCCCGAGGGCCCGATGCCGATCGGTGAGATCGTGACCAGGGCCCTGATCGGTCTCGAGGTCTACGACGGGCGCGAGGAGGGTGCGGCCACCACCCGCGTGGTGGCGGTCAGGGACAACGGCGACAAGGCGGTCTTCCGGCTCGAGCTGCGCAGCGGGGTCGCGATCGAGGCCACCGGCGACCACCTGGTGTGGGCGATCGTGAACGGGGTCGGCTCCTGGCGCCGGGTCGACGAGGTGGAGCCGGGGGCGGCGCTCTGCCTCTGCACCCGCACCGAGGTGCGCCGCCCGTCCGAGGACGCCCGGGTGGACGAGGCGGCCCTGGTGGGGTGGCTGCAGGCGGATGGGTTCGTGGGCCAGGACGGCCACGACCCCGACAGCCTGGCGCTCGAGCTCACCACCATCGACAAGGACGAGCTCGACTACATCCTGGAGCGGGTGCACCGGGTCTTCGAGGGCGTGCACTACCACATCCGGTCGCTGGAGACGCGCACCCCCGGCCTCGACATCCACCGCATCCGTCTCTACGGTGAGCGTCTGCAGCCCTTCGTGGACGCCTACGGGTTGCTGCGCTCGAGCGCCGATCACGCGGTGCCGGCGGGGGTGCTCCGGGCCGGCCGCGAGGCGCAGGCGGCCTACCTGCGCGCCCTCTTCCAGGCGCAGGGCGCGGTCGAGCTGCGCTCCTACTGGGCGCGGCTCGCCGAGATCACGCTCAGCACGACCTCGGCCGCCCTCGCCCACGGGGTCCAGGCGCTCCTGCTCAACCTCGGCATCTACGCCCGGGTGGGCCGGGGGTCCGAGACCCGCGAGAGCCGGCGCACCCCGTTCGTGATCTCGATCGTGCACGCGGAGTCGCGCGCCCTCTTCCGTGACCTGATCGGCTTCGTCTCCGACGACAAGCGGCAGCGCCTCGACGTCGCCTGCTCCGACCAGTTCGCGGGCACGCGGGTGGGCGCGGTGCGCGAGGAGACGGTGGTGCGGGTGGAGTGCGTGGGGGTGCAGCCGGTCTACGACATCCAGACCGAGAGCGGCCAGTACCTCTCCAACAACGTGATCGTCCACAACTGCTTCATCCAGTCGGTGGCCGACGACCTCGTCAACGAGGGCGGCATCATGGACCTCTGGACCCGCGAGGCCCGCATCTTCAAGTACGGCTCGGGCAGCGGGACCAACTTCTCGAGCCTCCGCGGCGAGAACGAGCCCCTGTCGGGCGGCGGCAAGTCCTCGGGCCTGATGTCGTTCCTCCGGATCGGCGACCGGGCCGCCGGGGCCATCAAGTCGGGCGGCACCACCCGCCGCGCGGCCAAGATGGTGATCCTCGACCTCGACCACCCCGACATCCTCAACTTCATCCGCTGGAAGGTGGTGGAGGAGCAGAAGGTGGCCGCGCTGGTGACGGGCTCCCGGCTGACCAAGCGCCGGCTGCAGGCGGTGCTGGGCGCCTCCCGCACCCCGACCGGCCTCGAGGCCGACCCGCGCAAGAACCCCGCCCTCCGCGCCGCGGTGCGGGAGGCGCGCGCGGCCATGGTGCCGGAGGGCTACATCCAGCGCGTGCTGCAGCTGGCCGGCCAGGGGGTGCGCGAGCTGGACTTCCCCGAGTACGACACCGACTGGGACAGCGACGCCTACTACACGGTCTCGGGCCAGAACTCCAACAACAGCGTGCGGGTGCCCAACGCGTTCTACGACGTGCTCGCCCGCCGCGGCCAGTGGGAGCTCCGGCGCCGCACGGACGGCAAGAGCGCGGGCTTCGTCCCCGCCGAGCAGCTCTGGGACGAGATCGCGCACGCCGCGTGGGCCTGCGCGGATCCCGGCGTCCAGTACGACACCACCATCAACGAGTGGCACACCTGCCCCGAGGACGGGCGGATCAACGCCAGCAACCCGTGCTCGGAGTACATGTTCCTCGACGACACCGCGTGCAATCTGGCGTCGATCAACCTCGTGAAGTTCCTGCGCGAGGACGGCTCGTTCGACGTCGAGGGCTTCCGCCACGCCTGCCGGCTCTGGACCGCGGTGCTGGAGATCAGCGTGCTGATGGCGGCCTATCCGAGCCCGGCCATCGCCCAGCGGAGCTGGGACTACCGGACGCTGGGGCTCGGCTACGCCAACATGGGCACCGTGCTCATGCGCAAGGGCATCCCCTACGACTCCCCGGAGGCCACCGCGATCTGCGGCGCGATCACCGCGGTGATGTGCGGCGAGGCCTACGCGACCTCGGCCGAGATGGCGCGCGACCTGGGCCCCTTCCCGGGCTACGCGCGCAACCAGGCCGCCATGCTCCGGGTCATGCGCAACCATCGGCGCGCCGCCTACCGCACGCCCGCCGCGGAGTACGAGGGGCTCAGCATCGCGCCCCACGGGATCGACGGCACCCACTGCCCCGCCCCGCTCCTGCAGGCGGCGCGCGAGGCCTGGGATCGCGCGGTAGGCCTCGGGGAGCAGTTCGGCTTCCGCAACGCCCAGGTCACGGTGCTCGCGCCCACCGGCACCATCGGCCTGGTGATGGACTGCGACACCACCGGAATCGAGCCCGACTTCGCGCTCGTGAAGTTCAAGAAGCTGGCCGGGGGCGGCTACTTCAAGATCATCAACCAGAGCCTGCCGCTGGCCCTGGAGACGGTGGGCTACACCCCGGCCCAGATCGAGGACATCGTGGCCTACTGCGTGGGGCGCAAGACGCTGCGCGGCGCCCCCGGCGTGAATCACGACACGCTCCGGGCCAAGGGCTTCGACGACGAGGGGCTGCGACGGATGGAGGCCGCGCTCGAGACCGCCTTCGACATCTCCTTCGCGCTCAACGCGTGGACCCTGGGCGACGGCTACATCGCCTCGCACCTGGGGCTGAACGAGGCCCAGCTCGCGGAGTGGAACGGCAACCTGCTGCGGGCCCTGGGCTTCAGCGCGGCGGAGATCGAGGCCGCCAACGACTACTGCTGCGGCACCATGACCGTGGAGGGCGCCCCGCACCTCCGGGCCGAGCACCTCGCGATCTTCGACTGCGCCAATCGCTGCGGCAAGAAGGGCACCCGCTTCATCGCCACCGAGGCCCACATCCGGATGATGGCCGCCGCGCAGCCCTTCATCTCGGGGGCCATCAGCAAGACCATCAACATGCCGCAGGACGCCACCATCGAGGACGTGAAGTGGGCCTACGACCTCGCGTGGCGCGGCATGGTCAAGGCGGTGGCCCTCTATCGCGACGGCTCCAAGCTCTCCCAGCCGCTCAACTCCACCACCGACGAGGACGACGAGCGCGCGGTGGCCGCGGACGTGGAGGCGGTGGCGGAGAAGATGACGGAGCGGGTGGTGACCCAGTACCTGCGCGAGCGCCACCGGCTGCCGGACCGGCGCAAGGGCTACACCCAGAAGGCGGTGGTGGGCGGCCACAAGGTCTATCTCCGCACCGGCGAGTACGAGGACGGATCGGTGGGCGAGATCTTCCTCGACATGCACAAGGAGGGGGCGGCCTTCCGCTCCCTGATGAACTGCTTCGCGATCGCGATCTCGCTCGGGCTCCAGCACGGGGTGCCGCTCGAGGAGTTCGTGGACGCGTTCGTCTTCACCCGCTTCGAGCCGAACGGCATGGTGAAGGGCAACGACCGCATCAAGATGTCGACCTCGGTGATCGACTACGTCTTCCGCGAGCTGGCCATCACCTACCTCGGGCGCACCGATCTCTCTCACGTACCCGACGAGGACCTGCGCGCGGACGCCATCGGCAGCAAGCCCGGAGAGGGCCCGGTGGCGGCGCCCCCGCTCGGCACCGTTCCGGCCGCATCCGCGACGGCCCGGGTGGAGCCCCCGGCGGTGTCGCCGGTCTCGGTCGTCCGGCCCGTCGCGCCCATCGGCGGCGGCAGCGGCGCGGTGGTCACGCCGGTTCCGGTGCCGGTGGGTCAGGCCGCCAAGAGCCTCACCGCATCCGAGATGGCCCGGCTCAAGGGCTACGAGGGTGATCCGTGTGGTGAGTGCGGCCAGTTCACGATGGTGCGCAACGGCACCTGTCTCAAGTGCATCACGTGCGGCACGACGACGGGCTGCTCGTAGGCCACCCGTAACCTGATCGGCGGTCTCGCGGGCGTCGGACCCGGAGGCGACTCCGGAGCCGGCGCCCGCCGAGTCTCCGCTACCCTCGCACCACCAGCTCCGCGTCACCCTGCCGGTCCAGCACCTCGACTGCGGCGCCCTCGCGCCCCCGCGTCACGTGCACGTCGAAGCGCGAGTGGCCCAGGCGCAGCCCGCGGACCTCGAGCCACGGCAGCCACCGCGGCAGCACCGGCCGGGTGAGGGTGAGGCGGTTCTCGGCCGCGTCGGGCTCGAGCCCGAGCAGATTGGCGAGGAGCTGCGAGGCCACCCCCGCCGCCCACGCCTGGGGCGAGCAGGCCACCGGGTAGGGCGTGGCGCCGAAGCCCGGCACCCGCGGGAAGCCGCAGAAGAGCTCGGGCAAACGGCGGTCCTCGCAGCGCTGGGCCGCGTCGAAGAGCGCGGTGGCCAGGGTGAGGAACTGGTCGGTGAAGCCGTGGCGCCGGATGCCCGCGGCCGCGATCGCGGTGTCGTGGGGCCACACCGAGCCGTTGTGATAGCTCATCGGGTTGTAGCGCCGCTCGCCGGTGCCGAGGGTGCGCACCCCCCAGCCCGAGAAGAGCTCGGGGCTCAGCAGGCGCTCCACGACCGGCGCCGCGTGGTCGAAGGGGACGATGCCGGTCCAGAGCGCGTGGCCCGGATTCGACGAGACCACCTCGCACGGCGCGCCGTCGCCGTCGAGGGCGAGGGCGCAGAAGCGCTTGTCCGGCATCCAGAAGTCGGCCATGAACCGACGGCGCAGCGACTCGGCCGCCGCGCGCCGCGCCGCCGCCGCCTCGGGCCGGCCCCGCGCCTGCTCGATGGCCGCGACCCCGCAGAGGGCGGCGTACTTGTAGCCCTGCACCTCGACCAGGGCGATGGGGCCGGCCGCGCCCTCTCCGTCCGCGTGCATGATCGCATCGTGGGAGTCCTTCCAGCCCTGGTTCACGAGGCCGCGGGTGGAGCGCGAGGCGTAGGTCAGGTACTCGGAGCGATCCATCCAGCCCACCGCGGCCTCGATGGCGGGGGCCAGCTCCGCGAGCAGGGCGCGGTCGTCGGTCCAGCGCAGGTACTCGGCGGCCAGCATCAGGAACAGCGGAGTCGAGTCGACCGAGCCGTAGTACGGGATGAACACGATCTCCCGGCACGCCGCCATCTCCCCGCGGCGGTACTCGTGCAGGATCTTGCCCGGGCTCTGATCGGTGAACTCGTCATCCTCTCGCCCCTGGTAGGCGGCGAGGAATCGCAGCGTGCCGCGCGCGAGCCCCGGATCGAACGGCAGGTGCTGGAGCGCGGCGATCACCGAATCGCGGCCGAACGGCGCCACGAACCACGGGATGCCCGCGTAGGCCATCCGGCCGTGCACCGTCGTGGTGGTGAGCATGCGCAGATCCGCCCAGGACCGGGCGAGCCAGCCGTCGAATCCCGCGTTGCCGCTCGCCACCTGCACCGTCGGCTCGAGCGGGGTGGCGTCCGGTACCCACGCGGGGGCCGGACGCGGACGGTCCGGCTCCGGCTCCTCGTCGGCGGTGATGCGCAGGCGCAGCTCGATGATCTGGCCGGGAGGCACGGTGAGGCGGTGGCGCGCGAAGCCGGGCGTCACCTTCTCCGGCGCGGGCGTGAAGGCCAGCGTGGTGACGCGCATCGTTCCGTCGAGGCCACGATAGGACAGGCGCGCGAGCGACTTGTCGAGCTGGGGCGGGTAGAGCTCCCCGCGCCGCTCGCGGATCATGCCCCGCACCTCGAACACGTCCGCGAAGTCGGCGGTGTAGTGCCAGGTCACCACCAGCTCGTGCGGCGCGGGGTTGAAGCTCTCCACCGTGAGCACCTGGTCGAGCCCGCGCGGGGTCAGCTCGAGCCGCCGCGCCAGCCGCAGGGTGCGGCCGCGCATCACCACGATCTCGCCGTGGCAGAGGTCGGGATTGGTGAGATCCGCCGCGATGTGGCGGCCGTCGGCCGAGACCGCCGCGCTCAGGCTCAGGGGACGCTGGCCGTGCACCGCCAGCTCCAGGCTGCGCAGGAAGCGGGTGCCGTCCACGTAGAGGCCGAACTCGCTCTCCGGCAGGTCCGGGAAGTCGCCGTGCTGGTCCGCGACCAGGAACGCCTCGTCGCACTTGGCCACCAGCCGCCGCAGGTCCGCGCCGGTGGGGGAAGCGCGAATGTAGTAAGGGTCTCGCGCGCCTTCCTCGTCGTCCCGATCCAGCATCGCGAGGACCTCCTCAGGCCAGCTGCGCCCCGGCCTCCAGGCGCTCGTACACCGCCTCGTAGCCGTCCGCCATGCGCTCCGCGCTGAAGCGGGCCTCCGCCTCGCGCCGGCAGGCCGCGCGGTCGATCCGATCGACGCTCCGCGCCGCGAGGGCCAGCTCGTCGACGGTGTCGGCGATGAGGCCGCTGCGGCCGGGCACGATCAGCTCCGGCACCGAGCCACACGCGCGCGCGATCACCGGCGTCCCGCACGCGAGGGCCTCGATCATCACCAGCCCGAACGGCTCCGGCCAGTCGATGGGAAAGATGAGGGCGGCCGCCTCGCCCAGGAACGCGGGCTTCTCCGCGTCCCCGATCTCGCCCATGAAGTCGATGAGCGGGTCGGCGAGCAGCGGCTCGATCTCCTGCTCGAAGTAGACGCGGTCCACCGCGTCCACCTTGGCCGCGATGCGCAGCGGAATGCCCGCCCGCCGCGCCGCCCGGATGGCGAGATCGGGACGCTTCTCGGGGGAGATCCGACCGAGGAACGCGAGGTAGCCGCCGCTCCCGCGCCCGAGCGGATAGTCCTCGAGGGGCAGGCCGTGATGCACGGTGCCGGCCCACGCGAGCGAGAGGTCCTCCACCGGGCGGCGCTGCGCGTCGCTGATCGACGCGAGCGGCACGTCGTCGAAGTGGGCCAGCAGCGGCCGCAGATGGGGCAGGTCGAGCCGGCCGTGGAGGGTGTGCAAGGTCGGCGTCGCCACCAGGCGCGAGAACGGGAACGCGAGGTAGTCCACGTGGCAGTGGATGAGGTCGAACTCCTCGGCCCGGTCGAACACCTGCGACAGCTCCACCATGTGGGGCGCGAGCGGATCGCCGACTCCGTCGTCGAGCCGGAGCGCACGCGGCACCGGGCAGACCAGCGACGCCGCGGTGCGCGAGTCGCCGCTCGCGAAGAGTGTGACCTCGTGGCCGCGCCGCACCTGCTCCTCGACCAGGTACGAGACCACCCGCTCGGTGCCCCCGTAGAGCGCGGGCGGCACGCGCTCGTAGAGCGGGGCGACGTGAGCGATGCGCATGCTCGTGCAATGTGCAAACGAATTGCCAGCCGGCTCGCGCGACGAAGCGAGGGCTCCGACCGCCCATGGGCGCTTTCCCGCGGCGACGAGCGGCAATTCTTACCGGACCCTCCCTACCCGCCGCGACGCCGTGTATGATGCCGGTGCTCATGACCGCCACCCGCTTCCCCGAGGCGCGCGCGCCGCGCGGCATGGTCGCCACCCCGCACCTGCTCGCCACGCAATCCGGGGTCGCCGCCCTGCGGGCGGGCGGCAACGCGCTCGACGCGGCGATCGCGGCCGCCGCGACCATCGCGGTGGTGTACCCGCACATGAACGGGGTGGGCGGCGACAACGTGTGGCTGATCTACGACGCGCGCGCTCAGCGCCTCCGGGCCCTGGCCGGGATCGGGCGTGCGGCCCGCGCGGCCACCATCGACTGGTACGCGGCCCGCGGCCTCAGCGGCGCCATCCCGGCGCGGGGCGGGCCGGCGGCGCTGACCGTGCCCGCGGTGGTGGACGGCTGGTGGCAGGCCCACGAGTACAGCCGCGCGTCGATGGGCTCGCCGATCGGCTGGCCTGCCCTCCTGGCCGACGCGATCCTCTACGCGCGCGAGGGCTTCGTGGCCTGCGAGGGGCAGTGCGTCCCGCCCCCGCGGGAGCCCGACCTCTTCGGGGAGCAGGCGCCCGACGGCATCCGCCGCGGGCTCTGGCCGCTCTACCATCCCGAAGCGCTGCGCGGGCGGCCCCTCGTGCAGCGTGACCTCGCCCGGACGCTCGAGGCGGTGCGCGACGGCGGCGCGGAGGCTTTCTACCGCGGCGAGATCGCCCGGCACCTGGTCGCGGCGGCCGCGGCGGCGGGCAGCCCGCTCGCGCACGAAGACCTGGCCGAGCACCGCGCGGAGTGGATGGAGCCGCTCCGCATCCCGTACGCGGAGGGCCACGCGGCGAGCTTCCCGCCGCCCACGCAGGGTTTCGCCGCCCTCGCGGTACTCGGCATGACCGAGCGGCTCGAGATGGCGACCCTGCCCGAGGCCGACTACGTCCACGTGCTGGTGGAGGCCACCAAGCTCGCCTTCGACGACCGCGATCGCTACCTGACCGACCCGGCCGACATGCGCGTGTCACCCGCAGAGCTGCTCGCGCCCGAGCGTCTGCAGGCGCGCGCCCGCCTGATCTCGCGCGCGCAGGCGCGGCCGCCCCGGCCCGCCGCGGCGGCGGGCGGCGACACCGTCGCCCTGGTGACGGCCGACGCGGCGGGCAACGCCGTGTCCCTGATCCAGTCGCTCTACTTCACATTCGGGGCGGGGCTGATGGCGGGCGACACCGGCGTGGTGCTGCAGAACCGCGGCTCGTTCTTCTAGCTCGACCCGGGGCACGTCAACGCGCTCGCCCCCGGCAAGCGCACCATGCACACCCTGATCCCCTCCATGTACCTCGAGGGCGGCCGCCCGCGCTTCGTCTACGGCACCATGGGCGGCGAGGGCCAGCCGCAGACCCAGGCCGCGATCCTCACCCGGCGGTTGTTCCGGCGGCTCGGCCCGCAGGCCGCGGTGGAGGCCCCGCGCTGGCTCTACGGACGCACCTGGGGCACCGCCTCGCGGGCCCTGAGCCTCGAGGGACGGTACCCGCCCGAGCTGGCCCGCGACCTCGCCCGGCGCGGCCACGAGGTCGCGATCGGCCAGGAGTGGGACGATCTCTTCGGCCACGCGCATTGCATCTGGCTCGATCCGGAAGGCGGGCTGGTGGGCGGATCGGATCCGCGCGCGGACGGTGGAGCGCTGGGCTTCTAGCGGAGGGAGACCGCGGCGCGGCTAGACGTTGCCGCCGGCCAGCGCCTTGTAGAGCTCGACGCCGACCTGCGAGAGATCCGAGCGCGTGTCGATGGGCAGCCCCGCGTTGGTCCAGGCGCCGAGGCCCCCTTTCAAGATCTTGACGTCCTTGAATCCCATCTTCCGCAGGTCGCGCGCCACCCGGGCGCTGGTGACCTCGTCGGGTCAGGTACAGTAGGCGACCACCGGGCGCGCCTTGTCGAGATCGAGCCCGGTCAGGCTCCCGGTCAGGTCCTCGGGGGCCAGGCGGACCGAGCCCCGGATCGTGAGGGGCAGCTGCTCGTACGAATCGGCCCGCCGGGCGTCGACGATGATCGGCGCCTTGCCGTCCTCGATCATCCGCACCACCTCGGAGGGGTGCACCCGGTAGCGGTTCTTGCTCCAGCGATGCAGCCACTGCCCGCCGAAGCCACCCGCGCTCACGAGCGTCACGCCGAGGGCGACCCAGAACCACGGAAACGGCTTCGGCTTCGGATTCTTGACCGCGTCCCGGGCCTCGGCCAGCATCCGCCGCGTGTACGGCAGATTCGGATGCAGCCGATCGGCCTCCTCGAAGTAGCGCAGCGCGGTCTTGCCGTCGTCGGTGAAGAGCGCCCGGAGACCGGCGTACCACGCGTCATTGAACTTGCTGCCGGCGTTCACCTTGACCGGGGTGTCCTTGACGAAGTCGGTGACCGCGGCCGACGGGATGACGAAGTTGAAGCCCTGGACGATGCCGCCTTCGGGCCCCGGCGCGAGCGAGACGAACGTCAGCAGCCCCACCACGTTGCCGCGGTCGTCCACCACCGGCCCGCCCGAGTTGCCCCACGCGGCGGAGGCGTCGGTCTGGATCACGGTGTTGTTGTTCCGGTCCTCCTTGAACCCGGAGATCGCCCCGTTCGTGATCGACGCCTCGACCATGGACGACTGGTTCAGGAGCTCGTGGGAGAGGACGACCCCCGGGAATCCGATGATGTGCACCGGATCGCCGATCTGCACCGTCTTCGAGTCAGCCAGCCTGAGCACCGGATAGTTCTCCCCCGGCACCTTGAGCAGCGCCAGGTCGCGGCCCGACATCTCGTTGACCGGCGGACTGTACTTCTTCACCTCCGCCTTGAACCGGCCCTTCGCGGTGACCACGAACACCTCGGGCTTCAGGTTCACCTTGGCGGAGGGCAGCACGCTGTCGAGCAGCTTGCGCTTGGCCGCCTCCTCCGCGTCCGGCCGATCCCCCGGCTGCAGTCCCATCTTCTTCAGGACCTGGGGCAGGCAGGCACTGGTGACCGCGCGCTGGGCCTGCTGGTTCGCGAGCCACCGCGGCGGCTCGTACGCGGGCTGGACGACGTGGCCGTTCGTCATGAGCCAGCCGTCGGCGTCAATGAACCAGCCTGTGCCGGTCTCGCGGAAGACCGGCGGCGTGACCTTGACCGGGCCGCTGCCACAGTCGAGCGTGACCTCGGAGGCCACCTCGGCGACCACGAGGACGGTGGCGGGCGCGGCCCGGAGGAGCGCCTCCTGGACCGAGATGTGCCGCTGGGCCAGGGCGGCGGCGGGCAGCCCGGCAGCCGTCGTGAGGACCGCCGCGACGAACAGCGCCAGACGCAGTATCATAGGCCCACTGCGGGCCATTCTACACTGAAGCCGGGAGTTCATGAGCCGCCAGATCGGTGAAGTGCCCACCAGGACGTTCGAGCCCGGCACGGTCATCTTCCGCGAGGGAGACGACGCCAAGGGCGAGGCCTTCATGGTCCACCAGGGGCGAGTGGAGATCCGCAAGCAGATCGGCGGAGAGGAGCGCCTGCTGGGGACCCTCGCCAAGGGCGAGCTGCTCGGGCACATCGCCCTGTTCCGCAACGCCCCTCGCTCGGCCAGCGCGATCGCCGCCGATGCGGTCACCCTCATGGTCATCCCCGCCAACCGCCTCGAGACCCTCGTGCGGGCGAACCCCGCGCTCGCGGTCGCGCTGATCCGCGATCTGGCCGCGATGATGCTCCGCGCGGAGGATCGGCTGCGCGAGGTGGAGGACCGGCAGGCGAAGCAGTAGGTCAGGCCGGGGTCAGCCCGAACATCTCGGCGGCGACACCGGCCACGTGCCGCCCGATGGCGAGCGAGGCGGTCGCGGCGGGCGACGGCGCATTGACCACGTGCACCGCGCCCGGGGTCACGCTGATCTTGAAGTCGTCCACGAGGCTGCCGTCCGGAGCCACCGCCTGCGCCCGCACCCCGGCCCCCCCCGGCTCGAGATCGCCCGCCTGGATGTCGGGCACCAGCTTCTGCAGCGAGCGCACGAACGCGGCCTTGCTGGCCGAGCGGTACATCTCGTAGGCGCCCACGCGCCAGTACTTGCGCGCCATGTGCCAGAACCCCGCGTAGCCGAGGGTGCCGGCCAGGTCTGCGCGCCGCACCGTGCCGAGCGTGTAGCCTTCGCGCGCGAAGGCGAGCACCGCGTTCGGCCCCGCCTCCACGTCGCCGTGGATGGTGCGAGTGAAGTGCACGCCGAGGAACGGAAACTCGGGATCCGGCACCGGGTAGATGAGGCCGCGCACGATCGAGCGGCGCTCGGCGCGGATCATGTAGTACTCCCCGCGGAACGGAATGATGCGCACCTCGGGCGTCACCCCGGTGAGGCCCGCCACCCGATCCGAGTGGAGCCCGCCGCAGTTCACCAGGAAGCGCGTCTCGATGGGCCCCTGCGCGGTCTCCAGCACGAGGTCCGCGCCCTGCCGGCGGATCGCGTGCACACCGGCGCCGGTGAGGATGCGCCCGCCGCGCTGCTGGATCAGCTCCGCCATCTTGCCCGCCACCTGCACGTAGTCCACGATGCCGGTCTCCGGCACGTGGATGGCGCGCACCGCGCGGCAGTTCGGCTCGAGCTCGCGCAGCTCCTCGGCGGAGAGCATCTTGAGGCCGGCGAGGCCGTTGGCCTGCCCGCGCTCGTAGATCGTCTGGAGCCGCGGTAGCTCGGCCTCGTCGGTGGCCACGATGACCTTGCCGCAGCCCTCCCACTTGATGCCGTGCGTGTCGCAGAACTGCTTCATGCGGCGCGCGCCGTCCACGCAGGTGCGTGCCTTGAGCGAGCCCGGCTTGTAGTAGATGCCGGAGTGGATGACCCCGCTGTTGTGCCCGGTCTGGTGGGTCGCGATCCGGTCTTCCTTCTCCAGCAGCAGCAGGCGCAGGCGCGGATGGGCCTCGCCGAGGGCCAGCGCGGTGGCGAGGCCGACGATGCCGCCGCCCACGATGGCGAGATCGGTGCTCTGGGTCACAACCAAAAGAATATCATCCCCGCACGCCGTGCGGGGAGGCCTTCACCGGTGGTCCTCGGCCCGGTCCTCGGGGACGAAGCCCACCACCGACCGTGCGTGCGCGATGTCGCGGTAACTCCACGCATTGTCCGAGCACACGAAGAACACGTCGAAGCGCACGTCGTCCGGCGCGTCCAGGCAGCGCTCGACCATCTGGGCCACGTCGCGCTGGCTGCACCAGACCGAGAACTCCCGCGGGCTCGCGGGCCGGTCCGCCGCGGTCACCCGTCCGATGCGGAGGCAGATCATCGACATGCCCGCGGTGTCCGCGAAGTGGCGGGCCAGCGCCTCGCCCCACACCTTGCTGCAGCCGTAGAGGCCGTGGGGACGGGTCGGCGACTCGTGGGTCAGCACCGGCCAGTCGGCGACCTCCTCGTAGCGGCCAGCGACCAGCGCCGCGTAGGGCTCCTCCCGCTCCCACTCGCTCACGATGGCGCCGCTGCTCGCGTAGATCACCCGCCGCACCCCCGCGCGGCGGGCGGCCTCGAACACGTTGTAGGTGCCGACCACGTTGTCGCGCACGATGATCTCGATCGCGGGGTTGGTCTCCACGTTCGCGGCCAGATGCACCACCGTATCCACGTCGCGGAAGGCGGGCCCGATCGCCTCCAGGTCCGCGATGTCGGCCCGGTGCGTCTCCACGCCTTCGACGATCCGACGGTTCAGCGCGCGCAAGGCGACGCGCCCCTCGAGCCGCCGGCGCACCGCGCCGCCGATGAGCCCGCTCATCCCGGTGACCAGGACCCGGCGCATGGTCCGGGACCATACCATGGGCACACACGCGCGCGCCGAGCCTTGACCCGGGCGGGGCGCACGCTTAGTATCCGCGCCCGGGAGGACACGCCATGCTCGATCTCGGTCTCACCGGCAAGGTCGCCATCGTCACCGGCGGCAGCGAGGGACTCGGCCGCGCCACCGCGATGCGCTTCGCGGCGGAAGGCTGTCACGTGGTGATCTGCGCGCGCCGGAAGGACGTGCTGGAGCAGGCCGCGGAGACGATCCGGAAGCGGACCGGGGTCCAGGTGCTCGCCCAGGCCGCCGACGTCACGCGGCCGGCCGACGTGGAGGCGGTGGTCGCCGCGACCCTCGCCGCGCACGGCGGCGTCGACATCCTGGTCAACAACGCGGGCACCTCGTCCGCGGGTCCCTTCGAGAAGGTCGACGACGCCACCTGGGTGGCCGACATCGACGTCAAGCTGATGGCCGCCATCCGCCTCTGTCGCCTGGTCATCCCCCAGATGAAGAAGCGCGGCGGCGGGCGCATCGTCAACGTGACCACGGTGGGCGGCAAGGTGCCGGTGGCCCGGGCGCTGCCCACCAGCGTGACGCGCGCGGCGGGCATCAACCTCACCAAGTCGCTCGCCAACGAGTACGCGTCCGACCACATCCTGGTCAACACGGTGTGCCTCGGCCTCGTGAAGAGCGCCCAGTGGGAGCGCCGGGCCAAGGGAGACCTCGAGGGCTACTACCGGGAGGTGGCCAAGCGCGTGCCGGTGGGCCGGGTGGGCGAGGCCGAGGAGTTCGCGGACCTGGTGGCCTTCCTCTGCTCGGCCCGCGCCGCCTACATCACCGGGACCGCGATCAACTTCGACGGGGGCATGTCGGCCGCCTTCTAGCCGGGGGCGACCCGGCCGGCGGCCGACACGCGCGCCCGCGATCAGCCCTGCTGGATCGCGCTCAGGCGGAAGGGGCCGGGGCCGACCGGCCGGGTGAAGGTCCAGTACTCCTCGAACTTCACCGGCTCGGTCCGGCTGCCCTCGAGCACCTGCACCCCGCTCTCGTCGGTCGTGTAGTCGAGCAGGCTCGCCAGGAAGTGGACGGTGACGAAGTCCTGGCCGCTCTCCTGCCACGCCTCGGTGATCTCGGCCGAGCGCACCGCGATGTTCTCCAGGCGGTTGATCCTCCGCTCCGCGCGCAGCCGATCGCAGTCGCGCTGCAGCGCGGTCGCCATCTCGGGCGTGAGCAGCGGGGCCACCGACGTCATGGTCCGCGCCGTCCACGCGCCCTGCACCTTGAAGAAGACATCGGAGGCCGTCTCCGCGAGCGCGCGGGGGTCGAAGCCGCCGTCCATCGCCCGGATGTGGCCGACGCCGCGCTCCAGATCCGACGGCCCGGCCGGCGCCTCCGGCCGCTCGAGCGTCGCGGTGCCGCCGCCGGTCGGCTCGTAGCGTGAGGACGGCATCGATCCGTAACCGCCGGGGCTGGCGTAGCCGGACGGCACGCCGGCCTGCTGCCGTCGCATGTACGAGAACGCGAGCCAGGCGAGGCCGGCGATGATGACGATCTCGAAGAGGCCGATCCCTCCGCCCATCCCGTGGCCGAACAGCAGCCCGCCGATCAGGCCGCCCACCAGCAGGCCGCCCAGCATCCCGCCGAAGCCGCCGCCCCAGCCCGGCCGCGCCGGGGCCGGCTGCTGGTAGGAGGGCGAGGCGGGCTGGCTCGGCGACGCCGGGCTCGTCGAGGGAGACCGCGACGGGGACGAGTAGCTGCGCGAGCCTCGGCTGCCGCTCGAGCCGCCCCCGCCCGCCCTGGCCCAGGCGTCGGTGGCGAGCAGCAGCGGGGAAAAGGTCAAGGCCAGCAGGATCATCGTCGCCAGGATCGACTTCATCGCGTCGCTCCGTCGGGTAGCGGCGGGGAGCCGACCGGGGCCAGCCAGATCGATCGTCGCCAGCGTTGGATTCATCGCGTCGCTCCTCGGGTGCACGGGGGGCGTCATGGGAGTCGGTGCTCGGTGGCGGTCAGTATACGCGACGCGGGAACTTTCCGTTCCGGGTCCGGTCTAAGCGGGCACATTCCCCCGCTCCACGCGGGCACGGAGGACGTCATGAACCCAATGCGACGCTCGTTTCTTCGACTCCTCGGCGCGGTCGGCGCCGTCACCGCGGTGCCCGGCCTGGCCCTGGCCGACCGCATCCGCGTGCTTCCCGATCGCGGCGCCCCCGTGGATCCCGGCACGTCAGGGGTGACGAGCCCCGAGCTCGGGCACGCGCTCGGATCCTTGACCCCGGGCGCGGTGCTGGCCCAGGGGGCCCTCGCGGTGATCTGGCTGCACCGCGCGGCGAAGGGCGGCGCGGCATCGACGCCCGCGCCGATCGAGGTCCTCACGCTCGACGAGGGCCGCGCTCGTGGCGTCCTGACCGTGGTGGAGCGGGCCCAGGCCAGCGTCCCCGAGCTCATCGCGGAGAACCGGGGGAAGATCCCGGCGCTGCTGCTGGCGGGCGAGATCCTCATCGGCGGCAAGCAGAACCGCGTGCTGCGCGAGGACCTGCTGTTGCCGCCGCTGAGCGGTCCGCGCAACATCGCGGTGTACTGCGTGGAGCAGGGACGCTGGAACGAGGTCCGCAAGGACTTCGAGAGCCGCAGCTCGGTGGTGCAGCCGAGCGTGCGCTCCGAGGTGCTGGGCAAGGCGGACCAGGGTCGCATCTGGTCCGGGGTGGCCGCCGCCACGCGGGCCGCGCGGGCGGCCGCGCCGACCGGCAGCTACCAGGCGGTGTACGAGTCCTCCGAGGTGCGCGGCCACCTCGACCGCACGACGCGCCCGCTCGAGATACCGGTCGCCGGCGCCCTGGGCGCAGCGGTGTTCGTGGGGCAGAGCCTGGCCGGAGTGGATGCCTTCCACGCCGACACGCTCTTCGCGCGCGAGTGGCCGAAGCTCCTGCGTGCCTACGCGCTGGACGCCTACGGTGCCACGCCCGGTGGCTGGGACGAGGCCGCCGCGCGGACGCGCGTCGACGGGCTGCTGCGGGGTGCCGCGCGCGCGGTGGGCACGATTCGCGCCAGCGCGGGCGCGGGGCGCCTCTTCGAGTTCGCCATCGACAACCGCCGCGGCGCCGCGCTGCTCGTCGAGGGACAGGCGCTCCACCTCGCGATCCTGTGATCGGGTGCGCCTTGACCGCTCCCGGGCCGCACGCCATCATGCGCCCACGCGTCGAGCCGCGCGCGGGCCCGGTCCCGCCGCTTTCCCCGGCGCGCAGGAGACGACAGCGATGGCGTCGAGACTTCCCTATCTGGACCGCGGGCAGGTGCCGCCCGAGGTGCAGGCGGTCTACGACGCGCTCGAGGGCAGCGGCGGGCGCGTGCTCAACATCTTCCGGCTGATGGCCCACCACGCGCGCTCGCTGGCGCCCTTCGTGGCCTGGTACCCGCGCCTGCGCGAGGGACCGCTCGATCTGCGGCTGCGCTACCTGGCTTACGTGCGCGCCTCCCAGCTCAACCGCTGCCGCTACTGCGTGACCCACAACGGCGCGGCGGGCCGCCGGGCCGGTATCCCCAGGGAGCAGCTCGAGGCGCTGGCCGACTACCGCACCAGCGGGCTCTTCTCCGAGCTGGAGCGTCGGGTGATCGCCTACGCGGAGGCGATGACCACTGCGGTCCAGGTCGATCCTGCCCAGGTGGAGGCGCTGCGCAAGGACCTGGGAGCGGAGGCGCTCGTGCAGCTGACCCTCACGGTGGCGGCGGCGAACTTCACCAACCGCTTCAACGAAGCGCTCGGCACCGAGCTCGAGACCGCGCGCTGACCCACGCCAGGACCAGAACGCCACGTTGCGATGCGCCGGCGCGGGCCGGACCGCCACCACGAGGCCCGTGATCACCGCGGCCAGGCCGAGCGTGGACTCTAGGCAGAGTCTCACCTCGTCCGGGTGGCGGTCCGGCGTGGTGGCCGCCGGGCGTGCCTCGAGGGCCAGGCGCGCGAGGTCGCGGACGAGCCCGCCCGCCAGCAGCGTCACGCCGCCCGCCACGAGCAGCATCGGGCGTGTGATCGCCACGCGCACGGACGGCGCCGCGAGCCAGCAGCCCAGACCCGCGACGATGCCGAGCCCGATGCCGCTTCGCTCACCCCACGCGATGTGCCGCTCCGACGTCTTGCGCCCGACCTCCCCGGCGCGTCCGCCTCATGGGCCCGCGACCTGCTCTCATCGTGGCATGACGGCCTTGCACGATGGCCCGCCAACGTCCGTGTTCTGACGGGCGCGGCACGACGCGTCGTCGCGTTGACGAGCGGGCGCCCGAGCGATCCATAAATTTCTCCACCATATCGGGCAGTTGCCTCGCGGCATGGCTGGCATGGCCTATGCGCGATCGGGCTCTCGCCGGCGGGCCCGAGCCCGCCAGAGCGCCCAAAGGAGCGAGCCATGATGCAGACCGAGGATGTGCTGGCCGAATACGTGGAGCGGCTGTTCGCGAAGGCGAGCCTGCTGAGTCTCGCGGTGCTCGGGCACGGCCGCCTGCTGGAAGATGGCTGCACCCGTCCGGACGGCAACCGTCTCGATCAGCTCCAGTCGCTGGCCACCGAGCTCGAGTTCGGGCTCGGCATGCTGCACGACCGGCTGACCGAGCGCCACGAGCTGGCGTAGGGCGCGGCGGGCGACGATGCGCGGGATCGTACGCGTCGGCCTGTTCCTGGGCGCGCTCACCGCGGTGTGCGCCGCCTGCGCCCATTCCGGGCAGACGCCGCCGAACACGGTGGCGGCCACCGCCGCGCCCACCGCTACCCCCGCTCCTCCCCCGCCTGCGTGGCCGGACGCCGCTCCCGCTCCGGAGGCCCCGGCGCCGGACGCGGCCGGCCCGGTGCCCGCGCCCGGCCCCACCGACGGGTTCGCGGTCAACGAGCACCTGCCGGACGTACACTTCGGGTCGGGCCGGATCCAGGTGCAGGCCGCCGAGCGCAAGACCCTCGACGCGGCGGTGGCCTGGCTCAAGGCCAACCCGACCCAGATCGTGATCGTCGAAGGCCACACCGACGCGGCCGGGCCGCAAGCGGCGAACCGGACCCTGGCCCAGCAGCGCGCGGCGTGGGTGATGGCCTACCTGGTCGGGCGCGGGGTCGCGGCGAGCCGGATCACCGTCGTCTCCCGCGGGGAGACGGGCGCGCTCTGCGCCGATCGCGGCGCGGCCTGCCAGGGCCAGAACCGCCGCGTCCGTTTCCTGGTCCGCGACACCGGCTCGCCGCAGGTCAGCGCGTCGCCCAACCCCTGAGGCACGCCGCGGCGTCAGCGCGCCCGCGCTCGAGCGCCCGCGCGATGCCGTCGGGATCGAAGTCGAGTGGCCGAAGCGAGAGCGCCGCGGACGGAGTCCAGAGCTGCACCTCCACCGCGGGATATTTGAACCGGGCCAGCTCGACGTCCCGCCGGATCTGATGGATCATTCCCATCTCGAACGCCTCCTCCAGAGCCCGGCGCATGGTCGTCGGAGCGCGGCCCTGCTCTCCCGGCGCGTAGCTCATCACCACCAGCGCGCGTGACAGCGGCTCCCCGGCGGCGAGCGCCTCCAGCACCGGCGCCCGGCCGGTGAGCCCTCCGTCCACCAGCAGCGTGCCGTCGACCTCCACCGCTGGGAACGCGCCCGGCACCGCGGCGGCGGCGAGGAGCACGTCGCGGGTGACGGTCCGGTTGTCGAACACGCGGGCCTCGCGCCGGGCGAGGTCGCTGGTCACCACCAGCAGGTGCACCGGCGCCACGCGGACGCGGTCGAGATCGAGGGTGGCGTCGATCAGCTTTCGGAGCGGAGCGGGATCGAAGAGGGAGCCGGCGTGGTCGAGCGCCAGCAGCGTCAGCCAGCCGGGCAGCAGGCCCGCGAAGAGCACGCGCGTGCGCAGCGCGTAGACGCGGTCGCGGCGAAGGCCGCGCCAGAGCGCTTCGAGCCGCTCGGTCTGGCCGGCCGCGATCATCGCCGCGTTGAGGGCACCCGCCGAGGAGCCCGCCACCAGGCGGATCGCGACCCCGCGCTCGACCAGGGTTGCGGCCACCCCGGCCTCGTAGGCGCCCTTGGCCCCGCCGCCGGAGAGGACGAGCGCGGTCGGCGCGTCGAGGGATCGGGAAGATGGTTCGCACTCGGCGGCGGCGGGCCGCGACTCGCACGCGAGGGCCCCGACCGCCAACGCGCAGGCCGCGACCGTGAAGGCTCGGGCGAGAGGGAGGAGCGTCATGGCCCGGCTCTTACAACGAGCCGGGCCGCGCGTCAATGCGGATGCCCGGCGGGCCGGGGGATCTTCAGCCGCGGTCGATCTGCGAGAGCACCCGGTGCGTGAACCGGGCTTCCTTCGCCGGGTCCCCGATCTCCCGGGCGATGGCCTCCACCAGCCGGGCGACCTCCTGCGAGCCGAGGCCGGTGCGACCCGCCAGATGCTCATCGCAGATCAAGGGGGCCATGGGGCCCAGGAACTCGGCCAGCTCACGCTCGATCAGGGGCCGGAGTCGGCCGAATGCTTCCGCGTCGAGGCTCGGCCCGCCGCTGGCCGCCGGCCGGGCGCCAGACGGCGGCTCGGCCCCGCCCGTCGGGTGGTCGGTCGGCGGCGGCGATTGCCGCCCCACCGCGACCGAGACGGACCCGGGACTCAGGAGCGCGAGGATCTCGGCGGTCGGGGGCAGGCGCGGGTCCGCCGACTGCACCGACTCTTGCTGGAATCGATACCGCGCGGCGCCGAAGACTTTGAGCGGGGCCAGGGCGTCCGGCCCTCGGGTGAGGCGGTAGCTCAGGCCGACGATCTCTCCATCGCGCAGGACGAACTGGGCGGGGTGGTTCTCGAGAGTGATGATGAACAGGGTGCCCGTGCGCTTCGCCGCGCACAGCGAGCGGAGCTCGGCGATCAGCTGGTCGCGCGGCCGCAGGTCGGCGTCGTTGTCACGTTCGGCGGCCATGCTGGCGAATGACCCGGGCGCGGCGCTCAGCCGGTCGAGCTACGGTCGACCAGGCCGGAATTGGGACGCTTCCAGCCCGTGCCACCCGATCCGGCCGCCTCGGCCCTGGCCGGCGCCAGCCGGGCCATGGCCGCCTTGACGCTCGAGCCCAGTCGATCGACGGCTCGCGCGAGCGCCCCGATCTCGTCCGAGCGAGCGGCCTCCGGGATCGAAGCCTTGAGGTTTCCGCGGCTGATCTCGTCGGCGATCCGGGTGAGGCTGCGGATCGGGCGGGTCAACCGCTGGGCCAGGAGATAGGACACCACGGCCACGAGCACCAGGGTCAAGGCGAGGAGCACGAGGGCGTTGCGGTTGGCCGCGGCTATGGGAGCGTAGGCCTCGTCGGTGTCCTGCTGTACCACCAGCGTCCAGTCCTGCTTGGTCTTGCGCGCGTAGGCGAGCACCGACCGGCCGCGCTCGTCGGTGTAGACGATGCGCTTCTTGGTGAGATCCGAGGCCCCGAGGAACGCCGGATGCTGGCTCAGGTCCTTGAGAGATTCGACGTACTCCTTCCGCGGGTGCGCGATCACCTTGCCGGCGCTGTCCAGCAGGAAGGCGTGGCCCGATCGGCCGATCTGGACGCTGGCGATGCTACTGGACACGTCGTTGATGGTCATGCCGATGGCCAGCACGCCGGCCAGCTTCTGCTCGGCGGTGATGGGCACGGACAGGATGAGCGCGGGCTGCCCGTTGGTCCGGCTGATCACGACCTGCTGACCCAGCGGAGCCCCGCGGAGGACTTGCTGGACGTAGAGCCGGTCGCCGTAGTTCTTCGGGGTGTCCTGATCGCTGCGCCCGATGTTGTTCCCGTCCGGCGCGATGGTGAAGGCGAGATAGACCGCCTTGTACTCGTTGGCCATCGAAAGCAGGATTCGCCGCTGGCGCTTGGAATCCATGGACGCGATGTCATCGAGCGCCGCGTTCTGCCGCAGCATCTTGACGTTCATGTCGACCCAGGCGTCGACGTAGCCGCCGACCGCCTCGGCGCGGTCGCCCAGCTGCTGGTCGACGCTGCTCTCGATCCGCTCCACCGCCGACCGCTGGTTGACGTACCAGATCGCGCCGAGCGGGATCACCCCCACCGCGATCATCGTCAAGAGCACCTTGGGGAAGATACCGAAGGTTGGCCGCTTAGCCATCGCTTGCTCCTCGCCCCCCGGGCCGGGGGTCTGCCGGCTCGCCCTAGGACTCGGGCCGAGCAATTTCAGGCAATCGGCATGCCAGCGCCCTGGAGGCGAACTGGGCGTTCAACCGGCAGAAAAGCGGGGAAAAGCGTCCGGCACCGGGCCGCCGGTCGGCCGGGGGTGACAGGGCTCGGCACGCGCGGTGCCCTTCACCGACCGGCGGTCCCGGGCGCGGATCGCGGCTAAGCTGCGTCTAGCGGGCGCGCGCGATGGGACGCGGTGAGGCCGCCGACGGCGCACGCTGGTCGCCCAGGACCATCTGCACCCGCCGGGACAGGTACTCCACCGTGAACGGCTTGGTGATGACCGGACCGCACGGCTGAAGGCCGCGCGCGACCAGGAAGTCGCGGTCGTAGGCGGACATGAACATGACCTTGAGGCTCGGCATCAGGGTGGTGAGCCCGGTGGCCAGCTCGCAGCCGTTCATGCCCGGCATCATGACGTCGGTGAGCAGCAGGTGAATCGGCCCCGGGTGCTCCGCCGCGACGCGGATCGCGTCCTGCCCGTCCGCGGCCTCCAGCACGCGATGGCCCTCGCCGGCCAGCAGGTCTCGCGCAAGCCCGCGGACCCACACATCGTCGTCGACCACCAGGATCGTTCGCACGTTCGTCCGCCTCCTCAGAAGTGGGATCAGCCGGCGCGCCGCTGCAGGGCGACTGGCTCCCGCGCTTCCGCGGGGACCGGGCCCATCGGGGCATCGCCCTGCGCACGGCGCGAGACCAGGCGCTCCACCCACACCGGGCGGGCGAGCGACGGGATCGCCTCGATCCACTCTTCTCGACGGCCGGACCGCCCGCGCGCGGAGCGATCCCGGTTCAGCCAGGACTCGAGCGGATAGGACTCGACGCTACCGCAGGTGGGGCAGTGGCGGTGCCGGACCGAGTCGAAGATGGTGTTGCAGTCGAGCTCCATGCAGAGCTTCGCGGAGCGCAGGTCGATGCGAAACGTGTCCAGCTCGGGCGTCATCAGCATCCTCCCGTGGCCGCGCGCGGGCGCCGCCACCGTCGATGTGACCAGGCAGGTCGAGGGCCGGATGCTCGGTCCGACGCGTCGGTGGAGAAGGGACCGAAACCCCGTCCCGCTCACCCGCCCCTCGAACCTGCCTGATCCGTACGCCCTCCCGGGGGCAAGTCCTGTACCAGTGCCCGTTACCTCGTAGAATCACGCCCTTGGCGCGCGGCGCCCAAAACCGTCGCGCCGCGCGAGTTCCGAGGGTGGGCAACGCAGTACCCTCAAGAATGGAAACGGAATCCGCCGCAGTTTCTGCGGCGCAGTTCCTACGCCGGGCGCGGATGTCGCGGCCTTGACACCCGAGCCACGCGCCCCGCATGATCCTTCGCCATGGGCGGAGCCGATCTCGCCGCGCTCTCGGTCTCCGACGCCGCCGGGCGCATCGCGGAGGGCGCGCTCCGGCCATCGGAGCTGCTGGAGGCTTGTCTCGCGCGCATCGCGGCGCGCGACGAGGCGGTGCGCGCGTGGGCCTCGGTCGACGAGGCGGGCGCCCGCGCCACCGCGCGCGCGCGTGACGAGGAGCTGCGCGCGGGGCGCACGCGCGGGCCGCTCCACGGGATCCCCGTCGCGATCAAGGACGTCTTCCACGTGGCGGGTCTGACCACCACCTGCGGGGCGGCGCCCGCGTTCCACGTGCGGCCCACCGAGGACGCCGCCGCGGTGGCGCGGCTGCGCGCGGCGGGCGCGGTGGTGGTCGGCAAGGCGCACACCACCGAGTTCGCCTACTTCGAGCCGGGGCCCACGCGCAATCCGTGGAACCGCGCCCACACCCCGGGTGGCTCCTCGTCCGGCTCCGCGGCGGCGGTGGCCGCGGGCATGGTCCCCCTCGCGCTCGGCACCCAGACGGTGGGCTCGGTGCTGCGTCCGGCCGCCTACTGCGGGGTGGTGGGCTTCAAGGGCACGTACGGCCTGATCCCGACCGACGGAGTCGTGCCCTTGGCGTGGAGCTTCGATCACGTGGGCGTGTTCGCCCGGCGCGTGGCCGACGTCGCGCTCGCGCTGGACGTGCTGGCGCCGCCCGCGCAAGCGCGGACGGCGCCGCGGCCGCCGCGCCTCGCCCTGGCGCCCGAGCTGCTGGAGCGGGCGAGCCCGGAGGTGGCGGCGCTCATCCGCGAGACCGCGGCACGGTTCGCGCGCGCCGGCGCGACGGTCGAGGAGGTCGCGCTGCCGCCGTCCTTCGCGGGCCTCCACGCGGCCGGGCGCGCGGTGCTGGAGGTCGAGGCGGCCGCGTATCACGAGGAGCTCTATCGCGCCCACGCCGCGCACTACCGCCCGCGCACCCGCGAGCTCATCGCGGGCGGCCTCACCCGTCCCGCCGTCGCGTACGCGCGGGCGCAGCGCGCGCGGCTCGGGTTCCGTCGTGAGGTGATGCCGCGACTGGCGGCGTGCGACGCGCTGCTGTCGCCGACCGCGCCCACCCCCGCACCGGAGGGACTGGGCGCGACGGGCGATCCGTGGTTCTGCGCGCCGTGGAGCTTCGCGGGCGTTCCCGCGATCTCGCTGCCGATCGGCGTGTCGTCGCTCGGGCTCCCGCACGCGATCCAGCTCGTGGGCGCCGCGGATCGTGACGCGGAAATTCTCGCGGTGGCCGCATGGTGCGAGCGCGTGGTAGGATTTGAAAACGCGCCATCGTCGTGATGGGGCGGTCACGACGACGATGAAAACACCGGGCGCCCGCAGCCGTCGGATCAGCATGTCGAATGTTCCCGGTGTTCACGACGCAACCATTGCATAGAGGAACGTCCGGCTCGAACGGACGGTTGATCAGGCGGTGGGCCACTCCAGCAGTCGTTCTCCATTGAAGCGATTCCTGTCGGTCTCCCGCTCCACGCCGCGCTCCGGCCTCGCCTCGCGCCGACCCGCCCTCGCCACTGCCCTCGGGGCGGAGGTGCTTCGTGACACCGCCCCCGCGGCCCGCCCGTGGGTGCGCCTGCGGGAGCTGGTGCTGCGCCGCTCGCTCTTCCTCTCGGTGGTGGCCCTGGCCCTGGTGCTGCTGGCGCTGGTGGAGATGCGCACCTCGGCCGTCCAGGCCCTGGTGCTGTCGCAGGCGGCCCGGCTCCTGACCTATCGGCTGGGGCCGGGACCGAGCGCGTCGGTGCCCTATCCGCGGACCGGCCCCTACGACACCCGGCTCGGCTACACGCGGCTGCCCGACTTCGTGGACCGCCTGGAGGCCGGCGGCTACCGTGTCGACCAGCAATCTCGGCCGTCGGCGGGGCTGAGCCAGCTCGCGGCCTGGGGCTTCTACCCGCCCTACCGGGAGAAGACCCGCGCCGGGCTCGAAGTGCTCGACCGAGAGGGGCACCCGCTCTACGTCACCCGCTATCCCGAGCTGGTCTACGACCGCTTCGACGCGGTGCCGCCGCTGCTCATCAACACCCTGCTCTTCATCGAGAACCGGGAGCTGCTCGACACCGGCCAGCCCTATCGCAACCCGGTGGTCGACTGGCGGCGCCTCGCCAAGGCGCTGGGGGTGGAGACCATCGGGCGCTTCCGCCGCGAGCGGCACTCGATCGGCGCGAGCACGCTGCCGACCCAGCTCGAGAAGCTGCGGCACGCACCGGACGGCCGCACCCGCGCGCCCGGGGACAAGCTGCGCCAGATGATCTCGGCGAGCCTCCGTACCTATCAGGGCGGCGCGAGCACGCGGGCGGTGCGACGGCAGATCGTGGTCGACTACCTCGACTCGCTCCCGCTCGCGGCCGCACCCGGCCACGGCGAGGTGCACGGCCTCGGCGACGGCCTGCGCATCTGGTACGGCGCCGACTTCCTGCAGGCCAACGCGGTGCTCTCCACCAAGCCCGCCGTGGTGGACGCGGCGCGGGCGCGCATGTTCAAGCGGGCGCTGAGCCTGATCCTGGCCGCCCGCCGCCCGTACTTCTACCTGGTGGAGAACCCGCGCGCGCTGGAGGAGTTCACCGACGGCTACCTCCGCGTGCTGGCCCGCGCCGGCGTCATCGATACGCGCCTGCGCGACGCCGCGCTCGCCGAGCGGCTCGGCCTGCAGCGCGGCGGGAGCGCGGCCCCGGTGCCGTACGTGGAGCGCAAGGGCGCGAACCTGGTGCGCGCCCGCCTCACCGGCATGCTGGGCGTGCCCGCCCTCTACGATCTCGACCGGCTCGACCTGACCGCGCGCAGCACGCTCGACGCGCCGGCCCAGGACGCGGTGGCCCGGCTGCTCCGTTCGCTCGGCGACGCGGCCACCGTGGAGCGGCTCGGGCTGGTGGGCGAGAAGATGCTGGGCGGCGGCGACCCGGCCCGCGTGCTCTACAGCGTCACGCTCTACGAGCGGGGCCCGGGGCAGAACCGGGTCCGCGTCCAGACCGACAACCTCGATCAGCCGCTCGACATCAACGGCGGGGCGCGGATCGACCTCGGTTCCACCGCCAAGCTGCGCACGCTGATCTCCTACCTGGAGGCGATCGCCGCGCTCCACGACCGCTACGCGCGGCTCGAGCCGGCGGCGCTGGCCAAGGTCCCCGTGCATCCCCGCGATCGGCTCGGCGAGTGGGCGCTGGCCTACCTGGCGACCGCGCGGGGCACCGACCGCACGCTCCAGGCGATGCTGGAGGCCTCGCTCGAGCGGCGCTACTCCGCGAGCCCGGGGGAGGCCTTCTTCACCGGCGGCGGGCTGCACACCTTCGTGAACTTCGATCGCGAGGACGACTCGAAGATCCTCACCATCCGCGCCGCGTTCCAGAACTCGGTGAACCTGCCCTTCATCCGGCTGATGCGCGACCTCGTCACGCATCACCTCTACGGCTCGTCCGACTCGCTGGCCCTGGTGCTGGAGAATCCGGGCGACCCGCGCCGCGACCGGTACCTGACCCGCTTCGCCGACCGCGAGGGCAGCGAGTTCGTCCGGCGCTTCTACCGCAAGCATCACGGCCTTCCGGTGGAGGAGGCGCTGGAGCTCGTGCTGAGCGCGGCGAAGCCGACCCCCACCGGCCTTGCCATCGCGCTGCGCTCGGTGTACCCGGAGGCGAGCCCGGAGGTCTTCCGGGACCTGCTCGCCTCCCGCGTCCCGGGCCGGGCGCTGTCCGACAAGGCGGTGGCCGAGCTCTACGACCAGGCCGCGCCCGAGCTCATGCCACTGGTCGACCGCGGCTACGTGGCGGGCGTGCATCCGCTCGAGCTGTGGGTGGCCGGCTATCTGCGCCGGCATCCCGGCGCGGGAATGGGCCAGGTGGTGCGCGCGAGCGCGGCGGAGCGCCAGGCGGTCTATAGCTGGCTCTTCTTCACCCGCCATCGCAACGCCCAGGACAACCGCATCGCGAGCCTGCTGGAGCTGGAGGCGTTCCTCGACCTGCACCGGAGCTGGGAGCGCATGGGGTATCCGTTCGCGTCACTGACCCCGTCGCTCGCCACCGCCATCGGCAGCTCGGGCGACCGGCCCGCCGCGCTGGCCGACCTCATGGGCATCATCCTCAACAACGGGGTGCGGCAGCCGACCGTGCTGCTGGACGGCCTCGACTTCGCGACCGGCACGCCCTACGAGACGCGGATGGGACGCGCGGAGATCCCGCCCTCGCAGGTCATCGCCCCCGAGATCGCGACGGTGGTGCGCGGGGCGCTCACCCAGGTGGTGGAGGGCGGCACCGCGCGCGGCCTGCGTCCGGCCCTCGCCGCGCCGGGCGGCAGCGTGCACGCCGCGGGAGGCAAGACCGGTACCGGCGACCATCGCTACTTCGTCTACGGCAAGAACGGCTCGGTGGTGGAGTCGCGGGTGGTGAGCCGGGCGGCCACCTTCGTGTTCATGATCGACGAGCGCTACTTCGGGGTCGTGACCGCCTACGTGCCCGGACCGGAAGCGGCACGCTTCCACTTCACGAGCGCGCTGCCGGTACGGATCGTGGCCCTGCTGATGCCCACCCTCGAGCAGCTCGCCCGCCCGCCGGCGGCCGATCGCGCCCGCACCGCCGCCGCGCGCTGAGCCGGCCCCCGGCCGCGACTAGAACACGTCGTCGCGCTCGCCGAACTCGAACTGGTAGGTGGTCTCGTCGAGCTCGGGCCCGGTGACGAGCCCGCGGCCGGCCAGCAGGTCCTCGAAGGTCTGGAGCCAGATCTCGTAGTAGACGAACGGCCCCGGGCCCGCCTCCGCGGCCGCGATGCGAGCGATGAGGGCCTGGCGGAACTCCTCCCACTCGAAGAGCCCGCGCTCGTGGAGCGCGACCGCCATCCCGAACACGCGGCCCTGCCACGGCTCCTCGAACACCAGCTCGCCGTTCTTGCGCGGCAAGGCGGCCTGTCCCTCCATGACCGCCACCACCCGGTCCACCGAGAGCGCGCGGCCGTCTGCGGAGACGCCGGAGTCGGGCGCCGCACACGCGTGCGCGCCCCGGGGGGGCCACCGGCGGACGTCGTCCACCGGCTGGCCGTCCGGCCGCGGCTGCCACGTCGACGCGGTGAAGTGATAGGGGGCGAGCGCGGCGGGAGGCGGCAGGCAGCGATCGGCCTCCAGCATGCGCTCCACGTGGTCGTAGAGCGCGACCGCCTGCGCCTCCGAGTCCATCGAGTGGAACCACTGCGTCTGGCCGTCGAAGAGGAGCATCGCCACGTTGGCGAGCGCGCAGGGGCCGAGGCAGCCGCCGATGGTGAGGTGGACGACGTTGCGGAGACGGCGCCGCTCCCATTCCCGGTGGAAGGTCTCGGTGGGCACCGCCGCGAAGCCGTCCTCGGTGCGTCCGCAGCAGCACCCGGTGGCGCACACGAAGAGCTGGCCGCGGAAGCGCGCCACGTTGACCGGGCGGCCGTCGCGGCGCACCACGATGTTGCGGCGCCGCTGGTACACGGGGGCCGCCCTCAGCGGATCGCGGGTGCGGGGGGCCGCACCTCGGCCACCCCGATCAGCGCGTCGCGCGTGATCAGCGGGACCAGCGCGTCCTCGCCCATGCCCTCGGTGCCGGACGGCCGCTGCGGCAGCACCATGTAGCGCATCTCCGCGCTCGAGTCCCAGACCCGGATCTCGCGCCGCGGATCCACCGCGAGGCCCATCTCCCCGAGCAGCGCGCGCGGCTCGCTGACCGCGCGCGAGCGATAGGCCGGCATCTTGTACCAGGTGGGCGGCAGCCCCAGCACCGGCCACGGGTAGCAGGAGCAGAGCGTGCACACCACGAGGTTGTGCACCGGCTCCGTGTTCTCCACCACCATCAGCATCGCGTAGTCGAGCTCGAAGCGCTTGAGCGCGGTCCGCGGATCGTCGAGCAGCAGGCGCTTGTAGTCCGGATCGGTCCACGCCCGGGCCACCGCGCGCGCGCCCACCATGGGGCCGGTGTCGGCCTCGTAGCGCTGGATCACGCGGTCCACCGCGTCGGGGGCCAGGATCCCCTTCTCGAGCAGGAGCGACTCGAGGGCCCGCACCCGGGAGACCACGTAGGGATCGACGTTGGGGTGGTTCTTGCCCATTGGGCGATCAGCTCCCGGGGAGGAGATAGCTCTCCCACAGATCGATGTGCACCGCGTGGTTTCCCTCCGCCGACTCGCCCCACAGCTCGCGGGCGTCGAAGCGCACGCTGTAGAGCGGTTGCGGCTGCTCGCCCTCGCCGTGGGCGTGGGTGTCGGGAAAGACGTGCACGCCGTGGCAGCGGTGGATCACCCCGCGCTTGCCGCGCGCGTAGCGCGGCAGGCGGGTGTGCCCGCGCGGATGCACGTCGCGGGTGAGGACGGGGTCGCCGGCCGCGAAGCGCGGCGGCCCGCCGGCGCGGATGACATCCTGGGCCCACTTCGGGTTGGCCGGCGCGCGGGGGGGCAGCGGCGCGGTCAGGGGCGCGCTCGCCGGCGCGTCGGGCCGCTCGGCGAAGAAGGCGAGGCGCTCGGCCAGCTCCGCCGCGCCCACCACGCCCTTCTCCAGCAGCACGCGGGTGATGCCGTCGAGCCACTTCTCGTAGTAGGTCGCCCCGAGGTAGTGCGCGGGGGCCATGCGCTCGATGCCGTGGCGGAACTCGTCGATGTTGAACAGGCCGCGGGTGCCGCCCGCCTGCTGGATCGCGACCACCGCCGCCTCCCACGCGGCGTGGAAGACGGGCTCGTTCTCCTCGCGCTCGACCGGCCCGAAGCCCTGCATGCCCCCCAGGTCGTGGACCCCGTTCATGCCGGCGATTCTACGCCATTTCAGTGGGTGCGCGGAGGAGTCGCGTCGGCGGGGGGCGGCTCGGCGGGAACGCCCGCGTGGCGGGCGCGCAGGTCCATCCAGAGGCGCAGACGCGCCCAGTCGGGCGTGTCGACGTAGCGCCCCTCGCGCGGGTCGATCCACGGATTGGGCAGGAACACGGTGAGCATCTGCTCGTCGCGCCCGTTCCAGAGGCGGAAGCCCCACGCGCTCGGCCGGCCGGCGCGATCGCGGTTCTGGAAGAACGCGGCGCGCCGACAGCGGCGCCACTCCGCCAGCGCGGGGGGCGTGAGCAGGCCGGGAGAGCCCCGGTGGGGCCCGATGCAGAGATGGAAGTGCCACGACTCGCTGCCCTGCAGCTGCACGGTCACGTAGCCGTCGAGCAGGCTCACGCGCGGCCGCGCCCCGAAGCGGCCCTCGAACACCGCGCCCTCGATGCAGGGGCCGAAGATCACCTCGGCCCAGTGCTCCTCGAACACCTCGCGCAGCAGGGCGAGCAGGGCCGGCTCTGTGCACGGCAGGGGGAAGTACTCGACGCGGCTGCCGTCGAGGTGATCCTCCACGGTCATCGGTCCCGGAGGCATCGGCGCCTCACGGCTCACGATAGCCCACCAGGCCGGCGGCCAGCGCGCGCCGGTCCACCCGTGAGAGGGCGCGGATCATCGCGGGGCTCAGCAAGCGCGTGTGGCGAATCTCGAGCAGGTGCTCGGGAATCCACCAGAGATCGCCGTCCGCCACCGCCCAGCCCGGACGGGTGCGGTCGAAGCGAGCCAGGTTCACCGGCCGCGAGAAGGCGCGGAGGGTCCGCTCCCCGCGCAGGTTGATGTAGCCGTCGAAGTAGCTCATGACCAGCTCCCGCAGGCTCCGGTGCACCGGCTCGCGGTAGCGCAGGCCGGAAAAGTTCGACTTGGCGATCGCGCCCCAGTGTCCGCGCACCCGGAACACCGCGATCACGTGATCGGTGTCCTGCACCGCCTCCAGGTCGAGCAGGAGCGGCGGGAAGCCGAGCACCCGCAGCGCCGCCGCCGCGAAGATCGCGCCCTCCAGGCAGTGCGCGGTGCGCTCGCGCAGCACCCGCCGCGGCGACCACGCGGTGCCGGCCAGGTGGTAGGGCATCGCGTCGAGCGCGCGCTGGATGCCCGCGGGGTCGCCCAGCCCGCGCAGGGCGCGCAGCTCGCGCGGGGTGAACCCGGTGACGCGATCGGGCCGGGCGGCGGGCACGCCGGAGCGGAGACGCCGCCCTACCAGTCGAGCCGCGACTCGAGCACCACGCCGCGGCGGAGGTTCTGCCAGCGCCGGAGCCGCACCACCTGGTGGAAGAACCAGAGCGAGGCGTAGAGATGCTTCGGCAGCAGCCCGAACGAGGCGCCCGCCAGCACTCCGGTCACCGCGGCGATGGTCCCGAGGACATTCTTGGGCCGCATGAATACGTCGAGAAAAGCCCGGTCGTAGTACGACTCGATGAAGCGCTCGAAGGGCTTGGTGCCGCGGCGCACCGCCCGCTCGTAGCCACGAAAGCGGCGGGCCTCGAAGCGTCCGCGGCGGAACGCGCGCGTGACCGCACCGGCGGCCATCTCGCCGGTCTGCATGGCCAGGAAGATCCCGGGCGAGAAGATCGGGTCCACGAAGGACACCGCGTCGCCCACGCAGAGGAACCGGTCGCCGGTGATCGGCTCGATGGTGTAGGCGAAGTTCGAGGTGGTGTAGAGCTCGGTGACCCGCTCCGCCCCGGCGAGGTTCTCCGCGATCCGCTCGCAGCGCTGCACCATCTCGTCGAAGAGCTCCTGCAGACTGCCGCGCCGGGCCTTGACCACTCGCTGGTGCAGGACACACCCCACGCTGGTCTCGTCCCGCGCGAGCGGGATGTACCAGAACCAGCCCTCCGGGAAGATGTACAGGCGCACGTTGCCCTCGGACCGGCCCGGGAACCGGCGCGCTCCGCGGAAGTACGCGAAGATCGCGACCTTGCCGAGACCGGGGCGCGGCTTGCGCTGGCCCTGGCGCGCGGCCAGGAACGCGTCGCGGCCGCTCGCGTCGACCAGGAAGGAAGCGCGCAGCTCGCGCTCCCCCGCGTGGTCGGAGAGCCGGGCGGTCACGCCCTCGCCGTCGAAGACCACCTTCTCCACCGTGGCCGGCTGGTGCACCGTCACCCCGGGCTGGCTCGCCGCGTGCTCGAGCAGGATCTGGTCGAACTCGGCCCGGTGCACGTCGAGGGTGAACGAGGGCCACGGTCGCCCCGGACGGAAGTCGAACGTGGTCTCGAGACCCAGCTCCTGGTCGTGGAAGGTCGCCCCGTACTTGACCTGGAAGCCGTGGGCCAGCACCCGGTCGAGCACGCCCATTCGCTTGCAGATGTCCATGCAGGTCGGGATGAGAGACTCCCCGACCTTGAAGCGAGGGAAGGCCTCGCGCTCGACCAGGGCTACGCGCAGGCCCTGCTTCGCCAGGAAGGTGGTGGCGGTGGTCCCGCCGGGCCCGGCCCCGATGACCACGACGTCGGCGTCACGGGCGGAGGTCGTCACCGAGGCATCTTACCCGAATCGGGCGCGGCCCCGCGAGTCCCGAACCCCCGTGATTGCCGGCCCCCCGCCCCCGTGCTAGCCTGCGCCGGCCGATCCGGCCCGGAGGAGGTCGTCATGAGCGAGATCCGCATCGAGTCCGATCCCCACGCGTCGGAGAGCCTCAAGCAGGCGGTCATCGACCATCTCGACACCTACAACGTCGGGGTGACCGGGCTGACCGAGTTCTCCCCCGTCAACTTCTTCCTCCGCGACGGGGGCCGGGAAGTGCTCGGCGGGCTCCTGGGCGGCATCTGGGGTGGCGTGCTCTACGTGCGCATCCTCTGGGTGGCCCAGGCCTTGCGGGGACAGGGTCACGGCCAGCGACTGCTCGAGGCCGCGGAGCGTCGGGCCGTCGAGCGGGGCTGCCGCCACGTGTTCCTGGATACGTTCAGCTTCCAGGCGCCCGGCTTCTATGCCAAGCAGGGCTACGAGATCTACGCGCGAGCGGAGGACTGGCCGGTCGGCCACGCGCATCTCTTCCTGCGCAAGGCGCTGCCGGCTCGGGGTCAGGCCCTACGTTCCGACAATGTCGGAACGTAAGACCTGACCCCGCCTACTTGGGGTAGCCGAGGGCCTTCAGGGATTCGCCGATCTCGCCGAGGACCGCGGGATCTTCGATGGTGGCGGGCACACCGGCCTCGACCCCGTCGGCGATCTTCTTCATGGTGCCGCGGAGGATCTTGCCCGAGCGGGTCTTGGGGAGACGCTTCACCACCGCGACCGTCTTGAAAGCGGCCACCGGCCCGATCTTCTCCCGCACCAGCTCCACCAGCTCCCGGCAGAGATCCGCCTCCGTGCGCGAGACGCCGGCCTTGGTGACCACGAGGCCCACCGGCACCTCGCCCTTGATCTCGTCGGCCACCCCCATCACCGCGCATTCCGCGACGTCCGGGTGCGAGGCGAGCACCTCCTCCATGGCTCCGGTGGAGAGCCGGTGCCCGGCCACGTTGATGATGTCGTCCACGCGACTCATGATGTAGATGTAGTCGTCCTCGTCCTTGTAGCCCGCGTCCCCGGTGAGGTAGAAGCCGGGATGCCGCGTGAGGTACGAGCGCTCGTAGCCCGCGTCGTTGTTCCAGAGGGTGGGCAGGCTGCCGGGCGGCATCGGCAGCTTGACCGCGATCGAGCCGATCTGGCCCGCGGGCAGCTCGCGGTTGTCCTCGCCCAGCACGCGGATGTCGTAGCCCGGCACGACCTTGGTCGGCGACCCCGGCTTCACCGGCAGCATGCCGAGTCCCACGCAGTTCGCCGCCATCGGCCAGCCGGTCTCGGTCTGCCACCAGTGGTCCACCACCGGCACCTGCAGCCGCTCGCGCGCCCAGATGAGCGTGTCCGGATCGCACCGCTCGCCGGCCAGGAACAGGGTGCGAAAGCGCGAGAGATCGTGACGGGCCAGGTGCTCGCCGTGCGGGTCCTCCTTCTTGATGGCCCGGAACGCGGTCGGCGCGGTGAAGAGCGCGTTCACCCCGTGCTGCGCCGAGACACGCCAGAACGCGCCCGGATCCGGCGTGCCGACCGGCTTGCCCTCGTAGAGGATCGTGGTGCAGCCCTTGAGCAGCGGGGCGTAGACGATGTAGGAGTGCCCCACCACCCAGCCGATGTCGGACGCGGCCCAGAACACCTCGCCCGCGCCCATCCCGTAGACCGCGCCCATGCTCCACTTGAGCGCCACCGCGTGCCCGCCGTTGTCTCGCACCACGCCCTTGGGGATGCCGGTGGTACCCGAGGTGTAGAGGATGTAGAGCGGATCGGTCGCCGCCACCGGCACGCACTCGACCGGCTCGCCCCCCGCCTCCGCCTCGCGCCAGTCGACGTCTCGCCCGGGCACCATGGACGCGGTCTCCATGGGACGCTGCAGGATCACGCAGCGTCGCGGCTGGTGCGAGGCCATGGCGATGGCCTGGTCGAGCAGCGGCTTGTAGGGAATCACGCGGCTGCCCTCGACGCCGCAGGAGGCGGAGAGCATCACGGTGGGCCGGGCGTCGTCGATGCGGGTGGCGAGCTCCTTGGGCGCGAACCCTCCGAACACCACCGAATGGATGGCCCCCAGGCGCGCGCACGCCAGCATCGCGATCACCGCCTCCGGCACCATCGGCATGTAGATGATCACGCGATCGCCCTTCTCCACCCCCTGCCGCCGCAGGGTGCCCGCGAAGCGCGCCACCCGGTCGCGCAGCTCGAAGTAGGTGAAGGCGCGCACCGACCGGGTCACCGGCGAGTCGTGGATCAGCGCGAGCTGCTTGCCGCGCCCGCGGTCGATGTGCCCGTCGAGCGCGTTGTAGCAGGTGTTGAGCCTCCCGCCCGCGAACCAGCGATAGTAGGGCGGCCGGCGCGCGTCGAGCACGCGGTCCCAGCGTCGCTCCCAGTAGACGTCCTCCGCCGCCGCGGCCCAGAAGCCCTCGGGGTCCCGCTCCGCGCGCGCGTACACCTCGTCGTAGAGACTCCTCATGATGGGGGACTCTACACCGGAGCCGCGATGTCTTGCCACTGCAACCGGCCGCGCCGTATGATCGACCGGAGATGGAAGCCTCCCGGATGACGCCCCGCCGGCGCGCCGCGCTGGGGCTCGCGCTGCTCTTGACCTTCGCCCTCCCGGCCTCCGCCGCATCGCTCGGCGAGGACGTCCGCACTGTTCCGACGCGCCAGGACGTCACCGAGTCCTTCCTCCTCCTGCGGCCGGACGGCCCTCCGGTGGCGAGCGTGATCATCTTCGCGGGCGGCGACGGCAACCTGGCCCTGACCCCGTCGGGCCTGAGGCAGCTGCAGGGCAACTTCCTGGTCCGCACCCGCGGGCGGTGGGTGCAGGAGGGCTTCCTGGTCGCCATCCTCGACACGCCGTCCGATCATCCGCGCGGGCTGTGGAACTTCCGCACCACCAAGGAGCACGCCGCGGACGTGAAGCAGGCCATCGCGGCGGTGCGCGACGTGGCCCGCGCTCCGGTCTGGCTGGTGGGCACCAGCATGGGCACGCTCTCCGCGGCCAACGCGGCGGCGCGCATCGGCGACGGCGGGCCCGACGGCATCGTGCTCACCTCCTCGGTGACCGGCACCTCCAAGGCGAGCTACGAGACCGTGATGCACGCCGGGCTCGAGGACATCCGGGTGCCGGTGCTGGTCGTGAACCACAAGGACGACACCTGCCAGGCCTCGCCCCCCTCCGGCGGCGAGGCGATCGTGAAGGCCCTCAAGAACGCGCCGGCCAAGGAGCTCCTGACCTTCGAGGGTGGGAGCCCCGCGATCTCCGCTCCCTGCGAGGCCAAGGCCCCGCACGGCTACCTCGGGATCGAGCCGAAGGTCGTCTCCACGATCGCGGCCTGGATCCGCGCCCACTGACGCGGGCGGCGCGGGCGCCCGGCCCGCGCGCTCAGGCGCCCGCGGCCTGCGCCCGGGTGCGACGGATGCGCGCCTGGATGTCGCGCACCCGCTCCCCCTCGAAGTCGATCTGCACCTCCTGCTGCTCCACGTCCCAGTGGCTGACGGTGGAGAACCAGCCGAAGCGACGCCCGTGGTGCGGCACCAGGCGCTGGCCGCGGTAGATCACGGCCCGGATCTCGCCGGTGGGCAGGCGCTGCTCCTCCTCCGGCTCGCTGCCGACCATCCGCACCACGTCGTCGTAGGTCGCCTCGCCGGTGCGGATGCGGGCGAGCGCCTCGGCCGACGGGACCTGGCCGGTGGCCTTCCGGGAGGCCTCGCCCCGCCCCACGTGCACGCGCTCACGCAGCGTGCGCGCGGCCCGGCGGAGCAGGTTGCCCACGATGGGCCCGGTGAGATTGCCCAGGCCCAGGAGTAGCGCGGACAACAAAATGGGCCGCCACGGCAGGCGGCCGCGGAAGTAGACGAACTGGATCTTCAGCACCTGCGGCACGATGCCGTCGGCGGCCAGCAGCGGGATCGAGAACGTCTCGGTGTTCTCGCGGGTCTCGCTCATCCGCCGGCTCGCGGTCATCGGCACCAGCTCGTCGATCTTCAGGTGGTTGGCCTGCGCGAAGTTGACCGCGAGGCGCGAGAAGTCGGGCGCGAGCGGGATGACCCGGTCGCGGTTGCCGAAGTAGAACGGGTACAGCGACGAGTAGCCCACGTCGCCGAAGCTCAGGGTGATGATGTTGCGGCGGCCCCAGAACGCCTCCTCGAGCCAGCTCACGCGGCGATCGGTGATCTGACCCTTCGCGGCCAGCTCCAGGCGGGGGACCCAGTCGAGGCTCGCCATCTCCGGCTTCCACGGGATCCGGATGAACGACACCGGCTTGGCCCCGCGGGCCAGCCCCTCGGGGCGCGCGAACGTGACGAACGGCGCCTGGCCCAGGTCGCGCCGGCCCGCCGCGCCCGCCCCGGTGCCCATCGAGGCGCGGCTGCGGGCGGAGAACGCGACGTGCCCGTGCACGAGCACCTTGAAGCCCGCACTCTCCACCTGGTGCTTCAGCGCGGGGTCCGCCCCGTCGGCCCCGTCGGTGCCGACCAGCTGACCGGGCCACAGCAGGAAGATGTCCTGGGCGATCTCGGCGGGATCTCGGGCCGGCGGCGGCGCGATGCTGAACGACACCTGCAGCATGAGCGCGCCCGGATGCCCGGAGACGTCCTTCGGCTCCACGTTCGCGGTGATGAGCAGGGGCGCGATCCAGAAGTCGGGGTGCGGCTTGGAGGCGATGAAGACCTGGGCCGAGGCCGCCGCCGGCCCGAGGCCCAGCAGGAGCAGGCCGAGCGCGACCGCGCGCCCGAGGAGCGCCGCGGCGGCCGCGCACCCGGGCCGGCTCATCGGGTCGGATCCTCCCCCACCCGCACCAGCAGCTTGCCGAAGTTCTGGCCCTGCAGCAGCCCGATGAAGGCCTCCGGCGCCCGCTCCAGGCCCTCGACGATGTCCTCACGGTACTTGAGCTGCCCCTCGCGCAGCCAGCCCCCGCAGTCCCGCACGAAGTCGCCCATGCGGGCCAGGTGATCCGAGACGATGAAGCCCTGCAGCAGGACGCGGTTGAAGAGCAGCGGGCGCAGGTTCGGCCCCGGCGTCGAGGTGGTCGCGTTGTACTCCGAGATCAACCCGCAGAGCGGGATGCGCGCGCCCTGGTTCAGGAGCGGCATCACCGCCTCGAGGACCACGCCGCCGACGTTCTCGAAGTAGACGTCGATGCCCTGCGGGCACGCCGCGGCGAGGTCGCCGGCCAGGTCCGCCGCGCGGTGGCTCACGCACTGGTCGAACCCGAGCTCGCGGACCACGTACTCGCACTTGTCGCGGGCCCCCGCGATGCCGACCACCCGCGCGCCCTTGATCCTGGCGATCTGCCCCACCGCGGAGCCGACCGCCCCCGAAGCGGCCGACACCACCACCGTCTCGCCCGACTTCGGCCGGGCGATGTCGAGCAGGCCCACGTACGCGGTGAGACCCGGCATCCCCAGCACGCCGAGCGCGGTGGAGATCGGGGCCTGCGCGGGATCGAGGGGGCGCAGGCTCGCGCCCTTGGCCACCGCGTGCGACTGCCAGCCGGCCTGCCCCTGCACGAACGCCCCGGGCGCGAGGCCCGCGAAGCGCGACTCGACCACCTGGCCCACCGTCCCGCCCACGATCACCTGCCCCGGCTCGACCGATTGCGCGTACGAGCGCGCGCCGCTGATGCGCCCGCGCATGTAGGGATCGAGCGAGAGGTAGATGGTGCGGACCAGCACCTCGCCGTCGCCCGGCGCGGGCGCGGACGACTCGACCAGCTCGAAATCGTCGGGCCGGGGCAGCCCGACCGGTCGGCGCTTCAGCACGATCTGGCGGTTCATGGTGGTGGGCATGCGGGGGCCTCCGGGCGGATCCTGCTCAGCGGGGGTCGTCGCCCCAGCGGTACTCGACGGTGAGCTCGTCGAGCCGGGCCTTGAGCGCGGCGTCGAGCGGCTTCTCCACCGCGGCGATGGCGTCATCGAGCTGCTCCGGACGGCTCGCCCCCACGATCGGCGCGGTGATCGCGGGCTCGGCCAGCGTCCAGGCCAGGGCCAGCTGCGTAGGAGACAGCCCGGCCTCGGCCGCGAGCGGCCGCAGCGCCTCCACGGTGGCGAACTCGCGCTCGTGCCAGTAGCGATCCTGGTAGCGGCCCGCCGCGTTGCCGAGCGTGAAGCGGGTGCCGGGCGTGGGCCCCGTCTCACGGCGGTGCTTGCCGGACAGGAGCCCGCCCGCGAGCGGGTTGTACGGGATCACCGCGAGGGCCTCCTCGCGGCAGAGCGGAAGCAGGTCGCGCTCGATCTGGCGGAAGAGCAAGTTGTAGCGCGGCTGGACCGTGTCGAAGCGGCCCACCCCCAGCAGCTCGCTCCGGCCGAGGGCGCGGGCCAGCTGGTAGGCGGGAAAGTTCGAGCAGCCCACGTAGCGGGCCTTGCCGGCCCGCACCACGTCGTCCAGTGCGCGGAGCGACTCGTCGATCGGCGTCTCCGGGTCGGGATGGTGGAGCTGGTAGAGATCGACGTAGTCGGTGCGCAGCCGCCGGAGGGAGGCGTCGATGGCATCGAGCACGTGCTTTCGAGAAGTCCCGCGGTCCCACGGCCGCTCGCTCATCGCCCCGCCGCACTTGGTGGCCACGATGAACTCGTGGCGGCGGCCCTCGAGCCAGCGCCCCACGATCTCCTCGGTGCGACCCGCGGTCTGGAAGCCGCCGCCCACCGGGTAGACGTCGGCGGCGTCGAGGAACGTGATGCCGCCCGCCGCGGCGCGATCGAGGATCGCGCGGGACGTCGCCTCGTCGCACTGCAGGCCGAAGGTCATGGTGCCGAGACAGAGGCGCGAGACGGTGAGGCCGGTGCGGCCGAGGCGGACGTGGCGCATGCGGTAGGAGAGTACCGAAGGGCCGCGGCGGGAGCAAGGGAGCGGGCCACCCGTCCGGGAAGTGGCATCGCGGAAGTGGTATAAGAGTCGGCCATGGAATACCGCGTGCTGGGACGGACGGGTCTCGAGGTGTCGGCGCTGGGGTTCGGCTGTGGCGACGTGGGCGGGCTCATGGTGCGCGGCGCGCCCGCGGACCGCGAGCGCGGGGTGGCGCACGCGCTCGAGCTGGGGATCAACTACCTCGACACCGCGCCCGCCTACGGCTCGGGCGAGTCGGAGAAGAACCTGGGCCAGGTGCTGCGCGCGCTGAAGCCGCGGGCGATCGTGGGGACGAAGTGGCGGCTCCAGGCCGCGGACCTGGCCGACGTGGCCGGCGCGGTGAGCCGCTCGGTCGAGACGAGCCTCGCGCGGCTCGGGCTCGAGCGGGTGGATCTGCTGCACCTGCACAACCTGATCGGGCGCGTGGGCGAGGAGCGCCCGCTCGGGGTCGCGCGGGTGCTGGAGGCGGTGGTGCCGGCGGTGCGGCGGCTGCAGGAGCAGGGCAAGGTGCGCTTCTTCGGGGTCACCGCCTCCGGCGAGACCGGCGCGCTCCATCGTGCGATCGCCAGCGGGGCGGTCGACACCGCCCAGGCGGTCTTCAACCTGCTGAACCCCACCGGGGCCTACGCGGTGCCGGTGGGCTTTCCCGCGCAGGACTACGACCGGTTGCTCACGCTGGCGCAGGAGCAGCGGGTGGGCACCATCGGGATCCGGGTGCTGGCCGGCGGCGCGCTCAGCGGCCAGATCGCGCGCCACCCGACCGCGATCCCGACGGTGGCCCCGATCGCCTCGGGCCCGGACTATGCCACCGACGCGAGCCGGGCGGGCGTCCTCGAGCCCCTGGTGGCCCAGGGCCACGCGGGCAGCGTGGTGGAGGCAGCGCTGCGCTTCGCCATCACCGGGCCCGCGCTCTCTACCGTGCTGATCGGCTGCTCCGACCTCGCCCAGCTCGAGTTCGCGGCCATCGCGGTCAACAAGGGCCCCCTCTCCCCCGCCGCTCTCGTCACCCTGCAGAATTGCTGGTCGCGCCTCTGACGGGGTCAGGTCTTACATTCCGACATTTCCGCTCGGCCTAGTCAGTGCCACGGGAGTGAAAATGTCGGAATGTAAGACCTGACCCCAGCCCTAGCGGTTGGGGCCGCGGCCCATCGGGTAGGGCTGCCAGCGGATCAGGGAGGTCTTCGGCAGGACGCCGGGGTTGACGGCGGAGCGCGGCCACTTGCCCTGCAGGACGGTGGCGAGCTCGCGGCCAAGTCGGCGGCGAGTTTCGGGCGCCATTCGAGCGGTCGCGGAGGCGATGTGCGGGCTCACCAGCACGTTGTCCATGTGCAGGAGCGCGTTGTTGGGATCGACCGGCTCCACCTCGAACACGTCGAGCGCGGCGCCCGCGATCCAGCCCTGGCGCAGGGCCTCGATCAGGGCCGCCTCGTCCACCGTCGGGCCGCGCCCGTTGTTGATGAAGATCGCGCTCTTCTTCATGGCCCGGAACTCGCGCTCGCCCATCATGTGGCGCGTCTCCGAGTTGAGCGGGGCGTGCATGGACAGGAAGTCGGCGCGCTGGCAGAGCTCGATCAGGCTCGTCACCGGCTCCACCCCCACCGCGGTCATCTCGAGCTCGGCCAGGAACGGATCGTAGGCGATCACCCGCAGCCCGAAGGCGTGGCAGCGCCGCGCCACCGCCTTGGCCACGTTGCCGAAGGAGATCAGGGCCATGGTCTGGCCGTAGAGTCGCGGGATGTTCGAGAAGTAGGGCCGCCCCTCCGTCCACTTGCTGTCCACGGTGAGCTGGTGCATCAGCCGCAGCCGACGGTGCGCGGCCAGGAACATGGCCATGGTGTGGTCGGCCACCTCGTCGATGAACACGTCCGGCACGTTGGTGACCACGATGCCGGCCTCGGTGGCCGCGTCCACGTCGACGGTGTCCGCCCCCACGCTGCCGAGCCCGATGACCTTGCAATTCTTCAAGCCCTTGATGATATTGGCGGTGATACGCCGGTTGCGGGCGATGACCGCGTCGGCATCCTGGGCCGCGGCGATGAACTCCTCCTCGGTCTTGGCCGGGACCTCCACGATCTCGGCGCCGATGACGTCGAGGGCCTCGCGCTCGATCTTGTAGGCGCCGTCGGCGAGATCGAAGCTGCTCCCGCCCGAAGGCTTCTGGACGACGACCTTGAACTTCTTGCTTGCGGCCATTCCGGCGACCTCCTGAGTTCTGGGCTGGATGTCTCTGGGTGTGGGTGCGCGCTGCGGCCACCAAGCATACGCTTCGGGCCGACCCCAAGTCGAGGCCCTCCTGTGCTAGGGTGACCGTGCCATGCTCGTCGGCGCCTTCGCGGTGGCCCATACCCCCCAGCTGCTCATCCGCCCCGAGACCGAGGACCGCGCGCTCGTGCTGCGCGTGCACGCCGCGATGCGGCGAGTCAAGGAGCGGCTCGAGGCCCTGCGCCCCGACGTGCTGGCGGTGATCGCGGGCGATCACGTGGAGGCCTTCTTCCTCGACGCGGTCCCCGCCCTGGCGGTGTACGTGGGGCGCGAGTGCGCGGGCACCTTCGGCCCCTACCGCTACCGGCTCGACATCCACGAGCCCCTCGCGCGCGCCATCGTGGAGCAGGGCATCGAGCGGGGGTTCGACCTGCTCTACACCCAGGACGCCAAGCTCGACTACGCGTTCTACGTGCCCCTGCACTTCGTGATGCCGGAGCCGGCGCGTCCGATCGTGCCGCTGCACGTCAACGTGTACCTCCCGCCCCAGCCCACCCCTGCCCGCTGCCACGCCTGGGGCCAGGCCCTCGGGGAGATCCTGCGCGCGCGCCCGGAGCGAGTCGCCCTCATCGCCTCCGGCGGCATGTCGCACTTCCCGGGCACCGACCGCTACGCGTCGCCGGAGTTCGAGTACGACCGCGGGCTGCTGGAGGCGCTCGCCGAGGGCCGCGGGCGGGAGCTGGCCCGCGTGACCGGCGAGGAGCTCGACAAGCGCGGCAACATCGAGCTGCGCACGTGGATCACCCTGCTGGGCGCGGTGGGCGACGCGCGGGCGGACGTCTACTGCTACGAGCCCTCGTGGCACCACGGCAACGCGGTGGTGGAGTGGCCGGTGGGAGATCCCGCGTGAGCCACGGGGCCCTGGAGGAGGCGCACTACCGCTTCCCGCCATCGAGCGCCTACGCGCTCAATCACTGCCTCTACGCGATCAAGTCGGACCGCGCGTTCGCGGAGCGCTACCTCGCCGACTCGGACGCGGCGGTGGCGGAGATGGCACTGTCGGAGGGGGAGCGCGCGGATCTCCGTCGCATGGACCGGGACGCCCTGGTCGCCCGGGGGGCCCATCCGTATCTCGTGTTCATGGCCGGGCTCCGGCTCAAGATGCTCGCCGAGCCCGGGAGCCTCGAGTACTTCTAGCCGTCGGCGGTATCTAGCTGCCGGTCGTGACCTCGAGGCGGGTGCCGACCAGCTTGGCCCCGCGCTCCTCGTAGAAGGCCTTCACCTTCGCGCCCTCCTGCAGATCCGCGAAGCGCCCCTCGCGACCGTTCACCTGGATCCGGGTGTCCTGGTTGATCTCGATCGTCTTGCCGAGGAGACCCAGCAGGCCCACCGAGACGTCGACGCTCTCCGTCCGCCCGTCCACGCGCGTCAGCTTGCCCTCGATCACCCCCGCCCCGCGCTCCAGACGGGCCAGCCGGGGTCCGGGCTGCAGCGGATGCGGCGGCTGCGCCGCGGCGGGAGTCGCCGGCAGCGCGCCCAGCGCGGTGACGGTCACCGCGCCCACGAGACCCAGCATCATGTACCGTGTCATGCCGCTCTCCTTCCCTCTCCCCCTCCGGTGATTTTTTCTCGGGGGGATTTTGGCCCCACTCACGCATATAGGGAGAGCAAGGGTGATACCGGGCCGGGAAACCCCGGCTCCGGGCCCGGGATAGGGCTCGTGTTCGGGCCGGGGAATGCCCGGTGCGTGTAAGCGTTACACGAGCATGGGACGTAAGTTGTTCCGTCGGAGGGAGGAGCATGATGACACGACGCATGAGACGGCTGACGCGGCGGTCGCGCACGCTGGCCTTCGCGTGGGCGGTGCTGCGCAGCTACCGGGAGGGCCGCCGGCGCGGCCAGTCCCCGCTGCACGCCTGGCGGTTCGGCCGGGCGGTGGCCCGCTGGCGCCAGCGCAACGGCGCCGCGCATTCCTGAGCGCCCAATCGCGAACGCCCATTCCCGAACGCCCATTCCCCGGACGATAACCCGCCGGCCCGGATGATCAGGCGGTCCGGCCGCGGAGCGCTCGGGCGGCTGCTCGTGGCGCTGGCCCTCGCCGCCACCTCCCCCGCCGCCCCGGCCGCCCAGGCCCCGACGCCGGCCCCGGTGCCCGGGACGCCCGCCCCCGCCGCCACGGTCGGCGAGCTGCAGCAGACCCTGGCCGCGGCCACCGCGCGCTTCCAGGCGATGGACAGCCCGGGCGTCCTCGCCCACGTCTCCGACCGTTACCGCAACGGGCCGATCACGAAGGCGAGCGTGCGCGACAACCTGCTCGCGATGTTCGCGCTCTACGACACCGTGCGCGCCCAGGTGCGGATCGACGAGGTGCGCATGGTCGACGGCGCGGCGTGGGTGTACTCCACCGGCGAGGTCACCGGCCGGCTGCGCGGCATCGGGGCCTGGACGAGCGTGCTCTCGTGGGAGCGCGAGCCGGAGGTGGCTCGACGCGAGGGCACGGCGTGGAAGCTCCAGGGCCCCGGGCCCTGAGCCCGCCCCCCCGCCCGGAAGAGCGGTCAGCAGTACCGACGGAAGGCCCGGAACCGCAGCACGCTGACCCCGTCGTCTCGCGCGCCACCCGCTCCGGCTAGCCGGGCCGCGACGGGAGCGTCATCCACCACACCGCCGGCTCCTCCGCCCGCGTGAAGGCGTGGAGCGACGGGTAGCCCGAGACCACCCGCCGCGCGGGCGGCCGCGCGGCGCGCCACGCCACGTGTCGGATCACCCGATGCACGCCGCCGCGCGGCCGGCCGCGTCCAGGCGGGGCCGCTCGAGCTCGAAGCGCGCGAGTCGGGTGAACCGAGCCGAGCGCGCGACCGGCGAGGGCGCGAGAACGAGCGTCACGAGCCGATTCAGCCGTGACGCGTGGACCCGGTTGCGGCTATGCTACGGACCGCCGCCCGGAGCGGCCCCGGAGGGATCGGAGTCTGACCGCCGTCCTGCTGCTGTACGCGCTCACGCTCTTCACCGGCGCCACCCTTCTCTTCGTGATGCAGCCGATGGTGGGCAAGATGATCCTCCCGCTGCTCGGCGGCACTCCCGCGGTCTGGAGCACCTGCATGGTGTTCTTCCAGGCCGCGCTGCTGGGCGGCTACGCCTACGCGCACCTGCTCACCTCCCGCCTGCGTCCCGCGCGACAGGTGCTGGTGCACCTGATCGCGCTGGCCCTGCCGTTCGCGGTCCTCCCGCTCGCGATGAGCTCGCACTGGCTGCGAGGCGGCGAGGCCGATCCGATCCTCGACGTGCTGACCCTCCTCTCGCTCTCGGTGGGGCTGCCGTTCCTGGTCGTGAGCGCCACCGCGCCGCTCCTGCAGAAGTGGTTCACCCACACCGGCCACCCCGCCGCGCACGATCCGTACTTCCTCTACGCGGCGAGCAACCTCGGGAGCATGCTCGCCCTGCTCGGCTATCCGACCCTGGTGGAGCCGCGCCTGCACCTCCAGGGTTCGGGCTGGCTCGGGCAGACCACGCTGTGGAGCGCGGGCTACGCCCTGCTCGCCCTCCTCACCGCGGGGTGCGCGCTCACCCTCTGGTGGCGGCCCGCCGTCGCGCCCGACGTGGCCGCCGCCGTCGTCGAGGTCCCCGCCGCGACGGAGCCGCGTCCGCGCTGGCCGCGCCGCCTGCACTGGATCGTGCTCGCCTTCGTGCCGTCGAGCCTCCTGCTCGGGGTGACGACCTACATCACGACCGACCTCGCGGCGGTGCCGCTCCTCTGGGTGCTGCCGCTCGCGATCTACCTGCTCACCTTCATCCTCGCCTTCGGCCGCTGGCCCCGCATCCTGCACGTGGTGGTGACCGCGCTCGCCCTGCCGCTGACCCTGCTCGTGATCTTCCTCATGGTCTCGGCCCTGCCCGAGCGCATCTGGGTCATCGTGCTCTGGCACCTCGGCCTGCTGTTCGTGGTGGCGCTCGCCTGCCACGGCACGCTCGCCCTCGACCGGCCGGGTCCGGCCTTCCTCACCGAGTTCTACCTGCTGATCTCGGTGGGCGGCGTGCTGGGCGGTCTCTTCAACGCCCTGGTGGCGCCGCTCGTCTTCTCCTCGCTCATCGAGTACCCCCTGATGATGGTGCTGGCCTGCGTGCTGCTGGCGATGCGGCGCGGGGACGGGCTCCTGGGGGGCGCGGGCGGCCGGCGAGCCCTCGTCGCGGTGGCGATCGCGATCGTCCTGACCGTGGTGCTGTACTCGGAGTCCGTCACCCTCCGGCTCGACTTCTCGTTCCTGGCCCGGGTGCTCGACCTGAGGGGAGAGCGCGTGAGCACGTGGCTCGACCCGGCGGAGCGGCTGCTCAACAAGCTCCTGCTCTACGGTCCGCCCCTCGCGGTGGCGTGGCTCCTGCGCCGCCGCCCGCCCCTCCTGGGCACGGTCCTGGCCTCGGTGCTGCTGATCTCGGGCTTCGTGGACGCGCGCAACAACGACCAGATCCGCCAGAGCCGCTCCTTCTTCGGGGTGCTCCGCATCTCACGCGACCGCGATCCCAAGGGCTACACCGAGCTGCGCCACGGCACCACCCTGCACGGGCGGCAGAGCCTCGAGCCGGCGCGTCGCGCCGAGCCGCTCTCGTACTACCACCGCCAGGGCCCGATCGGCCAGCTCTTCGCCGAGCTGGACCGCCGCCCGGGCGGTCTCCACATGGCGGTGGTCGGTCTCGGCACCGGAACGCTCGCCGCCTACGCGCGGCCGGGCGATCGGGTGACCTTCTACGAGATCGACCGGCTGGTGCGCGACATCGCGTTCGACCCCGCCTACTTCACGTACGCCACCGATGCGCGCAACCGCGCGGTCACGGTGCGACTCGAGCTGGGCGACGCGCGCATCCGCATGGAGGTGGTGAAGCGCGACCGCCCGGAGGAGCGCTACGACGTGATCCTGGTGGACGCCTTCAGCTCGGACGCGATCCCGGTCCACCTGCTCACCCGCGAGGCCCTGCAGCTCTACTTCGATCTGCTCGGCCCCCGCGGGATCGTCGCCCTGCACATCTCCAACCGCTACCTGCGCCTCGAGCCGGTGGTGGCCGCGCTGGCCGAGGACGGCCGCTACGCGCGCCTCGTCGAGCACGGCGGCACCGGCGACATCCGCGGGGGGGTGGAGGCGAGCTGGGCGATCCTGGCCCGCCGGCCGGAGGACTTCGGCGAGCTGGCCTCCGACCCGCGCTGGACCATGGCGCACCTCGACCCGGAGCCGGCGGTCCCGGCGTGGACGGACGACTTCCACAACCTGCTGTCGGTCTTCAAGTGGTGAGCCGCGCGCGGCCCGCCCGCAGGATCTCCCGCGCCGCGTTGTGGCCCGGCGTGCCCATGACCCCGCCGCCCGGGTGCGCGGCGGCCCCGCAAAGGTAGAGACCCCGGACCGGTGTCCGGTAGCCGGCGTGGCCCGGCACCGGGCGCAGGGCGAAGAGCTGGCCGGGCGTCATCGCGCCCTGGAAGATGTTGCCTCCGGTGAGCCCGAACACCCGCTCCAGATCGGGCGGGGCCAGCACCTGACGGGCCAGCACCGAGCGGCTGAAGTTGGGCGCGTACTCGTCGAGCAGGGCGAAGCAGCGGTCCGCGAAGGCGTCGCGCTCCCGCTCCCACGTGGTCCCCCGCAGCGCATAGGGCGCGTACTGCACGAACATCGACATGAGGTGCCGGCCCGGCGGGGCCACCGTGGGATCCACCACCGACGGGATCGTGCACTCGAGCACCGGCCGCGCGGAGGGACGGCCGTACTTGGCGTCGTCGAAGGCGCGCTCGATGAAGTCGAGGTCGGGGCAGACGTGGATCGTCCCCCGGTGCTGCGGGCCGGGCGCCCGGCCCGGGCACGCCCGGAAGTCGGGCAGCTCGCCGAGGGCCACGTTGATCTTGAGCGACGCGCTCTCGTAGGAGATGCGCCCCACCGCGGCACGGAACGCCTCCGGCAGCGTCTCGGGCGGGAGCAGGCGCAGGAACGTCACGTGGGCGTCCGCGTTGCTCGCGACCACCGGCGCGCGCGCCTCGAGGCCGTCGGCCAGCGCCACGCCCGCCACGCGCCCGTCGCGCACCAGGATGCGCACGACCTCCGCGTCGCAGCGGATCTCCACGCCGAGCCCGCGCGCGGCGGCGGCCAGCGCCTGGGTGAGCCCGCCCATCCCGCCACGCACGTAGCCCCACACCCCGCGGCGGCCGTCGGTCTCGCCCATGACGTGGTGGAAGAGCACGTACCCGGTGCCGGGGGTGGATGGGCTCGCCATCGCCCCGATGATGGCGTCGGTGGCGAGGGTGGCTTTCAGCTCCTCCGACTCGAACCAGCGATCGAGGATGGGCCGCGCGGGGCCGGTGAGCAGCTCCACCGCCTCCGAGGCCGCCGCATCGCCCAGGCGCCCGAACGAGCGGCCCAGCCCCAGGAGGCGCAGCAGGTCGCGCGGCCCGGGATGCAGCAGGTCGGGGGGCGTCATGCCGAGCGTGGGCTCGATGAAGGCGGCGACGCGTTCCAGCATCGCCTCGTACTCCGGATAGCGGGCCGCGTCGCGGGCGCTGAACTTGGCGATCTCGCGGCGGGTCCACTCGGGATCGGGCCCGAGGGTGAGCGAGCGCCCGTCCGGCAGCGGGGTGAAGGACGAGGGGTTGCGCGCGAGGACCTCGAAGCCGTGATCGCGCAGGCCGAGCTCGTGCACGATCTCCTTGCGGAAGAGGCTGTTGACGTAGGCCGCGGTGGAGACCTTGTACCCGGGGAAGGTCTCCTCGGTGACGCAGGCGCCGCCCACCAGGGGCCGGCGCTCCAGCACCAGCACCCGGCGCCCCGCCCGCGCGAGATAGCAGGCGGTCACCAGCCCGTTGTGGCCGGCCCCCACCACGATCACGTCCCAGCCGTGCGCCCGGGCCATGGACGCATTATCCCGCAGGGCCGGGCGCGGTCAGAAGTGCAGCCCGATGCCTCCCAGGAAGGTCCGCGGGTTGCCCGGCGTGAAGTGGACGTCCGGCACCCCGCCGGCGGGCTCGCCGGGGAGCCGGGAGGTGAAGAAGAACTGGGCCTCCCGCCACTTCGTGTCGGCCAGGTTCTCGATGCTCAGGAACGCCTCGAGCGCCTTGTAGCGGTAGCGCGCGTTCCAGTTGAAGAGGGTGTAGCCGCGCGCGGTGTGGAAGCCGAAGTCGTCTGCGACCCGGTCGCCCAGATAGCGCATCTCCGCGCTCGTGGAGAGCCCCCACGGCAGACGCGCGGTCAGCTCGGCCCGGGCCGTCCAGCGGGGGGCCAGAGGAATCGGGAAGCCGGTGTCCACGAACTCGGCCCGTCGGGTCCAGGTGAAGTCGCCCTTGAAGGTGAGCCAGTCCAGGAGCGAGATCGTCGTCGCGACCTCCAGCCCCTCGCGATGGGTCTTGCCGCGGGCCTGGGTGGTGCCGTCGTCGCCCACGAACACCAGCTCGCTGCTCAGGTTGAGGAACCAGTAGGTCGCGGAGAGCTCGGTGCGCGGAAGGATGCGGCTCTTGAATCCGGCCTCGTAGCCGGTCGCGGTGGGCAGCGCGTCCAGCTTGGGATTGGCGATCACCGCGCGGGCGTCGTTGCTGTGGAAGCCGGTCCCGAAGTTGGCGAAGAGCTCGGTGGCGAGCCACGGGCCGAGGATCAGGTTCGCCTTCACGTTGGGCCGGGCCTTCGTCGCCGCCCCGGAGGCCCGCCCGTCGGTGGTGTTGACCCGCTCCTTCACGTCGAAGGTGAAGACGTCGCCCCGGGCTCCCGTCACGAGCCGGACCTTCTCGATCGGCACCAGGTCGAGCTTCACGAAGGGGGAGACGGACTGCTCGACGATGTCGACGTCCTGGACCCGGCCCACCTGGTGGCGCTGCACCGCGCTGGCCAGCACCACGCGGGGAGTGTCGATGCGGTACTGCACACCCGCGGTGGTGGTGAGCGGCATGCCGAGCGGGCGCTGCTTCACCTCGTACTGCGCGTCGAGGCCGCCCAGCCACCGGCGGTCGCGCTGGTTGATCATGTCGCCCCGATCGGGGTCGTTCAGGAAGAGCGTGAAGTCGTTGAACAGGGTCAGGCGGTAGTAGCTGGCGTAGGCGTTGACGGAGAGCTTCTGGCTCTCCCCCACCTTCCAGACGTAGTCGAGGTTGACGTTGGTCCGCTCGGTGACCCCGCCCTCGTTGGGGTCGATCGCTCCGAAGCGGTCGACGAGGCCGGAACGGACCGTCCGTGCGGGCAGCTCGCCCGATCCGTGCCACTCCGCCCGGTAGTGGGAAGCGGAGAGGCTCGCCCGCATGTCCTCGGTCAGGTCGGTGGTCGCCTTGGCGAAGAGATTGAAGCGCACGTAGCCGTTCGGATGGTCGAAGGGACCGTCGCTGCGATAGCCCTCCGCGGCGACGAGCGTCTT